>Ga0233385_1000254_pt1 | contig 29596 bp, 27 predicted proteins | sample ElkDunMinimDraft_16_FD_191543 | JGI IMG/M metagenome (GOLD analysis project Ga0233385, IMG submission 191543) | Fecal eukaryotic communites from dung pellets of Tule Elk in California, USA - Elk Dung G36 | ecosystem: Host-associated > Mammals > Digestive system > Large intestine > Fecal | place...
ATGAACGAGTTCGCGGTGGGGCGCTTCTGGCGCGACTCCAAGATTCTGGAGATCGGCGAGGGGACCTCCGAGGTCCAGCGCATGATCATCGCTCGTGACCTGGGGCTCTGACCGGCGGGTCCGAGCCGGCGGCGGCGACTCGGGGTGACCGAGCGATCACCTTCGCGGCGGTCGACTAGGCTCTTTCTATACGGGGGGTAGCGGCGCGGCCGACGCAGCGATTGGTGCAGTGTGCTGGTCGGCTGCTCCGCTGCACCCCCTCAGCATTCACCCGCGGTGAGGCTGCCCGAGGTGGCGCCCGGATGCACGGCGTCGCGGAGCGTGCGCAGCCCGTCCAGCAGGCTCTCCAGGGCGGCCGGGTCGAGTTGACCGGTGAACCAGTGCTCGATCGTCGTCAGGTGGCCGGGGAGCGCCTCTTCCAGCCGGTGCAGCCCGGCCTTGGTGATCACGGCGAAGGAGCCGCGGCGATCCTCCGGGCAGGCCCGGCGGTCGAGGAGCCCGTCGCGCTCCATCCGGTCCACGACCCGGGTGACGCCACTGGTCGACAGGGTCGTCTGGGCGGCCAGGTCGGTCATCCGCAGGGCGTTGCCGGGCGTACGCGCCAGCCGGAGCAGGACGTCGAACTCGACCAGCGAGAGCTTGTGTTCGTCGAGTTGTGCCGAGATCCGCGCGGAGAGCCCCGTGTACGTCTCGGTGAGAAGGCCGTACGCGGTGATCCTGGGGTCGTCGGGCCGGTTGGTGGTCACGGGATCGAGTCTACCAGTAGTTGACAGGTCAATAGTTGCGGCTGCTATAGTCTGCATGTCAGATAGTTGAAGCTTAAACCCCCCGAGGAGCGTCATGACCGCCGAGACCCAGCCCGTCACCCGCGAGTGGAACGGCCTCACCATCCCCGCCGCCGGGACCTACCAGCTCGACCCGGCCCACAAGCGCGTCGCGTTCTCCGCGCGGCACATGATGGTCTCCAAGGTCCGGGGCGAGTTCACCGATGCGACCGCGACCATCACCATCGGTGAGGACCCGCTGCAGTCCGGCGTCACCGCGACCATCGGGACCGCGAGCATCAACACCAGCCAGGAAGACCGCGACGGCCACCTGCGCAGCGGCGACTTCCTCGACGTCGAGAAGTTCCCGACGATGGAGTACCGCAGCACCGGCATCAAGTCCCACGACGGTGACGAGTTCATCCTCAGCGGCGAGCTGACCATCCGCGGCGTCACCCGCCCCGTCGACCTCGAGGTCGAGTTCGAGGGCGTCGGCCGCAGCCCGTTCGGGCAGGACATCTTCGGCTTCTCCGCCAAGGCCGAGATCGACCGGGAGGACTTCGGTCTGGTCTGGAACGTCGCGCTGGAGACCGGCGGCGTCCTGGTCGGCAAGAAGATCGTCATCGAGATCGAGGGCGAGGGTGTCCGCCAGTAGCTCGACCGGCGACAACCCCGGCGATCGGCGATCGCAGCCTCTTCGACGCCCCGGCGACCATCGGCGATGGTGGCCGGGGCGTTCGGCTGGGTAAGAGCAGCGCAGGCCCGACCGTTCCGCTCTGGCTCCGGACGGCCCGGGCCCTTACCGTGGATACGGCTCGCATAGCGCTGAGTGGTCGGACCCTTACCGTCCCCCGGCGCCTGGCACCGGGAGGGCAGATGGGTCAGGACGTCGCGCAGGGCGCCTTTTCCCGGGAGGATCGCCTCCAATACCGCCAGAAGGTGCGGCGATGTCTCGACGTCTTCGCACTGATGCTGGACGAGTTCACCTTCGACGCCGACCGGCCAACCACCGGTCTGGAGATCGAACTCAACCTCATCGACGCCGACGCCGAGCCGGCGATGCGCAACCGGGAGATCCTCGACGGACTCGCCGACGCCACCTTTCAGACCGAGCTCGGCCAGTTCAACCTCGAGCTCAACGCCCTGCCCCGGCTGATCGAAGGCAACGGCTTCACCGACTACGAGCGGGATGTGCGCGAGAGCCTTGACCGTGCCGACGTCCGGGCCGGCAAGTCCGACGCGGACCTCGTCCTCATCGGCATCCTCCCTACCCTGACCGAGCAACACCTGGTGGTGGAAAACCTCTCGGTCAACGAGCGCTACCGGGTGCTCAACGACCAGATCGTCGGCGCCCGCGGCGAAGACCTCGAGCTTGACATCCAGGGCGTCGAGCGGCTGCGGACCCACACCGACTCCATCGCGCCGGAAGCGGCCTGCACCAGCGTGCAGTTCCACCTCCAGGTCGCGCCCGACAGCTTCGCCAACTACTGGAACGCCTCGCAGGCCATCGCCGCGGTCCAGGTCGGCATCGGCGCCAACTCGCCGTACCTCTATGGACGCCATCTCTGGGCGGAGACCCGCATCGCCCTCTTCGAGCAGGCGACCGACACCCGCCCCGACGAGCTCAAAGCCCAGGGCGTACGTCCGCGCGTCTGGTTCGGCGAACGCTGGATCACCTCGATCTTCGACCTCTTCGAGGAGAACGTGCGCTACTTCCCGCCGCTGCTGCCGATCTGCGAGGAGGAGGACCCGGTCGAGGTGCTCCACAACGGCGGCGTCCCGCACCTCGCCGAGTTGCGGCTGCACAACGGCACCGTCTACCGCTGGAACCGGCCGGTCTACGACGTAATGAACGGCCGGCCGCACCTGCGGGTGGAGAACCGGGTCCTGCCGGCCGGACCGACAGTGGTCGACATGCTCGCCAACGCCGCCTTCTACTTCGGGCTGGTGCGCGACCTCGCCGAGGACGACCGGCCGATCTGGAGCCGGCTGAGCTTCAGAGACGCCGAGGAGAACTTCCACCTCGCCGCCCGCCGCGGCATGGATGCCGTGCTGCACTGGCCGGACCTCGGCGACGTACGCGTCAACGACCTGGTCCTGGAGGTGCTGCTGCCCCGCGCGGCGGCCGGGCTGGACGCTTTCGGGGTGGCGCCGGCGGACCGGGACCGGCTTCTCGGGGTGATCGAAGGGCGCTGCCGCAGCGGCCGCAACGGGGCGATCTGGCAGACCGAGACGGTCCGCGCCGCCGAGCGGCTGCACGGCATGGACCGCGACGCCGCGCTGCACCACATGCTCCGCCGCTACCGCGACCTGCAGCGCACCAACGAGCCGGTGCACACCTGGGAGGTGCGGTGAGCGGCCCCGCTGGGTACTGATCGACGGCCGCTGTCACGTCGAAAACCGCAAGGGGACGGCGCGCGAGTTCGAGGCCCGGCGTGTGATCGACGTTCGGCGGGTGGCCGGTGACGACAGTGGCTAGTTTGAACGGGTCGTGGGTGACCCACCCAGGGAGAGGACGTACCAGGCCATGGAGGACGACCGCCCGGACTCACCGCAGCAACGGCCCGATGGCGCCGGTGACCAGACCCGCCCGCTGCCGCCGTCGCACGACCTCGACGCAACCAGGGCCACGCCGCCCGTCGACGGCGGCGATCGCACGCAAGCGATGCCGCCGGTGGATGGTGGGGATCAGACGCAGGCGATGCCGTCCGTGGACGACGGCGATCGCACGCAGGCGATGCCGCCGGTGGATGGTGGGGATCAGACGCAGGCGATGCCGCCGGTGGATCGTGGAGACACCCAGGCGATGCCCCCGGTCGGCGCCGGCGAGGAGGGTGGTCCCGGTGGGGCCGCTGTCTGGTCCGGGCGGGCCGAGGTCCGGCCGCCGCAGGCCGAGGAGGCCGAAGAGGTCTGGTATCCGCAGGACGAGCCAGGGCGGCGCTGGTGGATGCCGATCCTGATCGGCGTTGTCGTGCTCGTGCTGCTGGCGGCGCTGGGCACCGGGCTCTGGCTGATCCTCGGCGCGGCCGGCGACTCCGAGCCGGATCCGGCGCCGGTCTCGCCGACTGCGACCCGCAGTGCGACTCCGGCGACCTCCGCTCCCCCCACGACGCGGGGCCCGGCCACCCCGAGCGCTCCGGCGACCACGACCGCCCTGGTGCAGGTGCCGGCGGTGGTCGGCTGGCCGGTCAGTGCGGCGCAGACGGCGATGAGTCAGGCCGGCCTCGGCTACCGGGTACGGCTGGAGGAGTCCGGCCGTCCGGCCGGAACGGTGCTGCGGGCCGAGCCCTCGGCCGGCTCGCAGGTGCCGACCGGGACGGAGATCGTCCTGGTGGTGGCCGCCGAGCCGACCGCGGCGCCAACCGCGGAGCCGACAGCTCCGGCGCCGCCGAGCCCGACCGGCGCCACGGCGAGCCCGCGGGCGGAGGGGCCGAGCGTGCCGCCGGCGCCGGTCAACCCACGCGGGCCGGGGTCCTGACCAGGGGCCGGGACGGCCGTACGGTCTGCTGGCGGGGCGCGGTGGAGTTGCGCAGGGTGCGCAGGCCCGCCGACTGGACGAAGACCGAGCGGCGGCTGACCGCGTCGCCGGTGGCGTTCAGTTCGTAACCGTCGAGCCAGATCCAGCCGTCGTAGGTGGGCCAGTCGAGTTGGCGGATGACGCGGAAGAGGATCGGTTTGACGAACTGCACGCTTGCCGCGCGGGTCACGTGCAGGACGTCGCCGGAGCGGGGAAGCACATCGACTCCTCAGGGAAGTGGCCGGTGGCAACCGGCGCGAGGTTCTGGATCGTTCGCTGTGCGCGGCGGGATCGGCCGCCGTCTGCTCGGTTGTGGAGCCGGCCAAAGGAGTGCCGCGGTGGCGGCGTGCCCCTGGTCAGTCTCCGGTCACTGCACCGGACCGTTCCCGCCACCGCAGCCGTACGGCGTGCGGCGCCGGGGTCGTCACCCGGTGAAGCAGCGTGATCTGGTTCTCGCGGCAGGCCCGGATCGCCCCTGCCCGCTCGGTGACGCGCCCCCGCATCTCCACCTTGCCGGAACTCTGGGTAACCTGGGCCATACGGACAGCGTGCATCAGTGTCCATCGACATGCAAGTTGCAAGTAGCGTTTTGCCAGTTGGAACATTGCTGCTCCTTGATGCCCCTCACGTACAACGGGCACACTGGACGCCGGTTCCGCCGTCGCGGCCGGCAAAGTGGATTCACGCCGTGAAAGATCCGTCCCGAGCCCGATCAGCCGCCGCAAAGAGCGGCGGAACCAGCAGACACGCGCGATGAACCGGAGGTGACCCGGTGACCGAGCGCCGGAGCCCGACCATCCGCCGCCGCCGACTCGGCGCGGAGCTGCGCCGCCGCCGGGAGCACGCCGGCATCACCATCGAGACCGTCGCCGAGCAGCTCGAGTGTTCGGCGTCCAAGGTGTCCCGCATCGAGACCGGCCACACCAGCGCCACCCCCCGCGACGTCCGCGACATGCTGCGCATCTACGACGTGGTCGGTCCGGAGAGCGACGAGCTGGTGCAGATCGCCCGAGAGGCCCGCCAGAAGGGCTGGTGGCACCCGTACAGCACGGTCCTGACCGGGGCGTACGTCGGTCTGGAGGCGGCGGCCGGTTCGATTCGCGCCTACGAGCAGCAGGTGGTCCCCGGGCTGCTGCAGACCGAGGAGTACGCCAGGGCGATGATCCGCGCCGCGCGGCCGGACTTCACCGTCGCACAGGTCGATCAGCGAGTGCGTGTCCGATTGGAGCGCCAGTCGTTGTTGAACCAGGACGATCCGATTGAATTCTGGGTGGTGCTCGATGAGGCGGTGGTGAGCCGGCCGGTGGGCGGCGAAGCGGTCATGCGTGACCAGCTGAAACGCCTCGCCACGACGGCGGAGCTGCCGAACGTGACGCTTCAGGTGCTGCCCTTCGAGGTCGGCGCGCATGCCGGGATGGACGGGACGTTCACCATCCTCAGCTTCCCGGAAGCCGGTGATCCCGACGTCGTGTACGCGGAGAACGCCACCGGCGGGCTCTTCCTGGAGAAGAACGACGAGTTGCAGAAGTACATCTACATCTTCGATCACATTCGCGCAGCGGCCATCCACCCGGACGCGTCCATTGCATACATCGCCGAGTTGGCAGAGGAGCCGTTGTGGAAGTCTCGACGAAAGGGTTCCGTGTGGACCTGACCAACGCCGGTTGGTACAAGAGTTCACGTAGCGGGCCGAACTGCGACAACTGCGTGGAGGTGGCGTTCGTGTCGGGGGCGGTCGCGGTGCGCGACTCCAAGAACCCGACCGGCCCGGCGCTCATCTTCACCCCGGACGAGTGGGACGCCTTTGTCGGCGGCACCAAGGACGGCGAGTTCGACCTGGCGTAAGTGCCGGGCAGCGGTAGAGGTGCGGTCGTTCGTCGGCGTGAGCCGGCCGGACGGCCGCATTTTCGCGTTCGCTGGATCGGGCGGACGGACGGGCTGGCGGGGGCGTCGCCTGCCGCACTTCACCTCGTTGTACCGGGTGAAAAGCAGACAAGCCGGTCGATCCCGTGCAGGGTTCGCATCTCATTTGAGGTAGGCGAGACGCCATGACAATCGGTTCGGAGAACGTAGGCAACGGAAAGTCCGAGCGGTTCGGCGGCAAGTACCGCGGCTCGCGCCGGGACAGCGTCCTCACCGAGGTGCCGCCGGAGGGCGAGGACGACGGCCAGCCGGGTGGCCCGGCCCTGGAGCTGGCGGAGCCGCCGGTCTCGCTGCCCTCGCTGGACGCCGACCCGCTGATCGAGCCGACCTTCCCGCCGGCCGCCGGCTGGCCGCAGGCGTCGAGCGTCTCCATGGTCGACCACCCGCTGCTGCGGGGCCTGCTGCTGGAGCTGCCGCCGAAGGGCAACCCGCCGGGCGCCGAGTGGCTGGACCGCTGGTTCGAGGCGACCCGGTCGATTCTCGAGCTGCTCTACGTCCAGCCCGGGCGACGGCTCTGACCGTACGGTGACGCCCCGTCCCGCCGCGCGGGTTCCATCATCGCGACGGTATGGGTGAATCGGTATGACCCCTTCGACGCTTGTCGATGTCTAGCCTCACTGCAACGGCGGCTGTGATCGAGTCGTGACACACGGCTGCGCAGCTCGCCGGAGAGGGAGGCAGAGCATGCACATGAAGAGGCTCCTCTTCGTCGGTCTGGCCGCCGCCACCATGGCGGCCGCGGCGACACCGGCCTTCGCGGCCGAACCCACCGGCGCGATCCTGCACGCCGGTGGCGAGACCGCCGTCGAGGGCAGCTACATCGTCGTCTTCAAGGACACCGCGGTGCAGCGGGGCGCGGTGCCGACCAAGGCACGTGAACTCGCGTCGAAGCACAGCGGGCAGGTAGCCCGGACATACTCCGCCGCGCTGCGCGGCTTCGAGGCGCGCGTCGACGCAAAGACCGCCGCCCGGATCGCCGCCGACCCGTCGGTGGCGTACGTCGAGCAGAACCACGAGGTGAGCATCAGCGGCACCCAGACCAACCCGACCTGGGGCCTGGACCGCATCGACCAGCGCGCGCTGCCGCTGAGCAACTCCTACACCTACCCGAACACCGCTCCCGGCGTCCGGGCGTACGTCATCGACACCGGTGTGCTCAACACCCACAGCGACTTCGGCGGGCGCGCCACCAGCGGATACGACTTCGTCGACAACGACAGCAACGCCACCGACTGCAACGGCCACGGCACCCACGTCGCCGGCACCATCGCCGGCACCACGTGGGGCGTGGCCAAGGAGGCCCGGATCGTCGGCGTCCGCGTGCTCGACTGCGCCGGCAGCGGCACCAACGCCGGTGTCATCAGCGGCGTCGAGTGGGTCACCACCAACGCGGTCAAGCCCGCGGTGGCGAACATGAGCCTCGGCGGCGGCGCGAACACCGCCCTCGACAACGCGGTCGCCGCCTCCATCGCCTCCGGCGTCACCTACGCCATCGCGGCCGGCAACTCCAACGCCAACGCCTGCAACTACTCGCCGGCACGTACCGCGGCCGCGATCACCGTCGGCGCCACCACCAACACCGACGCCCGCGCCTCCTACTCCAACTTCGGCACCTGCCTGGACATCTTCGCCCCGGGCACCTCGATCACCTCGGCCTGGTACACCAGCACCACGGCCACCAACACCATCAGCGGCACCTCGATGGCCGCACCGCACGTCGCCGGCGCCGCCGCGCTCGTGGCCCAGGCCAACCCGACCTGGACTCCGGCGCAGATCCGCGACTACCTGGTCAACAACGCGACCAGCAACGCGGTCACCAGCCCGGGCACCGGCTCGCCGAACAAGCTCCTCTACGTCGTCAACGGCGGCACGCCGGTCAACGACTTCTCGGTGGCGGTCACCCCGACCGCCGGCTCCACCGCCCCCGGCGGCTCGGTGACGGCGACGGTCAACACCACGACCACCAGCGGTACGGCCCAGACGGTCAACCTCAGCGCCAGCGGACTGCCCAGCGGCGCGACCGCCACGTTCAGCCCGTCGAGCGTCACCTCCGGCGCCTCGTCGACGCTGACCATCAGCACCTCGGCGGCGACCGCTCCCGGCACCTACTCGATCACGGTCACCGGCACCGGTGCCTCCGGCGTCAAGACCGCGACCTACACGCTGACCGTCACCGGCTCCGGCGGCGGCAGCTGCTCCGGCACCAACGGCACCGACGTGAACATCCCCGACCGGGCCACCGTCACCAGCTCGATCGTGATCAGCGGCTGCGGCCGTAACGCCTCGTCGGCCTCGACCGTGCCGGTCAACATCGTCCACACCTACCGCGGCGACCTGGTCATCGACCTGATCGCGCCGGACGGCTCGACCTACCGGCTGAAGAACAGCAGCGGCAGCGACAGCGCCGACAACGTCAACACCACCTACACCGTCAACCTCTCCTCCGAGGCGGCGAACGGCACCTGGCGCCTGCAGGTGCGCGACGCGTACGCCGGTGACACCGGCTACATCAACTCCTGGAGCCTGAACCTCTAGGCGCCGGCAGGCCAGACCCCGGCCCGCGCCCATGCGGACCGTGAAGGGGTTTTGGGGGTGAAAGACAGCGGCCCTCCCGTACGCCCGACCGTCAGGTCGAGCGGCCGGGAGGGCCGTTGGTGTCCGTGGCTTGCTCACCGACGCCGGGAGAGCCGACGCTCCGGCGCCGACGTGCCGACCGGTGCCCGGCCTCAGACCGGGAAGGTCGCCACCGGCTCGGTCGCCGCTGCCGGCGGCGTCGCCTTCCACAGGCCGGTCTTCTGCGCCGCCAGCCGGGCCAGGTACGCCGGGTTGAGCAGCACGTAGCGCCGCCAGAGCCGCCCGGGCTCCAGGCCCAGGCGCCAGAACCACTCCAGTCCGGCCCGCTGCATCCACGGCGGCGGCTTGCGCAGCAGCCCGGCGTGGTAGTCGAAGGCCGCGCCGACGGCCATCAGCGGCATGTCGAGCAGGGGCCGCATGGCGTAGGTGAAGACCTCCTGGCGGGGACAGCCGAGGCCGACCAGGACCAGCCGGGCGCCGGAGGCGCGGATCCGCTCGGCGATCTCGGCGTCCTCGCCGGGACGGGCGGTGCGGAACTTCGACGGCTCCGAGCCGGCGATCTTCAGCGCCGGGAACATCTGCTCCAGCGCCGGGATCAGCTTCGCCAGCGTCTCGTCAGTCGAGCCGTAGAGGTAGACCGGCAGCCCTTCGTCGGCGAAGCGGGCCAGCACGTGCAGCGTCAGCTGCGGGCCGTAGACCCGGTCGGTGAGGCCGAACCGGTGCAGCAGGTTCAGTGCCCAGCGCACCGGCTGCCCGTCCGGGGTGACCAGGTCGAAGGAGTTGAGCCGGGCGTTGTGCGGCGGGTCCAGCACGCCGGTCATCACGCCGTGCACGGCCAGCGCGGTGAGCGCCAGCGGCCGGCGGTCGCGGCCGGCGGCCACCACCTGATCGGTCGCCTGGGCGTAGTCGACGGCGTCGACGTAGACACCGAGCACGTTGCCCCGATGGGTCGTCATGCCTGCGCTACCCACCTGTCCACGTTCGCCTCGTAGATCTCCTGCAGGATCATCGGGACGTCGTAGACCTGCTTCCAGTCCGGGTAGTCCGTCTGGAATGCCTCGTTCGATCCGATCCACCACTGGTGGTCCCCGATCCGGTTGGCGTCGTGGTACTCGGTGATCATCTCGCGGCCGGTGATCTGCTCGGCCAGCGTGAACACCTCCAGGTGCGAGGTGTTGGAGTGCCGGCCACCGCCCAGGTTGTAGACGGCAGCCGAGCGCGGGTTGCGGAAGAACGCCTCGAAGGCGGCGACCACGTCCGAGCTGTGGATGGCGTCCCGCACCATCTTGCCCTTGTAACCGAAGATCTTGTAGGTACGCCGCTCCATGTTGCAGCGCATCACGTAACCGAGGAAGCCGTGCAGCTCGGTGGCGGAGTGCGCCGGACCGGTGAGGGTGCCGCCCCGGAAACAGGCGGTCTTCATGCCGAAGTAGCGGCCGTACTCCTGCACCATGACGTCCGCGGCGACCTTGGAAGCGCCGAAGACCGAGTGCAGGCAGGCGTCGATCGACATGTCCTCCTTGATCCCGTTGTAGTACGGGTGGTCCGGTTCGAGCTCCCAGCGGGTCTCCAGCTCCACCAGCGGCAGGCTGTTCGGCCGGTCGCCGTAGACCTTGTTGGTGGAGCAGTGGATGAAGGGCGCCTCGATGCAGTGCTCACGGACGTTCTGCAGCAGGTTCAGCGTGCCGACGGCGTTGACGTCGAAGTCGGTGAAGGGATCCCGCACCGCCCAGTCGTGGGACGGCTGCGCCGCGGTGTGGATCACCACCGCGATCTCCCTGCCGTACCGGCGGAAGATCTGCGCGACCGCGTCCCGGTCACGGATGTCCACCGCGTGATGGGTGTACGCCGCACCGAGCTGCTCGGTCAGCCGCTTGACGTTCCACGCCGTGGAGGCCTCCGCGCCGAAGAACTCCTGACGCATGTCGTTGTCGAGGCCGACCACATCAAGACCGAGGGCGGCGAAGTGCCGGGCCGCCTCCGAGCCGATCAGACCGCCGGAACCGGTCACCAACGCGACAGCCACTCGTACTCCTGAAGGGATCTTCGGCGGGGCAGGAATCAACCGGAGCATAACGCGCCCGCATGGGTGCCCTACGACGAAGAAGGGCCCCGCGTGAACGCGGGGCCCTTTCTGCTGGTGGGGAAGGGGGGAGTTGAACCCCCACGCCCTTTCGGGCACACGGACCTGAACCGTGCGCGTCTGCCATTCCGCCACTTCCCCGTGGCTCGACTCGTCACACTGTAGTCTGCCCCGTGCCGTTCATTCGAACGGGTGCGACGCAGGTTACTTTTGTTGCGAGTCGTGTTACTCAGGTGAGGTCTGGCCTGCGTCGACCCCTTTTACCGGGTCTGATCTGATCCGGTCCAGGGTCTGTGCTGGTCACACCTCGCCTACCGCATCCGGCTGGCGTTTGCGGCGGATGGAAGACTAGCACGACGTACAGGGCCCGTCCGAGCGGGCCACCGACATGCTGCCGAGCGGCATGTGAGCTGGGTGGGCCGAGTCCGGATACCATCATGTCCTCGGACCGAGGAGGAGCCGGTGAGCGTGCTGCAACGCTTCGAGAAGCGTCTGGAAGGCCTGGTTGAGGGGGCCTTTGCCAAGGTCTTCAAGGGTGTCGTACACCCCGTGGAGATCCTCAATGCAATGCAGCGGGAGGCGGAGGCGCACAAGGCCATCCTGGCCGGTGGCCGTACTCTCGTGCCGAACCGTTACGTGATCGATCTCTCGCCATACGATCACAGCCGGCTGGCGCCGTACGCCGCCGCACTGGCCCAGGAGCTGGCCCAGTCGCAGGCGGAGTTCATCGGCGAGCAGGCCTGGACGGTCTACGGCGACGTGATCGTCGAGATCGAGCGCGGCGAAGGGCTGGACACCGGGATGTTCCGGGTGACGGCCGAGGTCTACACCGGCAGCGACGTGGCGCCGGTCTCCGGTGGCCCCGGCTTCGACGCCGGTCCGCCCGCGTACCCCGCCTACGACCAGGGCGGCGGGTACGGTCCGCCCCCGGGACACGGCGGTGGCCGCAACATCCGCCTGGTCTCCGGCGACGGGCGCAACTACCCGTTGCAGATGGGCTCGACGATCATCGGTCGCGGCGACCAGGCCACCCTGCGCCTGCCCGACGTGGGGATCTCCCGCCGGCACGCCCGCCTCGACTTCGACGGTGGTCAGGTGGTCCTCACCGACCTCGGCTCGACCAACGGCACGATGGTCAACGGCCAGCGGGTCTCGGCGGTCGCCCTCAATCCCGGCGACATGATCCAGCTGGGGACGACCACCCTGACCTTCCGCGTGGACGGCTGATTCGTTGCCGGCCTTCGTCATCCCGGTAGCCCGGTTCGGGTTCATCATCCTGCTGTGGATCTTCGTGTTCACCGTGGTCGGAGTCATCCGTCGCGACCTGTTCGCCGGGGCGCGCTCGGGCCGGCTGGTCGCGGCGCCGCGTGGGGTCGGCGCGTCGACGGGGCAGACGGCGGGGACGCCGGCGAAGGTCAAGCGCGGCCGCGCCGCCCGGCAACTGGTGGTGACCGCCGGACAATTGGCCGGCACCCGGATAACCCTCGGCGAGAATCAGATAACCATCGGACGCGCGGAGGACTCCACCCTGGTCATCACCGACGACTATGCCTCCGCGCGGCACGCCCGGTTGGTGCCCCGGCAGGGACAGTGGTTCGTGGAGGACCTCGGCTCGACTAACGGGACCTATCTGGATCGCGCTAAGGTCACCGGACCGACCCCCGTCCCCCTTGGCGTACCGATCCGCATCGGGCGCACCTCCCTCGAATTACGGCCATGAATCTGACCCTGCGCTACGCGGCCCACAGTGACCGCGGTCTGATCCGCGACGGAAACCAGGATTCCGTCTACGCCGGACCGCGGCTGCTCGCCGTTGCCGACGGCATGGGCGGCATGGCCGCCGGTGACGTCGCCAGCAACATCGTCATCGGTGCCATGGCGCCCCTCGACGAGGACGTCCCCGGGGACGCGCTCGTCGACGCACTGCGCTCCGCCGTGGAGACCGCCATCCAGCAGTTGCGTGAGACGGTGGAGGCCAACCCTCAGCTCGAGGGGATGGGCACCACCCTGACCGCGACTCTCTTCTCCGGTAGCAAGATCGGCATGGTGCACATCGGGGACTCCCGGGCGTACCTGCTGCGCGACGGTGAGTTCAACCAGATCACCAAGGACGACACGTACGTCCAGATGCTGGTCGACGAGGGCCGCATCAGTCTGGAGGAGGCGAGCAGCCACCCCCAGCGCTCGCTGCTCACCCGGGCCCTGGACGGCCGTGAGGTCGACCCGGAGTACTCGGTGCGCCAGGTCCGCGCAGGCGACCGTTACCTGATCTGCAGCGACGGGCTCTCCTCGGTGGTCAGCGCCGAGACCATCGGCGACACCCTGCGGGAGTACACCGACCCGCAGAAGTGCGTGGAGCGGCTGGTGCAGCTGGCGCTGCGCGGCGGTGGGCCGGACAACATCACCGTCGTCATCGCCGACGCCACCGACCAGGACATCGTCGAGGCCGCACCGATCGTGGGCGGCGCCGCCGCCCGGGACCGGGGAATGGCCACCTCCGCCGACGTCTCCACCCCGGCGGCCCGCGCCTCGGCGCTGCAGACGCCCCGACCGGCCAGCCCCGAGGAGGAGCCGTCGGCCGCACGCGACGACGACCGCCCGCGGCGGCGCCCGCTGCGTACGGCGCTGCTGCTGGTGCTGGTCGCCGCGCTGCTCGGCGGTGGAGTCTGGGGTGGCTGGGAGTACCTGCAGCGGCAGTACTACGTCGGCGTCAACGCCGACGGCAAGCTCGCCGTCTTCCAGGGCGTGCGGGGCGAGATCGCCGGTTTCGAGCTCGCCACCGTGCACAGCGTCAGCGAGATCGACCTCGACGACCTGACCGCCGCCGCCCAGGAGAAAATCAAGGTCGGCATCCAGGCCGGTGACGCCACCGACGCCGAGCGCCGGCTGGCCGAGCTGACGAACGACTATCCGGGCAACCCGAACCTCAAGCCGCTCTGCCCCCTCCCGGTGGCGAGCGCGACGCCGGCGCCGAACGGGAGCGCCTCCGGCAGCCCGGTCACTCCGACCCCCGGCGACGACGGTTTCCCCGTCGAGCCCGACCCGGTCGATCCGGCGGACTGCCGGTCGCCGCAGTGAGCGACAAGGACCCGAGGACACGATCATGACCGCTCAGACCGGATCACCGGCGCCGCCCGCCACCGCGGGCGACGCCGGTGCGACCCGTCTGGCCCGGTCCCGGCGCAACTCCGAGCTCTGGCTGCTGCTGCTGGCCATGGTGCTCGTCGCCCTGTACGGCGCGACCGTGGAGGCGAACCAGTTCGGCTCGATCACCGCCGACTTCTGGGTCCCGGCCGCCGTGCTGACCCTGGTCTACCTCGGCCTGCACGTGGCCGTCCGGTTCCTGGCGCCCTTCGCCGATCCGGTGCTCATCCCCGCGGTCGCACTGCTCAACGGCATCGGCGTCGGATTCCTGCGCCGGCTGGACCTGGCCCGGGCCGACGCCGCAGACCGGGAGCACCTGGCGATCTTCGCCGGCACCGGCGGCCGGCAGCTCGCCTGGACCCTCATCGCGGTGGTGCTCGCCGTGGCGTTGCTCTTCATCGTCCGCGACCACCGCTCGATCTCGAAGTACGCCTACACCCTCGGCCTGGCCGGTGTCGTGCTGGTGATGCTTCCCGCGGTGCTGCCCAGGAGCATCTCCGAGGTCAACGGGGCGCGACTCTGGATCCGGATCGGCTCCTTCAGCATCCAGCCGGGCGAGTTCGCCAAGCTGGCGCTGCTGGCCTTCTTCGCCTACTACCTGGTGCGCAAGCGCGAGGTGCTCTCGCTGGCCAGCCGCCGGGTGCTCGGCATCGACTTCCCGCGCGGACGCGACCTCGGCCCGGTGCTGGTGGTCTGGGCGATCAGCCTGCTGCTGCTGGTCTTCGAGAAGGACCTCGGCACCTCGCTGCTCTACTTCGGCATGTTCGTGGTGACGCTCTACATCGCCACCGAACGGGTCAGCTGGCTGCTGATCGGCCTGGTCCTCTTCTTCGGCGGGGCGTACCTCGCGTACTTCCTCGGTGGCACCATCGGCGGCCCGTTCTACAACTTCCGCCAGCGCGCCGACATCTGGCTGGACCCGTTCCAGGACCCCTTCGACAAGGGTTACCAGCCCGTGCAGGGGCTGCTCGGCCTCGGCAGCGGCGGCCTCTTCGGCGCCGGCCCGGGCGGTGGTGAGCCGCTGCAGATCCCCGAGGTGCACAACGACTTCATCTTCGCCGGCATCGGCGAGGAGATCGGCCTCTTCGGGCTGACCGCTCTGCTGATGCTCTACCTGCTGATCTCCCAGCGCGGCCTGCGGGCCGGGCTCGGCGTGCGCGACTCCTTCGGCAAGCTCCTCGCCGGCGGCCTCGCCTTCACCCTGGCGCTGCAGGTCTTCGTGATCATCGGCGGGGTCACCGGGCTCATCCCGCTGACCGGACAGACCACCCCGTTCCTCTCCGCCGGTGGTTCGTCGCTGATGGCGAACCTGCTGCTGATCGCGCTGCTGCTGCGGATCTCCGACGCCGCCCGCCGCCCCGTCACCGGCGGCGGCCCGGTGCGCCCCACCACCGGCGGCAAGCCCGACCAGCTGCACGGCGCTCCCACGGAGGTGATCCGCACGTGAACGCACCCCTGCGCCGGGTCGGCGTCGTCATCATGGTCCTCTTCGGGCTGCTCTTCGCCAACCTCAACTACGTGCAGGCGTACAAGGGCAGCGAGTACAGCGCCAGCCCGTACAACGGCCGGGTCCAGGTCGCCGAGTACGAGCGGCAGCGCGGCAACATCGAGGTCGGCGGGAAGGCCATCGCCAGCAGCCGCGCCACCGACGGCCACCTGAAGTACCTGCGCACCTACCCCTCGGGGCCGCTCTACGCCCACGTGCTCGGCTACAAGCCGGTCAACCTGGGCCAGACCGGCATCGAGGCCAGCGAGGACGCCTTCCTCAGCGGCAGCAGCGACCAGCTCTTCGGCGACCGGCTGCTGGACATGTTCACCGGCGACCAGACCGCCGGTGCGAACGTGCTGCTGACCTTGTCGCCCAAGGCGCAGGCGGCCGCCTACAACCAGCTGCGGGAGAACAACGTCGGCTCGTCGCGGGGGGCCGCGGTCGCGCTCGACCCGCGTACCGGCGCCGTGCAGGCGATGGTCTCGTTCCCCAGCTTCGACCCGAACCCGCTGGCCGATCACAACACCAGAGCCGCCCAGGCGGAGTACGACAAGCTGCTCGGCGCCCGCAACAGCCCGCTGAGCAACCGGGCCACCGCCGAGGTCCTCCCGCCCGGCTCGACCTTCAAGGTTGTCGTCGCCGCCGCGGCGCTGGAGGAGGGGATCACCCCCGACACCCGCATCCCGGCCGGCCCCAGCTACACCGCGCCCACCTCCGGTACGCCGATCACCAACGCCCACCCCTCGATCTGCCCGCAGTCCCAGGTCACGCTCAACTCGGCGCTGACCCAGTCCTGCAACACCGGCTTCGCCCGGCTCGGCGTCGAACTCGGCGCGGACAAGGTCAAGGAGACGGCGGCCAAGTTCGGTTTCGGCCAGGAGGACCTGACTGTCGGCCGGCTCGGCGACGGTGGTCTGCCGGTGGCGCCGAGCCGGACCGGTGACATCCAGAACCCCGACGGCAGCGCCGACCCGGCAGCTCTCGCCCAGTCCTCCATCGGGCAGAACGAGGTCCGCATGACGCCGCTGGAGGGCGCGATGATCGCCGCCGCGGTCGCCAACGGCGGCAGCCAGATGCGGCCGTACCTGGTCGACCAGATCCTCGGCTCGGACCGCACCACCAGCTACTACCAGGCCAAGGACCAGGAGCTGCGCCGCTCGGTCAGCCCAGCGGTCGCCTCGGACCTGCAGGAGATGATGGTCAGTGTGGTGCAGAACGGCACCGGGACCAACGCCCGCATCTCCGGCTACACCGTCGGCGGCAAGACCGGCACCGCCGAGCACGCAGCCGGGGCCAAGGAACACGGCTGGTTCATCGGCTTCGTGATGAAGGACGGCAAGCCGATCTCCGCGGTCTGCGTGGTGCTGGAGGAGTCCGGCGACGGGGGCAGTGGCGAGGCCACCCGGATCGCCGGTCAGATCATGCGCGCGGTCATCAACGACTCCGGAGGGCGCTGATGCTGAGCGCCGGCGTGGAACTCGGCAACCGTTACCGCCTCGACGAGCGGATCGCCGGCGGCGGCATGGGTGATGTCTGGCGCGGCACCGACCAGGTGCTCGGCCGCACCGTGGCCGTCAAGAGCCTGCTTCCGGCCCTGATGGACGAGCCGGGCTTCGCCGAGCGCTTCCGCCACGAGGCCCGGACCATGGCGACCATCAACCACCCGGGTGTGGTCGACGTCTACGACTTCGGCAGCGACCAGAACATCGCCTTCCTGGTGATGGAGTACGTCGAGGGCGACGCGCTCTCCCGTACCCTGTCGCGGGTGGCGCGGCTCACCCCGGCTCGGACGATGGCACTGATCGCGCAGGCCGCCGACGCGCTGCAGGCGGCCCACGACAAGGGCGTGGTGCACCGCGACGTCAAGCCCGGCAACCTGCTGGTCCGGCCGAACGGCACCCTTGTCCTCACCGACTTCGGCATCGCCCGCTCGGAGATGGCCGCGCAGCTGACCGCGGCCGGTTCGGTGCTCGGCACCGCCTCGTACATCTCGCCGGAGCAGGCATCCGGCGCGACCGCGAGCCCGGCATCGGACATCTACGCCCTCGGGGTCGTCGCCTACCAGTGCCTCTCCGGCCGCCGTCCCTTCGACGGCGACAATCCGCTGGAGATCGCGATGAAGCACGTGCGCGACCACCCGCGTCCGCTGCCGGGAGACATCCCGCCGCAGGTACGGATGATCGTCGAGCGTGCCCTGGCCAAGGACCCGGCGGCACGCTGGCCGAGCGCCAACGCGCTCGCCGCGGTGGCGCGTCAGGCCGCCGCGGCGGCCGCCGCCGGACAGGGGCGGCCCGCTCCCCGTACCGCCGGACCGGTCTCGCCGGCCCCGCCCGTGCCGCCGCAGCCGGCCCCCGGCCGGGCCCGGCCCGTGCCGCCGCCGGCCGCGATCCCGGTACGCCCACCCGCGGCCCTGCCGCAGCAGCCGATGAACGCCTGGCCCGCCCATCCGCAGTCCCGGCCGCCGGCCCCGATGCCGGCCCGCCCTGCGGAACCGCTGCGGGGCGCCGCACCCGTGCCGCCCGCGCGGCCGGTGCCGGGCTTCGGCTACCCCACGGCCACCCCGACGCCGGCCCGTACGGCGAACCACCCGCTGGTGGTCACCCTGCTGGTCGTACTCGCGGTGCTCGTGGTCTGCTCGATGTGGCTCTACTTCTCCGACGAGACGACCGCCGCCATGTCCCGCCCTGCGGTCGCCGGGTCGGTGGGAGTGGACGGCGGGTGGAATGATGCGCCGGTGGAGCCGTACGGTCTGATGGAACTGGATGCCTCGGCCCGGGGCGACCAGACGAGCGAAGGACGACAGACGCGATGACGGCGCAGGCCCGCCTGCTCGGTGGCAGGTATCAGGTCGGCGAGCTGCTCGGTTACGGCGGCATGGCCGAGGTGCATCGCGGTCGCGACCTGCGCCTTGGCCGTGATGTCGCGATCAAGATGCTCCGCACCGACCTTGCCCGGGACGACACGTTCCAGATGCGGTTCCGGCGCGAGGCGCAGAACGCCGCCTCCCTGAACCACCCGGCGATCGTCGCCGTCTACGACACCGGCGAGGAGATCGCCCCGACCGGTGAGACGCTGCCCTTCATCGTCATGGAGTTCGTCAACGGCCGCACCCTCAAGGAGGTGCTGACGGCGGAGGGACGCCTCCAGCCGCGCCGGGCGATGGAGATCACCGCCGACATGTGCGCGGCGCTGGAGTTCAGCCACCGGCACAGCATCATCCACCGCGACATCAAGCCCGGCAATGTCATGCTCACCCAGACCGGCCAGGTCAAGGTGATGGACTTCGGCATCGCGCGGGCGCTCGCCAGCGGCGTCACCAGCATGACCCAGACCAGCGCCGTGATCGGCACCGCGCAGTACCTCTCCCCGGAGCAGGCCCGCGGTGAGGCGGTGGACGCCCGCTCGGATGTCTACGCCGCCGGCTGCGTGCTCTTCGAGCTGGTCTGCGGACATCCGCCGTTCGTCGGGGACAGCCCGGTCAGTGTGGCGTACCAGCATGTGCGGGAGGCGCCGCCGACGCCGAGCGACATCAACCCGGACGTCACCGCCGAGCTCGACGCCATCGTGCTCAAGGCGCTGTCGAAGAATCCCCTGAACCGCTACCAGAGCGCCGGCGAGATGCGGGCCGACCTGCTGCGTGCCGTCTCCGGCCGGCCGGTCATGGCGACCCCGGTGATGCGCGCCGACGAGACGATGGCGCTGTCGGCGGCCGGCGGGGGCATCCCGCCGCGCGGCGACGGCACCGCGACCCGGGTGGTGCCGGCGGCCACCGCCGACCAGGGGGGCAACCGCAAGCCGTGGCTGGTGGCGCTGCTCAGCGGGCTCGCCGTCTTCGCGGTGATCGCGCTGATCGCCGGGCTCCTGCTCACCGGCAACGACGACGACAAGACGAAACTCGTCGCCGTGCCGAACGTGGTGAACCAGTCCGAACAGGCCGCGGTGGACAGGTTGACGGCCAGCAACCTGAAACACGAGTTCACTCCCAAGGAGTTCGGTTCCTGCCAGAAGGGCAACGTCACCCAGCAGGAGCCGGACTCCGGCGAGGTGGACCCCGCCACGACGACGGTGAAGCTGACGGTCTGCGGCGGACCGGAGACCGTTGACGTGCCGGACAAGCTCGTCGGCCAGTCGATCGAGACGGCCCGATTCGCCCTCACCCAGGTCGGCCTCGAGGCGGACGAGGTGCCGCAGGACAGCGCCGAGCCGCGCGGCACCGTGCTGAAGCTCGACCCTCCCTCCGGCGAGGCCGTCGCCAAGGGTGACAAGGTCAAGGTCTACTACTCCAACGGCAAGATCCGCCCGGTTCCCGGCGTGGAGGGGATGACCGAGGAGCAGGCCCGTAACGCGCTGAGCAGCGCCGGCTTCAAGAACGTGCAGGTCAAGACGGCGGGAGCGCCGCTCCCGGCCGGCGAGGTGCCGCGGGTGGTGCGACAGACCCCGGCCGCCTCCACCTCGGAAAACATCGACTCGACGATCACCATCTTCCTGCCGAAGGTGCAGGAGGTGGAGCCGACTCCGACCGGGGAGCCGACGCCCACGCCGGAACCGTCCGACGACGATGGCGGCGATGGCGGCGCCGGTGGTGGCGTCGGCGGCGGCGAGTACGCCCGGCGCGACTGAGCGAAGCAACTGCAACGACGGCGGCGCCGGGGGTGGGAAATTCGCCCCCGGCGCCGCCGTCGTTGCGATGATGTCGAATCCAGCGTTCGGCGCGGCGGTCGGGTGCCGGTGCCGGACGCGCCGCCTACCGGGTGGCCTCAGGCCGCGAAAGCGGCCCGGCGGCGGGTGTCGACCTCGGCGGCGAGCGCCGGGGCGCGGTCGAGCGCCTCGGTGAAGCCGCACGTCGCGAGCCAGTTCGCCAGCATCAGGTGGCCCCCCTCGGTCAGCACCGACTCGGGGTGGAACTGCACGCCCTCGATCGGCAGCGTCCGGTGCCGCATCGCCATCACCAGACCCGACTCGGTCCAGCCGGTGACATCCAGCTCCGCCGGCACTGTCTCCCGGACCACGGTCAGGGAGTGGTAGCGGGTGGCGGTGAACGGGTCCGGCAACCCGGCCAGCACTCCGCCCGAGCGATGCCGTACGTCGGAGGTCTTGCCGTGCAGCAGCTCCGGCGCCCGGGCGACGGTCGCCCCGAAGGCCTCCCCGATCGCCTGGTGACCGAGACAGACGCCGAAGATCGGCAGCTCGCCGGCGTACTCGCGGATCACGTCCAGGCAGATTCCCGCGCGGTCCGGACTGCCCGGCCCGGGTGAGAGCAGCACACCGGCGGCACCCGTGCGGCCCACCTCGGCCACCGAGATCTCGTCGTTGCGGCGTACGTCGCACTCCGCGCCGAGCTGACCGAGGTACTGCACGATGTTGAAGACGAACGAGTCGTAGTTGTCGATCACCAGAACGCGCATCTCAGCCTCCGTCGCCGGGCGCGGTCGTGTCGTACGGGATGGCGTGCTCGTCGCCCGACTCGCCGGTGTCCGGGTTCGGCCCGTCACCGGGCAGGTCGAAGTCCGAGTCGCCGGTCTCGTAGCCGTCCTGGGTCACCTGGACGTCGTCGAAGGGCAGCAGCGGCTCGGCCCACGGGAAGACGACGAACCAGAGCAGCGCCAGGGCGGCCGTTGCCAGCAGGAGGGTCCCGATCAGTTTGCCGGCAAGCCCGAAGGGCAGGTGCCGCCAGATCCACGAGTACATCGCTCAGCCTCCCAGCTCGGCCGGCGTGCCGTCGGCCTTGGGCTGCGACCGGACCATCTCGGCGTGAATGATCAGGCGCTGGTAGTTGTCGTACTTCGGGTGGCATGTCGTCAGCGTCAACATCGCCTTCTTCGGCTTGGCACGGGCGTTGCCCGGTACCGGCGCCACCACCTCCACCGCCGAGGGCTTGACGATCAACTGCTCGGTGACGCGGTAGATGTACCAGTTCTCCCGGTCGCCGACGACGATCGCCTCGCCCGGCGGGACTTTGTCCAGGTCCCAGAAGGTCGCGGGGTTGCGGTGGCCGGCCACCGAGAAGTTGCCGACCTGGCCGGGCAGCGCGCTCTTGGGGTAGTGCCCCGGCGCGTACCGGATGTCGTCCTGGCCGACGCCTTCGACGACGACCCAGCTCTTGTCGAGGCCGGGGATGTAGAGCTGGGCGATGGGCGTGCCGGGGACCGCCGGTGGCGGCTTGGGTCGCTTCGCGGAGGGGGCCGGTGTCGGCTCGACCGTCGCCGGGTTCTGCCACTCCTGGGCCAACTGCTCGGAAAGATCATTCTGGTGGGCGTTGACGATGACCGACTTGCCCCAGATCTCGTAACCCGCGAAGAGCAGGACGACCAGGCCGAAGGTGATCAGCAGTTCGCCGGTGAAGCGGATGGTTGTGCGCACTCGTGAACCCCACGTCGGACGGGTCAGTTCGGAATAGACGCTCTTGTAGCCCTCGTCGGTACGTTGCGGACGCAGCTTGACGACCCGTTCGCCGCGGCGCGGCTGCGGCTCGGACCCCGGTTCGTCCGCCGGCCCGGTCGCCTCGGTGCCCTTCGCGTCGTCGGGCTTCTGCGCAGGTACGACGCCGAGCAGGCCGGTGGGCTGATCGGCAGCGGTGGACCTGACGGCCGGAATCAGCGCGGTCTTGTCGTCGTCGCCGGTCTCACGCGGCGTGACCCGCAGTGGCGGCAGGCTCCGGGTGGGGCGCGGCTGGGCCGGCTCGTTCGCGGCGGTGGCCTTCGGGATGAGGGCGGTGGCGTCGGAGTCGGCTGCGGCGATCTTCGGGATGAGGGCGGTGGCGTCCGAGTCGGCCGCGGTGATCTTCGGGATCAGCGCAGTGGCGCCGTCGTCCTGCTGGTGCCGGCCCCGCGGCGCGGCCGGGGCTCCGGAGGGCGTGGCCGAGGTCCCGGACGGCGCGGCGGGAGGCCGGGCGTCGTGCGCCGGACGGGGCTCGGCGGTGGAGCGGGGCTCGGCGCTGAGGTCGGGCTCGTGGGCCCATGCGTCGGAGGCTGGGCCGCGACGGCTGCTCTCCAGCCTTCCCGGCCAGCGGGGCGGTGGGCTGCCGCGTCGATCGTCGCCGCCCGGGGGGCGGTCGGGGCCGGCCCAGGAGGCGGTCGGCGGGCGGTCGCGGGGCGGTGCCGCCGGCGGATCGGGACGCCCGGTGGGCGCGTTCCGGTGACCGGTGTCGCCGGTTTCGGCGGGAGTGTCGGTTATCCGGGGGATGAAGGCGGTGGGTTCTTCGACCGGCCCTGGCCGGCGTCGGCCGTCCCGGTCGCCGGAGCGCCACTCGTCGCCGGGATCCCGGTGCTGGGGGCTCACCGGATCACCTTTGCCGACGGCAGATTGGTGGAACCCTCGAAGGCCTTGACGCGGATGGTGTCAACGGTGGTCTCCCGGTACCCGAGGCGGTAGTGCTCGGCCGCATCCTTGAAATCCTGGACTCCCTTGGAGTCGGCGAGGGCCTGCTTCATGGCTGCCGGGTCGCCGATCGCCGCGATCTTGAAGGGTGGGGAGTACACCCGGCCGTGGAGCAGCAGGGTGTTGCCGACGCAGCGTACCGCGCTCGTGCTCAGGATACGGACATCCATGATCGACATAGCCTCGGCGCCACCTGCCCAGAGGGCATTCACGACCGCTTGTACGTCCTGCTGGTGGACCACCAGGTCGTCGTTGTTGGCACCTTCGGGTAGTTCTTCACCCGCCATCCGGGGAGCGTCGTCCAGCTCCACCACCACACCCTGGCCGGCGAGTGCAGTGAAGCCCGCGTTCTGCCGGCTGGCGGCCGCCCGGTCCCGCTGTCGCGCGACCGGGGTGTCGGAGTCGGCGGTGGCATCGGTCAGGGCGTCGACCTCGGCCCGTAGTGCCGCGGCGCGGGTCTCGGCGTCGTTCACCGCGCCGCGGCGGTCCTCGATCAGCTGGGTCAGCTCGGGGCGGCGGTCCTCGCGCAGCGCGGTGCCATCGGCGGTGTTGGCGCTGGTGGTGAAGAGAAAACCGGCCGCCAGCGCGATCAGCGGCACCGCCGCCGACCAGCCCGGACGGCGCTGCCGGCGTCGGCGCGGCAGCAGGCCGGCGCCCGCGCGGCGCGCCACCTTCCGCCAGGACGCGGCACCACCGGATGTGTACTCCACCGGGATCACCTCCTCGTACCGGCCGACCCAGGGGGGCGGGAGAGCCGGGAGCCGCCGGGTCCCGACCCGGCACGGGGATCAGGATCACCCCGTTCATGGCTCTACGGCCGGGGCACGACTAGGCTAGCTGTCAGAACATTATTGGCCATGGACCGTCGCCCTCGCGCCCGGTTGTCAGGCCCGGACGAGGTCGTCACCCCCTCAGGAGAGCGCCGTGCCCAAGTCGCAGGTCCGCAAGAAGAAGGTGTACACCCCGCCGTCGGACGTTCGTCCCACGGCCACCGCCGCGACGGGAAAGCCGAGCCCGGTCTGGGTGCCGATCCTCGCCGTGTCGCTGGTCGTGCTGGGCATCGGCTGGCTGGTCATCTACTACCTGTCCGCGACCCAGTACCCGGTCGCGTCGTGGGGGTACTGGAACCTCGCCGTCGGCTTCGGCGCGATGGTCGCATCGTTGATCGTCTTCACCCGCTGGAAATGAGCGCACCGGGCCTGGCCCGGTGCGGTGTGGCGTAGGCATCTCCGAGGATCCCCAGCCGAGCGCGGGGCCCGCACTCCCCCTAAGGTAGGCGCGGGCACCGTGCGCAACTGCGAGCAGAGTCACGTTACCGATCGGTAACGTGACGCGTAGGCTGCACGGTACGACGGGCGACAACTGCCCGTCGTCGACCGGTGGTATCCGGGCTTGTCGCGGTCGTCGTCTCGGCGGTCGCGCCTCGGAGTCGCGGTCGGCTCGCCGCTCGCCAGGCAGTAGACCGGGAGGCCACACGCATGGGCAGCGTCCAGATCGTCACGACGGTCCTCGCCGCCGCCATCACCATCGTCGCGGTGGGATTGGCGGTTCGGGCCGTAATGCGGATGGTGTCGGTGATCCGGTTGGGTCAACCCGACCCGGATCGCTTCGACCAGAAGGCCGTCCGTCTCAAGACGATGTTGAAGGAGACGGTCGGGCACACCCGGATGCTCAAGTGGGGCGTCGTGGGGGCGAGCCACTGGTTCGTCATGATCGGCTTCATCGTCCTGTCGCTGCTCGTCCTCGAGGCGTACTTCGAGGTGGTAAGCACCACCGGCGCGATCCCGATCCTGCACAGCCTGGCCATCTGGGGGCTGGCGACCGAGGTCATCAGCATCCTGGGCACCATCGGCATCCTGATCCTGATCGGCATCCGGATCAGGAACCGGCCGACCCGGCCGGGCGGACGCTCCCGCTTCACCGGCTCGACCATGTGGCAGGGCTACTTCGTCGAGGCCGTCGTCCTGATCGTGCTGATCCTCGGCATGCTGATCCGCGGCTTCCAGGTCTCCACCGGCCACTTCGGTTTCCCGGTCTGGGCCACCCCGGTCAGCCACGCCATCGGCGCGGTCCTGCCCGACTGGCCGAACGCCATCAGCATCGTCGCGCTCATCAAGATCTGCGTCTCGATGACCTGGATGATCGTCATCGCGCTGAACGTCACGATGGGCGTCGCCTGGCACCGCTTCTCCGCGTTCTTCAACATCTTCTTCAAGCGCAAGGTCGCCGGCGCCGGCTCCGGCCTGGGCGGCCTCAAGCCGATGATGAGCAACGGCAAGCCGCTGGACTTCGAGGAGGCCGACCCGGAGACCGACCAGTTCGGTGTCGGCCAGGTCGAGCAGTTCACCTGGAAGGGCCTGCTGGACTTCACCACCTGCACCGAGTGCGGTCGCTGCCAGTCGCAGTGCCCGGCCTGGAACACCGCCAAGCCGCTCTCGCCGAAGCTGCTCATCCTCAGCCTGCGCGACCACGCGTACGCCAAGGCGCCGTACCTGCTGGCCGGCGGCGGCAAGGACCTCACCGGTGAGGAGAAGGCGACCGCCGAGCAGCTGGCCGGCGTCGACGTCCTCGCGATGGCCGAGTCCGAGCGCCCGCTCATCGGCACCGCCGAAGAGGGCGGCATCATCGACCCGGACGTCCTCTGGTCCTGCACCACCTGCGGTGCCTGCGTCGAGCAGTGCCCGGTGGACATCGAGCACGTCGACCACATCGTCGACATGCGCCGCTACCAGGTCATGATCGAGTCGAGCTTCCCGGCCGAGGCCGGTGTGATGCTGCGCAACCTGGAGAACAAGGGCAACCCGTGGGGTGCCCCGCAGAACACCCGCGAGGACTGGACCAAGGGTCTGGACTTCGAGGTGCCGCGGGTCGGCGAGGTCGAGGACTTCGAGTACCTCTTCTGGGTCGGCTGTGCCGGTGCCTTCGAGGACCGCGCCAAGAAGACCACCCAGGCTGTCGCCACCCTGCTGCACGAGGCCGGCGTCAACTTCGCGATCCTCGGCGAGGGCGAGACCTGCTCCGGTGACCCGGCTCGCCGGATCGGCAACGAGTTCGTCTTCCAGATGCTCGCCCAGCAGAACGTCGAGGTCCTCAACGAGGCCTTCGGCGACCGGGAGAAGGCCAAGCGCAAGATCGTCGCGACCTGCCCGCACTGCTTCAACACCCTGCGCAACGAGTACGGCCAGCTCGGCGGCGACTTCGAGGTCGTGCACCACACCGAACTGCTCGCGCACCTGGTCTCCACCGGCAAGCTGACCCCGGTCCAGCCGGTCGAGGGCGGCGTGACCTACCACGACCCCTGCTACCTGGGCCGGCACAACCGGATCTTCGCGCCGCCGCGTGAGGTGCTCGGCAGTGCGATCGGCGCGGGAGACGGCGCGGGCCTGGTCGAGATGCCGCGCAACACCGAGCGCTCCTTCTGCTGTGGTGCCGGTGGCGCCCGGATGTGGATGGAGGAGACGATCGGCAAGCGCATCAACGTCGACCGGGTCGAGGAGGCCATGTCGACCGGTGCCAAGACGGTCGCGGTCGGCTGCCCGTTCTGCAGCACGATGCTGACCGACGGCGTCAACGGCAAGGGCGCCTCCGAGCAGGTCGAGGTCGTCGACGTCGCCACGGTCCTGCTGCGTTCGGTCAAGCCCGCCGACGCCGGGAACTCGGCGCCGGCACCGGCCGCCACGGCCGGCTGACGTCGCCGCTGCCGGCCGGGGACGGTCGGCTGCGGCAGTCGCGACGCGGTCTCTCCTGCGACCCCGGGTACGGGGTCGCCAGGGGCAGGCCGCGTCGCCTTTCTTTGCCGTTTCATAAATCGTTCACGATCGGCATGGGATAGATCGCCACGCATAGTGAATGCGTGAATGCGGATATGTAAGAACTGCTGCTCCGTGAGTCTTCGTCTTGATTCTCGAGCGCGATTTCCCTAAGGTGAGGCACCGACCCGCCGTGGTCGTCGGCCTCAGCCCTTCCCCTCTGTGAGGCGCCCGGCGGTCGGTTGCAAAGGAGTCGGTGCCGGTGGCCGTCCTGCCCCTTCATCGTCGTTCGCCCGCGGACGCACCCCGTCCCGGCCTACGCCGGAACCTGCGTCGCCTCGTCGGCCTCGCCGCTACCGTTCTGGTCGCCGGCGGGCTGCTCGCGGCTCCGGCCCAGGCGGATCCCTCGGTCGAGGAGATCGAAGCGCAGATCACCGAACAGTGGCACAAGCTGGAGCCCACCGTCGAGGACTACAACCGGGTGCGCAGCCAGCTCAAGGTCAATCGTGAAAAGGCGAAGAAGCTCGAGAAGAGAATGCAGCCGCTGGCGCTGCAGAGCGAGCTGGCGATGGGACGGATCAACACCATCGCGGCCAAGTACTACATGACCGGCACCGGATCGAGCACGGCGTACGTCGGCAGCCTGCTGGCCAGCGGGAAGCCGGGCCGGCTCGCCGAGCAGATGGCGCTGCTGGACCACCTCGCGGCAGGCGAACGTGACGAGATCTCCAAGGTGCTGGCGACCCTGGAGCGGTACACCGACAAAAAGAAGGAACTCGACGATCTGATCGCCGCCCAGGACAAGCAGCAGAAGCACCTGGCGAGCAGCAAGAAGCAGATCAACGCCGAGATCAAGCGCCTTCAGGCCAGCCTGCCGAAGTCCGTCGTCAAAGCCCAGGGCTGCCCGACCATCACCGGCGTGCTCAGCGACAAGGCGAACATCGCCGTCGCCACCGCCTGCGCCCAGGTCGGCAAGCCGTACGTCTGGGGTGCCACCGGCCCCAGTTCCTTCGACTGCTCCGGCCTGACCCAGTACGCCTGGGGTGCTGCGGGTGTCTATCTGACGCACTACACCGGTTCGCAGTGGAACGAGGGCCGGCACGTGTCCCATGACGATGCCCGCCCTGGTGACCTGGTCTTCTTCCCCGACCACGTCGGCATCTACATCGGCAACGATCAGATGGTGCACGCGCCGCAACCGGGCCAGTCCGTCGGCGTGGCAAGCATCTACAACGTCGGCAAGCCCGTCACCGGATTCGTCCGGCCTGCCTGACGCGTACCGATCGACCTGCAGGGTCCCGTGCCGCTCGGCGGCACGGGACCTTCGTCGTTCAGGCGGTGCTGTATGTCGATCGCCGCGGCGAGCTTGCTGCGATTGCCGGATGGTTGGTAACGGATAGACGCATGTCGCAGCTTGCATGGCGGGCGACATGTCCATAATGTGGTTTCCGGCCGGGACGGCCGCAGCTCACCCGATGTGGGGAGTACGCCCCGGTTCCGCCGAATCGCCCCCACAGGGCGAGCCGGGCCGGTGCACGACGCCGGATGAATCCGCGCCCCGGCGCGGAGGGCGGTCCCCTTCCCGCCCGCGCCGACGTCAGTGGGCACGGCCGGCGGTAGGTCAAGAAGGAGACACGGACGCCGGTGGATCACCAATCCACGCGGCCGCCGTCATCCCGGCCGGCGCGAGCCGACCGGATCTCGGTGTCGCCGCGCAACCGCTGGTCCCGCTTCATCACCATTTCCGCCGCACTGGTCGCCGCGAGCGCGGTCGCGCTCGGCGCGCCCGGCGCGGCGCAGGCCGAACCCTCCATTCCCGAGATCGAACGCCGGCTCGACAAGGACTGGCACAAACTCGAACCGCTGATCGAGGAGCACAACGCCGTACGTCAGGAGCTCGCCACCAAGCGCCGACAGGCGGACGCTCTGGCACGGCGGCTGGAGCCGTTGGAGAAGCGGCTGGCCGAGTCGACCGGTGTGGTGGGGGCGCTCGCCGCCGAGGCGTACAAGGGGCACAACCGCACCACCGCCCTGAACGCGATCCTCACCCGCTCGTCCCCCGAGGACCTCGTCGGGCAGCTGGAGATCCTGGACAGTCTCGCCCTCCAGCAGCACAACGAGGTCGCGGAGGTGCTCGACCGGCGAGACGAACTCGCCGCGAAGAAGGCCCCGCTGGACGCGCTGATCACCGACCTGACCGCCACCGAACGCCGGCTCGCTGCCGAACGCAAAGAGATCGACAGCGAGATTGACCGGCTGGAGAAGCAGCGGCGCTCCCTCTACGGCGCCCGCGGCCACACCGGCAACGACGGCGGGCTACGTCCCGAGCCGTGCCCGGTGGCGTACAGCGGTGGCGTCGCGGCGAAGGTCGTCACCTTCGCCTGCGCCCAGATCGGCAAGCCGTACGTCTGGGCGTCGGCCGGCCCGGGGTCGTACGACTGCTCGGGGCTGATGCTGGCAGCGTGGCGCAAGGCCGGGGTGTCGTTGCCGCACAACGCCCGCCAGCAGCGCGGGACGACCCGGTCGGTCGAGCGGGCCGATCTGCGCCCGGGGGATCTGGTCTTCTACTACGGCGACCTGCACCATGTGGCGATGTACGTCGGTGGCGGCTGGGTGGTGCACGCCCCGCAGGCCGGTGATTCGGTGCGGATGGCGCGCTACGACATGATGCCGATCCACAGCTTCGGCCGCCCCCGCACCTGACGCCCGAGGTCCGTGCCGCGGCGGTGGTCAGGGCCGGCTCACGGCTCCTGGCCGCCGCCCTGGCGCAGCGGCGCGCGACCCTGCCGCAGCGGTGCGACCGTGGCGCAGCGGCGGGACCCTGCCGCAGCGATGCGACCGTCGCGCAGCGGCGCGACCGTGGCGCAGCGGACGGGTCAGCGGGTGGGCCAGGTGCGCCAGTTCTTCCAGGCGCGGCTCGGCGTCGGCCCGCGCTGCCCCTGGTAGCGGGATCCGTAGACCGCCGAGCCGTACGGG
>Ga0233385_1000256_pt1 | contig 29538 bp, 23 predicted proteins | sample ElkDunMinimDraft_16_FD_191543 | JGI IMG/M metagenome (GOLD analysis project Ga0233385, IMG submission 191543) | Fecal eukaryotic communites from dung pellets of Tule Elk in California, USA - Elk Dung G36 | ecosystem: Host-associated > Mammals > Digestive system > Large intestine > Fecal | place...
CCGAGATCCCGCCGGCGACGGCCTCGGTGGTCGCGGCGTCCGACACCTACTCCTGGTCGGACGCGCACTGGCTCGACCGGCGCGCGGCGCGGCAGCCGCACCAGGAGCCGATGAGCGTCTACGAGGTGCACCTCGGCTCGTGGCGGCCCGGGCTGGGCTACCGGGAACTGGCCGAGCAGCTGACGGCGTACGTGGTCGAACTGGGTTTCACACACGTCGAGTTCCTGCCGGTGATGGAGCACCCGTACGGCGGCTCGTGGGGTTATCAGGTCAGCGGCTACTACGCGCCGACGGCCCGGTTCGGCGGCCCGGACGACTTCCGGCATCTGGTGGACCGGCTGCACGCCGCCGGCATCGGGGTGATCCTGGACTGGGTGCCGGCGCACTTCCCGCGCGACGAGTGGGCGCTGGCCCGCTTCGACGGCACTCCCCTGTACGAGCATCCCGACCCGCAGCGCGGCGAGCACCCCGACTGGGGGACGTACGTCTTCGACTACGGCCGCCCGGAGGTGCGCAACTTCCTGGTCGCCAACGCGCTGTACTGGCTGGCGGAGTTCCACGTCGACGGGCTGCGGGTGGACGCGGTCGCCTCGATGCTCTACCTGGACTACTCCCGCCCCGACGGCCAGTGGACCCCCAACCGGTACGGCGGGCGGGAGAACCTGGAGGCGCTGGCGTTCCTGCAGGAGGTCAACGCGACCGTCTACAAGCAGCACCCGGGCGTGCTGATGATCGCCGAGGAGTCGACGGCGTGGCCGGGGGTGACCCGGCCGACCTCCGACGGCGGGTTGGGCTTCGGCTTCAAATGGAACATGGGCTGGATGCACGACACCCTGCTCTACACCTCCAAGGACCCGGTGTACCGCCGCCACCACCACCATCAGCTGACCTTCTCCCTGGTGTACGCGTGGAGCGAGACGTACCTGCTGCCGATCAGCCACGACGAGGTGGTGCACGGCAAGGGCTCACTGGCGGGCAAGATGCCCGGCGACACCTGGCAGCGGCTGGCGACGGTACGGGCGCTGCTGGCGTACATGTGGGCGCATCCCGGCAAGACGCTACTCTTCATGGGCTGCGAGCTCGCCGACGACCGGGAGTGGAGCGAGCAGCGCGGCCTGGACTGGGGGTTGCTGGACGACCCGGCGCGGGCCGGGGTGCAGCGGCTGGTTGCCGACCTGAACGTGGTTTACCGGGACACCCCGGCGCTCTGGACGCAGGACACGAGCCCGAGCGGTTTCCGCTGGATCGTCGCCGACGACGCCGACAACAACACGGCGGCGTTCATCCGCATCGCCACCGATGGCGCCACCCTGGTCTGCGTGGCCCACTTTGCCGCCACGCCGCACGAGACCTATCGAGTCGGCCTACCTGCGGGCGGAGTATGGCAAGAGGTGCTCAACACGGACTCGGCGTACTACGGCGGGTCCGGGGTGGGAAACCTCGGCACCGTGCGGGCGGAGGATGTGCCGTGGCACGGCCTGCCTGCCTCGGCGGCGCTGCGGATCCCCCCGCTCGGGGTGCTCTGGCTCCGGCAGGAGTAGGGACACCTCGCGCCTGGGGATGGTCACACCGGCCGCCGGTGCAGCGACAGCAGCTCCCTCAGACGAGATCGGCCTCACGGAGCTGCTTCCACAGCTGTGCGCCATCCGGGGCGCAGATCCACCGGCTCCCATCCGACCCCGACGGCCTCTCATCAGCGGCGTGCGGGAGGTTGCCGGCGAGGACCGCCTGGGTCGGCGAGAGCCGCCGGATCGCCACGCCGGCGACGTTCTCCGGGTGCCGGTGCAGGAACTCGCGGTAGATCTCCTGGTCGTGCTGGCCGTCGTCGCCGACCAGCAGCCAGCGCATGTCGGGGAACTCCCCCGCCAGCCGCTCCAGGGTCGCCCGCTTGTGCTCGCGGCCGCTGCGGAACCAGCGGTCCTGGGTGGGTCCCCAGTCGGTGAGCAGCAGCGGACCGGCCGGGTAGAGGTTGCGGGACAGGAACCGCGTCAGCGCCGGGGCGACGTTCCAGGCGCCGGTGGAGAGGTAGAGCACCGGTGAGCCGGGCCGGGCGTTGGTGATCCGCTCGTAGAGGACCGCCATCCCGGGTACGGCCGCGCGGGCGTGTTCGTCGAGGACGAAGGTGTTCCAGCCGGCCAGCAGCGGCCGGGGCAGCGCGGTGACCATGACCGTGTCGTCGATGTCGGAGATGATGCCGAAGCGGGCCGCCGGGTCGATCACCCGGATCGGGGCCTCGACCGGCTCGGCGTCGGGAGCACTGAGCCGGATCCGGCACCAGCCCGGGGTGAGGTCGGCCTTGACCACGGTGTCGATCAGACCGCTGCGGTCGGTCTGCACCTCGGTGCTCACGTCGCCGGCTTCGACGGTGACGGGCACGCCCTTGGCCGGCAGGGTGGCGAAGCTGCGCCAGCCGCGCAGCTTCTGTGGCCGGCGGTCGGCGTCGCGGTCGGCGCGGGTCAGCAGCACCCGTCCCATCACCCGCGCCCAGCCGGGAGCGCCGTACCCGGCGTAGGGGACGATCGCCGGCCGCCGCGGCCGGCGACCGAGCTTGCGCAGGAAGAACTCCTGCGCGGCGTCCTCGATCCGGGCAGCGCGGTGCAGGCGGGGAGCATCCGGGGTGGGCACGAAATCAGCCTGCCACACCCCGTGCGGCGCGGCACCCCGGCGATCATCAGGGCTCCGCCGGTGTTCACCGTTTCGCGTCCTGACCTGCGGGTGCCGTGGCACGCTCACCCGGGGAGCAAAAGGACGAGGGGTGCTCGTGTCTGTCTCGCTGGCCGAACCCGTGCAGCGGAGCATGACGAAGATCCGGTCGCACCTGCCCGCGCTGGCAGCCCTGCTGTTCGGCGCCCTGGGGGTGCTGTACCGGCTGGCGCTGATCCTGATGGGGGTGCCCGGCTCCAACAGCGACGAGGCGACCTTCGGGCTGGCTGCCAAGCACATCGCCGAGGGCCGCCACACGCCGATCTTCCTCTACGGCCAGCACTACATGGGGGTGCTGGAGTCGTACCTGGCCGCTCCGCTCTTCGCCGTCTTCGGGCCGAGCTGGGTGGCGCTGCGCATCCCGCTGCTGGTCCTCTACGCGCTCTTCCTCTTCGCGATGTACCACCTGGTCCGTCGCCTGTACTCCCCCGTCTTCGCCGCGATCGTCATCGGGCTCCTCTCGCTCGGCTCCGAGCGGGTGGTGCGTGACCAGATCACCGCCGTCGGCGGCCGCGCCGAGAACAAGGTGGCGGTCGTCCTCGTCCTGCTGCTCACGCTCGCGCTGGCCTGTGGGACCGTCCGGCATCGGCTGCCCGCGTACGGGATGGTCGGGTTGCTGGCCGGCTTGGCGCTCTGGTCGGACTGGCTGGTGCTGCCCTACCTGGCCGCGGCGGCGGTGGTGCTGCTGGTCGCGAGCGGCCGGGAGCTGTGGGGCCGTGCGGGCGCGGCGCTCACCGGCGGTCTCGTCCTCGGCGGTCTACCGGTGATCATCTACAACCTGCGGGCCGGCCCCGGGGAGGACTCCTGGACGGTGCTGTGGGGGCTGGCCGACTCCGGCGGTCTCACGGCGCCGCTGCGACAGCGCTGGGACGGACTGGTGGAGAGCGTCCCGCTGGCCACCGGACTCTGCCCGAGCAGCGGCTGCACCGGTCTGCACCAGTGGTTCACCTACCTCTACCTCGCGTTGCTGGTGGTGGCCGCCGCGCTGGCCGTACACGCGCTGCGCCGGGACCGGCGCGACCGCGACGGGCGCATCCGCGCCGTCACCCAGCTCGCCCTGCTCGCCGCCGCCGCGCTGACCCTCTACGCCTACCTGCGCAACCCCACCACCGCCACCGAGCCGCTCGCCAACGCCCGGTACCTGTCGGTGCTCCAGATCTCGCTGCCCGCTGTCCTCTGGCCCCTCTACGCGGCCGGACGACATTCGTGGGGGATGTTGGACACCAACCACCGGATCGTCGGCAACCTCGCCAACAACGTGGTCGGCGTGATCGTGCTCCTCTCGGTGATCTCCACCGGCATGTTTGTCCGCGACCTCGACAAGCTCCAGCAGGAGGAGACGCAGGCCCGCCTGCTCGGCGAGCGACTCCAGGAGCTGGGCGTACACCACGTCTACAGCGAGTACTGGATCTGCAACCGGCTGGTCTTCAACACCAACGAGAACGTGCTCTGCGCCGTCATCGGCGAGACCGTGGGCCGCGGACTGGACCGCTACCCGCCGTACCGCGAACAGGTCGACCGGGAGCCGAGCCCGGCCTTCGTCTTCCAGTCCGGGACGATCTTCGAGGAGGGCTTCCGCCGGCTGCTCGACGACGGAGACCTCGACGCCACCGTCACCGAGATCGGCCGGTACCGGCTGTACCAGCCGGAGCAGGAGCTGCGGCCGCGGTGACCGGGCCCTGATCCACCGCAGGACCGGGTGCCCGGGGCCCTGACCGGAGCTGGTGATGCGGGTCCGGGTGTGCCGCCCTGAGCAGCGGGGCCGGCCCGGGCGCGACGTACCCTGGCCCCGGGTCGCACCGTCGCGCTCCCCTGGCCACACCGCAAGGAGTACCCCCGCACCATGCTCATCCTGTTGCCACCGTCCGAGGGCAAGACCGCCGGCACCGAAGCGCCACTGGACTGGGAGCAGCTCTCCCTGCCGGCGTTGAACCCGGCGCGCGAACGGGTGCTCGACACCCTGGTGACCCTCTGCGGCGACGACCCCGACCGGGCCCGGCAGGTGCTCGGCCTCACCCCCGGCCAGGGCTGCGAAGTGACCCGCAACGCCGGGCTGCGCACCGCCCCGACCGGTGCCGCGAGCGAGATCTACACCGGGGTGCTCTACGAGGCGCTGGACCTGGCCTCACTCGAGGTCGGCGCCCGCAAGCTCGCGGACGAGTCGGTGCTGGTCGGCTCCGGGCTCTGGGGCATGGTCCGGCTGACCGACCGGATCCCCGCCTACCGCTGCGCGATCGGCGTACGCCTGCCCGGCCTGGGCGGGCTGACCGCGTACTGGCGCAAGGCGCTCGCCGCCGAACTGGCACGCGTCGCCGGCGACGAGCCGGTGCTGGATCTGCGCTCGGCGGCGTACGGGGCGACCTGGCGCCCGACCGGTGAGGTCGCCGGCCGTACGGCGAGCGTGCGGGTGCTGCACGAGCGGATGGTCGACGGCACGGCCACCCGCAGCGTCGTGAGCCACTTCAACAAGGCGACCAAGGGGCGGCTGGTGCGTGACCTGCTCGCCGCCGAGGTCCAGCCGTCGAGCGTCGGCGAGCTGGTGACGGCGCTGCGCGACCTCGGTTACGTGGTGGAGGAGCCGGCACCGGTCGCCGGCCGGCCGTTGCTGCTGGACGTGATCGTCACCGAGATCTGAAGTGCGCGGCGCCGGCCGCCGGTCACGCCGGGTTCAGGCGCCGAAGACGTCATCCTCGGCTGCGTCGCGGACACCGTCGACGAAGCCCCGGAACGCCGGGTCACTCGCGTCGACGGTCACCGTCGTCACGACCTCCCCGGTCACCTCCGCGACCGCGTCGGACAGGGGCGCGATGTCCAGTTCGCTGTTGTCGAGGGTGTCCGGAGCGGCGTTGGCCAGCTCGACCATGCGCCGGACCTCCTCCGGGTCGGCGTCGTTGTCGACCGCCCACTGCTGCCCCGCCCGGTAACAGTCGTCGTAGACGCCCTGCTGGTCGTCGGACCAGTCCGTGTCGTAGCCCGCCATCGGTGCCCCTTCCGCCGTACGCGTCCGCCCTGTCGAGCATGCCCGTACGGCGACCGCGCCGGTGCCGGTACGGCCGAATCACCGCCCCCGCGGCCGGCCCGCGCCTACCGTCCGGCGGCGGGGAGCATGCGGCGCAGCCGGGCGGCCAGCCGGCGCGGCGTGACCGCGGCGATGGCGATCACCAGCCGCCCCTTGTTGTTCGTGTACGGCGTGACGAGGTAGACCCGCGCGCCTCGGCGGATCATCCGGCGGGGCGCCGAGGGACGCCCCTTCAGTTTCAGGTAGCCGACCCGCTCTTCCCCGCCGACGTAGGTGTGCAGCCGCACGGGCAACTGCTTGCGGCCCTCAGGACCGGCGGCGTCGATCAGCGCGGCCACGGGCAGGTCGACGAAGGCGACCGTCCCTGCGACCTCGTCGGCGAGCATCCGCACCACCGCGGTCGCGTCGCCCGCGGTGATCCGCACCGCTTCGGGGCCGACCGCGGCCAGGTGCCGCCAGGGGTTGCGGGCGTTGACCGAGAGCACCAGTTCGCCGTCGTCGGTGGTCCGCCAGTTCATGGCGATCGCAGTGAACCTGCGGACCCAGACGGCGGCCTGCCCACTGATGTCGTAACAGGCCTCGGGCAGGCCGAAGCGCTCGTCGCGGAAGCCGAGCAGCGGCCGGTACCAGCGGTCGCCCTCGACCACGACGCGGGGTTTGCCGGGCTCGGCCAGCTGGCGCAGCAGGACCCGCAGGTCCTCGAGGTTGCCGTGGCGGACCACCGCCAGCCGCTGCCGCACGCCGTGCGGCAGCCGTGTCTCCAGCGCCGCACCGAGGTACTGCGTGGTCAGCTTCTGCAGGACCGCGTGGATCTGCCGCTGCGCGGCGACGTCGAGGTCGAGGAAATCCGTACGCAGGAGCTTGGCGACCTCGGTGCCGAAATGGCGCTGCAGGAGTGCGTCCCGCCGGGGTCCCGGATCGAGCCGGACGACGTCGAACTCCACCAGCCGTTGCGCGCAGCGCAGCCTCTCGTCCCACCCGACGCGGGCGGTGGCCTGCCGCCGGTCGTCGCGTTTGACCGCGTAGTAGTAGTCGTAGTCGCCCAGCACCGAGATGCGGTGTGCCTGCAGGCACGCCTCGATCGTGAACGGCTGATCGCTGCCGGTTCGCATGTCCTCGGGGAAGCGCAACCGGTGCCGCTCGATCAGCGCACGCCGGAAGAACCTGATGCCGGACAGGGCCCAGGGCAGGGTCCCGGCGAAGAAATCCACATCACGCTGGGTGGACTCGAACAGCTTCGTGGGCACCTGCCGGCCGTTGACCCCGACCATCCGGGCGGCCACCACGTCGGACTCCCACCGGTCTGCGGCGTCGACCAGCCGTTCCAGCGCCTGCGGCCCCAGGTGGTCGTCAGGGCAGACAAAGAAGATGTACCGGCCGGTGGCGCACTCCAGGCCGCGGTTGTTCGGCGCGGCAGGTCCGCGGCCGGGCTCTTGGCGCAGCACCGTGAAGGTGTGCGGGTGAAGCGCGGCGAAACGGTCGAGTTCGGCACCGCTGCCGTCGGTGGAACCGGCGTCGACGGCCACGACCTGCAGGCGTTCCCGGCCGATGCTCTGCTCCACGAGGGAGGTCAGGCATTCGGTGAGGTGCGGCAGGCTGTTGTGGACGGCAACGATGACGCTGACGTCGGGCACCGGGCTCACCGCGCGCCCAACCTTCCGCCCACCCGATCCCCTGTCCGCGCCCCGCCGGAGCCCGTGATCACACCGGGATTCTCGAGTGTCGCGCGCGCCGGCGCCACCGTCATCGCCATGCCGCGCCCACTACCTCTCCCCAACCTTCGAATCGAGGCGAGTGTACGGCAAGCGGAGGGCTCCGATCCCGTTCGTGAACCCGCCGCCGGCGCGGACCGCCGATGCCCACCGGCTGCCGGGGGCGGCGACGCCGATCCTGGCGGCGGGCGCCCACTCGCGGGCCACCTCCGTCTCCCCGCTGACCAGGAGTTCCTTGGGCACGGCCCGGGTCTTCGATCTTCAGGACCGGTGGGGCGCGGCGGCCGCGGTGGTGGCGGCGGGGTGATGGTGAGTCGCCTCACCTCGGGTCATGCCTGCAGCAGTTCGGTCGTGACCGTCACACCGGCGACGGGCAGGTCCGCCTCCGCCTCCGCCGGCGCGGCGGTGAGGACCATCGCTGCCGTGGCCGCCATCCGGACGAGGTCGTCGGCGTCGACGGGCACCCGGGCGACCATCAGCCGCCAGTAGAGCGGACCCACGATGATGTCGGTGGCGGCACGATGATCTATGCTCTCCGGCACCTCGCCGCGCGCCTGCGCGCGGCCGATCAGGAGGTCGCCGATGCTCGACTGGTACGCCCCCAGCGCCTCTTGGAGCGGTTCTGCCATGCCGGGATTGCGGGCCGCCTCGGCGAGCAGGTCCGGGATGATCTGGGATGCCAGCGGGTGCTGCAGCGCCGCGGCCATCACCTGGAACAGCAGCTCCAGATCGCCCTGGAGGCTGCCGGTGTCCGGCAGTGGCAGCTTCTTGCCGGCGACTCCGCCGACGACTTCGAGCACCAGCTCCAGTTTCGAGCGCCAGCGCCGGTAGATGGCCGTCTTGCTGACACCGGCCCGGCGCGCCACCGCCTCCAGCGAAAGCCGGCCGTAACCGACCTCGGCGAGCTCCTGCATCAGGGCGCGGCGGATCGACCGGGTGATCTCTCCCCGGAGCACCGCAGCACCGGCCGGCACTCGCCTCTTATCCGTCACATGGGAGAATGTACCGTAACGACGCTACGGTTGCGTTGCGACGTGTTTTACACTACGGTCCAGGCTGCGACGAACGCTGCCGCGGCCCCACAAAACCCCGTGAATCCGTCGCCGCACCCCCGCTCGGCAAAAAGATCGGAGCGCCTGAATCCATGGCCCACACGACGGTGGCCGGCGCCGAATCTGGATCAACCCAGGCTCAGCTCGCCGCTCGGTACGGTCTCGGGGCCGCCGGAGCGCGTCCCTCGCTGGCGACGTACACCCGCACCCTCTGGTCCTACCGTCACTTCATCCTGGCGTACTCCACCGCCCGGGTGACTTCCTCGTTCAGCAAGACCCAGCTCGGCCAGCTCTGGCAGGTGCTGACGCCGCTGACCAACGCGGCGGTCTACTACCTCATCTTCGGCCTGATCCTGCAGCAGAGCCGTGGCGTGGAGAACTTCATCCCGTACCTCTGTACCGGGCTGTTCCTGTTCAGCTTCACCTCGGGCTCGGCGCTGGCCGGCACCACCTCGATCACCAGCAACCTGGGGCTGATCCGGGCGATGCACTTCCCCCGCGCCTCCCTGCCCCTGGCGCACACCTTCACCCAGTTGCAGAACGCCCTCACCGCCATGGTGGTGCTCGGCGCCATCGTGCTCATCTCCGGTGAGCCGCTGACCCTCAAGTGGCTGCTGATCGTGCCGATCCTTGCGCTGCTGGCCGTCTTCAACGCCGGGCTGACGATGCTGCTGGCGCGGCTCGGCGCGCGCAGCACCGACCTCAAGCAGGTCATGCCCTTCGTGATGCGGGCCTGGATGTACGCCTCCGGCGTGCTCTACAGCGTCGACCTCTTCCGGGCGCACCTGCCCGGCTGGGCGGCGCAGATCCTCGAGTTCAACCCGCTGCTGGTCTACATCGAGCTGGGCCGCTACTCGCTGATGGAATCGGCGCCGCTTGCCTCCTCCCCGGTGGAGCTCTGGCTGCTCGGCGTCGGCTGGGCGCTCGTCATGGGCATCGGCGGCTTCATCTTCTTCTGGCGTGGCGAAAAGGAGTACGGCCGTGGCTGACATGTACTCGGGCCTCAACGGCGCGACCTCGCTGACGGCACCGGCCGGCACCGGCACGGGCCAAGGCCGCATCCCCACCGTCATCGCCGACCATGCCCACGTCACCTACCGGATCCACCGCGGGGCCTCCCCCGGCGGCGGCCCGGCCGCGTCGCTGCGGCGCCTGGTCAAGCGCACCTCCTCGCCGAACGTCCGGGAGATCCACGCCGTCAAGGGCGTCACCTTCACCGCCTACCGGGGTGAGGCGATCGGGCTCATCGGCACCAACGGCTCCGGCAAGTCGACCCTGCTGCGGGCCATCGCCGGACTCCTCCCGGTCGACCGGGGCGCCATCTACACCCAGGGGCAGCCCTCGCTGCTCGGCGTCAACGCCGCGCTGCTCAAGGACCTCTCCGGCGAGCGCAACGTCGCGCTCGGCTGCCTGGCCATGGGGATGCACCCCGACGAAGTGCAGCGGTTGACCCCGGAGATCATCGAATTCTCCGGCATCAACCGGCGCGGAGACTTCGCCAGCCTGCCGATGCGGACCTACTCCTCCGGCATGTCGGCCCGGCTGCGCTTCTCCATCGCCGCGGCGAAGCGGCACGACGTCCTGCTCATCGACGAGGCGCTGGCCACCGGCGACAAGCCGTTCCGCAAGCGCAGCCAGCGGCGGGTCAAGGAGCTGCGCGACGGCGCCGGCACGGTCTTCCTGGTCAGCCACCAGCTCAGCAGCATCCGGGAGACCTGCGAACGGACCATCTGGCTGGAATCCGGCGTGATCAAGATGGACGGGCCGACCGATCAGGTCCTGCCCGCCTACGAGGACTTCGTCAATCAGTAGCGGCGGCCGGGTCCACCTCACGGTGGGCCCGCGCTACCGTTTCCAGGAGCCAGTCGCCCCCGCTCACCCCACGCGACCCTTGCAAAGGACCGGCAATGACTCAGCAACCCGCCCCTGACGCCGCGACGGAGACCACCCCGTGGCGCCCTACCCGTACGGTCGCCGTGGTGCTGGCCGGCGGGACCGGCACCCGGCTCGGGCTGGGCATCCCCAAGCAGCTGCTGAAGATCGCCGGTAAGCCGATCATCGAACACACCATCGCGGTCTTCGAGGCGGCGCCGGAGATCGACGAGATCATCGTGCTGATGGCCCAGGGACACGTCCCCGAGGCGCAGGCGATCGTCGACAAGGCGGGTTTCCGCAAGGTCACCAAGGTCGTCGAGGGCGGCGACACCCGCAACGCCACCACCCGGGTGGCCCTGGACGCGATCGGCCCGGAGGACTGCAACGTCCTCTTCCACGACGCCGTACGGCCCCTGGTCAACGGCCGCATCGTCCGGGAGTGCGTCAACGCGCTCTGGACGTACGAGGCGGTCGACGTCTGCATCCCGTCGGCCGACACCATCGTCCAGGTCGACGCCGACGACTGCATCACCGACATCCCGGTCCGCGCCCTGCTGCGCCGCGGCCAGACCCCCCAGGCCTTCCGCTCCACCACCATCCGGGCGGCGTACCAGAAGGCCGAGAACGACCCCGACTTCGCCGCCACCGACGACTGCGGCGTGGTGCTCAAGTACCTTCCCGGCGTGTCGATCAAGGTGATCGCCGGCTCGGACGAGAACATCAAGGTCACCCACCCGGTCGACGTGCACCTCGCCGACAAGCTCTTCCAGCTCGCCGCCGCCCAGGCCCCCCGGGTGACCAGCGACAAGGCCTACGCCGAGGAACTCACCGGCCGGACCCTGGTGATCTTCGGCGGCAGCTACGGCATCGGACAGGAGCTGGCCCAGCTCGCCGAGGGCTACGGCGCACGCGTCTTCGCCTTCAGCCGCTCCACCACCGGCACCCACGTCGAGCGCCCGGAGGATGTCGAGGCTGCGCTCAAGGCCGCCTTCGAGGCCACCGGCCGCATCGACCACGTCGTGGTCACCGCCGGCATCCTGGAGAAGGGCGCCCTGGCCGAGATGGACGAGGCGACCATCGACCGGCTCCTGCACGTCAACTTCATGGGACCGGTCACCGCCGCCCGCAAGTCGCTGCCGTACCTGCAGCAGACCAAGGGCCAGCTGCTGCTCTACACCTCCAGCTCGTACACCCGCGGCCGGGGCGGCTACGCCCTCTACTCCTCCACCAAGGCGGCGCTGGTCAATCTGACGCAGGCGCTGGCCGACGAGTGGGCCGAGACCGAGGTGCGGGTCAACTGCATCAACCCGGAGCGGACCGCCACGCCGATGCGGACCCAGGCCTTCGGTCAGGAGCCCGAACACACCCTGCTCGCCGCCGAGGCCGTGGCCCGGGCCTCGCTGGACGTGCTGATCTCGCACCTGACCGGTCAGGTCATCGACGTACGTCGGGCGCCGGGAGCACCCGCGCCCCGGGAATCCACCGACGCGACGGTGACCACCACCGGCGGGTGAGCCGTTGAGCCAGGCGTGATGCACCGTCACCGGCGAGTAGGGTGGCGGTGCATCCTGCCGTGCAGGACTGTGTGCCGGCCGGGACATGCGGGAGCAGATCTAGATGCGTGGTGACCTCGTCAGAAAGCTGACCGCACGGTGCCTGACCGTGGGCTTGGCGGTCCTGGCCTTTCTGCTGCTGGCGCTGACCACCGCCACCTGGCCCGGGCTGCTGCTGAGCCTGGCCGCGGTGACCGCGGCGGTGCTGGAGCGGCGTGTGCGCCCCGACGCCGAGGTGACGGCCGAGTTCGTGCTCCTGCTCGCCGGCATCCTGGTCGCCTACCACCGGCAGCTCGGCGGCGGCGCCGACCCGGCGCTGCTCGCCACCGCGCCGGTCGCGCTGGCGCTGCTGCTGCTCGACGCGCCGCTGCGGCGGGCCCGCTCCTTCGAACTGCGGGCGGTCAACCTCGAACTGCCCACCCGCAACCCGTTCGTCACCTCCCGGTTCGGCCACGCCGTCGCGGTGCTGCTGACCGGAATCGCCCTCTGCGCCCTGGTGCCACTTGCCGCCTGGTGGGCTCTGCTGCTGACGCTGCTGATCGCTGCCGCCGTCGGCCTCAGCGGCCTTGACCTGGTGTTGCGCCGGCTGCGTCCGTCGGCCACGCCGGACCCTGTCGTGGCGGCGCTCAAGCGCCACCAGCCGGAGTTCGTGCTCTACTTCTCCGCCCCGGCCGGCTCGGAGTACCAGGCGACGATGTGGCTGCCGTACCTGGAGCGCATCGGCCGGCCGTTCATGGTCCTGGTCCGGGAAGCGGATCACCTGGCGGCGCTGGCCGCCGCCACCACCGCGCCGGTGGTGCACTCGCCGACGGTCCGCGCGGTGGACCAGGCGATCGTGCCGAGCCTGCGGGTCGCCTTCTACGTCAACCACGGTGCAAAGAACAGTCACTGCCTGCGGTTCTCCCGGCTGACCCACATCCAGCTGCACCACGGCGACAGCGACAAGACCCCCAGCGCCAATCCGCTCACCGCGATCTTCGACAAGGTCTTCGTAGCCGGTGAGGCGGCCGTCGAGCGGTACGCCCGCAACGGCGTACACATCCCGCGGGAGAAGTTCGTCGTCGTCGGACGGCCGCAGGTGGAGTCAATCACCGTGGTCCCCGCGCACCGCCGGCCCGGCCGGGTGACCACCGTGCTGTACACGCCGACCTGGACCGGGCACAACGCCGACGCCGACTACTGTTCGCTGCCGATCGCCGAGGAGCTGTTGCGGCGGTTGCTGGCGCGGGAGATCACGGTGATCCTGCGCCCGCACCCGTACACGCTGCAGAACCCGCAGTCGGCGCGGCAGCTGGCGCGGCTTGAGGAACTGCTCGCCGCGGATCGGGACCGCAGCGGCCGGCAGCACGCCTGGGGCGCGACCGCCACCCGGACGTGGAGCCTGGCGGAGTGCGTCAACCGTTCCGACGCGCTGATCTCCGACGTCTCCGGCGTGGTCTCGGACTACCTCTACTCCGGCAAGCCCTTCGCCGTCACCAACATGTCGGCGCCACCGGAGGACTTCACACAGGAGTTCCCGCTGTCGCGGGCCGGTTACGTGCTGCACCGCGACCTGGCCACCCTCGACCGGGTCCTCGACGATCTGCTGGTCACCGACCCCCTCGCCGAGCTGCGTTGGAGCACCCGCAGCCGCTACCTGGGTGATTTCCCCGCCGAAAGCTACGCCGACGTCTTCGTCTCGCAGGCCCGCCGTTTCGTGACCTGGCAGGCGCCGGCTCCGCGGGCCGGAAGCGCCAATGGCGAACCCGGGCAGCAGCCACACGAGATCGCCCGGTAGTCACCTCCGCGGCACCACCCGCTCCACGGTCTTCGCCGTTCACACGCGGCGCCCACCGCAAGGTGGACACACGACAGCGGTGCGCCCACCGGAAGAAGGTGGGCGCACCGCTGCCTTTGTGGCGCTGACCGTCTGATGTCGACGGCGTCCTGGATCAGGCCGAGTATCCCCGGGTGGCGATCCAGTTCGCCATGTCGATGGTGGTCATCCAGTACGAGGAGACACCGGCGTTGGCCGGGTCGGCGATCTGCACCCGGCGGCCCTCGTCGGCGTAACCGACGATGGTCACGTAGTGGCCGCCGTCGTAGGAGTGCCAGCCGCCGTCGACGTCGGTCAGGGTGCCGGCGATGTTGGCGACAACGGCGTACCCGTTGGTGACGGCGTGCACGACGTCGGCCTGCAACTGGTCCATCTGCGCCGGGGTGGCGCGCGGGCCGGGGATGCTGCGGGTCTGGTAGAAGTCGGTGCCGGCCATCTCGTTGAGCACGCGGGTGGTCTCGTGTGCGGAGTTGGTGCCGAAGACGGTGGTGCCGAGCTTGCTCGCGACGGCATCCTGGCTGGGGTTGGCGCCACGGGCGGTCAGGGCGATCCGCGTCGCGGCCGGCCCGCAGTAGTAGTAGTTGTTCTGGACCTGGTACTGGTAATCGACCGTCATCGCGGCCGGCGGGGCCGGAGCGGGCTCGGGCTCGGCCGGGGCCTCCTCGGCGGGAGCCTCCTCGGTCGGCTGCGGCTCGGTCGGCTGCGGCGCGGCCGGCTCGGATTCGGCCGGCTGGGGCTCGGTCGACGGGCTCAGGTCCGGATCGGCGGGCCCGGAGCCCTCAGGAGCGGCGCCCGCCGCACCTTCGGGGAAGGCCGGCCCGGTCGGGGCGAACTCGACGGACGCGGGGCTCATCTCGGCGCTGTCGCCGGCGGCCCGCTCGGTGACCAGGAAACCGGAGGACGAGGTCAGGGCCAGCAGCAGGGCGGAGACGGCGACGGCATGGTAGGGGCGCTGGGCCACCAGAGCGGCGGCCTTCTTCTTGATGCGGTTCACGACAATCCTTCGCGGGATTCGGGGCGCCGGTCGCCTGTGGGGTCGCAGGCGTGCGGGGGCGCGGCGATTTCTCAGGGGTCGTGTCGTCACTCGGAACCGGCAACGCGTGCGGGGCGGCCACGACGGGCCGGCGCGGTCAGGCGTGCGCGGGGTACGCAGTGCGAACCCAGGGGCAGTGAGGACACGGGGGGCGGTCAGTGCTCGCTGGCTCACCGGCGACAGACGCCGGTGTCCGGGCACTACTCCGCCTGGACTACCAACCTGGAGAAGAAGGACGGCCGTGACAGGCCGGGGTATCGATGTGGTTGCTGGTCCAGCACGAACTGCTCCTTCCGAAACCGCCTACCGGGTTAGCTGACGGGTTCGGGCGGGAAGCGGCCCTACCACGGATCGTGGATTCACCCCGGTGTTGCTGTGGGTCCCCGGCTCGTAGGTTCACGATTGAGCGGATCCAACTCGGTGTCACCGTCAGTGACTGCGGACCTCGTCGGATGCATCGACACTACGGGCTGCCAAACCCTCCTGCCAACCCGCTGTGACCTGCCAATACCGTGAGCCCGCTCGCCACATACGGCACAGTTGCGACCCCGGCGGCAATCGATGGCAGCAGGCACCGCATGCAACGCAGAGTAGCTAAAACCACTCGAACCGACAGTCACGGACCGATTACGGAGCGGATCTTGGCCCGTACATGATGATCGCGACGCCGACCAGGCAGATCAGTGCGCCGACAAGGTCGTAGCGGTCCGGACGGAAACGGTCGACCAGCATGCCCCAGGCCAGCGACCCCGCCACGAAGACCCCGCCGTACGCGGCCAGCACCCGGCCGAAGTTCGGGTCGGGCTGCAGCGCCGCCACGAAACCGTACAGACCGAGGGAAAGCACACCGGCGGCGACGAAGAGCAGGCCCCGGTGTTCCCGCCAACCCTGCCAGACCAGCCAGGCCCCGCCGATCTCGAAGAGCGCGGCAAGGCCGAAGAGCGCCAGCGAACGAAGTGCGGCCACCGGGGTTAGGACCGGGCGGCGCGTACGCCTGCGGCGAGCTCCTCGGCGACATCGCGGACCGCCCGCACGGCGGCGTCGGAGTCCGGGGCGTCGAGCAGCGCCCGCACGAAGGCCGTGCCGACGATCACCCCGTCGGCGAAGGCCGCCACCTCGGCTGCCTGGGCGCCGTTGCTGACGCCGAGGCCGACGCAGACCGGCAGGTCCGCCGTGGCGCGTACCCGCTCGACGAGGGCCCGGGCGCCGGAACCGACCGAGCCACGCTCACCGGTGACCCCCATCAGCGAGGCGGCGTAGACGAAGCCGCGGCTGGCGCGTGCGGCCATCGCGAGGCGCTCGTCGGTGGAGCTCGGTGCGACCAGGTAGACCCGGTCCAGGTCGTGCGCCTCGGAAGCGGTCTGCCACTCGGCGGCCTCGTCGGGGATGAGGTCGGGGGTGATCAGCCCGGAGCCGCCCGCGGCGGCCAGGTCGGCGGCGAAGCGCGCCACGCCGTAGCGGTCGATGAGGTTCCAGTAGGTCATGACCAGGGCCGGGGCGCCGGCGTCGACCACGGTCCGCACGGCGGCGAAGGCGTCGGCGGTACGGGTGCCGCCGGCCAGCGCCCGCTCGGTGGCGTGCTGGATGACCGGGCCGTCCATCAGCGGATCCGAGTACGGCAGCCCGACCTCGACGATGTCGACGCCGCCGGCGACCATGGCCCGCATAGCGGCGAGGGAGGTCTCCAGGTCGGGGAAGCCGACCGGCAGGTAACCGATCAGGGCCGCGCGCCCCTCGGCGCGCGCCTTCTCGATCGCGGCCCGCACGCTCATGCCACCGGCTCCTCTCCCTGAACCGGCGTGCTGCCCGGCTCGTCGTCCAGCAGCCCGAAGTACCGGCTGGCGGTGTCCACGTCCTTGTCGCCACGCCCGGAGAGGCTGACCAGAATCACCGCGTCCGGGCCGCGGCGCTTGCCCTCGCGGATCGCCCCGGCCAGGGCGTGGGCGCTCTCGATGGCCGGGATGATCCCCTCGGTCCGGGTCAGCAGGAGGAATGCCTCCATCGCCTCGGCGTCGGTGACCGGCTCGTAGCGTCCCCGGCCGGTGTCGTGCAGCCAGGCGTGCCCCGGGCCGACGCCCGGGTAGTCCAGCCCGGCGGAGATCGAGTGGCTCTCGACGGTCTGGCCGTCGGCGTCCTGCAGGATGAAGGTCCGGGTGCCGTGCAGCACACCGGCCGCCCCGCCGGTGATGGAGGCGGCGTGCCGCCCGCTCTCCACGCCCTCGCCGCCGGCTTCGAGGCCGAGCAGTTCGACGTCGCGGTCGTCGAGGAAGGCGTCGAAGATCCCCATCGCGTTGGAGCCGCCGCCGACGCAGGCGCAGACGACGTCGGGCAGCCGGCCGGCCTGCTCGAGCATCTGCGCGCGGGCCTCGACGCCGATGATGCGCTGGAAGTCGCGCACCATGGCGGGGAAGGGATGCGGGCCGGCGACGGTGCCGATCAGGTAGTGGGTGTCGTCGACGTTGGTGACCCAGTCGCGCATCGCCTCGTTCATGGCGTCCTTGAGGGTGCGCGAGCCGGTGTGCACCGGGACCACGGTGGCGCCGAGCATCCGCATCCGGGCGACGTTGAGCGCCTGCCGGCGGGTGTCCTCCTCGCCCATGTAGACGACCGCTTCGAGGCCGAGCAGGGCGGCGGCGGTCGCCGTGGCGACACCGTGCTGCCCGGCGCCGGTCTCGGCGATGACCCGGCGCTTGCCCATCCGTACGGTCAGCAGCGCCTGCCCGAGCACATTGTTGATCTTGTGCGAGCCGGTGTGGTTGAGGTCCTCGCGCTTGAGCCAGACCGTCGCCCCGCCCGCGTGGGCCGCGAAACGCGGCGCCTCGGTCAGCAGGCTGGGCCGCCCGGTGTAGGTGCGGTGCAGCCGCTCCAGCTCGCCGGTGAACTCCGGGTCGGCCAGCGCCGACCGGTACGCCGCGTCCAGCTCGTCAAGTGCCGCCACCAGCGCCTCGGGCACGTACCGTCCGCCGAAGCGGCCGAAGTACGGGCCGGCCTGGCCGGCGAGCGACTCGGTTGAGGTGGCGGAGTTGTCGCCGATGCTGCTCACGCGTCCCCGTCCGTTCTGATCGTGCGCGCGGCAGCCGGTGGCCGCCGACGCGGTGTAGGACCCGACCGGGCTCGGACGCCCCGGTCAGGACGAGCCCCGCGCCGGCGATGGGTGTCTCGCCTGCGGGGGATCGTCCCCCGGTGCGCGTGGATGGTGCGCGGTCGAATCCTACCCAGCGCCGAACCCGGCACGGCCGCGGGTGCGACGCCGTCCCACGATCAGCCCACCGGCCGCTTCAGGTGGTAACGGTGGATCTCCGTGGTCCCCTCGAGGTTGTTGACGTCCTCCTCGGCGGAGACGAGTTCCCAGCCTTCGGCGCCGACCCGGTTGAGGTGGATGATGGCCGTCTCGCCGTAGTCGGTGACGTCACGGCGGGAGCCGTCCGGCCCGTACCAGGTGAAGGTGAGACGGAAACTCTGCCCGAACGCCTCGCGGCGGCGGACCAGCAGGGCGTACTGCCAAGCGATCATCGCTCCATTATGGCGTGATCATCGGCCGACCGGAATGCGCCGCCCCGGCCTCGGCGGTGACCGGCGGCGGCGGGCCGGACCGCTGCCGGGGAGTGTCCGGCCGGCCACCGGGGCCGCGGCGACGCGGGCGCAGCCGGCGCATCATCGGCGTCTCGACGTACCGGAAGAGCAGCTCGGCCAGGGCCAGGTTGAGCAGCAGGAAGCCGAGCACGGCGACCGGGCCCCACCAGCCGGCGAAGCCGGAGACTCCGAGCAGTCTCAGCGCCGTGGCGATGACGAAGACGTGCAGCAGGTAGTAGGCGAAGGAGATCTCGCCCAGCCGGACCATCGTCCGCCCTCGCCACGGCGACCAGGTGCCCCGCACGTCGCTGCGCGCGGCGGCGGCGATCACCACGACGTAGACCGCCGCCATCAGCGCGGCCCAGAGCTCGGCGCGGATCCAGAAGCTCGCGGCGAGCCAGGTGACCACGAAGAGCGCGCTCGCCACGCCGAGACCGGGGCCACGCCAGCGGCCACGCAGCGACAGCTCCGCCGCCGCCACCCCCATCCAGAACTCCAGCGACCGCACCACCGGGAAGATCTGGGTGAACCACCACCGCATCTCCTCCGGCAGCAGCTGCTGCGCAGGCCAGAGGCCGACGATGAGCAGCGGCACGGCCACCAGCACGGCGGTCAGCAGCCAGGTCGGCATCCGCTTGATCGTCGGCAGCGCCAGCGGCAGGCAGAGATAGAAGAAGAGCTCACAGCTGAGCGACCAGCTCACGTTGTTGACGGAGTAGAACCAGCCGCCGACCGGGATCCAGGCCTGGACCAGGAAGAGGTTGGCCAGCGCCACCCGCAGGTCGAAGACGTTGCCCCAGTAGAGGCCCAGCAGCAGCACCACCGCCCAGAGCAGGACGTGGTTGGGGAAGATCTTGGCGACCCGGCGCTGCCAGAAGTCCCGCTTGCGCTCCCCCGGCTTGGCCGACCAGACCAGCACGAAGCCGCTGAGGATGAAGAAGAACTGCACCCCCGACAGGCCGAGGCTGAAGAGCCGGTCGGTGACCTGCCGCAGCAGCGGCTCGGTCATGATCCCCATCGTGCCGGCGTGGAAGGCGAAGACCAGCAGGGCCGCCACCCAGCGCAGGCCGGTCAGGGACGGCAGCCGGCGCAGCTGCGCGTCCGGCGGGGTCGCTGTCACGCTCACCACCGCCGGCCACCCGGGCGTACACCGGTCCGGCCGGCACTGGATCGCGGGATGGGAAGGGAAGGGTCAGCCGTCATCGCGTACATCTCTCCCCCATGACGGGTGACCCTAATCCCGTCAATCGGCGGAGGCGAATCCGTATCGCAGGGCGTGTGCCGGGTCGGCCGGATCGATCAGGCGCAGCCCCTCGTCCGCGAGGCGCTTGTTGATCTCCTCGAGGTGCTCGCGGACCAGGCGGGCCTCCTCCTCGGTGACGGCGCCGCGGTGCGGCTTGCCGGCGTGCTCGAGGGTCGCGTAGTCCGGCTTCGGGGCAGACTTGCGCGCCGTCTTCGGCGGGCGCACCCGCTCGGCGGTACGCAGCAGCTGCGCCACCTGCACCTCGCTGGTGACGAGAGCGTCGAACTCGCTGGCGGTCAGCACCACCCGGCGCGGCTCGCCACCGCCGTGCCGGTCGTGGATCTCGACGATCGCCACGTCGAGGGAGGCGTCGTCGATGCTCTCCACCTCTTCGGGGGTGGCGTCCAGGCGTACCGGGCCGGCCACCAGATCCGGATGATCCACGACGACGACCTGCACGACCTCCTCCTCGGGCGCCAGAATCCGGCCGCTGAAGTCGGAGACGTGAACGGTCTTCTTGCCCATGGTGTGTGGTGCTCCTGTCGGCGGGTCGATGCGCGGTCGAGGGAGAAAACTACCCGACAGGTGTGCGAAAGATCCGATCAGCCCGCGCCGTGTCGCACCGGCCCCCCGCTAGTCCCGCGCCGCGCGGGCGACCGTCCGCTGGTAGCCGCTCAGGAGGGCGAAGTCCCGGCACTGCGCGCCCCCGGAAGCCCCGACCAGAGCCGGTCCGGGACGGCCGCAGGTGATCCGCATGGTCACCGTCCGCCCGGTCGGCACCTCGATCGGGGAGACCAGGTGGTAGTCCAGATCACGGAAGTTGTTCAGCGCGACCGTGAGCACCGTGGCCCCGTCGACGACCAGGTCCAGCCGCCCCTCGTCGCCCTGCGGGTTCTGCAGCACGATGTCGGTGATCACCAGCGTGCGACGGGCCGGCACGGTGTACGTGTCGGTGCGGGTCGTCCCAGACCCGCCGGCGGCGGCCAGCCGCCGGCTGAACGCCGTGGCGCCGGCGGGCGCCCCCGGCAGCCCGGAACCGGGGGCGCTCGCGGTCGGGCTCGGCGCCGGGGCGCCGCCCGCGGCCTCCTTCGCCTCGGCGGCCTGCTGCTCGGCCCGGCGGGCGGTGGTGTCTGCGGCGTCGGCCTTACGGGCGATCGGCGCCAGCTCGGTACGGGTGGCCTCCTTCGCCAGTGAGGTCACGGCCGGGCGCAGCAGCGCGTACCAGACTCCGCCGGCGAGCAGCATCAGCACCACCAGGGCGGCGACGAGCCGCCCCAGGTTGCGGGGCAGCAGCGGCTGTTGCACGGTGCCGGCGTCCAGCACGGCCGGGGGCGCGTCCTGCGGCATCACCATGACCCGGAAGGGCAGCGTGACGGGATGTCCCCGCCACAGCACCCGCCGGGGCCGGGCGTGCACGACGACGAAGGCCGCCTCGCCGGCGCCGAGGGTGAGCTGCTCCGGCCGGAAGGCGAACTCCAGCCGGTCGTCGGGGTCCTCCGCCGCGATCGCCACCGGCAGCGCGACGTTGCCGAGGTTGGTGACGGCCACCTCGTGCCGTCCGCCGCGCCGCCCCTGGGAGGTACGCGGCACGATCTCGGCCGTTGTCTCCACGAAGGGCAGCACCCGCAGCACCCCTTCGGCGACCGCCACCTCCTCCGGGTGCTCGGCGGGTGTCACCCGCACCGCGTACGGCAGCTCGGCGGCCGGCACAGTCGCCGCGCGTGGCGGCCGGAAGCGGAGCGCGACCTGCGCGGCGGTGCCGGGGTAGACGGCGAGCGTGGGGGGATCCACCACGGTCCAGGGCGCGGTCTCCCCCAGCACCTCCAGCGCGTACGACTCGACGATCTGCCCGGTGTTGCTGATCTCCAGCAGGCAGACCGCCTCGTCGCCGGGCACGGCCTCCAGCACCGGGCGGTCCAGACTCGCATCCGTGGTCATGGCGTGACCGTAGGGAGCGCGACGGTGTCGCGAACCGAGGCGGAGAGGAAGACCTTGGGGCAGTTTCCCTCGCCCGTTGAGCCCACGTTAACTGCACGCATAGTGGCCGCAGCAATACTCAGCGGCATCTATCGACTTGATCCTGGGGAGATCAAAGTGCGCATTCCGGTTTCTCTACACGCGACGGACATGATTTCACGCGCCGGACTGGTCAGCCAGCTACGGCCCCGCCCGGAGATCCTGCTGCTGGAACCGGAGGAGTTCGCCAAGGCCCGGGTGTCGGTGGTGGTCGCCGACGGCCTCGACGACGAGACCCTGCGGACCCTGCGCGCGCTGCGCTCCTGCGGGGTCGACGCACTGGTGCTGGTGGTCACCCAGCTCGACGACGCCGGGCTCGTCGCGGCGGTGGAGGTCGGGGTCTGCGGCCTGATCCGCCGCGCCGAGGCCGGCGCGGACCGGCTGGTGCAGGTCATCCAGGCCGCGGCGGCGGGTAACGGCGCCGTCCCACCGGATCTGCTCGGGCGGCTGCTGGCGCAGGTCGGCGCCCTGCAGCGCAATGTTCTCGGCCCGCGCGGCCTGCCCTTCGCCGGGCTCGCCGACCGGGAGGTCGAGGTGCTGCGCCTGGTCGCCGACGGGCTGGACACCGCCGAGATCGCCGCGAAGCTCTCCTACTCGCCGCGGACCATCAAGAACGTGCTGCACGACGTGACGAGCCGGCTGCATCTGCGCAACCGCTCGCACGCGGTGGCGTACGCGCTGCGCAACGGGCTCATCTGAGGACGCTGCCCTCCCGGGCAGCCGGTCGTGCCCCATCACCGGAGCCGTCCGGACCTGCCCGGGGGGCAGCGCCGCGACCACGGTGGAGGCAGCCGATACTGCGGAGGCGCCGTGCGCGGGAAGATGCGATGGGTGGCGGTCGTCGTCCCCGGCCTGCTGGCCGGCGCGCTGCTGACGGCCGCCGAACCACCACCGGCCGGCCCGTCCCGTCCGGTGTCCGCCCCGGCCGACTCCGGCCACCGGCTCGGGTACACCGGCACCGCCCGTCCGGCGCTGCGGGTGGCCGTACCCGGCGCGCCCTCCCGTGACCTGCTGGCGGCCGCCGACCGCGGTTTCGCCGACTCCGACGCCGACGTACGCGACGACGCGATCGTCTGGGTGGGACAGCGCGGCGACGCCGACCTCGGCGGTGACCTGTACCTGCGGCGACGGGACGGCGCGACGGTGCGGCTGACCCGCGACGCCGCCACCGAGCGGCATCCGGTCCTCTCCCCGGACGGGCAGCGGGTCGCGTTCACCTCCGACCGTTCCGGCCAGAACGACATCTGGGTGGTCGGCGCCGACGGCTCGGGGCTACGGCGCCTCACCGATCATCCGGCCGACGACACACACCCCTCCTGGTCCCCCGACGGCACCCGGATCGTCTTCGCCAGCACCCGCGACGACGAAGCCGGCGACCTGCACGTCCTGCGGGTGGCGAGCGGCCGGACCGTGCGGCTGACCAGCAGTCCCGCCGCGGAGACCGAACCCGCCTGGTCCCCCGACGGCACCCGGATCGCCTTCACCACCGACCGGTACGGCCGCACCGAGGTCGCCACCGTCGCGGCGGCGGGCGGCCCGGTGAGCCGCCCGGTGCCGGCGCCCTGGGACGCCGCCCAGCCGGCCTGGTCGCCGGACGGCCGGCGGCTGGCGCTGGTCACCACCCGCTTCGACACCGGCGGGGACGTCTACGTGCTTGACGGGGCCGTGCTGACGCGGGTGGCCGGGACGGCCGCGGCGGAGAGCCGGCCGGCCTGGCGGGGCCGGGAGGTGGTCTACACCGCCGAAACGCCGGCCGGGGACTCCGACATCTGGTCGGCCGACGCCGCCGGGCAGGACCGGCGCAATCTCACTGCCCGGCCGGGGCTCTCCGAGGAGGCGCCCGCCTTCTCGCCGGACGGCACGATGATCGCGTACGCCGCGCAGCAGCCGGAGGGTGGCCGGCGGATCGTCGTCGCCGACAGCGACGGCCGGGGTCCGCGAATCCTCGCACCGCCCGGCACCCGCGGTGGCGACGACGACAGCGACCCGGCCTGGTCTCCGGACGGCACGCAACTCGCCTTCACCCGCAGCGACGCGGACGGATCCGGCCGGGTCCTGCTGCTGCGCGTGGCCGACGCGCACCTGCTCGGCGAGGTGCCGATGCCGCCGCACCTCGACGGCACGGACCGGGAGCCGGCGTGGTCGCCCGACGGCGGCCGGCTGGCGCTGGCCCGCAGCGCGCAGCCCCGGCCGAGCATCCTCGACTGGCCGCTGATCGACGTGCCGGTGCTGCCCGGCGGCAGCGCCCAACATCCGCAGCGGGTCCGGACCCCGCAGCTGCCGGCCGACCCGGACATCGTCTTCCTGGTCGACAACACCTCCTCGATGGGGCGCCCCGGCGAGGGGGGAAGCAGCGTCATCGAGGAGCTCAAGGACCGCATCCACGAGGTGGTCGACGAAGTCCGGGCCGAACGGCCCACCGCCCACTTCGGGCTGGCGACCTTCGCCGGCCACCTCGACCCGAACGTCTACGACCCGCGCCTGCCGCTCACCGACGACGACGCGGCGATCCAGCGGGCGGTCGACGGCCTCCTGGCCGACAGCGACTACGACGACGAGAACTGGTTCTACGCGCTCTGCCAGATCGCGCAGAACGACCGGATCGGGTTCCGGGAGGGCAGCAGCCGCGTCGTCGTCCTGATCGGCGACCAGTACAGCGTGGTGCAGGCCGAGCCGGACAACACGCCGATCCTCGAGGAGACCCTGGTCCGCGAACTCACCACCAACGAGATCACCTTCATCGGGGTGCCGATCGTCGGGACGGTCATCGAGGACGGGCTGAACAGCGACGGGGTCGCCGGACGGCTGGCCGCAGTGACCGGCGGGCGGCTGACGCAGGAGAGCCGGCCCGACCAGATGATCGACGCGGTCAAGGACGCTCTCTTCATGGTGGACGTCAGCGCCGTCGTGCTCGCCTGCGACGACGGCATCGACGTGTCCGTCACTCCGGCGGTTGCCAGGACGCGGACAGGGACGAAGGCCGAGTTCCGGGAGCAGATCAACGTCGCCGCCGGGGTGGCGCCGGGAACCCTGCTGCGCTGCACGATCCGGTTCACCGTGGACGTACATCCGCCCCCCGGACTGCAGGAAACCCAGCTGCTGACCGTCCGGGTCATCGATCCCGCGCTGCCCTACGTCCGGGTGGACGATCCAACCGTCGCCGCCGGCGGCCCGCAGGGCGCGGCCGTACGGTTCGAGGCCACCGCGGCGGACGCCGGCGGACGTGCCCTCACCCCCGACTGCAGTCACCGCTCGGGCGCGACATTCCCGGTCGGCACGACCCTGGTGACGTGCACGGCGACCGACGCCGCCGGCCGCACCGGGCGGGACGTAGCGACGATCACAGTGGCGGACGGGTCGACGGGTGGCCGCATCTGGACGGTGGGGCTGGTCACGGCGCGCGGGCCGGACGGGATCGCGCAGAGCGTCACGGTGACCGACCAGCACGACCTCAGCGTCCGGGTCGGGGCACCCTGCGCCACCCGGACCGACGACCGGGCGCCCGCCTGGTCGCCCGACGGCGCCAGCCTGGCCTTCACCGACGGCTTCGGCCCGGATGGCGAGAGCCCACCCACTCCCACGCCGGTCACCCCCGGTCCGCCCGGCACACCTGATCCGTCCGCCACACCCAGCGCGCCGAGCACGCCCGATCCCCCCACCGACCCGGGTACGCCCAGCCCGACAGCCACACCCGGTGGCCCCATAGTGATCGATGCCGTGCCGGTCCCGGCCGAGCGGCCGGGGCTCTGCGTGACCGGGGCCGACGGCTCCCGTTCCCGGGTCCTGCTCCGTGCGGCACTGCGGGTGGCCGATCCGGCGTGGAGCCCGGACGGCCGGCTGATCGCCGTCGGCCTCGGTGACGCCGCAGGCAGCTCGATCGTGACGCTCCCGGCCGGCGGCGGCCCGCTCACCACCCTGGTGGCCGGAGTCGGCGCGCAGCCGACCTTCCAGACCCTGCCCACCCCGGACCTGCGCGTCTCGGTGACCGTGTCCGGGCAGCCCGGCTACGTGGGCGGCGACGCCGTCGAGGTCACCGTGACCGTCCGCAACACCTCGCGGTTGCCGGCCGCCAGCAGCTTCCTGACCCTGGGGATTCCCCCCGAGCTCCGCCCGGGGGCCGACTTCCCGGCCGGCTGCACGGCGACCACCGCGCGCTGCGACCTGGGCACGCTTCAGGTCGGGCAGCGGCGCGCGATCACCGTACGGCTGTCACCGCGCGCGGCGGTCGACGCGACGGTGACGGCGCGGCTGGGGGCGACGGTCGGCGGCCGGACGGCGGCCCGGCTGGCCCGCTCGCCCGTGCTGGTCCTCGCACCGGCCGTGCGGGTGACGCCGACGATCGGGCCGCCCGGGTTCGTCACCGAGGCGCGTGGCCGGGACTTCCCGCCCGGGGCCCGCGTACGGCTGGCGTGGCAACCGGGTGTGACGGCGACACCGGACACCGTCGTTGTCGCGGCGGACGGCACTTTCCGGGTACACCTGCTGATCCTGCGCAAGGACCGGCTCGGTCCCCGGGACCTGACGGTCACCCGGGTCTCCGGCCCGCGGTTCGCCGCCGTCGGCACCACTGAGGCGTTCCTGGTCGTACCCCGTTCGTTGACTCCGCCCGACTTCACCGGCCGGAACTAGCGATGATCCACGAGATCGACGAGGCGCTGCGCCGGCTGGTGAAGGAGGAGGCGCTGCCCTCCTCCGGAGTCGAGGTGGTCTTCGAGGCCCCGACGAAGGAGTGGGCGGCCCGGCGCAACGCCCCGACGGTGAACGTCTACCTCTACGACATCCGCGAGGACCTGCGCCGCCGCTCGCGGGGCCTGATCAACGAGTACGACGAGCAGGGGCGGGTGGTGCAGCGCATCGCCCCACCCCGCTACATCAAGCTGTCGTACCTGGTGACGGCGTGGACGCAGCGCCCGGAGGACGAGCACCGGCTGCTCTCGGCGCTGCTGCTCGGCTTCATCCGCTTCGACGCGGTGCCGGCGGCGCTGCTGACCGGCTCGGTGGCGGCGATCGGGCTGCCGGTGCCGATGACGGTGGCGCTGCCGCCGCCGGAGGACCGGGCGTTCGCCGACGTCTGGTCGGCGCTGGGCGGGGAGCTGAAGCCCTCGCTCGACGTGGTGGTGAGCACGCCACTGCACAGCGGCCAGGTCGTCGCCGCCGGCCCGCCGGTGCGCGAAGGGCTCCAGGTCGGGCTCAGCGACATCTCCGATGAGGAGGCCGCGACGGACGTGGCCGGTCATCACGTCGAGGACGCCTCCCGGCCGGCGATGCGCCGCCGGGCGACGGGACGGTGACGATGACCGGCGCGGTGACGGCGGCGCTGTTGCGCCGGATCCAGCGGGTGGAGATCGCGGTACGCGAGGCGGTCGCACTGCAGCGGGAGAACGACCCGAACCCGGACGACCCGTTCCGCGGGCTCTACCTCTCCGACGAGGCCCTGGACGCCACCCTGGAGGCCGCTCGTGCACCCTTCGCCGGCTGGTCCGAGCCGGCCGACGATCCGGACTCCCCCGATCCGCTGACCGTGCTGGCGGAGCGCACCGGGCTCACCGCGCTGGACGAGGCGCTGCTGCTGGTCGCGCTCGCACCCGATGTGGACAGCCGCTTCGAGCAGTTCTACGGCTACCTCAACGACGACGTCACCCGCCGCCGCGCCACCGTCGGACTGGCGGTGCGGCTCTGCGGGCTGCCGGAGGCCGCCGCCGTGCCCCGGACCCGGCTCGCCGCCGGCGCCCCGCTGATCGACCTGGGCCTGTTGCGCATCGAGGATCCGGACCGGCCGGTGCTGACCCGGGCGCTGCGGGTGCCGGACCGGGTCGGGGCGTACCTGCTCGGTGCCGCCACCGGCGAGCCGCTGCTCGCCGGAATAGCCGAGCCGGCCGACGCGCCGGGTCCGCCACCGCCGGGCAGCGGCGCGCTCGCCGACGCGCTCGACCGCGGTGGTGCGCGCCTGGTGCACCTGCGCGAGAAGCCCGGCGGCAGCGCCGCCGCGCTCGCGGTCGCCGCGCTGGCCCGCGCCGGTCACGCCGCGCTGGTGGTGGATCTGCCCCGGCTCGCCGACAGCCCGCGCTCGGCGGAGTTGTCGACGCTGCTGCTGCGCGAGTCGGTCCTCACCGGCGCCGGGATCGTGGTGGGCCGGGTCGAGGGGAACGAGCCGTGGGAGATCTGGGACCGGCTGGCCGCCGCCCCCGCGCCTGTGCTGGCGTACGGGTCACGGGCCTGGGATCCGGTGTGGAGCGCGCGGACGCCACTACAGGTGGAGGTGACGCCACTGAACGCCGCGGACCGGGCGCTGGTCTGGCGGGACGCCCTGCCGGCCGCGCTCGCGCCGGGGCTGGATCCGGCGGCGGCGACGGCGCAGTTCATCCTCGGCGCCCCGGCGATCCGGCGGGCCGCCGCGGTCGCCGCCCAGCTCGCCGCCGCCGCCGGGGAGCCGGTCGCCGAGGCGCATCTGCGCGCCGGTGCCCGTACGCAGAACGCGGCCGGCCTGGAGCGGCTGGCCCGGCGGATCGTGCCGGACGTGAGCTGGCCGGACCTGGTGCTGCCGCCGGCGATCCAGGCGCTGCTGCACGAGCTGGCGGGCCGGGCCCGGCACCGGGACCGGGTGCTGCGGCAGTGGCGGATGCGCCCGGGCGGCGGGCGCGGCCATGGGGTGACGGCGCTCTTCGCCGGCGACTCCGGCACCGGCAAGACCATGTCGGCGGAGGTGGTGGCCGGCAGCCTCGGTCTGGACCTCTACACGGTCAACCTCGCCACGGTGGTGGACAAGTACGTCGGCGAGACCGAGAAGAACCTGGAGCGCATCTTCGCCGAGGCGGCCGGGGTGAACGGGGTGCTCCTCTTCGACGAGGCCGACGCGATCTTCGGCAAGCGCTCCGAGGTCCGCGACGCCCACGACCGGTACGCCAACATCGAGAGCGCCTACCTGCTGCAGCGGATGGAGACCTTCGACGGGCTGGCGGTGCTGGCGACAAACCTGCGGGCCAACCTGGACGAGGCGTTCACCCGCCGGCTGGACCTGGTCGTCGACTTCCCGGTGCCGGACGAGGAGGCCCGGCTGGCGCTCTGGGAACGCTGCCTCGGCGACCGGGTGCCGCGCGGCACCGACGTGGACCTCGCGTTTCTGGCGGAGGCGTTCGAGCTGGCGGGCGGGCACATCCGCTCGGCGGCGGTGACGGCGGCGTACCTGGCGGCCGGGGCGGACCGGCCGGTGGGGATGGCGGAGCTGATCGGGGCGGTGGGGCGCGAGTACCGCAAGCTCGGCCGGCTGACCCTGGAGAGCGAGTTCGGCCCGTACCTGGGGCTGGCCGGCTGACCGCCGGCAGTCCGGCTCGTGCGCTCCGGCCGATGGGTGGCGCGTCGCCGCGCGCCGCAGTCGTCGGCATCGCCCGATGGGGCAGTGGCGGTTGCCCGGGTGGCGTCACCGGGGCGTCTCGACCGGGCGGGTGCGTCGTTGCACCGTCGAGGTTGGAGTGCCGTCGACCGGCGAGGAGGAGCGGCATGCGTGGACATCGGGATTTCGAGTCAGGAGAGCTCCGGCCCGCCGGAGACCGGCTACCGGACGCAACCCACGAGCACGACGCGCTGATGGGGCAGGCAGCGGCCCAGGGGCGTACGGACGTGCTCGGGGCTCAGGGGCTGCTGGGCCTGCAGCGGGCCGCGGGCAACGCGGCGGTGACCGGGCTGATGGAGCCCGCCGAGGAGCGCTCGCCCGTGCACGGCGTCATCAACTCCGGCGGCGGCTCCCCGCTCCCGTCCGCCGTGCGCACCGACATGGAGTCGCGCTTCGGCGGCCAGGACTTCGGTGACGTACGCGTGCACACCGACGGCGCGGCGCACGAGTCGGCGAAGGCGGTGCACGCGCAGGCGTACACGGTCGGGTCGAACATCGTCTTCCAGCGCGACACCTACGACCCGGCGAGCCCGGCGGGGCAGCACATGCTCGC
>Ga0233385_1000259_pt1 | contig 29425 bp, 33 predicted proteins | sample ElkDunMinimDraft_16_FD_191543 | JGI IMG/M metagenome (GOLD analysis project Ga0233385, IMG submission 191543) | Fecal eukaryotic communites from dung pellets of Tule Elk in California, USA - Elk Dung G36 | ecosystem: Host-associated > Mammals > Digestive system > Large intestine > Fecal | place...
CGCCCGATCGGGCGGCGGTCGAGCGCAACCCGCTGGCCATCGCGGGCATGCGCTGAAATCACCCCGCAAAAGAAAAGCCGGCCTTTCGGCCGGCTTGGAGTAAGAGATAACGAGCCAATGGGGGGGGTCGGGGACAGCTCGTCATCAGCACACTAAACTCGCTGTCGCGGCAAAGGTTCCGCCGTTCCCGAAGTTTTTTGCGAAAAGTCAGATTTTTCTTGCTGGGCCCCGCTCGACCAGGAAGCGGTGGCCATCGCTGCGGGTTTCCCGCTCCACGAGACGGTGGCCTTCATCCGTGCAGAAGGCCGGAATGTCGATCGTCGCCAGCGGATCGGTGGTTTCGAGCCAAAGCCGGCTGCCGGGCCGCATGGCGGCCAGCCGCTTCTTCGCCCGCAGCACGGGCAGGGGGCATTTCAGCCCCTTGAGGTCGTAGATGTCAGCTTCAGCCACAGGAGCAATTTCAGGCAAAGTGGATCCCGTTTCCCGTCAGGATGGCGGCGAGGCAAGCAATCACCGGAAGACTATCCGGGTACCTTGGCGGACTCCTGGCAATATGAGTTCCAGTCAGCTGCCGAAGATGTTGACGATCCGCTTGCGCGCGCTGCTGAGCAGGCCGGGCTTCTCGGCCGGAGCTGCCGCCTCGAGAGGCACTGCGTCCGGCGCGGCGGCATCGGTCGCCACGACAGGCGCCTCGGCCGCCGCCTTGGCTTGCTCTGCGGCGCGCTGCTTCTCCTCGGCCTTGGCGAGCGCGATCGCCTTCTTCTCGGCCGCGGCATTGGCCTTCTTGGCTGCCGCCTCGTCGAGCGCGGCCTGACGGCGCCCGGCTTCCGAGTCGATGCGGCCCATGCGGCCGGTCTGCGTCACGGTGCCGTCGGCGTTCATCGACGGCGGCTCGACCGGGATGCGCTCGCCACGGGCGCGCTTCTTGGACCATTCCGAGACGAGGTTGGCTTCCTGCAGCCCGGCGATCGACGGCTTGGGCGGCAGCTTGCCGCCGTTCTTGGTGGCGACCGCGAAGGCTGCGTCGTAGTTCTTCTGATAGGACTGGTACGCCGTCACCAGCGTTTGCGGCTGTGTCGAGGGCGGGCAGGCGCCGGTCGGGCTGAAGGCCGCGGTCCCCTCGGGGATGCGGTTGAAGACGTAGCGCCTCTCGCAGACGTCGACCTTCGGCGGTGCCTTGGTGACCTCGAACTGGTCGTAGCCTTCCTTCAGCATCGTCCAGAAATCGAAGTTCGGGTCGTCGCGGTAGCGCGCCATGTTGGCGGCGGTCATGCGGAAGGGGAAAGCCTGGATCTGGAACTCGGTCTGGCCGCCGCGGAAGGCGTCGCGGCCGAAGGCGTAGATTTCCTCGATCTGCTCGTTGGTGACCGCATAGCAGCCCGACGAGGAGCAGGCGCCGTGCACCATCAGGTGCTGGCCGGTGCGGCCGTTGGCGCGGTCGTAGGCATTCGGGTAGCCCATGTTGAAGGCGAGATGGTAGCTCGACCTCGGGTTCATCTGCGACGGACGTACCGTGTAGAAGCCTTCCGGCGCCTGGCGGTCGCCTTCTATGTATTTCGGCCCGAGCTTGCCGGACCATTTGCAGATGTCGTAGCTCGCGATGATGTCGTAGCGGCCGTTGGTCTTCTGCTTCCAGATCTCGAGCTTGCCCTCTTCCTTGAAGATGCGCGCCATGACGGGCGAGGTGCGGCTCATGCCCTTCGACTTCATCGTCGCCAGGATCTTCGGCGAAAGCTGCTTTTCGGCCTTGGCGCCGCCGCCGGCCGTCAGCGCGTCGACGTCCGAGCCCGTGCAGCCCGCAACGGCGAACGCGGCGACCAGCATTCCAGCACGGAGTAAATTGGCGATCATTTTGTCTGCGTCGTCCCCGGGCTGCCGGCGTTCTGGACGGCCGGCACTATGCAAATCGGCGGGCAGGTTAAGCCGGTTAACCTTGAAAATTGATTACCGCAAGCGTTAACGGCTGTCCCGGACCCCGACGCAATCCACAGGCCGGGGACGGCATTTTTGTGGCGGAATGCAGCGGAAACGCCACAATTGCGGCGGTCGAGAGGGGTTTCCTAGAGGGAACGGCCCATCGTGAGGTACTTTTCGCGCCGGTGTTCGCGGAAATCCAGGTTCGACTGCGCGAATTCGGCGAGAGTCCTGGCAATCAGATCGCCCGTCGCGTTCACCACGGCTTCCGGGGCGCGCTGGGCGCCGCCGATCGGCTCTGGGACGATGCCGTCGATGATCTTGAGGTCGAGCAGGTCCTGAGCCGTGATCTTCATGTTGGTCGCGGCTTCCTTGGAGCGCGTCGTATCGCGCCACAGGATCGAGGCCGCACCTTCCGGCGAAATCACCGAATAGACCGAATGTTCAAGCATGTAGACGCGGTTGGCCGTGGCGATGGCGATCGCCCCGCCCGAGCCGCCTTCGCCGATGACGATGGACATGGTCGGTATTCTGAGCCCGAGGCAGGCCGAGGTGGAACGGGCGATGGCCTCCGCCTGGCCGCGCTCCTCCGCGCCGATGCCGGGATAGGCGCCTGCCGTATCTACCAGCGAGATCATCGGCACCTTGAAGCGGTCCGCCAGTTCCATGATGCGCACCGCCTTGCGGTATCCTTCGGGGCGCACCGAGCCGAAATTGTGCTTCAGCCGGCTCTTGGTGTCCGAACCCTTCTCCTGGCCGATGATGGCCACCGGCTCGCCGCGGAAGCGCGCGAAGCCGCCGACGATCGCCGCGTCCTCGCCGAACTTGCGGTCGCCGGCGAGTGGCGTGAAATCGGAAAACAGCGCCTTGACGTAATCCAGGCAATGCGGCCGGTCGGCATGCCGGGCGACCTGCACCTTCTGCCAGGGGGTCAAGGACCTGTAGATTTCGCGCAGCGCTTCCTGAACGCGCTTCTCTAGCCTTGCGATCTCGTCGGCGACATCCACCGCCTCGCCGCTTTCGGAAAGCTTCTTCAGCTCGAGGATCTTTCCCTCGAGATCCTGGACCGGCTTTTCGAAATCAAGGTAATTGTACATGCGTGAGCGAACCGATGGGCCTGGCGGGAGACGCGCGGAACCGGCACAAAAGCGGTTCCGGGCCGTGAAATGAAGCTTCACATAACGTCACGGCGACGGGTCGGCAAGCGGATGATGGTCATTGACCAGCCTCACCAGCCTTTCCTCGAGCACGTGGGTGTAGATCTGCGTCGTCGATATGTCGGCATGGCCGAGGAGCTGCTGCACGGCCCTGAGATCGGCGCCGTTCTGCAGCAAATGGCTGGCAAAGGCGTGGCGCAGCACGTGCGGCGAGACCTTTGCCGCAGAGATGCCGGCGCGCGCCGCCAGCCCCTTCAGGTCGCGGGCGAACACTTGCCGCGGCAGATGGCCGCTCTCGGCCTGCGAGGGGAAGAGGTAGGGGCTTTCCTTCAGGCGGGGCGCGGCGTTTCGCGCCGCGAGCCAGCCGCGCATCGCCTCGCGCGCCTTAGGCGACAGCGGCACCATGCGTTCCTTGTTGCCCTTGCCGCGCACGACGAAGAAGCGTTCGTCGCGCAGCGCCACCGTCACCGGCAGGCTGACTAGCTCGGAGACGCGCAGGCCGGTGGCATAAAGCACCTCCACCAGCGCATGCATGCGCTTCGCCGCAATCACATCGCCGTCACCGGCCGTCTCGGACGCTTCCAGCGCCGCCCGGTCGAGCAGGCGGCCGGCATCCTCTTCCGACATCGTCTTGGGCAGCGGCCGATCCTTGCGCGGGCCGTCCAGCGTCCCAGTAGGGTCGTCGGCGCGCAAATTCTCGGCATAGAGGAACTTGAAGAACTGCCTGAGCGCCGACAGTTTTCGGGCCTGCGAGGTGGCGGCGAAGCCCTGCGCCGCCATTGCGCCGAGATAGGCGCGGAGGTCGGCGCTCGCCGCGTTGGCCAGCCCGCCCTCGATCGCGGCGGAGGCGTCTTCGAGGTCGCGGCGGTAGCTCGCCAGCGTGTTGTCGGAGGCGCCGCGCTCGACGCTCATCATCTCCAGGAAGGCTTCGATGCGCGCTGCGCTGTTCATCTCTTCTGCGGATTGATCCTGTCGGAGGGGATACGCTCGCTCATCTCGCCCTTGTTCGGCTCGACCAGGATCACCAGCGCCAGCATTGCGCCGTAGCCGAGTGCTGCCAGAATGCAGAGAGTGATGACAAACCTGAATAGCGTCGGCATCGAATCCCGGGTCGCCCGCACCTGATATTTCGTCCCGCGCCCTTATGGGACGCGAAATCGGTCAACACAAGGGCGGCAAGGCGATCGTTTGCTTGACCAAACCGGCATTTCATGTCGAAAACGCAGCCATGACGGCGACCCCGACACTGGCTGCGGAGAACACGGCTGACCTGCTTGCCAGGCTGGGCACGCGCTCCATCGTCTTCGTCGGCCTGATGGGCGCCGGCAAGACGGCGATCGGGCGGAAAGTCGCCGCGCTGCTCGGCCTGCCTTTCACCGACAGCGACCACGAGATCGAGAGCGTTTCGCGCATGACCATCCCTGAACTCTTCGAGCGTTACGGCGAGGCGGAATTCCGCTCCCTGGAACAGCGCGTCATCATCAGGGTGCTGGAGAACGGCCCGCAGGTGCTTTCCACCGGCGGCGGGGCCTTCATGAACGCCCAGACGAGGGAAACCATCGCTGCCTATGGACTGTCGGTCTGGCTGAAGGCCGACGTCGACACGCTGCTCGAGCGGGTCTCCAAGAAGCAGAATCGGCCGTTGCTCAGGAACACCGATCCGCGCGCCGTGCTCGAACGGCTGATGGCCGAGCGCTATCCGGTCTATGCGCTGGCCGACGTGACCGTGCCGACGCGCGACGAGCGCAAGGAGGTCATCGCCGGCGAGGTGCTCGAGGCGCTCGGCCGGCATCTGGCGGCTCGCGGGCCGGCTGAAGCGAGCTTCGGCGGAGCGGCATCATGAGCATCGAAACCGTCGCGGTACGCCTCGGCGACCGGACCTACGACATTCTGATCGGCGCCGGCCTCATCGCGCGCGCGGGCGAGGAGGTCGCCAGGCGGCTGCCCGGCGTCAGGGCGGCCATCGTGACCGACACCAACGTCGCCGCTTCGCACCTCGCACCGCTCGTTGCCAGCCTCGACAGGAGCGGGATCGCTTCGACCGTGATCGCGCTGCCCCCCGGGGAGAAGACCAAAAGCTTCGGTGCGCTGCAGGAGGTCGTCGACGGCATCCTCGCCGCGCGGCTAGAGCGCGGCGACGCGGTGATTGCGCTCGGCGGCGGCGTCATCGGCGATCTTGCCGGCTTCGCCTCGGGCATCGTCAGGCGCGGCATGCGCTTCGTCCAGATGCCGACCTCATTGTTGGCTCAGGTCGATTCCTCGGTCGGCGGCAAGACCGGCATCAACAGCAATCACGGCAAGAACCTGATCGGCGTCTTCCACCAGCCGCAGCTGGTGCTCGCCGACACGGAGGTGCTGGATACGCTGCCCGAGCGCGAGTTCCGCGCCGGCTACGCCGAGGTCGCCAAATACGGCCTCATCGATCGTCCCGATTTCTTCGCCTGGCTGGAGAGGAACTGGCAGGAGATTTTCGCCGGCGGGCCGGCCCGCACCGAGGCGATCGCCGAATCCTGCCGCGCCAAGGCCGATGTCGTGGCCCGCGACGAATACGAGACGGGCGACCGCGCGCTCCTCAACCTCGGCCACACGTTCGGCCACGCGCTGGAGGCTGCGACCGGCTATGACAGCCAGCGCCTGGTGCACGGCGAAGGCGTCGCCATCGGCATGGCGCTGGCGCATCGCTTTTCCTCCAGGCTCAACCTCTGCAGCATGGACGACGCGCTGCGCGTCGAGGCGCATCTCAGGGCTGTTGGCCTGCCCTGGCGCATGTCGGACATTCCCGGCGGGCTGCCGGATGCCGAGCGGCTGCTCGCCTACATCGCGCAGGACAAGAAGGTGTCGCGCGGCGCGCTCACCTTCATCCTGACCCACGGCGTCGGCAAGGCTTTCATCGCCAGGGACGTGCCGTCCTCGGAGGTGCTTGCCTTCCTGCAAGAGAGCCTGCCGGGATGACTGCGCTCGGCTGGATCGTCGCAGGCGCCCTTGCCGGCATCATCGTGCTGATCCTGCTTGCCTTTCTCCTCCGCACCCGGCTGCTGGCGGCGTTCGGCTACGTCATCGTGCGCCGCCGGCCGCAACGCACTCCGCGGGACGAGCCGCGCGCAACGCCTGCCGAACCTCAGCGTGACGGTGCCGCGAGCGGCCAGGGCGGGCGTCTCGGAACCATCGCCGAGCTCAAGGAGCTCGAGGTCTCCGACGTCATGGTCCACCGCACCAACATGCGCTCCTTCAACGCCGACAGCCCGCCCGAAGCGCTGGTGCGCGAAATCCTGCAGAGCCCGCACACACGCATGCCGCTCTGGAAGGGCACCACCGAGAACATCGTCGGCGTGCTGCACGCCAAGGATTTGTTGCGCGCGCTGAACGAGGTCGGCAACGACTTCGCGCAGATCGACATCATGAAGATCGCGACAAAACCCTGGTTCGTGCCCGACACGACGTCGCTGCAGGACCAGCTCAGCGCTTTCCTGCGTCGCAAGGCGCATTTCGCGCTGGTCGTCGACGAATATGGCGAGGTCGAGGGTCTGGTCACGCTGGAGGACATCATCGAGGAGATCGTCGGCGACATCGCCGACGAGCACGACATCGACGTTCAGGGCGTCCGGCAGGAAGCGGACGGATCGGTGGTGGTCGACGGCACCGTGCCCATCCGCGACCTCAACCGGGCCCTCGACTGGACGCTGCCCGACGACGAGGCGACCACCATTGCCGGACTGGTCATCCACGAGACGCAGTCGATCCCCGAGGAGCGCCAGGCGTTCACATTCCATGGCAAGCGCTTCGTCGTCATGAAGCGCGACAAGAACCGCATCGCCCGGCTCAGGATCAGGCCGGTAACCTGATCGAAAATGACTATGGTCATTGACCATGGTCATTTTGCTTTCTATTTTATCGGTGGTCGCTCACGGGAGCCGGTTATGTCCGCCCAGGTTTCGAAGTCGAAATTCAAGGCAAAAGCACTCGAGTACTTCCGTCAGGTGGAAGCGAGTGGCGAGCCCATTGTCATCACGGAGCATGGCAAGCCCACGTTGGAGATCCGCCCTTATGGCGGAGGGAAACGAGATCCCTTCGAGATATTGAAGGGTTCTGTGCTGCGTTATGACGACCCGTTCGAGCCGGTCGGCGTAGAGGACTGGGAGGCACTTAAGTGATCGTGCTCGACACGCACGTGCTGATCTGGTGGCTTGGCGCGGAGACGAAGCGGCTATCTCCCGCTGCATTGAAGTCGATAGAACGGGAACTGACGTCGAGCGAGGTGGTCGTATCGTCGATCTCTGCCTGGGAAATCGCGATGCTGGTGCAGCGCAACAAACTCGATCTGTCGATGGACGTTCTGAGCTGGCTGGAAGCCGCAAGCGAAATCGAGAACTTGAAGTTCGTGCCAGTGGACAATGCGGTCGCTGTGAAGAGCCGGCTTCTGCCCGGCGAATTCCATCCTGATCCCGCCGACAGGATCGTCGTCGCGCTAGCACGTGAACTAGCATGCCCACTTGTGACGGCTGACGAAAAGATACGCGACTATCCGCACGTTGCCACGATCTGGTAGCCGCTCACCAACGCGTCGCCTCGCCCGGTGCGGCGGGTTCGATCGCCAGCGCGTGCACGGCGCCCTTCAATTCGTCGGCGAGGGCCGAATTCACGGCGCGGTGGCGCTCGATGCGGCTCATCCCGGCGAAGAGAGGCGACACCAGCCGCACGCGGAAATGCGTCTCGCCCTTGCCGTCGAACTCGGCATGATGTCCCGACTCGACATGGTGATGCCCGGCGTGCAGATGGCTCTCGTTGATGACGGCCAGCCGCTCGGGCGAGAATGCCTGCTTCAGCTTGTTTTCGATGCTTGCCTGTATCGACATCGGCGTCTCCTCTGCCCATATATGTGCCGGTCGCTGCGCAAGCGCCACCCCACGCTTCCGACCTGGTGATTTGCCCGGTTAGGGGCCGTTTCCAGCAAATGTCAATTCTTGTATCGCGCCGTCGATGCGCTCATAACGCTGTCAGATGAAGCCGTATCCGAAATATTTCGAGAAGCTCCGCATTCGTCCCGACAAGGATGCGGAACTGAAGTCGCGCTCGCCCATCTGCCAATGGGACGGCTGCGAGGAGGCCGGCACCCACCGCGCCCCGGTCGGCCGCATGAAGGAAGGCGAATATTTCAAATTCTGCCTGGACCACGTGCGTGAGTACAACAAGGGCTTCAACTATTTTTCGGGTGTGCCGGACTCGGAGGTCGCGCGCTTCCAGAAGGAGGCGCTGACCGGCCATCGCCCGACCTGGACGATGGGTGCGAACGGCGCCATGCGCTCGGCGCCCGACGTGGCGCAGATGCGTTCCGGCCGCGCCGGCTACTACAACCGTATGCGCGACCCCTATAACCTGTTCGGCGGCCCGAAGGACCCGCGCCAGCCGCGCGAGCGCAAGGCCAAGCCGCTTGAGGCCAAGGCGCTGGAAACGCTTGGCCTTGACGCAAAGGCAACTGGCAGCGAGATCAAGGCGCGCTATAAGGAACTGGTGAAACGCCACCATCCCGACGCGAATGGCGGCGACAGGGGTTCGGAAGATCGTTTTCGCGATGTGCTGCAGGCCTATCGCGTGCTCAAACAAGCTGGTTTGTGCTGAGCGCAGGGTCTGCTAAAGACGCCCCGGAACAAAATGGGATTTGCCGGCGTAAGGATGCGCCGCGCGTGAGGACGCAATGAACAAGGTCGACCGCGACATCGCCAATCTCCCGGACACAACGGTTCCGGTCAAGGAAACCTTCGGCTTCGATTCGAAGATGGTGGTGCCTGCCTATTCGGTAGCAACGGAGCATGTGCCGGACCTCGATCCGGACTATCTGTTCGATCCGCAGACGACGCTCGCCATCCTCGCCGGCTTCGCCTTCAATCGCCGCGTCATGGTTTCCGGCTATCACGGCACCGGCAAGTCGACCCATATCGAGCAGGTCGCCGCCCGCCTCAACTGGCCCTGCGTGCGCGTCAACCTCGACAGCCATGTCAGCCGCATCGACCTCGTCGGCAAGGACGCCATCGTGGTCAAGGAGGGCATGCAGGTCACCGAGTTCCGCGACGGCATCCTGCCCTGGGCCTACCAGCACAATGTCGCGCTCTGCTTCGACGAATACGATGCCGGCCGCCCTGACGTGATGTTCGTCATCCAGCGCGTGCTGGAATCGTCCGGCCGCCTCACCCTGCTCGACCAGAGCCGCGTCATTCGGCCGCACCCGGCCTTCCGCCTGTTCGCCACCGCCAACACGGTCGGCCTCGGCGACACCACCGGCCTCTATCACGGCACGCAGCAGATCAACCAGGCGCAGATGGACCGCTGGTCGATTGTCACAACGCTGAACTACCTGCCGCACGACAACGAGGTGGGCATCGTTCTCGCCAAGGCCAAGCACTACCGCGACGCCAAGGGCAAGGAGATCGTCAGCAAGATGGTGCGCGTCGCCGACATGACGCGCCAGGCCTTCATCAACGGCGACCTGTCGACCGTGATGAGCCCGCGTACCGTCATCACCTGGGCCGAGAACGCCGAGATATTCGGCGACATCGGGCTGGCCTTCCGGCTGACCTTCCTCAACAAGTGCGACGAACTCGAACGCTCGATCGTCGCCGAGTTCTACCAGCGCGCCTTCGGCCAGGAACTGCCTGAATCAGCAGCGAACGTCGTGCTGGGATAGCAGATGATCGCTGGGCTGGCCCGCGCTGCGATTTTGGCAAGCGTTGCTGTACCGGCGATGGCTGATGGGTCGGCTTGGCACCCGGAAGGGTCAGAGTTTGCGACTATTGCAAGCGGCCATGACCTGGAAGTCGATTTCGAGCACCTTGTTCTCAAACACAAAGGGAAGGGTCGATCGATTGCGGCCGAGATTGCAGCGAGAGGCGCTTCCTGTGGGGAAGTAACATCTCTGAGCCAATTCAGCTGCGTGTATCTCTTTTGCAAGGGCAATGCTCTCCAGCAACTGGTGTGGAACATTCCAGAAGCTGTTCCTTCGAACCCCTTGACCCCGCTGCACACGTATGTCGACTACGGCTTTACGAATACCCAAGCTTGCAGAAATCGTGAGCAGCTAGGCGTTCGCCAACGCGATCTGGTGTTCGGTCGCAAATGGCAGGGTGAGCAAAAGTAAGCAAATGGCGGGTCCCGGCGACAACACGCGCAACAGGCCGAAGAGTGGCTCCGACACCGACGCTTTCAAGCGCGCGGTGACGGTGTGCATGCGCGCCATTTCAGGCGACAACGAGCTTGAGGTCGGCTTCGCCAAGGACAAGCCGGCGCTCGCCGGCAACCGCGCCCGGCTTCCCGAACTGCCGAAGAAGCCCAGCGGCGAAGATATCGCCATCACGCGCGGCCTCGGTGATTCCATGGCGCTGAAGCGCGCCTGCCACGACCTGCGCATCCACACGAAATTCGCTCCGGACGGCAAGCAGGCGCGCGCCGTCTTCGACGCCGTAGAGCAGGCTCGCGTCGAGGCGATCGGCGCGCTCCGCATGACCGGCGTCGGCGACAATATCGGGCACATGCTCGAGGACAAATACGCCAAGGCCAACCTCGCCGACGTGCGCGACCGCGCCGATGCGCCGATCGAGGAGGCGCTGGCGCTGATGGTGCGCGAGAAGCTGACCGGCCGTGCCGTCCCGAAGAGCGGCGAACGCATGGTCGACCTCTGGCGCGAATGGGTCGAGGAAAAGGCCGGCGCCGACCTCGATCATCTCGCCGGCAATGTCGACGACCAGCAGGCTTTTGCCCGCGTCGTGCGCGAGATGCTGGCCTCGATGGAGATGGCCGAGGATTTCGGCGACGAGGAGCAGTCCGACGACGCCGAGGACAGCGAAGATCCGCAGCCGCAGGGCGAGGAGCAGAGCGAGGAGGGCGGCGAGGACGATTCCGGCGCCGACCAGTCGCAGTCCGACGAGCAGGACACGACTTCCGAGGAAGAGCAGGCCGGCGAGATGGACGCGGCCGACGCGACCTCCGACGAGTTCTCCGATGACGATGATCCCGACGCCGAAACGCCCGGCGAAGCCAAGCGCAAGGACAATCCCTTCGCCGACCTGCCGAAGACCGTCGACTACAAGGTCTTCACCACCCAGTTCGACGAGACGGTCGGCGCCGAGGAGCTTTGCGAGGAGGAGGAGCTCGATCGTCTCCGCGCCTTCCTCGACAAGCAGCTCGCTAATTTGCAGGGCGTCGTCGGGCGGCTCGCCAACCGGCTGCAGCGCCGCCTGATGGCGCAGCAGAACCGCTCCTGGGATTTCGACCTCGAAGAGGGCTATCTCGATCCGGCGCGGCTCGTGCGCGTCGTCATCGATCCGATGCAGCCGCTCTCCTTCAAGCAGGAGCGCGACACCAAATTCCGCGACACGGTGGTCAGCCTGGTGCTCGACAATTCGGGCTCGATGCGCGGCCGGCCGATCACTGTCGCCGCCACCTGCGCCGACATCCTTGCGCGCACGCTCGAACGCTGCGGCGTCTCGGTCGAGATCCTCGGCTTCACCACCCGCGCCTGGAAAGGCGGGCAGGCGCGCGAGAAATGGCTGAAGGACGGCAAGCCGCTCAACCCCGGCCGGCTGAACGACCTCAGGCACATCATCTACAAGTCGGCCGACATGCCCTGGCGGCGCGCCAGGCGTAATCTCGGCCTGATGATGCGCGAGGGCCTGCTCAAGGAGAACATCGACGGCGAGGCGCTGCTGTGGGCGCATCAGCGCCTGATCGCCCGGCCCGAGCAGCGCAAGATCCTGATGATGATCTCGGACGGCGCGCCGGTCGACGATTCGACGCTGTCGGTCAATCCCGGCAACTACCTCGAGCGGCACCTGCGCGGCGTCATCGAGCTCATCGAGACGCGCTCGCCCGTCGAGCTTCTCGCCATCGGCATCGGCCACGACGTCACGCGCTACTACCGCCGCGCGGTCACCATCGTCGATGCCGAGGAGCTTGCAGGCGCGATGACCGAGCAGCTCGCCTCGCTCTTCGGCGAGGAAAGTGCGCGCGACACCCGCCGCAGCGGCCTGCGTCGCGCCGGATGATCAAGGCTCCGCTTCGAGCGTTGTCCGTTGCGCTCGCCGTTGCTGCGGCGGCGTTCGGCGCCTTCGCGTTCACGCAATCCCCTGTCGGGGCGGCAGCCGCCGGCGTCGAGCGGCTGGAGATTTCGGCGCGCCCGATCCGGCACTTCCAGATCGGCACGACCGAGACGCGCTTCGGGCCACTCGAATTCGCCGGCGGGCTGGAGCTCACCTCGACGTCGAGGCATTTCGGGGCGCTGTCGTCCTTCCGGTTTTTGGTCCCCGGCAAGGAGTTCATCGGCGTCGCCGATACCGGCTTCTGGTTCTTCGGCACGGTCACCCGCGACGCGGACGGCAGGCCATCAGGCATCGCGGATTTCCGAATGCAGCAGATGTTCGATCGCTCAGGCAGGCTCTCCAAACGCAAATGGGAGGTCGATGCGGAGGGTCTCGCGGTCAAGGACGGCGTCGCGACTGTCGGCTTCGAGCGGGATCATCGCATCGCGCAGTTCCGGATCGAGCCCGACGCCATGCAGGCGGCCACGCGAGACCTGGACTTCCTGGTCCCGCAGCGCGAGCTGCGCTCGAACCGCGGCTTCGAGACCGTCGCCCACGCCAATCCCCACGGGCAGCACGAGGGCGGCCTGGTCGTCGTCTCCGAGAAAAGCCTCGACGGAGACGGCAACATCTTCGCCGCCATCATCGAAGGCCCGAACAAGGGCATCTTCACGGTCAGGCGCAACGGCGAGTTCGACATCACCGACGGGGCCTTCCTGCCGAACGGCGACCTCTTGATCCTCGAACGCAGCTTCTCGATGGCCTCAGGCGTCAAGATGCGGCTGCGGCGCCTCTATGGCGAAACCATCGCCAAGGGCGCGGTCGCCGACGGTCCGGTGCTGTTCATGGCCGACATGGGCTACCAGATCGACAATATGGAAGGGCTGGACGTCTGGACCCGCGCCGACGGCGCCCAGATGGTGTCGCTTGTCTCGGACGACAACCACTCGATCCTGCAGCGCAACATCTATCTCGAATTCGTGCTGCACGACGAGGCCGAGCCCCAGCCGACCAGGAACCAGTAGTTGTTGCCTCGGGGGCCGGTCAGGCCGCCGCGACGACGTGGACCGTCACCGGCTCTTCGAATCCCTTCAGCGTGGCGACGCGCGTGGTGGCTCCCATCATGTGCTCCGCCACTTCAGCCGCGACCTCGGGCGAAACCACGATCTCGCCCGCGCCCGCTTCCGACTCCAGCCTGGCAGCCATGTTGACGGGGCTTCCGATCGCGGTGAAGTCGCTGCGGAATGTCGAGAACTCACCGATCTCGACCGTCCCGGTGTGGACCCCAACTCCGACGCCCAGCCTGTTCGGCGACGCATCCTTGCCGCCGGCGCCAAGCTTGTCGAGCGCCGACTTGCAGCTTTTCTGGATCTCGACGGCGGCGGCAACCGCCGCCGAGGCATGGCGCTCGTTCTTGATGGGAAAGTTGAAGATCGCCATCAACCCGTCGCCCATCTGCTTGTTGACGATGCCGTCATGCGCCCAAATCGCCTCGGCGCACCGGTCCTGGAACGTGCTGACCAGCTCGCTCACCGCCATCTGGTTCATGCGCTCGGTCATGTCGGTGTAGCCCCTGATGTCGGCGAACAGGATGGTGGCGCTGACGGAGACGTGCCGCTCCTTCTTCACATAGCGGAAAGACCGCTCGCAGATCGTGCAGATGTTGGGATTCATCTTGCTCTGCGTAATGCCGCAGACGCGGAAGGGCACCGACAGCGGACCCCGGATGGGGATCGGCATGCGCATCTGGTCCCAGCAGCCGAGGCAGATCAGGGCGGGGTCGCGAGGCTTCGTCGACATCATTGCGGGCGACTTGCTTGATCGAGGATGTTCTGACCGGCAACCGGCCCACCGAATCTATCACGACTCGTCGCCGTTCGCCTCGCTTTTGGCAACTCTCATGAGGCCTCGGCGAGGTTTTCCTTGCTGCTGTGCCTTGCGATGAAGCCGAGTGCATCGGCGGCCGGCATCGGCCGGGCGAACAGGTAGCCCTGGATCTCGCCGAACCCTTCGCGGCGCAGCCTCGCCAGCTGGTCTTGCGTCTCGACCCCTTCCGCCGTCGTCGTCAGGTTGAAGCCGGAGCCGAGGCCGGTCACCGCCTTGACGATCGCCATCGAGCCCGGATCGATGCCGATGCCGGAGACGAAGCTGCGGTCCATCTTGATCTTGTCGAAGGGGAAGGAGCGCAGATAGGAGAGCGAGGAATAGCCGGTGCCGAAATCGTCCATGGCGATGCGCACGCCAAGGTCGCGCAGCGCATGCAGCAGCTGCAGGTTCTGGCCGTTCTGCGCCAAGAGTACGCTTTCGGTGATCTCGAGCTCCAGCCGGCTTGGATGCAGTCCGGCCTCGTCGAGCGCCGAGACCACCGTCGCCAGCAGTCCGACCTGCTTGAACTGGCAGGGCGACAGGTTGACCGCGACCTTGATGTCGTTTGGCCATCCCGCCGCCGTGCGGCAGGCCTGCCGCAGCACCCATTCGCCGAGATTGCCGATCAGGCCGGTCTCCTCCGCCACGGAGATGAACTCGGCCGGGCCGAGCAGGCCGCGTTGCGGGTGACGCCAGCGCACCAGCGCCTCGAAGCCGGAGATGCGGTCGTCGGCGAGCGAAAGCAACGGCTGGTAGTGCAGCTCGAATTCTTCCGCGGCCAGCCCCTGGCGCAGCTCCAGCGTCAGTCCGTGGCGGCGTTCGGCTTCGAAGCGCATGGCGTTCTCGTAGAAGCGGAAGGTCGAGCGGCCGTCCGCCTTCGCCGCGTAGAGCGCCAGGTCGGCGTTGCGCAGCAGCGTGTTCACGTCGTCGCCGTCGTCGGGCGCGAGCGCGATGCCGACGCTGCAATCGACATGCTCCTGAACGCCGTCCAGGTGGAACGGCCTGGCGAAGGAGCGCATCACCTTGGCGGCCAGCGCCGAGGTGTCTGGCGGCGTCTGCCGGTCCAGCATGAAGATCACGGCGAACTCGTCGCCGCCCAGCCGCGCGACCATGTCGGAGGGGCCCACCAGCCGCTCCAGTCGCCTGGCGACCCCGACGAGCAGCGCGTCGCCGGCCGGATGGCCCATGCTGTCGTTGACGTTTTTGAAGTGGTCGATGTCGATATACATCAGCGCGAAGCCTCGCGGCTCGGCCGCCCCGGACAGCAGCGTCGTGATGTGGTTGGTGAAGAAGCTGCGGTTGGGCAGGCCAGTCAACGCGTCGTGCATCGCGATATGCGCGATCCGCTCCTCGTAGCTGCGCCGCTCTGTGATGTCCTGCGTTATGCCGACGAGATAGCGCGACGGCGACCCGTCCATGCTCGGGATGGCGCGCTTCATGGTGCGCATGGTGCGAATGCTCAGGTCGGAGCGCTCGATTTCCTCCTCGAAGGCGAGGACGCCGGCAGTTTCCATCGCGCGCCGGTCCTGCTCCTGGAAATACTCGGCCCGGTCGGGCGTGAAGACGTGGCTGTCGGACCGGCCGACGATAAAGGACGGCTCGAAGCCGACGATCTCGCCGCAGGCTGGGTTGTAGAGGATATAGCGGCCGCCATCCTCCATGTCCTTGACGAAGACGCCGATCGGCAGGCTGCTGACGATGCTGTCCAGCAGCGAGCGCGTGTCGCTCGCCTGCCGGTAGGCGCGGTTGACCTCGGTGCAGTCGGTGACGATCGCAAGGATCGCATCCCTGCCGTTGAAGCGCGCCTTGCGGCCATAGGTCAGAACTTCCATCACCTCGCCATTGGCCTTGAGGTGCTGCCAGCGCTCCGCTCGGCCGAGGTCGGAAAGTGATTTCACGGCGGCGCGCATGCGCTCGCGCTCGCTCTCGGGGCGGATGTCGAGCACGGTCATGCCGGCATAGTCCTCGCGGCTGTAGCCATAGAGGCGCATCGCCGAGTCGTTGACGGTCAGGAAGCCCAGCGTTTCCGGGTCGTAGACCCACATCGGCGTCGGATGCGTGACGAACAATGTCCTGAAGTCGTCGTCCTCGACGCCCGCTCCGCGGCCGACGCCGCCCAATTCCACGTTGTTGACGTCCATGCCAGTCGCCCGATGCCCAGGGCTTCGCGCCCCGATCCCCGCAGGCTTCAATGACACAAAGTTCTAAACAAACTAATACGTTGATTTTGCATATAATTTAGGCGCTCTGCCGAGGCTTTCGGCAGGCGCTTCGGATTGCCTGCAAGTTAGGCATAGGGGCGATTCTACCCGCTCAGGCGATGGCGGGCTGCGTCCATTTCGCGGCGATCAGCCTGTAGGGGATCAGCGCGAAGACGGCGATCAGCAGCTTCACCGTGAAATCGCCTGCCGCCCAGGATATCCACCGCGCCGTCTCGACCGGCAGCACGCCGAAGAGGGGAGCGTTCTCCAGCGCGAAGCCGTCATTCGGGCCGACGAAGGCGAAGGCCGCAGAAAAGGCGATGCCGAAGAAGAGCGCGGTGTCGAGCACCGAGCCGGCCAGCGAGCCGAAAACCGGCGCCCGCCACCAGGATTGCCGGCGCAGCCAGTTGAACACGGTGACGTCGAGCAATTGCGCCGTCAGGAAGGCCGCGCCCGAGGCGATCGCGATGCGCACCAGCCGGCCTGCCGCCGTCTCGAACTCTATGAACCCGTAGGTGAACAGCAGCGGCGGCACGACGATGGAGCAGATGACCGCCAGCATGAAGCCGACGAAGACGATCCGCCGCGCCACCGCCGGGCCGTAGCGGCGGTTGGCGAGGTCGGTCACCAGGAAGGCGAAGGGATAGGTGAATGCGCCCCAGGTCAGTATGTCGGCGAGCTGCAGGCCGCCGACCTCGCCGTTGACCGGGAACTGGACGAGCACGTTGGAGGCCACGACGACAAGCGCCATGGCAGCCACGAAGGGCAGATAAGCGGTGAAGCGAGACATTTTTTTATCCTGGGTAATGGAACCAGCTGCAATCCCGGAGCGTGGAAAAAGATTCCCGTCCGGGTTGCGACAAGGCAATCAGAAACGGGCGGCGGCTGCCGCCCGCAAGCGGGATCAGGCGGCCTGTTCGGCGACCTTCTTGGCGATCTGCTTCTTCAGGAGCTTCGCGCGCTGCGACAGCTCCGCCGCGTCCGCCTTGGCCAGGAAGGCGTCGAGACCGCCGCGATGCTCGACCGAACGCAGGGCGTTCGCCGAGATGCGCAGGCGCACGTTCTGGTTCAGCGCTTCCGAGATCAGCGTCACGCTGACCAGATTCGGCAGGAAGCGGCGCTTCGTCTTGTTGTTGGCGTGGCTGACATTGTTGCCGGTGAGTACGGCCTTGCCAGTCAGTTCGCAGGTACGGGACATCTGAATTACCTTCGGTCTACAATGGCCACGACATCGGCGCACCGGCACACTGGCGCGCGGTCGTGTCAGGCGGCCTCATGGAAAAGTCGGGGTTCCATAGTGGCATTTGGCGCTTGCGTCAAGCGCGGCGGCGACGGCGCCGGTTCCCTTTGCCACCACGAAATGGCCGGAAATCCATTCCAGTATCGCCTGACGATAAACCATCTCCGGTCCTAGCCTGAAACAGGGACCTTGCTTCGCTGTCTGCCATGTTCCGAGTACTCGCCGTCGCCGGCCTCTTTCTTGCTACGATCGTTCCCGGTTCTTCGGCGCCGAGGGCTCCGACTTACCGCGGCGAATACACGCTGTCCTTCCTTGGCCTGCCCGTGGGGCGGGTGAACGTCGAGAGCCGCGTCGACCGCAAGGGCTATTCGATCGAGGGCGAGGCATCCGCCGCGGGTCTCGGCGTCATCTTCTACGATACGACCGGCAAGCTCACGGCGTCAGGCCGATTCGCCGACGGCGTCCAGGCGGAGCGCTTCCGCGCCGAGTACCGCTACGACGACAAGCCGACGCTGGTCGACATCCGCTTCGCCGGCGGCAACGTCGTCGAGGTCGTCAATAATCCGCCGCTGAAGAAGCGCGGCAAGGATTGGGTGCCGATCGAGCCGGACGACCTCAAGTCGGCGGTCGATCCGATTGCCGCCACCCTGGTCAAGGCCGACAGGCTGCAGGATGTCTGCAAGGGTGGCGCGCGCATGTTCGACGGCGAGTTGCGCGCCGATCTCTCGATGTCCTTCGTCAAGACCGGCGAAATGTCGATCAAGGGTTTCGAGGGGCCGACCGTCACCTGCAGGCTGAAATTCACGCCGGCGGCCGGCTACCGCAAGGGCCGCCGTGCGCTCGAATATCTCAGGACCAAGAGCCGGATCATGGTGACATTTGCCCAGATCGGCGAAACCGGCGTATACGCGCCGGTTCACGCCACGATCGGAACCCAGATCGGCACGATCACGGTCCGGGCGCGGCGATTCCAGGCCCTGTAGGCGACCGGAGGCCACCCTCCCGCGCCGGAGAGTTTTCGATGGCGCGCGCAACCCTGATCGGCTTTTCGGCAGTCGCCATGTGGGCGCTGCTTGCGCTGCTCACCGACGCTTCGGGCAGGACGCCGCCCTTCCTTCTCTCGGCCATCACCTTCGCCATCGGGACATGCGTCGGACTCGTGGCCCGGCTCTTCATGGCGGCGCCCGACCAGGCGGTGAAGATACCCTTCCAGGTGTGGGTCATCGGCATAGCCGGCCTGTTCGGCTATCACTTCTTCTACTTCACCGCGCTGCGCAACGCGCCGGCCGTCGAAGCCAGCCTGATCGCCTATCTCTGGCCTCTGCTCATCGTGCTCGGTTCCGCGCTGATGCCCGGCGAGCGCCTGCGCTGGAACCATATCGCCGGCGCGCTGCTCGGCCTTGCCGGTACGGCGCTCATCGTCACAAAGGGCGGCGGCGTCGCCTTTGAGAGCCGCTACGCCTTCGGCTATGCGATGGCCGGCGTCTGCGCCTTCCTGTGGTCGTCCTATTCGCTGCTGTCGCGCCGCTTCCCGGCGGTGCCGACCAGCATCGTCACCTGGTTCTGCGCCGCGACCTCGGCGCTTTCGCTGCTGTGCCACTTCGCGCTTGAAGACACCGTGCTTCCCGCCACGACAGGGCAATGGCTTGCCGTCGTCGGGCTCGGCCTGATGCCGGTGGGTGCTGCATTCTACGCCTGGGACATCGGGGTCAAGCGCGGCAACATCCAGGTGTTGGGCGCCGCAAGCTATGCCGCCCCGCTGCTTTCGACGCTTATCCTGGTCCTGGCCGGCTTCGCCGAGCCGACGCTGCGCATCCTCGCCGCCTGCGTGCTGATCACCGGCGGTGCGGTGCTTGCCGCGAAGTCGATGCTGTTCGGCCGCAAGGCCGCATCGACCGCTGCCGCCGACAACGCTGCGGCCTGACTACGGCTTGCCCGGCTCCCAGCCGGGCTCGGCCAACTCGAACTGCGCGAAGTCGAAGCCGGGCGCCACGGTGCAGCCGACCAGCGTCCAGTCGCCGAGGCTGCGCGCCGTCTGCCACCAGTTGGCCGGCACCACCGCCTGCGGCCGCTGGCCGGCGCCGAGATCGACCCCGAGCACCAGGGAAGCGGTGCCTTCCGCCTCGTCTGCCATGCGCAGTTCGAGCGGCGCTCCCGCGTAGAAGTGCCAGACCTCGGCCGCGTCCTTGACGCGATGCCAGGCCGATACGTCGCCGCGCTCGAGCAGGAAATAGATCGCCGTCGAATGGCCGCGCCCGTCGGCCGGGTTGTCGCGCCCTCCATTGTCCCTGAAGGTTTCGGCGTACCAGCCGCCCTCCGGGTGGCGGGCCATGCCCAGCGCCGCGATGATCTCGGCAGCCGTCATGCGCTAGAAATTATCCTTGCGCTTGCGGATCTCGGCAAAGACTTCGGCGTCGGTTGCCTTTTCCATGCCCAAGTTCTTGCGGATCGCCGGATCGTGCCAGCGCAGGAAGGGATTGGTTGCGAGCTCTTCGGCCAGGGTGGTCGGCAGCGTCGCCTTGTCCTCGGCGCGCAGCCTTTCCACCTTCTCCGCGCGTTCCCTGAGCGCCGAGTTGGTCGGATCGATGGTGAGCGCGAAGCGCGCATTCGCCAGCGTGTATTCGTGGCCGCAATAGAGCGTCGTCGCGGCCGGCAGCTCCACGAGCTTCACCAGCGAATGGAACATCACCGGGGCCGGTCGCTCCAGCAGCCTGCCGCAGCCCATGGCAAACAGCGTATCGGCGACGAAGGCAACGTGCGACTTCGGCAGGTAGTAGCAGATGTGTCCAGCCGTGTGGCCGGGCGTCTCGATCACCTGCACCGGCTGTCCGGCGAATTCGAACTTCGATACTTCCGACAGCTCGATGTCGATGCCGGGGATCCTGGCCGCCTCCGCCTTCGGTCCGGCGATCTTGAGGCCGAACCTCTGCTTCAGCGCGAGATTCGCCTCGACATGGTCCTGGTGGTGATGGGTCGTCAGGATCAGGGTCGGCGTCCAGCCCGTGCGTTCGACCGCGGCGAGGATCGCGCGCTCCTCCGGCGCGTCGATCAGCGCCGTCTCGCCGCTCTCGGGGTCATGGACGAGGACGCCGAAATTGTCCGTCCGGCATATGAACTGGTTGATCTGCAACGTCATTCCTGAACTCCGATCCGTCGGCCGCAGGATAGGGCGGCAATCCCGTCCTGTCATCACGTCGCCCTGACACGGAAAACCGATTCCGGTTTTCGGGGCGATGCAGTAGGGTCCGCCGCATGAATTCCGACATTGTCGATCTCAGGTCCTTCTATTCATCGGTGCTGGGGCGTCTGGCAGAGCGTTCGATCGCAATGGCGATCTCATCCGTCTGGGCGAACCTGGCCAACGAGCGCCTTGTCGGACTAGGCTACGCGCTGCCCTGGCTCGACCGCTTCGGCACCGACGCCGAGCGGGTCTTCGCCTTCATGCCGGCCACGCAAGGGGCAGTCCTCTGGCCCGCTGCCGGCCCCTCGGCGACGGCGCTTGTCTTCGATGAGGAGCTGCCGCTCGGCGATTCCTCGATCGACCGGATGCTGCTCGTCCATTCGCTGGAACATGCCGAAAGCCCGCGCGAGACGCTGAAGGAGATCTGGCGCGTGCTGTCGCCGGCCGGCCGCGTGGTCATCGTCGTGCCGAATCGGCGCGGGGTCTGGGCCCGATTCGAGCACACGCCCTTCGGCACGGGCCGCCCGTTTTCGCGCAGCCAGCTCAACGAGCTCCTGTGCGAGGCGAATTTCACGCCGTCGGCCTGGGCCGACGCGCTGTTCTTCCCGCCGTCCAAGCGCCGCTTCATGATGCGCTTCCACAACATCCTGGAGCGCACCGGCCGCCGCTTCTGGCCGATCTTCTCCGGCGTCATCGTCGTCGAGGCGCAGAAGCGGATCTATCAGGGCGTTCCCGTCGCCAAGCGCGCCTCGCGCCGCGTTTTCGTGCCGGTGCTGTCCCCCCAGGGCGCAGCCACGCGCGCGTTGCGGGAGGGCCAAGGCTCAGGCGCCTGAGCCGCGGCCTTCAATTCGCCCCCATCGCGGACGAACTTTCGCCTTCGAAGGGAGGCGCCATGCCGCTGCTGTTCGGCCTCTTGCTCTGCCTGGCCGGCGTGCTGCCGGCCAAGGCGGCGACCCTAGTCGCGGCGGAGCCGGTGGATGTCGAACTGGTTCTCGCCGTCGATGTCTCGCGGTCCATGGATGCCGAGGAATTCGCCCTTCAGCGCGCCGGCTATGTCGCGGCGCTCCGCCATCCCGATTTCGTCAGGGCCGTGCGGGCGGGGCGACATGGCCGCATAGCGCTCACCTATTTCGAATGGGCAGGCACGGTGCGCGACGAGAGCCAGGTGCCGTGGCAGGTTATCGACGGCGCCGAGGCCGCCGAAGCCTTCGCAGCGGCGCTGGAGAGCCGTCCCGTGCGAAGCTTCCGCGGCACGTCGATTTCCGGGGCGCTGGTCTTCGGGGCCGGGCTGTTCGACGGCAACGCCTTCGACGGCCAGCGGAAAGTCATCGACGTCTCCGGCGACGGGCCGAACAATCTCGGCGTGCCGGTCGTGGCCGCGCGGGACGCGGCGGTGATGAACGGCATCACCGTCAACGGGCTGCCCATCCTGATCCGCCCGTCCTTCACCGTGCGCGAGCTCGACCGCTACTATGCCGAATGCGTGACGGGCGGGCCGGGCTCCTTCGTCCTGCCGATCAAGGACGTGTCGGAATTCGCCACCGCCATCCGCCGCAAGCTGATCCTTGAAGTCAGCGGCGCGCCGGCTGCCGAACGCGTCGTCCCTGTGCAGGCGGCCGAGCCGATGGACTGCGAACGCGGCGAGCGCGAGAGGCGGCTGTTCTCAGACCCCTATCTGCCGGGGCTGGATAGGTAGCTCGCCTTACCCGATTGCCTCACGACATGACGAGCGGCTGCCGGCCTATGCCCTCGGGATCGAAGGAGGTGGTCTGGTAGACCTGGTTGATCCAGTTGCCGAACAAAAGATGGGCGTGCGAGCGCCAGCGGTTGAGCGGCGGCCGGCTGGGGTCGTCATCGGGATAGTAGCCGTGCGGAATGGCGATCGGCGTGCCGGCGGCGACATCGCGGTCGTATTCCTCCTTCAGCGAGGTGGAGTCGTATTCGATGTGGTTGAACATATAGAGCCGGTTGCCCGTCTTCTCGGCGACGAGGCTGGGGCCGGTCACGTCTGACTCCATGAGCAGTTCGAGGTTTCCTGCGGCGCGGATGTCGCCGGACCTCACCTCCGTCCACCGCGACACCGGAACGGCGAAATCGTCCGAGAAGCCGGCGAGGTAGGGCGAGGCGGGCGCGTTGTTGCCGTGGCGGAACACGCCGAAGGCCTTGTTTTCCAGCGTGTATTTCGGAATGCCATGAAAATGCCAGGCGGCCGCCATCGCTCCCCAGCAGATGAAGAAGGAGGAGTGGACGTTCGTCGTCGTCCAGTCGAGGATGCGCGTCAGCTCGTCCCAGTACGATACCTGCTCGAACGGCAGGAGCTCGATGGGGGCGCCGGTGACGATGAAGCCGTCGAACTTGCGGTCGGCGACGTTCTCCCAGGTCTCGTAGAACGCGATCAGGTGTTCCTCGGGCGTGTTCTTCGCCTTGTGGCCGCCTATGCGCACGAGCGTCAGTTCGACCTGGAGCGGAGACGCGCCGATCAGCCGCGCGAATTGCGTTTCGGTGCGGACCTTGTTGGGCATCAGGTTCAACAGCCCGATCTGCAGCGGCCGGATGTCCTGGCGTAGCGCCGTGCGCTCGTCCATCACCGACACGCCTTCGCGCACCAGGATGTCATGCGCGGGCAGCTGATCGGGGATCTTGATCGGCATCGCAAAACTCCACAACAAAAAACCGGCCTTTGCTCGCGCAAAGCCGGTTACGATGTGCAACGGCCCTTTAGCGAGTTATTTTACGTGGCTGCAAGCCGACCGGCCAAATCACCACGGGATCGAAGCGTTCACATAATGCCGTACGCGGACAGCGTCAATGGGCGCGGCGGAATGGGTCCGCCGCGCCTCCGCGTTCACGCATCGATGTCCACATCGCTGGTTTCCTTCCCGGCCAGCAGCGCGGCCAGCGTGATCAGGGCCATGGCGGTCAGGTAGACGCCGACCCAGAAGGGACTGCCTTCACCGTAGCTCCACAGCGCGACCGCGATGAACGGCGCGACCGCGGCGCCGAGGATCGAAGACACGTTATAGGCGATCCCGGAGCCCGTATAGCGCACGTTTGCCGGGAACAATTCCGGCAGCAGCGCGCCCATCGGGCCGAATGTCATGCCCATCAGCGCGAAGCCGAGGATCAGCCAGGCGATGACGCCCGGTGCTCCGGCCGACAGGATCGGGACCCACAGCAGGCCGAAAGCGGCGATCGCCAGCGTCACCCAGATCAGGGTCTTCCTGCGACCCCAGCGGTCGGCCCAGGGGCCCGAGGCCATCGTGAAGATGCCGAAGAAGACGACGCCGATGATCATCATCAGCACGAAGGTCGAATAATCGTAGCCGAGCCCCGGCACGGCTCCCGTGGTCGCCGCTCTGCCATAGCTCAGCGAGAAGGTCGTCATCAGGTAGAACAGCACGTAGGTCGCAAGCATGTAGAGCGTGCCGAGGATGAGCGCCTTCCAGTGGTTGCGGAACGCAGCGGCGAGCGGCAGCTTCTGCACCGAGCCCGTCTTCACCGTCTTCTCGAATGCGGCGCTCTCGACGAGGTTGAGGCGGACCCAGAGGCCGACCGCGACCATGACTATCGAGAAGAGGAAGGGGATGCGCCAGCCCCAGTCGAGGAAGGCCGTCGAGGGACGCGATGGATCGTCTGAGGGAAGCAGCGCCGCGATGATCAGGAACAGGCCGTTGGCGATGATGAAACCGATCGGCGCGCCGAGCTGCGGGAAGGTGCCGAACACCGCGCGCTTGCCGGCCGGCGCGTTCTCGGTCGCCACGAGGGCAGCACCGCTCCATTCGCCGCCGAGCGCGAAGCCCTGTGCAAGGCGCAGCACGACGAGCAGCGCCGGCGCCAGCCAGCCGGCCGTCGCGTAGGTCGGCAGCAGGCCGATCAGGAAGGTCGCGATGCCCATGGTGAGGAGTGCGCCGACGAGCGTGATCTTGCGGCCGCGCCTGTCGCCCAGATGGCCGAAGAAGATGGCGCCGAGCGGACGCGCCACCATGGCGGCGCCGAAAACGGCGAAGGAGGCGAGCAGGGCCGTGGTTTCGTTGCCCGAAGGGAAGAAGAGGTGCGGAAAGACCAGGACCGCTGCCGTCGCGTAGACATAGAAGTCGTAGAATTCGATGGTTGTGCCCACCAGGCTTGCGAGGAGGACCCGCGAGCGCGGGTTGGCGGGCGCGATGGAGCCGCCTGCGGCAGGCGATGGTATCGACATTTTTTCACTCCGTGGGAAGGCAGTGCCGCGGCTGCCGTCACCGGCGCCGCAAGGCCTCGTCGATCATTTTGGATCGCGATTGCCCTATCAACGGAAAGATTGTATTGCAATACAAATTAATTCTTTAGGAATGTTTCCATGCAGCGCCACGGTCGGCCGGTCCGGGAACTGTTCGGCTTCCGCTTTGCGGTCCTCGCCCGTCGTTGGCGGCGAGCGGCGGAGCGCAACCTTGAGGAGGCAGGCCTCACCGACGCCAGTTGGGCGCCGCTGATCCATCTCGCCGAATCCGGAGATGGAATTACCCAGAAGGCCCTGGCAGCCCGCGTCGGCAGCGACGGGTCGAGCCTGGTCCGGCTTCTCGACATCCTTGAACGGCGCGGCTTCATCGAGCGCCGGGTCGATGCGCAGGATCGAAGGGCGCGGCTGATCTTCCTGACCGAAGCGGGCCGGCGTGGGGTCGCCGACATACGCGAAGTCCTCGCCCGCACGGATGTCGAACTTCTGGCGGGGCTGTCGGATGCGGAACTCGATGGCATGCTCTCTGCCTTCGACCGGATCGCCGCTAGGCTGGACGAGCGCGAGGCAAGCAACGGGGCGGCGGCGCGGACAGCCGGTCCTCCGGCCTAGCCGCCCCTCGACATCGCCGCTGCTCGCCTGTATTTCCCGGGCGGCCTGAGTGCAGGCCTCCCTTTCCCGGAACCGTATCATGACCAAGGCAACCGATCTTTCCCGCCCCCAGCCGCGCGCCGGCGTCATGGACATCGAGGCCTATGTGCCGGGCAAGAGCGCGGCGCATGGCGCGGCCAAGGTCCACAAGCTGTCGTCCAACGAGAACCCGCTGGGTTCCTCTCCCAATGTCGTCGAGGCCGTGCGCGAGGTGGCCGCCAGGCTGGAGTTCTACCCCGACGGCGCGGCGACGAAGCTGCGCGAGGCGATCGGCGAGGCGCATGGGCTGAACCCTGCCAACATCGTCTGCTCGAACGGCTCGGACGAAATCCTCGGCCTGCTTGCCCAGACCTATCTCTCGCCCGGCGACGAGGCGATCTTCACCGAGCACGGCTTCCTGGTCTACAAGATCTACATCCAGGCGGCCGGCGCCGTTCCCGTCTCGGTCAAGGAGACCGACGAGCGCGCCGACGTGGACGCCATCCTGGCCGCCGTCTCGCCGAAGACGAAGATCGTCTTCCTCGCCAATCCCAACAATCCCACCGGCACCTATCTGCCCTTCGAGGAAGTCCGCCGCCTGCATGCCGGCCTGCCGAAGCACGTCATGCTGGTGCTCGACGCGGCCTATGCCGAATATGTCCGCCGCAACGACTACGAGGCCGGCATCGAGCTCGTCGGCAATTCGCAGAACGTGGTCATGACGCGCACCTTCTCCAAGATCCACGGTCTCGGCGGCATGCGCATCGGCTGGATGTACGGGCCGGCCCACATCGTCGACGCCATCAACCGCATGCGGGGCCCGTTCAACGTCAATGCCGCCGCGATCGAGGCCGGCGTCGCCGCGCTGAAGGATCGCGCCCATGTCGACCGCACCATCGCCCACAACGACCAATGGCTCGCCTGGCTGGCGCAGGAACTGCCGAAGCTCGGCCTGCGCGTGACGCCGAGCGTCGGCAATTTCATCCTCATCCACTTTCCCTCCGGCGAGAAGCATTCGGCGGCGAAGGCCGACGAGTTCCTGTCGGCGCGCGGCTACATCCTGCGCCGCGTAGCAGCCTACGGCTTCCCCAATGCGCTGCGAATGACGGTCGGCACCGAGGAGGCCAACCGCGGCGTGGTCACGGCGCTCGCCGAATTCCTGCAGAGCTGACGCCATGGCCGAGCCTCTCTTCGACAGAATAGCCCTGATCGGCATCGGCCTCATCGGCTCGTCGCTGGCGCGGGTCGTGCGCCGCGAGAACCTCGCCCGCCACATCGCCATCTCGACGCGCAGCGAGAAAACGCTGGCGCGCGCCGAGGAACTCGGCCTCGGCGACAGCTACACCACCGATCCCGCCGAAGCGGCGAAGGACGCCGACCTCGTCATCGTCTCGGTGCCGGTCGGCTCGTCCGGCGCGGTGGCGGAGGAGATCGCGCCGGCCCTGAAGAAGGGCGCCATCCTCACCGACGTCGGTTCGACCAAGGCCTCGGTCATCGCGCAGATGTCGCCGCATGTGCCTGAGGGTGTGCATTTCATCCCCGGCCACCCGCTGGCGGGCACGGAAAAATCAGGCCCCGACGCCGGCTTCGCCGAGCTCTTCGAGAACCGCTGGTGCATCTTCACGCCGCTTCCCGGCACCGATCCGGCGGCGCTCGAAAAGCTATCCGAGTTCTGGCGGCGCTGCGGCTCCAACATCGACACGATGGACCCCGACCATCACGACAAGACGCTCGCCATCGTCTCGCACCTGCCGCACATCATCGCCTACAACATCGTCGGCACGGCGGACGATTTGGAGACGGTCACCAAGTCCGAGGTGATCAAATATTCCGCCTCGGGCTTCCGCGACTTCACGCGCCTTGCCGCGTCCGACCCGACCATGTGGCGCGACGTCTGCCTGCACAACAAGGACGCGATCCTGGAGATGCTCGCCCGCTTCTCGGAGGATCTGGCGGCGCTGCAGCGGCATATCCGCTGGGGCGAGGGCGACAAGCTGTTCGACCTCTTCACCCGCACCCGCGACATCCGCCGCTCGATCATCGAGGCCGGCCAGGACATCGACGCGCCCGACTTCGGCCGCCAGGCTGTAGAGCACCCGAAGGGGTAGCGCTGGATCCTCCCCTGCGAAGCGGTGGAGGGGGCGGGCAACGCAACCCTTCAGATCGGCGGTATCTCGCCCAGCTTGAAGAAGGCGAGCCTGGCCTCGCCGCGCTCGATCCGGAGCGGCAGCGTCGGGTCGTTGCCCATGAAGGTCAGCGCGGAGGACACGTTGCGGATGTCCCTGCGCTTCTCCGGGAACGCCTCGGCAAGCACGGCCGACAGCCCGTTGGGGTCGCGCACCGTCAGCTTCAGGTCGGCGTCGAGGAGGCCATCCTGGCCGAACGAGAACGTTCCGCTGACCGTCACGCCCGATTCTCCGCCGACCGTCAGTTCGGCGTTGCGGATCGTGCCGGAACGCCCGCGCAGGTCCTTGAGCCCGATGCCGCGGAGGTCGACGCCGCCGTCGATGGTGACGTCCGACTGGCCCGAGAGGGCCGGCAGCTTGCGTCCCTCGATCAGCGTCGGGTCGAGCGACAGCCCCTCGAAGCTGGAGGCGAGGTCGAGATTCCCATCGTTCGGCCGCATATGCGCTTCGAAGGTGCCGATCGTGGCGAGTGGCGTGCCCGTCGCGGTCGTCGCTGCGACGCCGCCGCCTTCGACCGAGACGCGCTCCGGCAACGGCCTTGCCCAGCGCACGCTGGCGCGCAGCTTCTCCCAGTCGATCGTCAGCGAACCGTTCGCCGGCGTCGCCACCGTCGCCGGGCCGTCCAGCTCGGCGATGAAGCGCGTAGGGTCGTATATCTGGCCCGCTGTCCTCAGGCTCCCAGCCGTGATCGCGATCGCCTCGTCCGCGTTCGCATAGGCGACGCGGTCGCAATAGACGCCCAGGCGGAACGGAAAGCCGCGCGCGACCGGGTTTTCGCACTCGACCGTCCTCCCGTCGCGGTTGGCGGCGGCGATTTCGGCTTTCGCCCGCGTCACCAACCGGTCGGCAAGGTAGAACCAGCCGATGCTGTAGCCGCCGAACAGGATCACGACGAAGACGCCAAGCCAAAGAATGCGCCGGCCGTAATTCGGCGTGCTGCGATCTGTAACGGTCATCGCTTCCCCAATCTCTCCACGTGGTCCAACGCGTGGGGCCTGCCCCTTTTGCGGATCATGCGCTAGTCGTTGTCGACGGCGTCGCGTCGCGGCGAACCAGACACTGGCTTGGCGATATGGGCGATTTTTGGGTTTTTGGCTATGGCTCGCTGATGTGGCGGCCGGGTTTTGCGCATACCGAGACGCGCCGTGCGCGGCTTCACGGCTTCCGCCGCTCGCTCTGCGTGTGGTCGCATGTCTATCGCGGCACGCCAGAGCGGCAGGGCCTGGTGCTCGGCCTCGACCGCGGTGGCTCCTGCGTCGGCCTCGCCTTCCGCGTGCCCGCCGAGCTCCGTGACGAGGTGCTTGCCTATCTGCGCGACCGCGAGCTGGTCACCGGCGTCTATAGCGAACGCGTGCTGCCGATCCGACTGGAAAGCGGCGAGAACGCCGCCGCCGTCGCTTACGTCGTCGACCGCGGTCACCAGCAATATGCCGGCTCGCTGGAAGAGGCGGAGGCGGCGAGGATCGTCTCGGGCGCGGCCGGGCAGGCCGGCCCCAACGAGGAATATGTGCTCAACACCATCGCGCACCTGAAGGCGCTTGGCATCCGCGACCACTGGCTGGAGGAAGTCGGCCGCCTCGTGTCGTGAGCTGACGTCACTTTCGGCGCGTGGAATGTTCCGGCGCGTGAATTGAACTCGCTCGCCGGCGCGACTAGGCTGCCGCCGCCGGCCTGGGGGGCTGGTCGCCAAACAGTTTACGGAGAAGTGCCTTGCAGAAGCGCCGCCTGGGTAGAACAGACCTCGAGATCGCACCCTTGGTGCTGGGCGGCAA
>Ga0233385_1000264_pt1 | contig 29160 bp, 26 predicted proteins | sample ElkDunMinimDraft_16_FD_191543 | JGI IMG/M metagenome (GOLD analysis project Ga0233385, IMG submission 191543) | Fecal eukaryotic communites from dung pellets of Tule Elk in California, USA - Elk Dung G36 | ecosystem: Host-associated > Mammals > Digestive system > Large intestine > Fecal | place...
GACCTGGCAGGGGTACTTCTACGTGCCCAAGCCCAAGCCGCAGCCGGGCGTCTACGGCCAGCCGCAGCAGCCGTACGGCCAGCAGCCCTACGGTCAGCAGCCGGGCTACGGCCAGCAGCCCTACGGCCAGCAGCAGCCGGGCTACCCGCAGCAGGGCTACGGCCAGCCGCAGCAGCAGCAGCAGCCCTACGGCCAGCAGCCCTACGGTCAGCCGCAGCAGCCCTACGGCCAGCAGCCGGGCTTCCCACAGCAGCAGCAGTACGGTCAGCCGGGCCAGCCGGCCGACGCCCCGCAGTTCACGGCTCCGCAGTCGGCTCCGCCGGCTCCGCAGTCGGCTCCGCCGGCTCCGCAGTCGGGTCCGCCGGCGCAGACCGGTTTCCCGCCGGCGGCCGAGACCCAGGCGCTCCCGCGTCCGGGCGAGGAGAACGGCGACCGCACCCAGGTGATCAACCCGGGTGACGGGCAGCGCTGACAGCAGGCGCAGCGCACCAGGAGCGCGGCCTCGTCCATCGGACGGGGCCGCGCTGCTGTCCGCGGACCGCGCCTACGGGTACGGCAGACAGCGCCCCGCCGGATCTGTCCGGCGAGCGGGACCGCCCTGACCTGCGGTTCGGTCAATCGCGGCTGAGCGCTTACGCTGCTGCAATGGTTGAGCGTACGGAGACCGCACCGACCGAGGCGAGCATCCGGCGGGCGTGCAAGCGTGCCGCCGAGGGCAGGCCGCTCGACGCCGACGAGGCGACGGCCCTGCTGAGCGCGCGCGGCCCGGCGCTGGAGGAGCTGCTGCGGATCGCCGGCGGCGTGCGCGACGCGGGACTGCGCGAGGCGGGCCGTCCCGGCGTCGTCACCTTCTCCAAGAAGGTCTTCATCCCGCTCACCCGGCTCTGCCGGGACCGCTGCCACTACTGCACATTCGTCACCGTGCCGCACAAGCTGCCGGCGGCGTACCTGGATCGCGACGAGGTGCTCGCCATCGCCCGCGCCGGTGCGGCCCAGGGCTGCAAGGAGGCACTCTTCACCCTCGGCGACCGGCCCGAGGAGCGCTGGCCGGCGGCGCGGCAGTGGCTCGACGAGCGGGGCTACGACTCGACCGTGGCCTACCTGCGGTCGGTGGCGATCGCCGTGCTGGAGGAGACCGGCCTGCTGCCGCACCTCAACCCCGGGGTGCTGGACTGGTCGGAGCTGCAGCGGCTCAAGCCGGTGGCGCCGAGCATGGGAATGATGCTGGAGACCACCGCCACCCGGCTCTGGTCCGAGCCGGGCGGTCCGCACTACGGCTCCCCGGACAAGGAGCCGGCGGTCCGGCTGCGGGTGCTGGCCGACGCCGGCCGGGTCGGGGTGCCGTTCACCACCGGCATCCTGATCGGCATCGGCGAGACCCACGCCGAACGGATCGACGCGATCTTCGAGATCCGCCGTTCGCACCGCGAGTACGGCCACATCCAGGAAGTCATCGTGCAGAACTTCCGGGCCAAGCCGGACACCGCGATGCGCGGCATGCCCGACGCCGAGCTGCACGATCTGGCGGCGACCGTGGCGGTGGCGCGGATCCTGCTCGGGCCGAAGGTGCGTCTGCAGGCCCCGCCGAACCTCATCGCCGGCGAGTTCGCGCTGCTGCTGCGCGCCGGCATCGACGACTGGGGCGGGGTCTCCCCGCTGACCCCCGACCACGTCAACCCGGAACGCCCCTGGCCCGCCATCGAGGAGCTGGCCCGGCACAGCGCCGCCGCCGGCTTCACGCTGCGCGAGCGGCTGACGATCTACCCCGAGTACGTCCGGCGCGGCGAGGGCTGGCTGGACCCGCGCCTCGGCGCGCACGTGCGGGCCCTGGCGGACCCGGCCACCGGCCTGGCGGTCGAGTCGGCACGGCCGGCCGGGATGCCGTGGCAGGAGCCGGAGGAGAGCTTCGTGCCGGGTGGACGGACCGACCTGCACGTCACCATCGACACCGACGGGCGCACCGGCGACCGGCGGGGCGACTTCGACAGCGTCTACGGCGACTGGGCCGAGGTCGCGGCCCGGGTGAGCGCCCCCGCCGCCTCGATCCCGGCGCCCGCCACCGGGGAGACCGCCACCGCCGGCAGCGGGGACGCCGACCTGCGGGCCGGGCTGCGGCTCGCCGCCGACGACCCGGCCGCGCTGCTGGCCCCGGCCAACGCCGACGCGGCCCTGGCGCTGTTCAACGCCGACGGTCCGGCGCTGGAGCAGCTCTGCCGCCTCGCCGACGACGTCCGCCGGGACACCGTCGGCGACGACGTCACCTACGTGGTCAACCGCAACATCAACTTCAGTAACGTCTGCTACGTCGGCTGCCGCTTCTGCGCCTTCGCGCAGCGTGAGAGCGACGCCGACGCGTACCGGCTCTCGGTGGAGCAGGTCGCCGACCGGGCCGAGGAGGCGTGGCGGGTCGGCGCGACCGAGGTCTGCATGCAGGGCGGGATCGACCCGAAACTGCCGGGGACGACGTACGCGGAGCTGGTCCGGGCGGTGAAGCGGCGGGTGCCGCAGATGCACGTGCACGCCTTCTCGCCAATGGAGATCGTCACCGCGGCGGCGAAGGCCGGCGTGCCGGTGCGGGAGTGGCTGACCGAGATGCGGGAGGCCGGGCTGGACACCATCCCCGGTACGGCCGCGGAGATCCTCGACGACGACGTGCGCTGGGTGCTGACCAAGGGCAAGCTGCCGGCGGCGGCCTGGGTGGACGTGGTGAGCACCGCGCACGAGCTGGGCATCCGCAGCAGCTGCACCATGATGTACGGCCACGTCGACCACCCTGGCCAGTGGCTTGCCCATTTCCGGGTGCTGGCCGGCGTGCAGGACCGTACCGGCGGCTTCACCGAGTTCGTGGCGCTGCCCTTCGTGCACACCAACGCCCCGATCTATCTGGCGGGTATCGCCCGGCCGGGGCCGACCTGGCGGGAGAACCGGGCGGTGCACGCGATGGCCCGGCTGCTGCTGCACGGCCGGATCCCGAACATCCAGTGCTCCTGGGTGAAGCTCGGCGACGAGGGCACGGTGGCGATGCTCAACGGCGGCGCCAACGACCTGGGCGGCACGTTGATGGAGGAGACGATTTCCCGGATGGCCGGGTCGGACAACGGTTCGGCGCGTTCCGAGGAGCAGTTGCGGCAGATCGCGGGCCTGGCCGGACGGCCGGCCCGGAAACGCAACACCGCTTACGGCTCGGCGGCCGTGCCGCAATCGGTCTGATATCTGTCTGTTGGACCCCCTCGGTCCACTTCAGAGCCAATTCACGGGTTGTTCACGGCGCCGGGCGTAGTACGCCGGGCCGGGTTAGCCTTGTCCGGAAGTGATCTTGGCGGGCGCGGTCCGGCGTGTCGTCGCGTACGGGTCGGCGGGCTGCTCACCGGGGTTTCCAGGGACGCCACGCCGGGTTTCCGGGGCAACTCGCCGAGGGAGCGTTACTCGGACGGGGTCTGAATCGGTAGGGCAGGTTGCGAGGCCGGGTGGTTCGGCTGAACCGCCCGCAGGCACCCGACCGGGTGCCTTCGTGCGACGGGTTCGGGTTGACGGTGCACGTATTACACACGTGTAATTTCAATTGGACTGTTCGCACGGAGCGCAATGAATTGCCACGGGACGGACAAGGCGCGCCTTCGCGTGGGGGGTTGCAGCGGCATTTCGCCGGTGCGCGAGAAGGAGGCATTGGATGGACGGCCGACTTGAGGTGGCCGACCTGCTCGGGAACGCACCGGAGTGGCAGGAGCAGGCCCTCTGCTCCCAGACCGACCCGGAGGCGTTCTTCCCGGAGAAGGGTGGCTCGACCCGGGAGGCGAAGCGGATCTGCTCCCGCTGCGAGGTCAAGGTCGAGTGCCTGGAATACGCCCTCGGACACGACGAACGGTTCGGGATCTGGGGCGGGCTCTCCGAGCGGGAACGGCGCAAGTTGAAGCGGCGGGTCGTCGCCTGAGTGGTCGCCGAACCGGACGGCCGGGAGGGGCCGTCCGGTTCAGGCCAGCTCGTCGGGGTCGATCCCCAGCAGATTCGCGACCTGCTCGACGATGACGTCGTGAACCAGGTCGGCCAGATCATCCCGGTCCATCGCCCGGAACTCCAGCGGGCGCCGGTAGAGCACGATCCGCGGCGGCAACTCGTTGCGTCCCGGCTGCCCGGGCAGCAGCCGCGCCAGCGGCACCTCGCCGTCCTCGAGCACATCGGAGTCGTAGACGTTCAGCTCCGGCGGCACGTCCTCCACCGCGAACTCCACCCCGGCCAGCTCCTTGGCGAAGCGGCGCTCCAGCGCCTCGACCGTGTCCAGGACCAGGTCGTCGAAGACCTCCGCCTTGGTACGGGCCATCGGCACCGTCGCCGGCACCAGCCGTCCGCGCAGCCCACGCCCGTGCCGGTCGCGCCGGGTCTGCCGCCGGTTCACCGGCCGGCGCGGTTGCGGACTCGTCATGGGGCACAGGGTATCCCGCCCACAGGCGGCCTGCGGTTATGCCGGCCACCGACGCTCCGGGCACCTGATTGTGATCAACGACAACGGGCGTGTCGCGTACCCAACCGGTGCGGCGAACCCGGTATTGGGGATACCCTGCCGCGGTGAGGTCAACCCGGCGCTGCTCCCGAAACGGCTGTCCCCGTCAAGCGGTCGCCACGCTCACCTACGTCTACAACGAGTCGACGGCGGTGGTCGGGCCGCTGGCGGCATTCGCCGAGCCGCACACCTACGACCTCTGCGAGCCGCACGCCCGCAGCCTCACCGCCCCGCGCGGCTGGGAGGTGGTCCGGCACGAGGGGGCCTTCGACCCGCCGCCGCCGACCACCGACGACCTGGTCGCCCTCGCCGAGGCCGTCCGCGAAGCGGCCCGCCCCGCGCCCCGGCCGCCCGCCGACGACCTGCCCGACCCCCACCGCGGTCAGCAGGCCGGCCGCCGCGGCCATCTCCGGGTGATCCCGCCGGGGCGCTGACCCGCCACCGCTCGCCACCACCGCCGCACCCGTCGCAGACTGCCGCTTAGTACCGGGCTGCGCCTTGGGCCGGGCTCCCCGCCCCGCCTCCGATACGCTCAGGTGCGTTGCCCACGTACGGCCGAAGGAGCGAGATCGGTGTCTGAGCTGTCCCAGATCGTCAAGGCGTACGACATTCGGGGGACGGTTCCTCAGCAGTGGGACGAGCGCACCGCGGTGGCGCTGGGACGCGCCTTCGCGCAGCTGCTGAACGCCTCCCCGGAGCGCCGCGACGCGGTGGTCATCGCCCACGACATGCGGGCCACCTCGCCCGGGCTGGCGCGGGCCTTCGCCGCCGGTGTCGGCGCGGAAGGGCTCGAGGTCGTCGACGCGGGCCTCGGCTCCACCGACATGCTCTACTTCGCCTCCGGCGTCCTCGACCTGCCCGGGGCGATGTTCACCGCCAGCCACAATCCGGCGCAGTACAACGGCATCAAGATGTGCTACCCCGGCGCCCGGCCGATCGGGCAGTCGACCGGCCTGGCCGAGATCCGCGACCGGGCGCAGGCGCTGCTGGACGCCGGCGAGCCCGCGCCCGCCGACGTCGCCGTGCAGCGGCGGGACCTGCTCTCCGAGTACGCCGCCCATCTGCGGACCCTGGTCGACCTGCGCAAGATCCGCCCGCTCAAGGTGGTCGTGGACGCCGGCAACGGCATGGGTGGCTACACCGTGCCGACGGTCCTCGGCGACGCCGTGCACGAGGCGCTGCCGCTGACGATCGTGCCGCTCTACTTCGAGCTCGACGGGACCTTCCCCAACCACGAGGCGAACCCGCTCGACCCGGCGAACCTGGTCGATCTGCAGCGCGCCGTCGTCGAGCACGGCGCGGACCTCGGGCTCGCCTTCGACGGCGACGCCGACCGGTGTTTCGTGATCGACGAGCGCGGCGCGGCCGTCTCCCCCTCGGCGATCACCGCGCTGGTGGCCGTGCGGGAACTCGCCAAGGCGCCCGGCTCGGCGATCATCCACAACCTGATCACCTCCAGCGCGGTGCCGGAGATCGTCCGCGAGCACGGCGGCGAGCCGGTCCGTACCCGGGTCGGGCACTCCTTCATCAAGGCCGAGATGGCGCGCCGCAACGCGATCTTCGGCGGTGAGCACTCGGCGCACTACTACTTCCGTGACTTCTGGTTCGCCGACACCGGCATGCTCGCGGCGATGCACCTGCTGGCCGCCCTCGGCGAGCAGGAGCGGCCGCTGTCGGAGTTCGCCGCCGCGTACGAGCGCTACGCCGCCTCCGGCGAGATCAACTCGACCGTCGCCGACCAGCAGGCGAAGCTCGCCGAGGTGCGGGCGGCCTATCCCGACGCCACCTGTGACGAGCTGGACGGGCTTACGCTGTACTTCGCCGACGGCGCCTGGGCCAACCTGCGTCCCTCCAACACCGAACCGCTGCTGCGCCTCAACGTGGAGGCGCCGACGGCGGATCGGATGACGTCGCTCCGCGACGAGGTGCTTGCCCTCGTTCGTCGCTAAGATCCCTGGGCCGGTCGCCACTCGGTTCCGGCACCCGCACCCGTGGAAGGAGCCGCACCGTGGCCCTGGACCCGCAGTTGCTCGAGATTCTCGCCTGCCCGGACACCCACCACGCCCCGCTGGACTACGACGCCGACGCGGAGACCCTGACCTGCACCGAGTGCGGCCGGATCTTCGAGGTCCGCGACGGCGTGCCGGTGCTGCTGCTCGACGAGGCGCGCGAGGACCGCGCCCAGCCGCGATGATGCCCGGTGCCTCCGGTGTCAGCGGACACCGGCACGCCGACGAGGAGCTGCTCGACAACCCGCAGGCCCTGGCTCTGCAGGACCCGGGTGGGATGCTGCGCTTCACCGCCTCGGCCGGTGCCCAGGTACGCGAGTCCACGGCCCTGACCGCAGAGGCGGACCTCACCGCGCTCTCCGACGACGGGCGCCCCCGGGCGGTCGTCATCGCCGGGATCGGCACCGCGGCGCGTACCGGTGACGTGCTGGCGACGGTGGCCGGGCCGCGCTGCCCGGTGCCCGTGATCGCGCACCGCAGCGCCGGTGTGCCCGGCTGGGTCGGCGCCGCCGACGTGGTCATCGCGGTCAGCGCGTCGGGACGCAGCCCGGAGGCGCTCGGCGCCGCCGAGGCAGCCGCCCGCCGCGGTGCCCGGCTCGTCGCCGTCGGCGCGCCGGACTCGCTGCTGCAGGCGGTCGCCGAGCGCGCCCGCGCCCCCTTCATCCCGGTGCCGCGCCGGGCCCCGGCCCGCGCCAGCCTCTGGGGGCTCACCGTGCCGGTGCTGCTCGCCGCGCGCGCCCTCGGACTGGTCAAGGTCAACGAGGCGGACCTGGCAGAGACGGCGACCCGCCTGGACGCCGACGCCGAGCGGTGCCGCCCGGACGCCGAGTCCTTCGTCAACCCCGCGAAGTCCCTCGCGCTGGGCATCGCCGGGTCGATCCCGGTCGTCTGGGGCTCGTCCCCGCTGGCGACGGTGGCGGCCCGCCGCTTCGCCGACACCCTGGCGGCCAACGCCCGCTACCCGGTGATCGCCGGGGCGCTCGGCGAGGCCGGCCGCGGCCGGGTCGGGCTGCTCGACGGTGTCTTCGGCGGCCTCGCCGAGGCCGGCCGCGACATCTTCGCCGACCCCGACGAGAACGAGACCCCCGACGGGCAGAGCCGGCTGCGACTGGTGATCCTGCGCGACGGCGGGCTCAACCCGGAGGAGGACGCCGACGAGCCGCTGGTGGTCGAGGAGCGTCGTGCCGACGCCGTGCAGACCCTCGCCGAACGTCGTGGCGTGCGCTGTGACGTCGTGACCGCCGAGGGCGGTTCCGCCCTGGAGCGGCTGGCGTCTCTGGTCGCGGTACCCGATTTCGCCTCCATCTATCTTGGTCTGGCTCATGGTCTGGACCCGATGGCGGTTCCCGCCATCAGCGAAATGAAGGAGCTGTCGAACCCGTGACCGTACTGAACCGTGGCGGCGTGGCGGTCCGCCACGTCGTGGCTCGTGCCGGAGCTGCGGCGTGAGCGCCAGTGGCGGCACCAAGGCGGTCGTCGCCGCACTGTTCGCCAACCTCGGCATCGCCGTCACCAAGTTCGTGGCGTTCTTCCTGACCTCGTCGTCGTCGATGCTCGCCGAGTCGATCCACTCGGTCGCCGACTCGGGGAATCAGGCGCTGCTGCTGCTCGGCGGACGCCGGGCCAAGCGCAAGGCCGACCTCAGCCACCCCTTCGGCTACGGCCGCGAGCGGTACGTCTACGCCTTCATCGTCTCCATCGTGCTCTTCAGCGTCGGTGGCCTCTTCGCGCTCTACGAGGCGTACCACAAGTGGCACGAGGGGGGTGGGATCACGAGCTGGCAGTGGGTGCCGGTCACCGTTCTGCTGATCGCCATCGCGCTCGAGAGCCGCTCCTTCAGCGTGGCGGTCAAGGAGGCGAACCTGGTCCGGGGCGAGTCGTCCTGGGTCGAGTTCGTCCGCCGCGCCAAGGCGCCGGAGCTGCCGGTCGTCCTGCTCGAAGACCTCGGCGCTCTGGTCGGCCTGGTCCTGGCGCTCGGTGGGGTCAGCATGACCCTGATTACCGGCGACGGGATCTGGGATGCCATCGGCACCGGCTGCATCGGGGTGCTGCTGGTGGTCATCGCCGTCGTTCTGGCGATCGAGACCAAGAGCCTGCTGCTGGGTGAAGGGGCCGAAGCGTCCGACCTGGCCCGTATCGAGGAAGCGATCACCGGCGGCCCGGAGGTCGAGCGGATCATCCACATGAAGACCCTCTACCTCGGCCCGGACGAGCTGATGGTGGCTGCCAAGATCGGTGTGCCGGCGGAGGAGTCGGCGCAGCTGGTGGCACGCAGCATCAACGTCGTGGAAGCACGGATTCGCCAGGCCGTACCGGTCGCCCGGGTCGTCTACCTGGAGCCGGACATTTTCAGTGAACGCGCCGCCGCGGCGGGCACCGGGGCGGCCGCGGAGACCGCGGCCGAGGCGCCCGGCGTCGCGGCGCCGGGCACCGCGGGCGAGACGGCGGAACCGAACAGGAGCTGACGTGAAGCTGCTACGGGGGCAGATCCGCGACTACGCGTGGGGTTCACGCCAGGTGATCGCGCAGCTGCAGGGGCGGCCGGTGCCGAGTCCCGGGCCGGAGGCGGAGCTGTGGCTGGGCGACCACTGCGGCGCCCCGGCCACGGTGCTCGGCTCCGGCGCCCCGCTGCCCGAACTGTTCGCCTCCGATCCGGAGCACTGGCTGGGCCGGCCGGTGCTCGACCGCTTCGGAACCCGGTTGCCGTTCCTGCTCAAGGTGCTGGCAGCCGACGCGCCGCTCTCGCTGCAGGCCCACCCCGACGCCGAGCAGGCCCGTGCCGGGTACGCCCGCGAGCAGGCAGCCGCAACGGCGCCGGCAGCCCGCAGCTATGTCGACCCGCACCACAAGCCCGAGTTGCTGGTGGCGCTGACACCGATGGACGCGCTCTGCGGCTTCCAGGACCCGGTGGTCGCCGCCGAGCTCTTCGCCGCCGTCGACCTGCCTGCCCTCGCGCCGGTGGTCGCGGCGCTGCGGCAGGGGCCGGCGGGCCTGGCCGGTGTGGTGCGAACGCTGCTCACCTGGCCCGAGGACGAGCGCACGGCGCTGGTCGAGGCCGCGGTGGCCGCGGAGCTCGGAGCCTCGTCGAAGCTGGTGGGCGACCTGGCCGAGCGCTACCCGGGCGATCCGGGCGTGCTGGTGGCGTTGCTGCTCAACCACGTGACCCTCGCCCCGGGCGAGGCGATCTGGATGCCGGCCGGCAACCTGCACGCCTATCTGCGCGGCGCGGGTGTCGAGATCCTCGCCGCCAGCGACAATGTGCTGCGCGGCGGCCTGACACCGAAGCGGGTCGACGTCCCGGAGCTGCTGAACGTGCTCCGCTTCGAGGTTCTGCACGATCCTGTGCTGCGGGCGGAGCCGTTGGCGCCGGGCCTGGTGCGCTGGCCCGCCCCGATCGAGGACTTCGCCCTGCACGGCGTGTCGCTGGCGCCGGGTGCGCCGCCGGTCACGATCGACACGCCGGGACCGCGGGTGCTGCTCTGCCATGCCGGCCGCCTCACCGTTGACGACGGCCTCGAGACGGTCACGCTGAGCGCGGGTGACGCAGCCCTCGGGCCGGCGGCAGGGACGGCGTTGACCATCCGCGGTGCCGGTGAGGCCTTCGTCGGCACCGCCGGACTGTGGTAGGAAAGCCCCGGGTCTCCCTGGCGCGTAAGGTGGGAGGTCTGCGAGCAGCCGTACGACAGGAGCATTCATGACCAGTACCCTCCCCACCTCCATCGGCGTGACCGGCGGCACCCGGCCGCGGACGCTTGCCGAAGGCGACTTCAAGGTGGCGGATCTGTCGCTCGCCGAGTTCGGGCGCAAGGAGATCCAGCTCGCCGAGCACGAAATGCCGGGCCTGATGTCGATCCGCCGGGAGTTCGCCGAGAGCCAGCCGCTGGCCGGCGCCCGGATCACCGGCTCGCTGCACATGACCATCCAGACCGCCGTGCTCATCGAGACGCTTACCGCGCTCGGCGCGCAGGTGCGCTGGGCGTCCTGCAACATCTTCTCCACCCAGGACCACGCGGCCGCGGCGATTGTCGTCGGCCCCGAGGGCACCCCGGAGGCCCCGGCCGGTGTCCCGGTCTACGCCTGGAAGGGCGAGAGCCTCGAGGAGTACTGGTGGTGCACCGAGCAGGTACTCGACTGGCCCGACGGCCAGGGCCCGAACATGATCCTCGACGACGGCGGTGACGCCACCCTGCTGGTGCACAAGGGCGTGGAGTTCGAGAAGGCCGGCGCCGTCCCCGCGGTGGAGACCGCCGCCTCCGAGGAGTACGCCGTGATCCTCGGCGTGCTGCAGCGTTCGCTGGCCGAGGACGGCCAGCGGTGGACCCGGATCGCCTCCGCCATCCGCGGCGTCACCGAGGAGACCACCACCGGCGTGCACCGCCTCTACGAGATGCAGCGTGAGGGCAAGCTGCTCTTCCCGGTGATCAACGTCAACGACTCGGTCACCAAGAGCAAGTTCGACAACAAGTACGGCTGCCGCCACTCGCTGATCGACGGCATCAACCGGGCGACGGACGTGCTCATCGGCGGCAAGACCGCGGTCGTGCTCGGCTACGGCGACGTCGGCAAGGGCTGCGCCGAGTCGCTGCGCGGCCAGGGCGCGCGGGTGATCGTCACCGAGGTCGACCCGATCTGCGCGCTGCAGGCGGCGATGGACGGCTACCAGGTCGCCACCCTCGACGACGTCGTCTCCACCGCCGACATCTTCGTCACCGCCACCGGCTGCTTCGACGTCATCACCAACGAGCACATGGCGCGGATGAAGCACCAGGCGATCGTCGGCAACATCGGCCACTTCGACAACGAGATCGACATGGCCGGGCTGGCCAAGCGCCCCGACGTGCAGCGGGTCAACATCAAGCCGCAGGTCGACGTCTGGAAGTTCGACGATGGTCACTCGATCATCGTGCTCTCCGAGGGCCGGCTGCTGAACCTCGGCAACGCGACCGGGCACCCGAGCTTCGTGATGTCGAACTCGTTCGCCAACCAGACCATCGCCCAGATCGAGCTCTTCACCAAGACCGAGGAGTACCCGGTCGGCGTCTACGTGCTCCCCAAGCACCTGGACGAGAAGGTCGCGCGGCTGCACCTGGACGCCCTGGGCGCCAAGCTCACCACCCTGACCGATGAGCAGGCCGCGTACCTCGGCGTGCCGGTGGAGGGACCGTTCAAGACGGACCACTACCGCTACTGACAGATGCGCGCGAAGCGGGTCGGCCCGGACGACGGGCCGGCCCGTTTTCGCGTGTCGCGCCATGCCCGGTTCTGCCTGGTAGAGCAGGGTTTCGGAGACGTTGTGAGCGCAGCGGCGTCAGATCCGGGGTGACACCATTGCCATGAATGTCGGCCGGGATGAAATATTGGTGCCATGAGAGCCCGGGTACTGGTGGTCGACGACGACCCCGCGCTGGCCGAAATGCTCGGCATCGTGTTGCGCAGCGAGGGCTTCCAGCCCTCCTTCGTCGCCGATGGCGAGCGCGCGCTGGCCGCATTTCGTGACATCCGACCCGACATCATCCTGCTGGACCTGATGCTTCCCGGGATGAGCGGTATCGACGTCGCCCGGGCGGTCCGGGCCGAGTCGGGGGTGCCGATCGTCATGCTGACTGCCAAGAGCGACACCGTCGACGTGGTGCTCGGGCTGGAGTCCGGGGCCGACGACTACGTCGTCAAGCCCTTCAAGCCCAAGGAGCTGGTGGCGCGGATGCGCGCCCGGTTGCGCCGCGGCGACGACGTCGCCCCGGAGATGCTTGCCATCGGGCCGCCGGGCAACCAGATCACCATCGACGTGCCGGCGCATACGGTCAGCCGCAACGGCGCCGAGGTGAAGCTGACCCCGCTGGAGTTCGACCTGCTGGTCGCGCTGGCGCGTAAACCGCGTCAGGTCTTCAGCCGGGAGGTGCTGCTCGAGCAGGTCTGGGGCTACCGGCACGCCGCCGACACGCGACTGGTGAACGTGCACGTTCAGCGGCTGCGCGCCAAGATCGAGCCGGATCCGGAGCGGCCGGAAATCATCCTGACCGTGCGTGGCGTGGGTTACAAGGCCGGTACCGGCTAGCCTGTTGGCACTGTGGCCAGCACCGATGTTTCCGAATCCGACAAGCTGCCGGGCCGCCTCCCTGACGGGATGCGGGAGCTCGGGCGCAGGATGCTGGGCCGCTGCCTCACGCTGCTCGCCGCGGGGCACCAGACCTGGCGCCGGTCGTTGCAGGTCCGCATCGTCACGATCACCCTGGTCGCCTCCAGCCTGCTCGTCGGCGGATTCTCCTACCTGGTGGCGACAAAGATCACCAACATCCTCCAGGAGAACGCCCGCACCGACGTGCGGCAGCGGCTGGAGAGCGGCCGGGACTACACCGCCAAGCAGATGGCCGTCTACAGCCGGCCGCTGGAGGCGGGGCTGCAGGACACCATGGTCGGCACCGTCGACTACCTCGCCGGCGGCGATCCGCAGCAGATCAGCGGAGTGGTGGTGCAGCTGCGGGCCGACCGCTCGGGCGGGGTGATCGAGTCGCGCGCCTCGCCGAACGTCAACGTCGATCTGCTGCTCACCCCGGAGCTGCGGGAGAGCGTCAGCGGCGGCAACGTGGCGAGTCAGATCCGCAGCGGCGATCTGGGCAACGGCCGCGCCAAGTACCTCGTCTACGGCTCGCCCGTGCCGACGCGGATGGGGCAGCTGGAGCTCTACTACTTCGTGCCACTGAGCCGCCAGGACGTGACCGCCTCCGAGGCCCGGTCGGCGGTGCTGGCGATGGGCGTGGCGCTGGTGCTGCTGCTCGGCCTGCTCGCCGCCCTGGTCACCCGGCTGGTCGTCCGGCCGGTGCGGGTGGCTGCGCGCACCGCGCAGCGCCTCTCCGCCGGCCTGCTGGATCAGCGCATGGCGGTCAGCGGCGAGGACGACCTCGCGCTGCTGGGTGCCTCTTTCAACCAGATGGCGACAAACCTCCAACGACAGATCCTGCGGCTGGAGGAGATGTCCCGGCTGCAACGGCGCTTCACCTCCGACGTCTCGCACGAGCTGCGTACCCCGTTGACCACGGTGCGGATGGCGGCGGACCTCATCTTCGCCGAGCGCGACGAGTTCGATCCCGCGGTGGCCCGCAGCGCCGAGCTGCTCCAGGCCGAGCTGGACCGGTTCGAGGAGTTGCTCACCGACCTGCTGGAGATCAGCCGGTTCGATGCCGGCTTCGCGATGCTCGACGCCGAGCCGACGGATCTGGTGCCGGTGGTGAACCGGGTGGTGCAGCGACTGACGGCGCTGGCGGAGCGGATCGGCACCTCGCTGGAGGTGGAGATCCCGGACGGGCCGGTGATCGCGGAGGTGGACCCCCGGCGGGTGGAGCGCATCCTGCGCAACCTCGTCGGCAACGCTGTCGAGCACGGTGAGGGCCGGCCGGTCCAGGTCCGCCTGGCCTGTGCGGACAAGGCGGTCGCGGTGACCGTGCGCGACCACGGTGTCGGGCTCAAGCCGGGGGAGGAGAAGCTGGTCTTCAACCGGTTCTGGCGCGCCGACCCCTCGCGGGCCCGGCAGACCGGTGGTAGCGGACTGGGGCTCTCCATCAGTGTGGAGGACGCCCGGCTGCACGGCGGCTGGCTGGAGGCGTGGGGCGCGCCGGGGCAGGGTGCGCAGTTCCGGCTGACCCTGCCGGCACGTGCGGGGGACCGGCTCACCGCCTCGCCGCTGCGGCTGGTGCCGGCCGACGCGGCGCCGCCCTTCGCCGGCCAGCGCGCCGGCGAGCCGGCCGCGCTGACCGAGTCGCCGGCGGCGACCGATCCGAAGGCGGTGGCCCCGTGAACCGCGCCCTGCGAGTGCTGCTCGCCGCGCTGCTGGCGGGGCTGTTGCCGGTCGCCGGCTGTGGCATCCCGAGCGAGACGGACGTGCAGGTGGACGGCCCCGGGCCTTCGGTGGAGGCCGATTCCGGCGCCGGCCGGGCCGAGGAGCCGCCGGACCGGCGCAGTGCCGGGACCGACCCGGAGACCTTCGTCCACAACTATCTCGCGGCTGCCGCAGGCGAGACCGACCTGGCGTACCAGCGGGTCAAACAGTTCATCGTCCCGGCCAACCGGGATCAGCTCCAGGAGAAGCAGGGCAGCGAGGTCGCCATCAACGTCGTACGGCTGCTGGAGCCGCCGACGGCGACCACCAACGACGACGGCACCATCCGGGTCGCCGTCCGGGTACAGCAGATCGGGGTGCTGCGCTCCACCGGCGTGCTCTCGCCCGCGACGGCCACCGAGAGCCGGTACGTCTTCCGGCTGGGCAGGGTGAGCGACGTGGATGTGGACGAGCCGGGTCTCTTCCTGCTCGACGCGCCGAAGGTGCTGCTGCTCAGCGATGTCGCGCTGCGCGACTACTACCAGCCGCACACGATCTATTTCTGGAACACCCAGCAGTCGGCCCTGGTGCCCGACCAGCGTTACCTGCCGGTGGTGGTGGCACGGGAGCGTCGCGCGACCGAGGTGGTCAAGTGGCTGGTGGCCGGCCCGGCGGAGTGGCTGACGGTGGCGGCGGCGCGGCTGCCGGACGGCACCGAGCTGATCGGCACGGTGCCGGAGACCGGCGGCCGTCTGGAGATCAACCTGTCGACGAAGTTCGACGACCAGACCCGGCTGGACCGGCTCGCCACCCAGCTCGCGTGGTCGTTGCCGCCGTCCAGTGGCGAGCTGGAAATCAAGATCCGGAATCAGTCCAAGAAGGTTGTCAACGTCAAGGACCACCGGGCCGGAAACGCGATCTACCAGGTCACCGGCCCGGACCGGTTCTGCATCTACGACGGATCCGTGTACCCGCTGCCCTCAACGCTCGGGATGGAGCCCGGCGCGGTGCCGACGGTCCCGATGACCTCGGAGGTCAACCGGGATGTTGCCTCGGCCGGGTTCGGGACCTCGGGGCCGCGCGCGCTGGTCGCGCTGGTCCGGGCCACCCCCGACGGGCAGCAGCTCTTCGTGGGCACGGGCGCGCCGCTGGTCGAGAAGGTGACCGCGGTGGGGCCGGTGTTCCGGGCCATGAGCCGTCCGGTGTGGTTGAAATCGGCGGGCCAGCAGCCGGTGGGGCTGGTGGTGGCAGGCCCAGGCCTCTACAGCTTCGGCGCCGGCGGCAGGATGACCCAGGTCGACCTGACCGTCTCCGGCCGGGTGACGGCCGCGTCGGCCTCTCTCGACGGTCACCGGCTCGCGTTCGTCGTCGATGGCGCCCTCTACCTGGCGGCGCTGGCGGTGGACGGGGAGACGGTTATCGCCGGCCCGGCGCGGCGCGTCCCGAGCCGGCTCGGGCGCGTCACGGCGGTCGACTGGAGTCAGGAGAACTCGCTGATCGTGGCCGGCTCGGCCGGCCGCTCGGTGATCAACGAGATCAGCGTGGACGGCGGGACGGAGACCTCGGTGAAGGACGCGGTCGGTGAGACCCCGGTCAGCCACCTCGCCGCGTACCCGACCAATCCGCTTTTGCCCGCCGGCACCGGCCGGGTGATGTACGAGACCAACGGTGTCGCCTGGGCGGGGCTGCCGGGAGTCTTCGCCCCGATCCAGATCGAGGACGTGGCGGGGGTGACGGCGCCGACCGGGCTGGACGCGCCGAACAACCCGACCGCCCCCTTCTACCGGTACTGATCGGCGCGCGATGGTCTGGGCGGAGCTGAGCGATCTGGTCCTGCCCACTGCCTGCGCGGGCTGCCGGGCCGACGGGGTGCGGCTGAACTCCGGGTTCTGCCGGCCCTGCGCCGTCGGACTGCAGTCGCTGCGGCCGGCCCAGGTCCGCCCGAGCCCGGCCCCGGCGGGCATGCCGCCCTGTGTGGCGCTGGGGCCGTACGCCGGGGTGCTGCGGGAGGCGATCCTCTCCTACAAGGAGCGGGGCCGGCACGCGCTGGCACGCCCGCTGGGTGAGCTGCTGGCGGTGGCGGTGGCCCGGGCGGTGGGCCCGTCGCGTTCGGTGCTGCTGATTCCGGTGCCGTCGACGGCGCGGGCGGCGCGGCAGCGCCACGGTGACCATCTGGGTCGGCTGGCCGGTCACGCCGGTGCCCGGTTGCGCCGCAGCGGCTGGTCGGTCGTGTTGGCGCAGCCGCTGCGGGCGCTGCCCCGGCCGGACTCGACGACGCTGGACAGCGCGCAGCGGGCCGCCGCGGCACTCGCGGCGTTCGGGCCGCGGCCGGTCCGGCTGCGCCGGCTCCCCGCCAGGGCGGCCGGCCGGTCGGTGGTGCTGCTGGACGACATCGTCACCACCGGGGGCACCCTGGCGGCGGTGAACCGGCGGCTCGCGGCGGCGGGCGTGACGGTGTGCGGGGCGGCCGTGCTGGCCGCCACCGAACGGCGGACATATCACAGACAGTGATCGCCGAATCACCCGTTCGCGGGAAGAGGGGGTAAATCACAGAGCTGTAACGGAACAACGGGTGACGGCGGGGCGAAATGGCGTTAGCGTTCTGGTGACCGGGGTAGCGGGTTTCGCTCCCTACCCCCGGCACCTGAAAGGAGGCGCAGCCGTAGCATCCCGGCCGACGCCCAGCGGGTGTCGCAGCGATCGGCCGGCCGGATCGAGACTGTGCAGGGCCCCCCGATCAAGGAGGTCACTATGGAAATCGTGGTCAAGGGCCGCAACGTCGAAATCCCGGATCACTACCGGGTTCACGTCGCCGAGAAGCTGGCGAAGGTCGAGCGGTACGACGAGAAGATCATCCGGATCGAGGTCGTGCTCACCCACGAGCGCAACCCCCGTCAGTCCGAGCAGTGCCAGCGAGTGGAGATCACCTGCATCTCCCGCGGCCCCGCGGTGCGTTCCGAAGCCTGCACCGCCGACTTCTACAGCGCCCTCGACGCCGCCGCCACCAAGCTGGAGAGCAGGCTGCGCCGGACCGCCGAGCGCCGCCGGGTCAGCCGCGGACGCCGTACGCCCGTCTCGGTGGCCGCCGCCACCGCCGACCTCCCGGTGGCCCCGGCCGACGTGCCGCTCTTCGCCGCTCCCGGTCCCGGTGCGACGACGACGGCCGAGCCCGAGTACGACGGCATCGACGACGACCAGCCGTGGCACATCGCCCGGGAGAAGGTGCACGCCGCCGAACCGATGACCGTCGAGGACGCGCTGTTCCAGATGGAGCTCGTCGGACACGACTTCTACCTGTTCCAGGACAAGGAATCGGGTCGGCCGAGCGTCGTCTACCGGCGTCGCGCCTACGACTACGGCATCATCTCGCTGGACGTCTGAGCCTCCGCCCCGCGCCGGCCGGCCTTCGCGCCGGCCGGCGCTTTCGTGCCCGTGCGGCGCTCCGCGGCTCGGCGTACGCGCCGGCCGTGGCCGATCATCCGTTCCGCCCTCCTGCCAGATCCGCCGCGGTCAGCGCGGCGACCCAGACGTCGATCCGGTCGCCCCGGTGGGTGAGAGCGGCGCGGCGGGTCCCCTCGAAGACGAAGCCGGCCTTCTCGGCGACGCGCCGGGAGGCGGTGTTGCCGACGTTGGCCGCCCACTCCACCCGGGCCAGTCCGAGGCCGGTGAAGCCCCAGGCGGCCAGCGCGGCCAACGCGGCCGGCTGGTAGCCGCGACCGCGGGCGTGCGGGGCGGTCATGAAGCCGACGTCGGCGTTGAGCGGATCGGCCGGGCTCAGCCGCAGGTCGATCGTTCCGGCGTACGCGTCGTCGGGGTCGGCGATGACGAAGCAGGCGGCCCTCCCCTCGGCCCAGGCCGCCCGTCCGTAGCGGAGGAAACCTTCGGCGTCGCTGCGCCCGTAGGGCTTGGGCAGCGTGGTCCAGCGCAGGGTTGTCGCATCCCGGCAGGCGATGACGATCGCGTCGAGGTCGCGTTCCTCCATCGGGCGCAGCCGCAGCTCACCGGCGCCGGTGGCGGCGAAGAGCGTCGGCTGCGGCCGGCCGAAGACCGCTGCGCGCCGGGCGACCAGGGTGCCGGGCGCGGCCGGTCCCGCAAACGGTGCGTCGCTGTCTGCGGCGGCGTCGGCAGCGGCCAGGTCGGAGGGGAGGAGCGTCCCCACCCAGCCCTCGTCGAAGCCCTCGGGATGCCGCTCGGCGAGCCGGAGCTTGCCCTCGATGCGGAAACCCGCCCGCAGTGCCACCAGGCGGGATGCGTGGTTGCCGATCTCGGCCAGCCAGACCAGGCGGCGCAGCCCGAGGTCGGTGAAAGCCCAGCGGGCGACCGCCCGGACCGCGTGCACGGCCACTGCGCGGCCGCGCGCCCAGGGGGCGGTCCAGTAGCCGATGTCCGCGCTGCCGACGGCCGTCGCGATGTCGATCAGGCCGCAGGAGCCGAGCAGCTCGCCCGTGGCGGCGTCGCAGACCGCGAACGGGGCGCCGGTGCCGGCCGTCCATGCCGCCGATGCGTGCCGGCCGACGAACTGCTCGGCGTCGGAGATCCGGTACGGGCGCGGCACGCGGGTCCAGCGCTGGATGTCCGGGTCCTGGCAGGCCCGGTGCACGGCTGCGGCGTCCTCGGGCCGCCAGGGGCGCAGCAGCAGGTCGCCGGCGGCGAGTTCAGTGGATTCCATGCCGCCATCCTTCTGGACCGTTCGCCCAGAGCGTAACCGGGTTTTCCGTACAGGCCGCTCCGCTCGTTCCATATGTCGCTTTCGGCGACTTCGCCTGCCGCCACCACTGACGCCCGGCCGGGGGCAGCGCATACGATGGAATGCAGACTGTCCTAGGGGAGCGTTGATCCGTGTCGATTCTGGAAAAGGTCCTTCGCGCCGGCGAAGGCCGTATGGTGCGTCGGCTCAAGGCGATCGCCGCCGCCGTCAATTCGCTGGAGGACGACTACGTCGATCTCAGCGACGCTGAACTTCGGGCCCTCACGGAGCAGTACCGGGAGCGGATCGCCGACGGCGAGACCCTCGACGACCTCCTGCCGGAGGCGTTCGCCACCGTCCGGGAGGCGGCCGGCCGGGTGCTCGGGCAGCGCCACTACGACGTGCAGATCATGGGCGGGGCGGCCCTTCACTTCGGCAACATCGCCGAGATGAAGACCGGTGAGGGCAAGACCCTGACCTCGGTGCTGCCGGCCTACCTCAACGCGCTCGCCGGCAAGGGCGTGCACGTGGTGACCGTCAACGACTACCTCGCCGAGCGTGACGCGGCCTGGATGGGCCGGGTGCACGAGTTCCTCGGGCTGACCGTCGGTGTGATCCTGCCGAACCGGCCCGCCTCGGAGCACCGCGCGGCGTACGAGTGCGACATCACCTACGGCACGAACAACGAGTTCGGCTTCGACTACCTGCGCGACAACATGGCGTGGTCGAAGGAAGAGCTGGTCCAGCGCGGTCACCACTTCGCCATCGTCGACGAGGTCGACTCGATCCTCATCGACGAGGCCCGTACGCCGCTGATCATCTCGGGCCCGGCCGAGCACTCCGCCCGCTGGTACGGCGAGTTCGCCAAGCTGGTCGACCGGATGCAGCCCGGCAAGGACGGCGAGGGCGACTACGAGGTCGACTACGCCAAGCGGACCATCGCGGTCACCGAGCGCGGCGTCGCCAAGGTCGAGGACCGGCTCGGCATCGACAACCTCTACGAGTCGGTGAACACCCCGCTGGTCGGCTACCTGAACAACGCCATCAAGGCCAAGGAGCTGTTCAAGCTCGACAAGGACTACATCGTCAACGACGGTGAGGTCCTGATCGTCGACGAGTTCACCGGCCGCATCCTGCACGGCCGGCGGTACAACGAGGGCATGCACCAGGCCATCGAGGCCAAGGAGGGCGTGGCGATCAAGCAGGAGAACCAGACGCTCGCCTCGATCACCCTGCAGAACTACTTCCGCCTCTACGAGAAGCTCTCCGGCATGACCGGTACCGCCCAGACCGAGGCGGGCGAGTTCAACAAGGTCTACAACGTCGGTGTGGTCTCGATCCCGACGTACCGGGACATGGTCCGGATGGACCGCCCGGACGTGATCTACAAGACCGAGCGGGCGAAGTTCAACGCGGTCGTCGAGGACATCGTCGAGCGGCACCAGATCGGTCAGCCGGTCCTGGTCGGCACGGTCTCGGTGGAGAACTCCGAGGTCCTGTCCCAGATGCTGCGGCGCCGGGGGATCCCGCACGCGGTGCTGAACGCCAAGTTCCACGCCCGGGAAGCCGAGATCGTCGCCCAGGCCGGCCGTAAGGGCGCGGTCACCGTCGCCACCAACATGGCCGGTCGTGGCACCGACATCCTGCTCGGCGGCAACCCCGAGTACCTCGCCGCCAACGAGCTGCACCAGCGCGGTCTGAGCCCGGAGGAGCAGCCGGAGGAGTACGCCAAGGCGCTCGAAGAGATCCTGCCCAAGTGGAAGCAGGCCTGCGACGTGGAGGCGGAGGAGGTCGCCGAGGCCGGCGGGCTCTACGTCCTCGGCACCGAGCGGCACGAGTCCCGGCGTATCGACAACCAGCTGCGGGGCCGTTCCGGCCGGCAGGGTGACCCGGGTGAGTCGCGCTTCTACCTGTCGTTGCAGGACGAGCTGATGAAGCGCTTCCGTGCCGGCGCGGTCGAGGCGGTGATGGAGCGCTTCAACATCCCGGAGGACGTGCCCATCGAGTCGAAGATGGTCACCCGCCAGATCAAGAACGCCCAGGCGCAGATCGAGGGCCAGAACGCCGAGGTCCGCAAGAACGTCCTCAAGTACGACGAGGTCCTCGACAAGCAGCGCAAGGTCGTCTACGCCGAGCGGCTGCGGGTGCTCAACGGCGAGGACCTCTCCGACCAGGTCCAGAACATGATCGACGACGTCGTCTCGGCGTACGTCACGGGCGCCACGGCGGAGGGCTACGCCGACGACTGGGATCTGGACCAGCTCTGGGGCAGCCTCAAGCAGCTCTACCCGGTCGGCTTCACCATCGAGGAGCTGATCGAGGAGGTCGGTGGCGAGCGGGGCGGAATCGACGCCGACTTCCTGCTCGCCCGGCTGCGCGAGGACGCCCAGACGGCGCTGCGCAACCGCGAGGAGGAGCTGGGCAGCGAGGCGATGCGGCAGTTGGAGCGCATGGTGCTGCTGCAGGTCATCGACCGCAAGTGGCGCGAGCACCTCTACGAGATGGATTACCTCAAGGAGGGCATCAACCTGCGGTCGTACGCCCAGCGCGACCCGGTGGTGGAGTACCAGCGCGAGGGCTTCGACATGTTCGCCACCATGATGGACGGCATCAAGGAGGAGACGGTCGGCTTCCTGTTCAACCTGGACGTCCAGGTGGAGGAGCAGCAGCCCGCGGAGGCCGAGGCGGAGACGCCGAAGCTGCTGGAGCAGCCGGTCGAGGTCCGGGCCAAGGGGCTGTCGCGTCCGGCTCAGCCGCAGGGCCTGCAGTACTCGGCGCCGGTGATCGACGGGGCCGCGGGCAGCGGTGCCGTCGCGGTGGAGCGGGCCGAGGAGCAGGCGCCCGCGCTCGGGCTCGGTGGCCCGACCCCGCCGCAGGCCCGTCGGGCCGCCGCGCCCGGCCAGGTGGTCGGCGGGGGTGGACCGTCCCGCAACGCCCCGTGCCCCTGCGGTTCGGGCCGCAAGTACAAGCGCTGCCACGGCGCGGCGAACAACGACTGACAGTCGACTGACAGCGCGGTCCCGGCAGGAGTCCTCTCCGGCCGGGACCGCTGCTTTGTGCCCCTGTTTCCGCTCGGCGGGCGCGGACCGGGCCGGTCGGAGCCGCCCGGCTGGTCGGAGCTGCCCGGCCGGTCAGAGCTGCCCGGCCGGTCAGAGCAGTTGCAGGACCGTGCCGACCCAGGTGCCGGCGTGCCGTTCCAGTCGCAGGGCCAGAGCGAGGCTGTTGCCGTTGGTGCTGTGGGCCAGCACCGCGGCGATCTCGACGGCGCCGGGGCGGGGCTCACAGACCCGCACCCGGCGTACCCGTAGCTGGGCGCGGGTGGTCCGGCGCCCGACGGGCCGGAACCGGCCGGCCGCGGCGTCGAGGCGGGCGGTGATGAGCCGGGTGTCGGCCGGACGGGTGAGCGGGCGGATCTGGGTGACCGGCCGGAAACCGTTGATGATCTCCAGACAGGTGGCGACGTAGCGCTGGGCCGCACGGGTTGCCTCGGCACTCGCCCCGGTGTACGGCGCGGGTGGAGGACCGGGCGCGGGTGGCCGCGACGGGCTGGGGCGACTGCTGCCGCCGGGCCGGTTGCCGGCGCGGCCGTGCGGGCGCTGCATCGCCCCGGTCAGGTCCAGCGGGAGCTGGCGGGCGCCGGGGGCGAGCCAGTGCGCCGGGGCGATGTCGTCGGCGTAGGGCGGGTCGAGCGGCGGCACCGGGCGCAGCCGTACTGCGGGACGCTCGGGGCGTACTGCGGGACGCTCGGGTGCGCTGCCGGCACTGACCACGACCAACCTCCGGTGTCTCGCGCGGACCCGCCGGTGGCGGGGTGACTGCCCCGCAACCCGTCCGATCCTTGCGTTTGCTTTCGTTTGCCTCCGACTGAACCCATTAGTAGCGAACGATTCGTTCCTGGTCAATGCCTTGGTGGCTGGGCGACTACTCCGATTCGCGCTCGATGAGGGGATTCCCCGCCACCCACTCGGCGGTTTCGGTGTATTTGCGCTCGATGTACGCTTCGAGCTGCACCCGCTCGACCCGCCACTGCCCCCGGCCGCCGATCTTGATCGCGGGCAGTTCGCCGCTGCGTACCATGTGGTAGACCTGCGAGTCCGACACGTTCAACTCGGCGGCCACATCGGACAGCAGCAGGAACCTGGATTCCACGAAAGAGCTCCCGTTGGGTAAGCGCGTTTGGCTCAGTTTGCCACCGACGACCTCGTCGTAGGCACTGGCCGCGAGGCGGATTTCCCGACGGGGGTGACCGGCGGACGAACGGGCGCGGTCGCACCGCGCCGAGGGGAGCGGGAGACAGGCATGGCCAAGCAACTGGTCCGGGTCTACGTACCGGCCACCGTGCCGATGCTGCGCGCGCTGCGCGACGAGGGTGTCCTGCCGGTCAGCGGCGCCCACGCCGTGACCGCCGCGCTGCGCGAGTGGTACGCCGAGGGCGACGAGGAGGAGCTGGAGTACGTCGCCTTCACCCGCGCCGCCCAGGACGCCCTGCGCCTGCTGCACGACGATCCGCAGGCACCGCCGCGCCGGGCTGTCGTCTCGGCCGACCTCTCCCCGGACGCCGTCGGTCTCGGTGGCGGTGAGCTCGGCACCAGCGACGTCTCACTCCGTGCGCCGGTGCCGCTGCGGTCGGTCGCCGCCCTGCACGTCGACTCCGCCGATGCCGAGGCCGACGTTCGGGCCGCCGTCGCGGTGGTCGCGGCCGCCGACACCGGCGACGCCGACGCGGAGTTCACCGTCGACGGCGTCGAGGACCACGAACTCGAGTGGTACGACGCCAGTGAGCTGGAGCTGCTGCTGCGCGCGGCGGTCAGCGACTGACCGCGGCGCTCTCCTGTGCCTCGTCCTCGGGGTGCCGCTTCGGTTCGAGGGTGCGGCCGTAGGCGATGACGGCGGCGAGCGCCCCGACGAAGAGCACGATGATCGCGTGGTCCCAGCGGGAGCCGCCGATCACGCGCTGCACGATGCTGTCGGCCTCGCTGAGGCTGCCGGCGACGTCGAGGATGCTGCGGCCACCGAACTGGGTGATCGCCTCGGCGATCAGCAGCAGCAGGCCGGTCCCGGCGCCCGCCAGCAGGTACGGCGGCAGCCCGAGGGTCTTGCTGTGCGCCTGCGCGCGCCGCAGCGACCAGCGCAGGTAGGCGAAGACCACCAGCCCGGCAGCGAGTCCGGCAGCGAGCGAGGAGGTCCGCGAGACCCACTGTGCGGCGGCGACCTGGGACTCCTGGGTCTCGCCGGCGCCGAAGAGCGAACGCAGGTTGTCGGTGAAGAGGCTCAGCGCGAGCACCATCAGGTAGGCGGTGAGCGTGCCGGCGGCGACGGCGCCGGCGGCCGGGGTCAGCAGGAACCCGGCGACCGCGCCCCCGATGGTCGCGGCGGCGACGGTGGTGCCGGCGAGCACCATGTTGGCGGTGCCGGAGTAGTACGTGAAGTGCACGGTGAGCGCGGCGACGGTGCCGACCAGCAGGCCCGCGCCGGTGGCGGCGAGGAACCTGGTGGAGGCGTTCGTGCGGCCGCGCCGTACGAGCAGGTTGCTCGCCAGCAGGCCGGCGCCGAGGCCGGCCACCAGCGCGCCCTGGGCCAGGACCGGCACGGCGTTGGCGGCGACGGTGATGGCGATCTCGGCGAACTCGGCGCCGCGCAGCTGCGCCCGGGCCGACCAGATCATCGCGCCGAGCCAGCCGAGGGTGAGCAGGGCGAGGCCGACCGCAGCCGGGGCGGTCAGGCCGGCCGGGTCGCGGACCGGGCGCGAGCCGGGTGAGCCCGTGCCCGCAGTGGTGCTGGAGCCAGCCTCGTTCGTCATCGTCTCCCCTTCGCCCGCGGCGCCTCCACCGCGGCGCCGGGGCCGGGGGAGGGCGGTGCGCGCGTCGCAGCGCACCGGTCATCCAGGGTACGCGGGGCGCCGTGCGCCTCCGGGTGGCCCCGCGTCGCCCGGCCGGCTGCCGACGGCGTGCCGAAGGAATCCGTTCTGCTCGCTGATGTCGCGACTCGCCGTTGTTGTCCGCGCTGGGGGTGAATGACGCGAATGGTTCTCGCTGATTTCGGCGTTGGGCTGCGGACACCCGCCGACTTGATCAATAAATGGTCCCGTCAAAAACGGTGGTACCGCTGATGCGGATGTGAACTCTGGGGCGGAAATCGGACGATAGATAGGTCTTCCCGAATGGACTGTCGGCCTCTGACAGTGCACAAAGGAACACGTCGGCGCGGATCTGGCGAATTCCTGGACGCTGTGGCGCGCAAGATGGCAGCGTATTGGACATGGCAGATACCGAAATCAACCCCACCGCCGCCGCACTGCTGGGGCTCCTCCACGAAGGTCCGATGACCGGTGGTCAGCTGATGGCTGCGGCCGAGCGGCGGCTGGCTCCGTACTGGTCGATGACGCGCAGCCAGGTGTACCGGGAGCTACCGGGCCTGGCGGAGCAGGGACTGGTCCGGCTCGGAAAACCCGGCCCCCGGTCCAGCCAGCCGTACGCGCTCACCGCTTCCGGAAAACGAACATTCTCGCGATGGCTCAGCGAGATGCCCGGCCGGGACACCATTCGCAACCCGGTCGCGCTGCGGGTGGCATTCGGCAACCTGCACTCCGACACCCAGCTGCGCAACCTCTACGAGACCGCCCAGCAATACCACACCGAGGCGCTCGCGGCCGTACGGGATCAGGTGAAGGCGGCGAAGAAGGAAGGCGAGACGTACGACGCCAGTGCGCTCGAATTCGCCGCCGGCTACCACAAGGCCGCGCTCGCCTGGCTCAAGACCGCACCGCGCCGCTGATGATCCGGGCCCGACTCCGGGTCCGGATCGTCCCAATCGGTGGTGTTCGGTGCCATACGGGCGATCCTGCGGCGCTCGGCTGCGCCCTCGCCGGGCCCGCAGCGGATGGAGATGACCGCTCCCGCGCAGCGGACAGTATTCTTGCCTGTTGTGACCGCTGACGAGTTTTCCGACCAGCTCAACGATCTTGACGCCACCCTCCGGAACATCGAGGCCGTGCTCGACATCGACCGGCTGCGCCAGGACAAGGTGCGCCTCGAGGAGCAGGCCTCCGCGCCGGACCTCTGGGACGATCAGGCGCGTGCCCAGGAGGTGACCTCCAAGCTGTCGTACGTCAACGGCGAGATCGCGAAGCTCGAAGGGCTGCGCGGCCAGCTCGACGACACCCGGGTGCTGATGGAGCTCGCCGAGGCCGAGGACGACGGCGGCGTACTGGACGAGGTCGGCGCCGAGATCACCCGGCTGACCAAGGCCATCGACGAGATGGAGGTCCGCACCCTCCTCTCCGGCGAGTACGACTCCCGGGAGGCGCTGGTCGCCATCCGGGCCCAGGCCGGCGGCGTCGACGCCGCGGACTTCGCCGAGATGCTGATGCGGATGTACCTGCGCTGGGCCGAGCGCCACGGCTACCCGACGGAGGTCTACGAGACCTCCTACGCCGAGGAGGCGGGCCTGAAGTCGGCCACCTTCACCGTCAAGGCGCCCTACGCCTTCGGCACGCTCAGCGTCGAGTCCGGCACGCACCGGCTGGTGCGGATCAGCCCCTTCGACAACCAGGGCCGCCGGCAGACCAGCTTCGCCGGCGTGGAGGTGCTCCCGGTCACGGAGCAGACCGACCACATCGAGATCCCGGAGAACGAGATCCGCGTCGACGTCTACCGCTCCTCCGGTCCGGGTGGACAGAGCGTCAACACCACCGACTCGGCGGTGCGGCTGACCCACATCCCGACCGGGATCGTCGTCACCTGCCAGAACGAGAAGTCGCAGCTGCAGAACAAGGCCTCCGCGATGCGGGTGCTCCAGTCCCGGCTGCTGGAGCGCAAGCGCCAGGAGGAGCAGGCCGAGCTGGACAAGTACCGCGACAACGGCGGCGGTTCCTGGGGCGAGCAGATGCGCTCGTACGTGCTGCACCCGTACCAGATGGTCAAGGATCTGCGGACCGAGTACGAGACCGGCAACCCCACGGGCGTCTTCGACGGCGATCTCGACGGTTTCATCGAGGCCGGCATCCGGTGGCGCAAGCAGCAGCAGATGGCGGCCGACAACGCGTGACCGACGGCGTACAGCCGGTTCGTCTATGCGCCGGCTGTACGCCGGATTGATGATCCACCGCGACGTGGGTGCTCTCTCGACTTGGCGTTTTCTTTTCACGGCGTAGACTCACCACCCGTGATTCAGCTTGAGCAAGTGACGAAGACGTACCCGAAGGCGTCCCGGCCATCGCTCGACGAGGTGTCGGTCTCGATCGAGAAGGGCGAGTTCGTCTTCTTCATCGGCCCGTCCGGGTCCGGAAAGTCGACCATCATCAAGCTGCTGTTGCACGAGGTGTCCCCGAACAAGGGACGGGTCGTCGTCAACGGCAAGGACGTGACCTCGATGCGCTCCTGGAAGCGCCCGCACTTCCGGCGTTCGATCGGTTGTGTCTTCCAGGACTTCCGGTTGCTGCCCAACCGCACCGCATTCGAGAATGTCGCGTTCGCGCTCGAGGTGATCGGCAAGACCAAGGCCGTGGCGCGCCGGGTCGTCCCGGAGGTGCTGGAACTGGTCGGCCTCGGCGGCAAGGAGCACCGCTACCCGCACGAGCTCTCCGGTGGTGAGCAGCAGCGAGTCGCGGTGGCACGGGCGTTCGTGAACCGGCCGCTGATCCTGCTCGCCGACGAGCCGACCGGAAACCTGGACCCCGACACCTCCATCGAGATCATGCGTCTGCTGGACCGGATCAACCGCACCGGCACGACGGTCGTCATGGTCACGCACGACTCCAACATCGTGAACCAGATGCGCCGTCGCGTCATCGAGATCGAGAGCGGCCGCATCGTGCGAGACCAGGCCCGTGGTGTCTACGGCTGAGGCGACTCCGCCCGCCGCCCGCCGAACTGACGACACCCACCTCCGCGGAGATCCGGAAGGAACCCCCCGATGCGCATGAAATACGTCCTGTCCGAGGTGATGGTCGGACTGTGGCGAAACGTGACGATGACCGTCGCCATGGTCATCACGATGGCCGTCTCTCTGACCATGCTCGGCGCCAGCGGTCTGATGTACCGCCAGGTCGACAACATGAAGAGCACCTACCTCGAGAACATCGAGGTCTCGATCTTCCTCGCGAACGACGTCACCGAGGAGCAGCGCCTCGGCCTGCAGGGTCAGATCGAGGCCGACCCGCTGGTCAAGGACCTGCTGTACGAGGACCGCGAGGAGGCGTACGCGCGGTTCCAGGAGCAGTTCGCCGACGCGCCGGACCTGGTGAACGTGGTGGGCGAGGACGCGCTGCCCGAGTCGTTCCGGATCAGCCTCAACGACCCGGAGCAGTACCAGCAGATCTTCGACCGCTACAAGGATGCCGAGGGGGTCGACAAGATCGTCGACCAGCGCCGGCTGCTCGACAAGATCTTCGGCATCATCAACTCGATTCAGGGCGTGGCGCTGGCCGCCTCCCTGGTGATGGCGGTCGCGGCGTTGATGCTGGTCGCGAACACCATCCAGGTGGCCGCGTACAGCAAGCGCCGTGAGGTCGCGGTGATGAAGCTCGTCGGCGCCTCGAACTGGTTCATTCAGGCCCCGTTCGTGCTGGAGGCGGTGGTCGCGGGTCTGGTGGGTGCGCTCATCGGCTTCGGCGCGCTGGCCGGGGCGAAGACCCTGCTGCTCGACGGCTCGCTACGGGATCTCAACGAACTGCTGACCCCGATCGGCTGGGGCGACGTGCTGCTGATGCTGCCGCTGATGGCCGGCGCCGGTGCGCTCGTCAGCGCCATCACGGCCTGGGTCACGCTCCGGTTCTACCTGCGCGTCTAGTTGCCCGTACGCGGCACCGGGGCTCGCCGACACCGTGAAAAGCGGTGTCGGTGGGCCCCTGCCGTCGGGGTAGCATGATCAGGATCATCCGGGCAGCGGAAGGAGGAGCATCGATGCCACGGGAAAAGGGGCGCAAGGTGGTCGCCTCCAACCGCAAGGCCCGCCACGACTACGCCATCCTCGACACGTACGAGGCGGGCATGGTGCTGACCGGCACCGAGGTCAAGTCGCTGCGCGCCGGCCGGGCGAACATGGTGGACGCCTTCGCCCAGGAGCGCGACGGCGAGATATACCTGCACAATCTGCACATTCCCGAGTACACCCAGGGGACGTGGACCAACCACGAGCCGCGGCGTACCCGCAG
>Ga0233385_1000267_pt1 | contig 28992 bp, 26 predicted proteins | sample ElkDunMinimDraft_16_FD_191543 | JGI IMG/M metagenome (GOLD analysis project Ga0233385, IMG submission 191543) | Fecal eukaryotic communites from dung pellets of Tule Elk in California, USA - Elk Dung G36 | ecosystem: Host-associated > Mammals > Digestive system > Large intestine > Fecal | place...
GCGGCTGGTGGGTGATCTCGAGGTCGCCGTCCTGGACGAACGACCAGTCGGAGACGTGCGCGGTGTCGGCCAGCAGGTCGTCCGGGTACGCGCCGTCGAGCAGCGGTCCGAGGAACGCCCGGTTGGCCAGCGCGTCGATCTTGCGCACCGCGTCGAGGTCGCCCTCCGAGGACGGGTCCTGCGGCCGGATCACGTGCAGGTTGAGCGTCACCGACGTCTTCGTGGCCTCGCCGAGCTCGTCGCGGATCGCGCGGACGGCGAGGCCGTGCGCGAGGTTGAGGTGGTGCACCGCCGCGAGCGCCGCGGCCGGCTCCGTGCGGCCGGGTGCGTGCACGCCCGAGCCGTAGCCGAGGTAGGCCGAGCACCACGGCTCGTTGAGCGTGGTCCAGGTGTCGACGCGGTCGCCGAGCTCGCGCGCCATGTGCCGGGCGTACTCCGCGAAGGCGTACGCGGTGTCGCGGTTGGCCCAGCCGCCGGCGTCCTCGAGCTCCTGCGGGAGGTCCCAGTGGTACAGCGTGACCACGGGCTTGACGCCGGCCGCGATCAGCGCGTCGACGAGCCCCGAGTAGAACTCGACACCCTCGCGGTTGAGCTCACCCGTGCCGCCGGGCTGCACCCGCGACCAGGAGATCGAGAACCGGTAGGCGCCGAGGCCGAGGTCGGAGATGTGCCGGACGTCCTCCTCCCACCGGTGGTAGTGGTCGTCGGCGACGTCGCCCGTGTCGCCGTTGAGCGTGCGCCCCGGCGTGTGCGAGTAGGTGTCCCAGATCGACGGGGTCCGGCCGCCCTCGGCGGCAGCCCCCTCGATCTGGTAGGCCGCCGTGGCAGAGCCCCACAGAAATCCGGCGGGGAAGGTGCGTGTCGTCACAGGTCGATCCTCAGCTCTCCAGGTCCGGTACGTGCATTCGTGTCACCGACGGCCACTGCCCTCGCTCGGCGCGCCGTCGCCGCCGGGACGGTGACGCGTGCGTCGGAACCCGTCCAGCGGCTCGAAGCACCGTAGCGCGACTCCGCCGGCCCATGGGTGCCCCTGTCATCCTCGGCCCCGGCCGCCGGGCTGGGGAGCTGCCCGGCTACGTGACCGGCACCCCGGCGCGGAACACCCGGACGGGCCGCAGGCCGGCACCGGTCACCAGCACGTCCGCCCGGCGTCCGGCCACGAGCCCGCCGACGTCGGCGAGCCCGAGGACGCGGGCCGGCACCCACGACGCCGCGCGCACGGCTTCCGCGAGCGGCACGCCGGCCTCGACCGTGACCCGGACGACGTCGAGCAGCCGGGCCGTGCCGCCCGCGATCGCTCCGGCGCTCGGGTCGTCGGGATGCTCAGGGTCCGTCAGCCGAGCGACGCCCTCGTGGACCGTGACTGCCATGGGGCCCAGCTCGTAGGACCCGTCCGGCATGCCGGCCGCCGCCATCGCGTCGGTCACGAGGACGACGTGGTCCGCCCCCAGGGTCGCGATCATCGAGCGGACCGTCGCCGGGGCGAGGTGCACGCCGTCGGCGATGAGCTCGGGGACCAGGTCGCCGCGCGCCGCCGCGGCCAGGCACGCGGCGACGGGTCCGGGAGCCCGGTGGTGCAGCGGCGGCATGCCGTTGAACAGGTGGGTCGCCGTCATCTCGCGTGCGGGCTGCCCTGACGCCGCGGCAGCGCGCAGCGCGTCGGCGACCAGGGCGACGAGGGCCTCGGTCTGTTCGGTGGTCCCGTCGGTGTGGCCAAGCGAGGGGATCACCCCCGCCTCCACCAGTGCCTCCGCCGCGCCGCCCGGCCCCGTGACGCCAGGGACCTCGGGGGCGACGGTCATCGTGCGCAGGTGCCCTCTCGCCGCGGCAGCGAGCTCGCGGACGAGCCCGACGTCGCCAGGGGTCAGGTGCTCCGGGCTCTGCGCTCCGCGGCGTGCGTGGGACAGGAACGGTCCCTCGGCGTGGATACCGGCGATCTCGCCCTCCGCGGCCAGGGAACCGAGCAGCTCGGCACGCTCGAGCAGCGTCTCCCGGCCGGCCGTGACGAGCGACGCGAGCATGGTCGTCGTGCCGTGCTCCAGGTGTGCGCGCACCCCGGTCCGGACCTCGTCGGCGGTCACCGCGTCGGGGAAGCTGACCCCACCGCCCCCATGGTTGTGCAGGTCGACCAGGCCGGGCAGCAGCGTGGTGGTCCCGTCGGCCGGTGGAAGGCCTCCCGCGACGCTCGGGTCGGCGTCCGCGACGTCACCGGCGAAGGCGATCCGGTCGCCCGCGAGCACCAGGAGGCCGTCGTCGACGACGGCGTCGGGGAGCACGAGGCGGCCGCGCAGGACGGTGGGGACGGCACCGGAGGACTCGGATGCGGCAGACGTCATGGCGTCATCCTTGCGCACGCGCAGCGGCACGGTCGGCGCCGGACGTCAGAACCAGACGTCAGAAGAGGCGCGAGTCCACGTCGTCGACCCCGCGCATGGCGTCGTAGTCGAGCACGACGCAGGTGATGCCGCGGTCGGTCGCGAGCACGCGTGCCTGCGGCTTGATCTCCTGTGCGGCGAAGACGCCGCGGACCGGTGCGAGCAGCGGGTCACGGTTGAGGAGCTCGAGGTACCGCGTGAGCTGTTCGACGCCGTCGATGTCGCCGCGCCGCTTGATCTCGACGGCCACGGTGCCGCCCGCAGCGTCGCGGGCCAGGATGTCGACCGGTCCGATGGCCGTCATGTACTCCCGGCGCACCAGGCTGTGACCCAGGCCGAGCAGCTCGATCTGTGCGGCCAGAAGCTCCTGGAGGTGTGCCTCGACGCCGTCCTTGACCAAGCCCGGATCCACGCCCAGGTCGTGGGCCGAGTCGTGCTGGACCTCGTGCAGCTCGATCTCGAGCCGGTCGTCCGACTTCTGGTGCTGCACGGTCCACACCTGCGTGACCCCGCGGTCGGCGGCGTCGGCGTCCGGAGCCCGGGACGTGAGCACGCACGGCGGGCTCATCCAGTTGAGCGGCTTGTACGAGCCGCCGTCGGAGTGAAGAAGCACGCTCCCGTCGGCCTTGACGACGAGCAGGCGCGTCGCCAGCGGCAGGTGGGCGGTGAGCCGGCCCGTGTACCGGGCCGAGCAGCGGGCGACGACGAGGCGCACGGTTCTCCACGGTGGATCGTTCGGACGGGGACGTCGGACGGGGACGTCGGCGGGCCTTCGACGCCGCGCCGGGCGCTCGCTCTCGGCGGCGCACGGGACCGCCTGCGCTCAGAGGACGAGGTCGCGACGTCCGGGCGGCGCCGCCTCGAGCCAGGACGCGAGGCCCGCGTAGGCGCCCGCCGAGATCGTCAGCTCGAAGTCGACGCCGTCATACCGACATCGGACCAGGTACTGGCCCGGCTGACCCGCGGCGTCGAGCGGGCGCCGGTCGACCACCGCGAGCTGCTCGCGGAACCACGTCCGCGCGGGACGCGGCGACAGCGACCAGCACCGCCACCACTCGATGCGGCCGACCGCGTAATGCGCGATGCCGAGGGACCAGGCCGCCTGCGCGTTGCCGTACGGCCGCGCCGCGCACGGGAACGAGCCGACCCGGCGCGAGAGCGTGTGCAACCGGGACACGCCGGCCGCGACGATCAGCGCCAGGACGACGAGCACCGCGATGACGACCCAGGCGACGAACGGCACGCGACCCGCCTCTCAGCCTCGTACGGACCCGCGGCCGGCCTCGGTGATCTCGTCGACGACGATCGTCACGAGATCGTCGTCGACCGAGACGAACCCGCCGTCGACATATGCCTCCAGGGCCACACCCTGTGCGGTCGAGACCTTGACCGTGCCGGGCCGCAGTACCGCCAGGAGCGGTGTGTGCCCGGCCAGGATGCCGATCTGCCCCTCTGCGGACGGGGCGCTGACCTCACGCGCGGCGCCGGACCACACCTTGCGGTCGGCGGCGACGAGGTCGACGTTCAGCTCTGCCATCGCGAGCTCCTCCTGATGGTTCGAGAGTCACCGCGCCGCCGTGCCGGCCAGGTCGAGACTCGACCCGGCCGACAGGGCGGCGCGGCGGAGAGCATGGGGAGACGCGGCCGTCAGGCCCCGTACTCCTTCTGGATGCGGTCCCAGTTGCGCTCGAGGTCCTCGAGGCCACCGATGTTGTAGAACGCCTGCTCCGCGATGTGGTCGAACTCGCCCTCGGCGATCTTCTTGAACGCCTCGATGGTCTCGCTGAGCGGAACCGTGGAACCGGGGACGCTCGTGAACTTCTCGGCCATGTAGGTGTTCTGGGAGAGGAACTGCTGGATGCGGCGCGCACGCGCGACGACCGTCTTGTCCTCTTCCGAGAGCTCGTCGACACCCAGGATCGCGATGATGTCCTGGAGCTCCTTGTTGCGCTGCAGGATCGACTTCACCTGCGTCGCGACCTCGTAGTGCTCCTTGCCCACGTACCGCGGGTCGAGGATGCGCGACGTCGACGCGAGCGGGTCGACGGCCGGGTACAGGCCCTTCGACGCGATCTCGCGAGAGAGCTCGGTCGTCGCGTCGAGGTGCGCGAACGTCGTGGCCGGTGCCGGGTCGGTGTAGTCGTCGGCCGGCACGTAGATCGCCTGGAGCGACGTGATCGAGTGACCGCGCGTCGAGGTGATGCGCTCCTGGAGGATGCCCATCTCGTCGGCCAGGTTCGGCTGGTAGCCCACCGCGGAGGGCATGCGCCCGAGCAGCGTCGACACCTCGGAACCCGCCTGCGTGAAGCGGAAGATGTTGTCGATGAACAGCAGCACGTCCTGCTTCTGGACGTCGCGGAAGTACTCCGCCATCGTGAGCGCGGACAGCGCGACACGAAGGCGCGTGCCCGGCGGCTCGTCCATCTGGCCGAAGACGAGGGCGGTCTTGTCGAAGACGCCCGCCTCCTCCATCTCGTGGATGAGGTCGTTGCCCTCACGGGTGCGCTCGCCGACACCGGCGAACACCGACACACCGCCGTGGTCCTGCGCGACGCGCTGGATCATCTCCTGGATGAGGACGGTCTTGCCGACGCCCGCACCACCGAAGAGGCCGATCTTGCCGCCCAGGACGTACGGGGTCAGCAGGTCGATGACCTTGATGCCCGTCTCGAACATCTGGGTCTTCGACTCCAGCGTGTCGAAGGCCGGGGGCTTGCGGTGGATCGGCCAGCGCTCGGTGATCTCGAGCTTCTCGCCCTCGGCGAGGTTGAGGACCTCACCGGTCACGTTGAAGACGCGGCCCTTGGTCACGTCGCCGACGGGCACGCTGATGGGCGCGCCGGTGTCGGTCACGAGAGCGCCGCGCACGAGGCCGTCGGTCGGCTTGAGCGCGATGGCACGCACGAGGGAGTCACCCAGGTGCTGCGCGACCTCGAGGGTCAGCGTGAAGGAGCTCTCGCCCTCGCCCTGGGCCGACAGGTTGATGTCGACGTGCAGCGCGTTGTAGATGTCGGGGATCGCGTCCTCGGGGAACTCGATGTCGACGACGGGGCCGATCACTCGCGCGACACGGCCGACGCCGGGCCCGCTCTGGTGCTCGACCGGGGCTTCCACGGTGGTGGCGGTCATTGCTTGCCTCGCTTCGAAGGTTCGGGTGTCAGTACTGTCGTCGGTCGCGGCGTCATGACGCCGCGAGGGCGTCGGCACCCGAGACGATCTCGCTGATCTCCTGGGTGATGTCCGCCTGGCGTGCCTGGTTCGCCAGGCGCGTGTATGTGCGGATCAGGTCCTCGGCATTTTCGGTCGCCGTGTGCATCGCCCGCTGGCGAGACGCGAGCTCCGAGGCCGCGGCGTCCAGCAGGAAGCTGAAGATGCGGCTGCGGATGTACCGCGGGAGCAGAGAGTCGAGGACGCTCTCGGCCGAGGGCTCGAAGTCGTACAGCGGGAGCACCTCGTGCTCGCCGGGCACCTGGACGCCCTCGACGACCTCGAGGGGCAGCATCCGCACGACTCGCGGCCGCTGCGTGACCATGTTGACGAACTGCGTGTAGACGACGTGCAGCTCGTCGACCCCGCCCTCGGCACCCGGCGCGAGGAACGCGCCCAGCAACGTGTCGGCGATGTCCCCCGCGATGTCGGCGTCGGGGTTGTCGGACCCGTACGACCACTCGCCCGCGAGCTCGCGCCCGCGGTAGCGGTAGTACGAGGTCGCCCGGCGACCGGTCGCGTAGAGGGCGACTTCCTTGCCCTCGGCCGTGAGCTGCTCGCGCAGCCGCTCGGCCTCACGGATGATCGACGCGGAGTACGAGCCGGCCATGCCGCGGTCGGACGACACGACGAGCAGCGCCGCGCGGTTGGTCTCGTGGCGCTCGGTGGTCAGCGGGTGCTTGGTCGAGGAGTGCGTCGCGACAGCGGAGACCGCACGCGTGATGGCCCGCTCGTACGGAGCCGCCGCCGCGGAGCGACCGCGTGCCTTCCCGATGCGGGAGGCCGCGATCAGCTCCTGAGCGCGGAACATCTTCTTGAGCGACTGCGTCGACTTGATCCGCTGCTTGTAGACGCGCTGGGATCCTCCGGCCATCTGCTCAGGCCCTCTTCTGCCGGACGATCGTCTCCTGCTCGACCTCGACGTCCTCGCCGTCGGAGTCGTCGCCGCCGACGAGCGGGGTCCCGTCGCCCTTGAGGAAGCCGTTGCGGAAGTCCTCGACGGCCGCGGAGAGCGCGTCCTCGGTGTCCTGCTCGAGCTTGCCGGTCTCGGCGATGATCGTGAGCACGTCGGTCTTGCGGCGCAGGTGGTCGAGGAGCTCGGCCTCGAACCGCCTGACGTCCTCGACCGGCACGTCGTCGAGCTTGCCCTTGGTGCCCGCCCAGATCGAGACGACCTGGTCCTCGACCGGGTACGGCGTGTACTGGGGCTGCTTGAGCAGCTCCATGAGCACGGCACCACGGGCGAGCTGACCGCGCGACGCGGCGTCGAGGTCGGACGCGAACATCGCGAAGGCCTCGAGCGAGCGGAACTGCGCGAGCTCGAGCTTGAGCGTCCCGGAGACCTTCTTCATGGCCTTGACCTGGGCGTCACCACCGACTCGGGAGACCGAGATACCCACGTCGACGGCGGGGCGCTGGTCGGCGTTGAACAGGTCGGACTGGAGGAAGATCTGTCCGTCGGTGATCGAGATGACGTTCGTCGGGATGTAGGCCGAGACGTCGTTGGCCTTGGTCTCGATGAACGGCAGGCCGGTCATCGAACCGGCGCCGAGCTCGTCGGAGAGCTTCGCGCAACGCTCGAGCAGCCGGGAGTGCAGGTAGAAGACGTCACCCGGGTAGGCCTCGCGGCCCGGCGGGCGGCGCAGCAGGAGGGACACGGCGCGGTAGGCCTCGGCCTGCTTCGACAGGTCGTCGAAGACGATCAGGACGTGCTTGCCGTCGTACATCCAGTGCTGGCCGATGGCCGAGCCGGTGTACGGCGCGAGGTACTTGAAGCCGGCCGGGTCGGAGGCCGGGGCCGCGACGATGGTCGTGTACTCGAGCGCACCTGCCTCCTCGAGCGCACCGCGCACCGCGGCGATCGTGGAGCCCTTCTGGCCGATCGCGACGTAGATGCAGCGGACCTGCTTGCTCGGGTCGCCGCTCTCCCAGTTGGCCTTCTGGTTGATGATCGTGTCGATCGCGATCGCCGTCTTGCCCGTCTGGCGGTCACCGATGACGAGCTGACGCTGGCCACGGCCGATCGGGATCATCGAGTCGATCGCCTTGATGCCGGTCTGCAGCGGCTCGTGCACCGACTTGCGCTGCATGACGCCCGGCGCCTGCAGCTCGAGGGCACGACGACCGCTGGTCTCGATCTCGCCGAGGCCGTCGATCGGGTTACCGAGCGGGTCGACGACGCGACCGAGGTAGCCCTCGCCCACGGGCACGGAGAGGACCTCGCCCGTACGGCGGACCTCCTGGCCCTCCTCGATGCCGGTGAACTCGCCGAGGACGACGACACCGATCTCGCGAACCTCCAGGTTCAGCGCCAGGCCGAGCGTGCCGTCCTCGAATCGCAGCAGCTCGTTGGCCATCGCGCCGGGAAGGCCCTCGACACGGGCGATACCGTCGGCGGCGAGGGTGACGCGGCCCACCTCCTCGGCGACGGCGCCTCCGGGCTCGTAGGACTTCACGAAGCTGTCCAGCGCGGCGCGGATCTCCTCCGGCCGGATCGTCAGCTCAGCCATTGCTCTTCTCCTGTCGTGGCCGCAGATCGTGCGACCGTACTTCTCGGACTTGCCGACCGGGGGCCGGCTCGGGTCGTTCGAGTTTTAGCCGGCCAGCCGGCGACGGGCGTCGGCCAGGCGGGACAGCACGGTGGAGTCGACGACGTCGGCGCCGACCTGGATTCGTAGTCCGCCGATGACGGCCGGGTCGACCGTCACGTTGAGCTGTACAGCACGACCGTACGCGCGTTCGAGCAGTGCGCCCAGCCTCGCCTCCTGGCCCTCGGTGAGGACGGACGCGGTCGTCACGGCGGCGACGAGACGCTTTCGCCGTTCGGCGGCGACCGAGGCGAACCAGGTGAGGCTCGGCACGAAGCGACGGCCGCGCAGCGCGGTCGTGGCCCGACGGGCGAGCACCTGCGTCACCGGGTCCACCTTGCCTGCGACGAGCGCGTCGACCAGAGCCGCGCGACGCTCGGGCTGGGTCATGGGGTCGGAGAGCACACGCCGTGCCTCACGCTGACCGACGAGCACCCGCGTGAAGCGGAACAGCTCGTCCTCGACCGTCTCGAGCGCACCTCGCGACTCCGCGGACGCGAGAACCGCGTCCAGCCCGAGCCGCTCGATCGCGTCGACCAGATCGGCGTCGCTGGACCAGCGCGAGCGCGCGAGGCCCGACACCAGATCCACGACGCGCTCGTCGAAACCGGCCAGGACGCCCGCGGCGAGCCGCGCCTTGTCGTTGCCGTGTCGCGACGGGTCCGCGAGCGAGCGGCGCAGGGCAGCGGACCCGTCGAGCGCGGCGACGACGGTGAACAGCTGCTCACCGAGCTCCTGCGCTTCCGCACCCGCGGATCGCAGCACCGGCTCGAAACGATCCTGAGCCTCGGCCAGCGATGCTCCGCTCGTCCCTCGCATCAGCCCTCCTTGCCGCTCGACCCGGCGGCCGACGTCGACTGCATCGGCTGGCTCTCCTCGAGCTCGTCGAGGAAGCGGTCGATCACACGCGACTGCCGTGCCGAGTCCGTGAGCGACTCGCCCACGATCTTCGACGCGAGCTCGGTGGCCAGCTCGCCGACCTCGGCGCGCAGCGAGACGGCCGCCGACTGGCGCTCCGCCTCGATCTGACGGTTCGCGGCCTCGACGATGCGCGCGGCCTCTTCGTTCGCCTTGGTGCGCAGCTCGGCGACGATCACGGCGCCCTCGGCACGCGCCTCGTCACGGGTACGCGACGCCTCGGCTCGCGCCAGCGCCAGCTGCTCGTGGTACTCGGCGAGCGCCTTGGCCGCCTCTTCCTGCACCTGCTCGGCCTTGGCGATGCCGCCCTCGATCCGGGCGGTCCGCTCGTCCAGCACGGCGTTGAACTTGGGCAGGACGAACTTGTAGAAGACCAGCCCGACGATCACGACGATGATCAGCGACCACACGATGTCGTACGTGTGCGGCAGCAGGATGTTGGTCGTGGTCCCCTCGGCGGCCGAGACCACCGCCGTGCCCCCGTTCAGGTTCGGGAGCATCATGCCGGGACGATGAAGCCGGCCACCAGGCCGAGGAGCGCGAGCACCTCGACGAAGGCGATACCGATGAACATCGTGGTACGGAGCTGGCCGGCGACCTCGGGCTGGCGAGCCATGCCCTCGATCGTCTTGCCGATGAGGATGCCGAGGCCGATGCCGGGGCCGACCGCCGCGAGGCCGTAACCGACGGTGCCGATGTTGCCGGTGACCTCGGCGAGAGTGGTGACGTCCACTGGGATTCCTTCCGTTGGGCGCCGGGCCTCGTGGACCGGCGTCGCGTTGATGGTGAGGTGTAGGACTGCGGCCGGCTCGGCCGGCTACCGCGAAGCGGTCAGTGCTCCGCCTCGAGGGACATGTTGAGGTAGACAGCCGTGAGGATCGCGAACACGTACGCCTGCAGCGCCGCGACGAAGATCTCGAAGAAGAAGAACCCCGAGCCCGCGATGAAGGTTCCGACGCCGAACAGCTTCATCGCGCCGTCCGACTCGAACAGGAAGAACGACGTGGCCGCGAAGCAGATGGCGAGCATGAGGTGCCCGGCCACCATGTTGGCGAGCAGTCGGATCACGAGCGTCGCGGGCCGCAGGATGAAGACCTGGAGGAACTCGATCGGCACCAGGAGCAGGTAGAGGGGCTTCGGCACCCCCGGAGGAAGCAGCGAGTTCTTGAGGTAGCCGCCCAGGCCGTGAGCCTTGACACCGGCGCCGAGATACATCACGTACGTCCAGGCCGCGAGCACGATCGGCAGGCCGATCACCGAGGTGCCGGCGATGTTCAGGAACGGCACGACACCCGTGATGTTCATGACCAGGACGGTGCAGAAGATCGTCGCGAGCAGCGGGAAGTACTTGCGGCCGTCCTTCTCGCCGAGCACCTCGATCGCGATCGAGTTGCGGACGAAGTCGAGGATCATCTCGATCGCGTTCTGGAAGCGGCCCGGCACCAGGCGAGCGCGGCGCGCTGCGATGACGAAGACCGTCAGGAGGACGGCTGCCGCGATCACGCGGACGAGCATGATCCGGTTGAACTCGAAGGGCGTGCCCTCGAAGAAGATGGCCGGCGGGAAGAAGTCCGCCACCGTCGGCGCGTGGAACTCGCTCTCGCCCTCAGAAGCTGCGTGCAGCATGGGGGTCGCTGACGTGAACAGGAGGACTCCCGGGTGGTCGAAGGTCCGTACAGACACACCACGTGCTCGGGGCGCACCGTCGGGACCTGGCCGTCATGGATTTCGCGAGTAGCCTACCGGATGATCCGGAGTGCCCGGACACCCACGTGACTCACCGCGGCCGGAATCTCGCGGCTTGTGAAAAACCGCGCACGATCCGGCGTCAGGGCTGGACGTACGGCAGGCGCCCGTCACGGACCGCACGGTAGTCGAGCACCGCGGCGCCGAGGGCTCCCACGGTGAGGACCGCGAGCAGCACCCACCGGTCGTAGAAGTCGGCGCCGCGCAGGAGTGCGAGCACCACGATGAGGACGATCACCTTGGCGATCCAGGCGCCCATCACGACCGCGGCCATGGTCGTCGGGCTCGACCCGACGGTCCGCATCATCGACCAGACCGTCGTGGCGCAGAAGAAGGCGGCGAGCCCGACTCCGACGAGCGCGCCGTAGACACCCGGGAGCCCGGCGACGAGAGCTCCGATGCCGACGCCCAGCACCAGCAACGCCCCGAGGAGCACGAGCGTGTCACGCAGGGCCCGGCGCAGGATCGCACGCTCGGTGCCCTCCGACGCTCCGGCGCGCGCGGCGTCGGTCGTGCCGCTTCCGGGTTGTACGGGCGGGGTGGGGTTCGTCATGACGCTCGTCCTTGGTGGGTTGCTTGCTGGGATCTCGGCTGGGTCGTCGGCCGCGGGGTCGGCTGGTCCGGGGTCGGCTGGTCCAGGGTCGGCTGGCCCGGGCGGCTCGCCGGGGGGACCGAGGCGGGCGGGGTGGGCGCGGCGGCCGGGGTGCGCGCAGCGGCCGGTGAGGCGACCGGCACGGGCACGATGGTGGGCAGCGCACCGGACGCGACGTCGTCGTCGAGGAAGCGGCCCCGGGTGCGCAGCGGCCCGAGCGTGAGCAGGACCGCCACGACGACGGCGGCGGCGAGGCCGATCATGACGCCGTGCCAGTGCCAGCGGACCAGCGCCGCGGCGCCGAACGCGAACACCGCCGTCCAGACGTAGAGGATCAGCACCGCACGGCGGTGCGAGTGCCCGAGCGCGAGCATCCGATGGTGCAGGTGCATGCGGTCCGGGTGGAACGGGGACTTCCCCGCGGCGACGCGGCGGACCACCGCCATGCCCATGTCGAGCAACGGCAGCAGCACCACGGCCAGGGGAAGCAGGAGCGGGAGGATCGCGGGGACCGCCTGGGCGCCCGAGTTGACGCTCGTGTCGATGTTGCCGGTCACGGTGATCGAGGCGCCCGCGAACAGGAAGCCCAGGACCATGGATCCCGAGTCGCCCATGAAGATGTGGGCCGGGAAGAAGTTGTGCGGGAGGAAGCCCAGACACACCCCGACCAGCACCGCGAGCGTCATGGTGGCGAGGCTCGCGTAGTCACCGGGGCTGTTCTGCTGCGTCAGGCTGTAGGAGTACAGGAAGTACGCCGAGCCGCCGATCGCGACGACGCCCGCCGCGAGCCCGTCCAGGCCGTCGACGAAGTTGACCGCGTTCATCGCGACCACGACGACGAGCACGGTCGCGACGAGCGACAGCCGCGACGAGCCGATGGTCGGTCCGCCCGGCGTGGGCAGGCTGATGAGCTGCACCTGCTGCAGCGCCATGAAACCGGCCGCGAGCACCTGACCGGCGAGCTTCGTCACCCAGTCCAGGTCCCACACGTCGTCGGCCCAGCCGAGGAGGCACACGATCACGGCACCGCCCACGATGCCCCAGACCTGCCGATTGTCGAACACGCCCTCGAGGAACGACATCTGCGACGCGATGAGCACCGCGACCACGATCCCGACCAGCATCGCCAGGCCGCCGAGGCGGGGCGTCGGGAGCAGGTGGACGTCGCGCTCGCGTACCGCCGAGATGGCGTTGGTCCTGCGCGCGACCCAGCGCGCGCCCGGTGTCGCCAGGTACGTCACCGCCGCAGCGATGAGCATGAGCAGGAGGTAAGCCCTCACCCGGCGGCCCCGGCTTCCTCGTCGACGCGTCCGTCGCCGTCAGGGGAACCGTTCTGGGAACCGCCGTCCTGGGTACCGCCGTCCGCGTCCTCCCCAGGGGCGAGCACCGGCGCGACCTCGCGCAGCTCGTCGATCGAGACCGCGCCGTCGCGCACCACCCGGAGCCGTGGGCCCGTGGCGTCGACGATCGTGGAGGCCACTCCCCCGGTCACCGTGCCGCCGTCGAGGTACACCTCGACGGCGTCGCCGAGCTGGGCCCGCGCGCCCTCGACGTCGAGCGCCGCGGGCTGCCCGCTCCGGTTCGCGCTCGACACGGCGAGCGGACCGGTGCGGCGCAGGAGCGCGAGGGCCGCCTCGTGGTCGGGCATGCGGAGCGCGACGGTGCCGCGCGTCTCGCCCAGATCCCACTGCAGCGACGGCTGGGCGCGAAGGATGATCGTGAAGCCGCCGGGCCAGAACGCCTCGACCATGCGGCGGGCGTCGTCCGGGATCTCGGTGGCGAGGCCGTCGAGCGTCCGGACGTCCGGCACCAGGACCGGCGGCGGCATCTGCCGGCCGCGGCCCTTCGCGGCCAGGAGCGCGGCGACCGCGGCCGCGTCGAACGCGTCGGCCCCGATGCCGTAGACGGTGTCCGTGGGCAGCACCACGAGACCGCCGCGGGAGATGGTGTTGACGGCCTCGTCGACGGCGGGTCCCCACGCGTTCGGGTCGGAGACGTCGTGCACGCTGCTCACGGGCTCAGTCTGTCACGCTCGTGCTGGTGGACCGTGCGACGTCCCGGCGGCGGGCGACGACCATCCGCGCACGGCCCGTCAGGTCCGGGAGCGTCGACACGGACCGGAACGCAGGTCCGGCAGGCCCCGCGTGGTCCGGCAGCGTCGCCGCCTCGACCATCGCGCGCGCCGCCGCGGCCTGGACCTCGGCATGCTCCATCACGTACAGGCCGCCCGGGCGCAGCAGCCGCGCGGCCGCCGCCGTGACGCCCCGCGGGACCTCGAGCCCGTCCGGACCCAGGCCGTAGAGCGCGACCGCAGGGTCGTGCCGGGCGACCTCCGGGTCCACCGGGACGGCGTCCGGCGGCACGTAGGGAGGGTTGGAGACGACGACGTCGACCGTGCCGTCGAGCTCGCCGAGCGCACGGCGTGCGTCGCCGCGCACGAGCCGCACCGCCCCGCCCGCGGCGGCCACGTTGCGCTCGGCCCACTCGAACGCGCTCCGGTCCAGCTCGACCGCGTGCACCTGGGCGCCGGGGACCTCGGTCGCGACGGCGAGCGCGAGCGCCCCTGACCCGGTGCACAGGTCCACGACCACGGCAGTGCCGCGCGCGGCGACGACCGCTGCCGCCTCGTCGATCGCGACCTGCGCCACCTGCTCCGTCTCGGGGCGTGGGACGAAGACCCCGGGCCCGACCGCGAGCTCCAGGTGGCGGAACGGCGCGACCCCGGTCAGGTGCTGGAGCGGCTCGCGCGCGGCGCGGCGCTCGACGAGCGCGGCAAACGTCCGCGCCGTGCCGTCGTCCGTGCCGGCGTCGGCCAGCGGCGCGTCGAGGATCGCCAGCCGCCGCACCTCGGCCCGGGTGACGCCCAGGGCGTGCGCGAGGAGCAGCTCCGCGTCGGTGCGCGGGCTCGCGACACCGGCGGCGGAGAGCTCACCGGCAGCCCAGCGCAGCAACGCGGACGGCTCCCGGACCGCCGTGCCGGGCCGGGCCGCCTCAGGCATCGCCCACGGCGGCCAGACGCGCGGCCTCGTCGGCGTCGATCGCCGACCTGACCACCGGGTCCAGGTCGCCGTCGAGCACCTGGTCGAGGTTGTAGGCCTTGTAGCCGGTGCGGTGGTCGGCGATGCGGTTCTCGGGAAAGTTGTAGGTGCGGATCCGCTCCGACCGGTCGACCGTGCGGACCTGAGACCGGCGGAGGTCCGCGGCCTCGGCGGCGGCCGCCTCCTGCTGGGCGGCGAGCAGGCGGGCCCGCAGGACGCGCAGGGCCTGCTCACGGTTCTGGAGCTGCGACTTCTCGTTCTGCATCGAGACGACGATGCCCGTCGGCAGGTGCGTGATGCGCACGGCCGAGTCGGTGGTGTTGACCGACTGGCCCCCGGGACCCGACGAGCGGAACACGTCGATTCGCAGGTCGTTCGGATCGATCTGGACCTCGCCCGGGTCGTCGACCTCGGGGAACACCAGCACGCCGGCCGCCGAGGTGTGGATGCGCCCCTGGCTCTCCGTCACGGGGACGCGCTGCACGCGGTGCACGCCGCCCTCGTACTTGAGGCTGGCCCAGACGCCGTCGGCGGGATCGACGGCACCTCGCGTCTTGACGGCCACCTGCACGTCCTTGTAGCCGCCGAGCCCGGTCTCGGTCGCGTCGAGCACCTGGGTGCTCCAGCCGCGGCGCTCGGCGTACCGCAGGTACATGCGCAGCAGGTCGCCCGCGAACAGCGCCGACTCCTCGCCACCCTCACCGGCCTTGATCTCGAGGATCACGTCGCGCCCGTCGTCCGGGTCGCGCGGGACCAGCACGCGCCGCAGACGCTCCGCAGCCGTATCCGCGGCATCGCGCAGCGCCGGCAGCTCGGCCGCGAGCTCGGCGGCGTCGTCCCCCATCGCGTCGATCAGCTCGGTCGCCGCGTCGGCGTCGTCGCGGGCCTGTTCCCAGGTGCGGTAGGCGCCCACCACCTGGTTGAGCTCGGCGTAGCGGCGCCCGAGGGCACGCGCGCGACCGGCGTCGGCGTGCACGGCCGGGTCGGCGAGCGCCTGCTCGATCTGGGCGTGCTCGGCGAGCAGCGGCTCGACGCCGGCGAACGTGTCAGTCATGGGAGGGCTCCGCTCGGCGAGGACGATATGACGGCGGTCGTGGGACCGGACAACACAACAGCGCCGGTGGTCCGACGTCCGACTGCCCCTGGAGAGGTTGTCGGGCGGACCACCGGCGCTGCCGGGTGCTACTTGCCGGACTGCTTGCCGTAGCGAGCCTGGAACCGGGCCACGCGGCCACCGGTGTCGAGGATCTTCTGCTTGCCCGTGTAGAACGGGTGGCAGGCGCTGCAGACGTCGGCGTGGATGACGCCGGACTTCTGGGTGCTGCGGGTCGTGAAGGTGTTGCCGCAGGTGCAGACGACCTCGGTCACGACATACTCGGGGTGGATACCGGACTTCATGATGCTCCTTGGTGTGATGCCGCCGGGTCGCCCCGCAGGACAGCGGGCCGTGAACCGGCAGGCCGACGAACTATTGTGCCAGAACGCTGGAGCGCCCCGGAAATCGGGTCAGATGTGCTTGCCGACGTCGTCGCCGACGAACCCGCCGGGCGTGGTCTTCTGGACCTGCAGCAGGAACTCGACGTTGGTGCGGGTGTCCTTGAGCTTGCCGAGCAGCAGCTCGATCGCCTGCTGCTGGTCGAGCGCACCCAGGATGCGACGGAGCATGTAGACGACCTGCAGCTCGTCCTTGGCCATGAGGATCTCCTCGCGGCGCGTGCCCGACGCGTTGACGTCGATCGCCGGGAAGATGCGCTTCTCCGCGAGCGAGCGGGACAGGCGCAGCTCCATGTTGCCCGTGCCCTTGAACTCCTCGAAGATCACCTCGTCCATCTTCGAGCCGGTCTCGACCAGCGCAGTGGCGAGGATCGTCAGCGAGCCGCCGTTCTCGATGTTGCGCGCGGCGCCGAAGAACCGCTTGGGCGGGTACAGCGCTGCGGCGTCGACACCACCGGACAGGATGCGGCCCGACGCAGGCGCGGCCAGGTTGTAGGCGCGGCCCAGGCGCGTGATGCCGTCGAGCAGCACGACGACGTCCTGGCCCAGCTCCACGAGACGCTTGGCGCGCTCGATCGCGAGCTCGGCGACGATCGCGTGGTCGGACGCCGGACGGTCGAACGTCGACGCGATGACCTCGCCCTTGACCGTGCGCTCGAAGTCGGTGACCTCCTCGGGCCGCTCGTCCACGAGCACGACCATGAGGTGGACCTCAGGGTTGTTGGTCGTGATGGCGTTGGCGATCTGCTGCATGATGATCGTCTTGCCCGTCTTGGGCGGCGCGACGATGAGGCCACGCTGGCCCTTGCCGATGGGCGCGACGATGTCGATCACGCGCGGCGTCAGGCGCGTCGCCTCGGGGTTCTCGAGGCGCAACCGCTCCTGCGGGTACAGCGGCGTGAGCTTGTTGAACTCGGGCCGCTGCCGCGCCTCCTCGGGCGTCATGCCGTTGACCGAGTCGAGACGGACGAGCGCGTTGAACTTGTTGCGGTGCTTGCCGACCTGCTGAAGGTTGTCCTCGCCCTCGCGCGGCTGCTTGATCGCACCGATGATCGCGTCGCCGCGGCGCAGGCCGGCCTTGCGCACCTGGTTCAGCGAGACGTAGACGTCGTTCGAGCCAGGCATGTAGCCGCTCGTACGGACGAAGGCGTAGCTGTCCAGGATGTCCAGGATGCCGGCGACAGGCAGCAGGACGTCGTCCTCACGGACCTCGACGTCCTCCACGCCCACGACCTCCGGGCCGCGGGTGCTGCGGTTGCGCTTGCGGTCACGACCGCGGTCCCGTCCCCGACGACGGCGCGAGCCGCGGTCGTCGGCGTCCTGGCGCCGGTCGGAGTCCTGGCGGCGCTGGTCGGAGTCCTGGCGGCGCTGGTCGCCGCCCTGCCCGCCGCCCTGTCCGCCGTCGTTCTGACCGTCGTTGCGGCGCTCGCCGCGCTGGTCGTCGCCGTCGCCGCGGCCCTGTCGCGGACCGCGCTCGTTGCGCGGTGCGGCGACTGCCTCGGCGAGCTGGGCGAGGCGTGCCTCGCGGTCCGCCTCGGCAGCCGGCGCGGCGGACGCGCCGTCGCCGGACGCGATCTCGCCCGCGGCGAGGCCGGCGGAGCGGGTCGCGCGGCGCGAGCGGCGCTGACCGTCCTGGGCAGGAGCGTCGGTGCGGACAGCCTGAGCCGGCGTCGAGGCGGCGGCCACCGGGGCGGTCGCGACCGCGGTGTCCACGGCCGACGCGACCGGGGCCGACGTCGTCGACACGGTCTGCGTCGCCCGGACCGGGCGTGACGGCGCGCTGTGCCCACCTCGGCTGGTGCGGATGGCGTCCTGCAGGTCGCTCTTGCGCATCTTGGACGTGCCCTTGATCCCGAGCTGGGACGCGAGCGCCTGGAGCTCGGCGAGGCGCATCGCGCTCAGGCTTCCGGACCCGGCAGTGCCGTTCCGGCTCTCGGTGGTGTCTGTCACGAAGGACCCTTCCCCCTCGTACGCGGCCGGTATCTGTGGCTCGGCCGGTGTGATTGTCGTCCGGCGCAGGGAGCGCCGGGACGAGTGAAACCTCGCGTCAGTGGTACGACGACGTCAGCTGACGGGGGTTGCTCTCGGCCTTCATGCGGGACGGTCGCGGTGGGTTGCACCACGTCGAGCGCGGCGCGCCGCACCCTGGACTGCACACGCGCACCAGAAAGTGGGTGACAGAGTGGGGGTGGCGCCGTCGTGGTCGATCCCGAAGGCTCCCCGCATCGTATCACCTCGCTCCCGCTCGACAGTAGGGGCGACACGCCGTCACAGGCCTGCCGAGCGACCCGGAGGATCGAGCACCCGCCGGGTCTGCGCACCGTCGGTATCGACGTCGAGGCGCACGGCCCGCCAGCCGGCGACATCGTCGATCAGCTCGGCCAGGATCCCGTCCAGGACGGGAGCCTGCTCGGCAGTGGTCAGCGCCAGGACCGTCGGCCCGGCACCGGAGATCGTGGCCGCGATCCCCTCGGCCCGCAAGGCCCGCAGGAGCTCGGACGACGCGGCCATGACCCCGGCGCGGTAGTCCTGGTGGAGCCGGTCCTCGGTGGCGTCGAGCAGCAGCTCGGGACGCCGGGCGAGCGCCTCGACGAGCAGCGCGGCGCGCCCCGCCGTGAACGCGGCGTCGGCGTGCGGCACGAGGTCGGGCAGGACGTGCCGCGCATGCGTCGTCGCGAGCCGGGCGTCCGGGACGAGGGCGGTCGCCCCGATCCGGGGGTCGACCTCGAGGTCGACGGCACGGGGTCCGTCATCGGTCATCCAGGCGACCGTGGCACCGCCACGGATGGCGGGTGCGGCGTTGTCGGGATGGCCCTCGAACTCGGTGGCGATACGGAGCACGGTCGTCGCGTCGAGCGCGTACGGGTCGGCGAGCAGAGACCGCGCGGCGACCACGCCCGACACGACCGCGGCCGCCGACGATCCCAGGCCGCGCCCGTGCGGGATGGCGTTCGTGCAGCGCAGGTGCAGGCCCGTCTGCGGGGCGCCGGCCAGCTCGAGCGTATGGCGCAGGGCACGCACGACCAGGTGGTCCGGCCCCGAGGGCACCTCCCCCGCGCCTTCGCCCTCGACCTCGACGACCACCTCGTCCGCCGCGACGAGCTGTACCTCGAGCTCGTCGTACAACGACAGAGCGAGCCCGAGCGCGTCGAACCCTGGTCCGAGGTTCGCGCTCGTGGCCGGTACCCGGACCACCACGTGGTCCGCACCGAGCTGCATGATTCCTCCCGCTCGCCCTCGGCCCTGCTCAGTCAAGCTCGAGCGCGTCGGCGATCGAGACGACGTCGGCGCTCACCCGGGTCGGCACGACCTCGTCGCCCTCGGCGGTGCGCAGCGCCCAGGCCGGGTCCTTGAGCCCGTGCCCCGTGACCGTGACCACGACCCGCGCGCCCGCCGGCACGAGGCCGCGCTCGGCGCGGTCGAGGAGCCCGGCCACGCCCGCGGCCGAGGCCGGCTCGACGAACACGCCCACCTCGCTCGACAAGATCCGGTGCGCGACGAGGATCTGCTCGTCGCTGACGGCCTCGATCGTGCCGCCCGAACGGTCCCGCGCCTCCTCGGCCTGCGCCCACGAGGCAGGGTTGCCGATCCGGATCGCCGTCGCGATGGTCTCCGGCTGGTCGATCGGGTGACCCTTGACGATCGGGGCCGCCCCGGCGGCCTGGAACCCCCACATCTGGGGCGTCCGGCTCGCGACCGCCTCGCCGGCCGGGACCCCGTCGGCCGTGGGCAGGCCCGCGTACTCGAGGTATCCCTTCCAGTACGCGGTGATGTTTCCCGCGTTCCCGACCGGGAGGGCGTGGATGTCGGGAGCGTCGCCCAGGGCGTCGACGACCTCGAAGGCCGCCGTCTTCTGGCCCTCGATCCGGTCCGGGTTGACAGAGTTCACGAGCTCGACCGGGTAGACGTCCGCCAGCTTGCGCGCGGCGACGAGGCAGTCGTCGAAGTTGCCGTCGACCTGCAGGAGCCGCGCACCGTGTGCGATCGCCTGGCTGAGCTTGCCCATCGCGATCTTGCCGTCGGGCACCAGCACGGCGCAGAGCATGCCCGCCCGGGCCGCGTAGGCGGCCGCGGACGCGGACGTGTTCCCGGTCGAGGCGCACACCACGGCCCGGGCGCCCCGGGCGGCGGCTCCGGAGATCGCCGTCGTCATGCCGCGGTCCTTGAACGAACCCGTGGGGTTCATTCCCTCGACCTTGACGTACACCTCCGCACCCGTCCGCTCCGACAGCGCCGGCGCGGGGACCAGCGGCGTCCCGCCCTCGCCGAGGGTGATGACCCGCTCCGACACGTGCGCGGGCAGCCGGTCGGCGTACTCCGCGATCACGCCGCGCCACTGGTGGGGTGCAGGGCGTTGGGCCATCGTCAGACTCCCTCGAGGCGCAGTACGGACGTGATCTGGCGGACCGGCTCGAGGCCGGCGACGGAGGCGACCGTCGCCGCGAGCGAGGCCTCGCGCGCGGTGTGGGTGGTGATGACGAGGTGCGCCATGCCGCCCTGGTCGCCGTCCCCCGACGTCTCGGCGTGCGACGACGCCTGCCGCACCGTGTCGATCGAGACGCCGTGGTCGGCGAGGGCGCCCGCGACCTGCGCGAGCACTCCCGGACGGTCCGCGACGTCGAGCCGGAGCTGGTAGCGCGTGATCGCGGCGTCGGCGGGCAGGACGGGGAAGTTCTGGTCCTTCGACTCGCGCAGGCCCTTGCCGCCGGTCAGCCGCCGGCGCGCGGCCGAGACGACGTCGCCGAGCACGGCCGACGCCGTCGGGCGGCCGCCGGCTCCCTGCCCGTAGAACATGAGCGGCCCGGCGCCGTCGGCCTCGACGAAGACCGCGTTGAACGCGCCGCGGACGGCGGCCAGCGGATGCTCGGCGGGTACCAGGGCGGGGTGCACGCGGACCGAGATCGAACCGTCGTCGACGGGGCCCTGGACCTCGGCGACGGCGAGCAGCTTGATGACGTGGCCCGTGCGCTGCGCCCAGGCGACGTCGGCAGCCGTCACGGCGCGGATGCCCTCGCGCGCGACGTCCGCGATGGACACCCGGGTGTGGAACGCGAGGCTCGCGAGGATCGCGGCCTTGGCGGCGGCGTCGAACCCGTCGATGTCGGCCGTCGGGTCTGCCTCGGCATAGCCGAGCGCCTGGGCCTCCTTGACGGCGTCGTCCAGGTCCAGACCCTCGGTCGCCATCTTGTCGAGCACGAAGTTGGTGGTGCCGTTGACGATCCCGAGCACGCGACGCACGTGGTCGCCCGCGAGCGACTCGCGGATGGGACGGACGATCGGGATGGCACCCGCGACGGCGGCCTCGAACAGCAGGTCGACCCCCGCGTCGTCGGCCGCCTCGAACAGCTCCGGGCCGTTCTCCGCCAGCAGCGCCTTGTTCGCGGTGACGACGCAGGCTCCGCCGGCGAACGCGCGGAGCAGGAGCGAGCGCGCCGGCTCGATGCCGCCCATGACCTCGACGACGACGTCGGCACGGTCGACGAGGGCCTCCGCGTCCGTGGTCAGCAGGTCCCGCGGGATGGCCGGGTCGCGTTCGGCGTCGAGGTTGCGCACCGCCACCCCGACCAGCTCGAGACGGGCGCCCACGCGAGCCTCGAGGTCGATCGGGTTCGTGAGGATGCCGCGGGCGACCTCGGTTCCGACCACGCCGCAGCCCAGCAGCGCGACGCGCACCGCAGGGGGCGTGACGTCGAGGGAGTCCGCGGAGTCAGCGGGCACGGGTCCACCTTCGATCGGGTGCCTGGACGGGGCTCAGGATAGCCGCGGAGAACGGCGGTCCGGACGGGCTGTCCACAGGTGCTCAGCCGAGGTCGAGAGCGAGCAGGTCGTCGACCGTCTCCCGGCGCACCAGGACGCGCGCGGCGCCCTCCGAGACGGCCACGACCGGCGGGCGTGGCAGCAGGTTGTAGTTGGAGGCCATCGACCGCCCGTACGCGCCGGTCGCCGCGACGGCGAGCAGGTCGCCGGACCGCACGTCACCCGGAAGCATGACCTCGTGCACCACGATGTCACCGCTCTCGCAGTGCTTGCCCACGACGCGGGCGAGGACGGCGGGCGCCGCCGACGCACGGTTGGCGATCTCGGCGTGGTAGTCGGCCCCGTACAGGGCGGGGCGGATGTTGTCGCTCATGCCGCCGTCGACCGAGACGTACAGGCGAGTGAACGTCGCGTCGCCGTCCGCGCCGGCGGGCCGGGTCACGACGACGGGCTTGACCGTCCCCACGGTGTAGAGCGTCAGGCCGGCCGGGCCGACGATCGCGCGGCCGGGCTCGATCGAGAAGCGGGGCAGCGGCGTCCCGAGGTCGGCGGCAGCGTCGGACACGGTGTGCGCCACGTCCTTCGCGACGCGCTCCGGGTCCAGCGGGACCTCCCCCGGCAGATACGCGATGCCGTAGCCGCCGCCGAGGTCCACCTCCCCGACGAGGACTCCCGTGCGGACGGCGAGGTCGGCGCGCAGCCGCAGGACGGCGCGGGCCGCGACCTCGAAGCCGGTCGGGTCGAGGATCTGCGACCCGATGTGGGAGTGGATGCCGAGCAGCTCCAGCTCGGGCCGCGCGACGACGTCGAGCAGGGCGGTCATCGCGGGCGAGTCCCCGCCTGCCGGCCCTGGGCTGACCGAGAGGCCGAACTTCTGGTCCTCGTGCGCGGTCGAGATGTACTCGTGCCCGCCCGCGTGCACGCCCGTGGTCACGCGGACCATGACGGGCGCGACCACGCCCCGCTCCGCGGCCGCGTCGGCGACGCGGCCGACCTCGGCGAGCGAGTCGACGATGATGCGCCCGACGCCGGCGTCGAGCGCCGCGGCGATCTCGGCGTCGGACTTGTTGTTGCCGTGCAGGCCGATCCGGTCGCCCGGGACGCCGGCACGCAGGGCGACCGCGAGCTCTCCGGCCGACGCGGTGTCGACGCGCAGCCCTTCGGAGGCGGCCCACTGCGCGACCGCGACCGTGAGCAGCGCCTTGCCTGCGTAGTAGACGTCCACGCCGGTGCCGACGGCGGCGAAGGCCGACTCGAACGCCGACCGGTAGGCGCGGGCACGGGCACGGAAGTCGGCCTGGTCGAGGACGTAGGCGGGCGTGCCCTGCTGAGCCGCGAGGTCGCGGACGTCGACGGCCGCAACCTCCAGCGCGCCGTCGTCGCGCCGCCGGACCCCGCTCGACCACGGCGCACCAGGATGACCTGCGCCTCCGGCCGGGAGGCTCGACGGCTCGGTGCTCACATGCGCTCCGGCGCGCTCACGCCGAGCAGGCCGAGGCCGTTGGCGAGCACCGTGCGCACCGCGTCGTTGAGCCACAGGCGCGTGCGGTGCGTCGGGGTGACCTCCTCGTCCGGGTACGGGGTGACGCGGCACTCCTGGTACCACTTGTGGAAGTCGCCCGCGAGCGCCTCGAGGTAGCGCGCGACGCGGTGCGGCTCGCGCAGCTCGGCCGCCTGGCCGACGATCCGGGGCAGCTCGGTGAGCCGGCCGATGAGCGCCGTCTCGGTCGGGTGCGTGAGCAGGGCCGGGTCGAAGCCGTCCTCGCGGCGCACGCCACGGTCGGCAGCGTTGCGGTCGACGGCGCAGGTGCGCGAGTGCGCGTACTGCACGTAGAAGACGGGGTTGTCGTTGCTCTGCTTGAGCAGCTCCTCGCCCTGGAGCTCGAGCGGCGTGTCCGCGGGGTAGCGCGCGAGCGAGTAGCGCACCGCGTCCTTGCCGATCCACTCGACGAGGTCGCGCAGCTCGATGATGTTGCCGGCGCGCTTGGAGAGCTTGGCGCCCGCGACCGTGACGAGCTGCCCGATCATGACCTCGATGTTGGTGTCCGGGTCGTCGCCCGCGCAGGCCGCGATCGCCTTGAGCCGGTTGATGTAGCCGTGGTGGTCGGCCCCGAGCAGGTAGATCTTGCCGGGGAACCCACGGTCCTTCTTGGACAGGTAGTAGGCGGCGTCGGCCGCGAAGTAGGTGGGCTCGCCGTTGGCACGGATCAGGACGCGGTCCTTGTCGTCCGTGAAGTCGGTCGTGCGCAGCCACACCGCGCCGTCGGAGTCGAACACGTGGCCCTGCTCCCGCAGGCGTGCGACCGCCCGCTCGACGGCACCCGAGTCGTGCAGCTCGCGCTCGGAGAACCACACGTCGAAGTGCACGTCGAACGACTCGAGCACCTGGCGGATCTCGCCGAGCTGCAGGCGGTAGCCCGCGTCGCGCGCGAGCGCGATCGCCTCGTCGGTGGGCAGCCCGGTGATCTCGGGATGCGCGGCGAGCACCTGGGCGGCGAGCTCCTTGACGTACTCGCCGCGGTAGCCGCCCTCGGGCACCTCGGTGCCCTGGATACGGGCGAGCACGGACTCGCCGAAGCGGTCCATCTGCGCACCCGCGTCGTTGATGTAGTACTCGGCCGTGACGTCGGCTCCCGCGGCACGCAGGATGCGCACCATCGAGTCGCCGAGCGCGGCCCAGCGGGTGTGGCCGATGTGCAGCGGACCGGTGGGGTTGGCCGAGATGTACTCGAGGTTGATCACCTGCCCGGCGAGGGTCTCGCTGCGGCCGTAGGACGCGCCGGCGTCGACGATCGAGCGGGCGATCTCACCCGCCGCGGCGGCGTCGAGCGTGATGTTGAGGAATCCGGGACCGGCGACGTCGACCGACGTGATCCCCGGCGTCGCGGACAGGCGCTTTGCCAGCTCGTCGGCCAGCGCCCGAGGCGTCGTCCCGGCCTGCTTGGCGAGCTTCAGCGCCACGTTCGTGGCCCAGTCCCCGTGCTCGCGCTGCCTCGGTCGCTCCACGTAGACCGACGTCGGAACGGCGTCGGCGGGCAGGGCGAGGGTGCCGTCGGCGACAGCCGAGGCGAGGGTAGCGCTGAGTGCTCCGGAGAGCTCGTCGGGGGTCACCCGGGGAGTCTATCGGCCGGATCCACCGCGATTTCGTGGGTGTCCACCGATGAACGGCCACGCCGTCGCGACCTCGTCCGGAGCCCGACGGCGGCTCGTCGCGGTCACGGCCGGCCGTCGGTGCTGGTAGTCTCGTGCACCGTGCCGACGGCTCGTGCTGAGCCCGGTCGGTGCCCGCGCCTGTAGCTCAGTGGATAGAGCGTCTGCCTCCGGAGCAGAAGGTCGGGGGTTCGAATCCCTTCAGGCGCACCGCAGGTACACAAGCCTCTGACCAGCCCACACGCTGGTCGGAGGCTTTCCTGTTCCTGCTCCTTCTTCTGCAGGGCCGTCGTCCTCCGACCGGGACCTGCCGGCTCGCGAGGGGCATCGCGTGCCGGCACGGACGGATCACTCGTCCGCGGCCTCTTCCTTGCCCCGCATCACGAGCAACGGGTCGGGCCGGCCCACGACGTCGTGGTCCTTGCCGTCGTACTCGAACTGCCCCAGGAAGAACCGCATGGCGTTGAGCCGCGCCCGCTTCTTGTCGTTGGACCGGACGATGGTCCACGGGGCGTACTTCTTGTCCGTGCGGCGGAACATCTCCTCCTTGGCCACCGTGTAGTCCTCCCACCGCCCCAGCGAGGCGAGGTCCATCGGGGAGAGCTTCCAGCGCCGGACCGGGTCGAGCTGGCGGATGGCGAACCTGGTGCGCTGTTCCATGCGCGACACGGAGAACCAGAACTTGGTCACGTGGATGCCCGACTCCACGAGCATCCGCTCGAACACGGGCGCCTGCCGCATGAACGTCTCGTACTGCTCGTCGGTGCAGAAGCCCATGACGCGCTCGACGCCGGCGCGGTTGTACCAGGAGCGGTCGAACATCACGATCTCCCCGGACGTCGGCAGGTGCCGGACGTACCGCTGGAAGTACCACTCGCCGCTCTCGCGCTCGCTGGGCTTGGACAGTGCGACGACCCGGGAGGTCCGCGGGTTGAGGTGCTCGGTGAAGCGCTTGATGGTGCCGCCCTTGCCGGCCGCGTCACGCCCCTCGAAGAGGATGATCACGCGCTCGCCGTGGTCCTCGAGCCAGTACTGGAACTTGAGCAGCTCCACCTGGAGGCGGTACTTCTCGAGCTCGTACTCGTCACGACCCATCAGCTCGTCGTACGGGTAGCCCTCCTGCCAGGTGTAGACCGGGTTGCCCTGCGGGTCGACGAGCTCCGGGTCCGCCGTGTGGCCCTCGCGCACCGTGAACCCGCGCTCGCGCAGGTACTCGATGTACTCGCGCAGGTCCTGCGGTGGCCCGTCCGACTTCAGCGGGTAGAGCGTGCTCGCCATGGTGACTCCTCGAGATCGACATCCGACCGTAGTCATCCCGGGGGTGAAGCTGCGCGCCGACGCTCTCTCGGGGCGGGCTCGGGGCCGCGAACTCACCCGTCGACCGACCGTTCGCGTATACACAGACCGGTCCAGTCTCGACAGATCGGTCGCCAGAGCCTAGGTTCTGTATACATGGCTACGGAGAAGGGCGTCCTGCGGGCGAGCGAGCGGGCATACCGCGCGCTGCGCGGCGAGATCGTCCGCTGGGAGCTGGCCCCAGGGACCGTGCTGGCCGAGGTCGAGCTGGCCGAACGGCTGCAGATGTCGCGGACGCCGGTCCGTGAGGCGCTCGCGCGTCTCGTCGCCGACGGCCTCGCCGTCGCCGTCGGGGGCCGCCGGCTCGAGGTCGCGCCGATGGATCTCGACGACGTCCGCGAGCTCTACGAGGTGCGCCAGGCGCTCGAGACCCAGGCCGCCCGGCTGTCGGCCCGGCGTGGCGACCACCGTGAGTTCGCGCAGCTCGCCGACGAGCTCGCCGCCGTCCGCGTGCTGCCCGACGACCCCGACCGCGAGGCCTACTACGCGCTCGTCGACCGCTTCGACGGAGCGCTCGACGCGTCGGTGCGCAACGACTACCTCGTCACGGCGCTCGCATCGGTGCGCACGCACCTCGCGCGCATCCGCCGCATGGCGAAGGACAACCCCGACCGGCTCGCCGCAGCCGCGGCAGAGCACCGCACCATCGCGTCCGCCATCGCCGCCGGCGACGGCGACCTGGCGGCCCACGCCACCCACGTCCACCTGCACAACAGCCTCGAGAACGTCCTCGCGACCGCTGCGCTCACGGCGCCCGCGCTCCGGCGGCGCGCGTGACCGGCACCCCGACCCACAGAAGGGCCACGATGATCTCCCACCCCGTCCGCATGTACCGCTCCGAGGAGCCGCTCCCGCGCAGCGAGCAGCTCGCCTGGAAGATCGCCGCGGTCGCGGCCGAGCAGCTCGAGCCGACGCCCGACGTCACCGACATGGTGATCAACCGGGTCATCGACAACGCGGCGGTCGCGACCGCGTCGCTCGGGCGGGCGCCCATCCTCGCCGCCAGGTCGCAGGCCGAGGCGCACCCCGTGTCCACGGGCGGACAGGGCGCCACGATCTTCGGCAGCGCGACCCGGACCAGCCCTGAGTGGGCGGCATGGGCCAACGGCGTCGCCGTGCGCGAGCTCGACTACCACGACACGTTCCTGGCCGCCGAGTACTCCCACCCGGGCGACAACATCCCCCCGGTCCTCGCCGTCGCGCAGCACCTGGGCCGTTCGGGCGCCGAGCTGCTGCGCGGGATCGTGACGGGCTACGAGATCCAGGTCGACCTCGTCAAGGGCATCAGCCTGCACAAGCACAAGATCGACCACGTCGCCCACCTCGGGCCGTCGGCCGCCGCGGGCATCGGCACGCTCCTCGGGCTGTCCCCCGAGACCATCTACCAGGCCGTGGGCCAGGCGCTGCACACGACGACCGCGACCCGGCAGTCCCGCAAGGGCGAGATCTCCACCTGGAAGGCGCACGCCCCGGCCTTCGCCGGGAAGATGGCGGTCGAGGCGGTCGACCGCGCGATGCGCGGCCAGACCAGCCCGAGCCCCATCTACGAGGGCGAGGACGGCGTGATCGCGTGGCTCCTCGACGGGCCCGACGGACGCTACGAGGTGCCGCTCCCCGAGGCCGGCGAGCCACGGACCGCGATCCTCGACACGTACACCAAGGAGCACTCGGCCGAGTACCAGGCGCAGGCCTGGATCGACCTGGCCCGCCGCCTCGGCAGCGAGCGCCCCGAGCTGCGCGACCCCGCGAAGATCGCCCGGATCGTCCTGCACTCGAGCCACCACACGCACTACGTCATCGGCTCCGGCTCGGGCGACCCGCAGAAGTACGACCCGACGGCGAGCCGCGAGACGCTCGACCACTCGATCCCCTACATCTTCACGGTCGCCCTGCAGGACGGCGCGTGGGACCACGTGGCCAGCTACGCCCCGGAGCGTGCGGCGCGTCCCGACACCGTCGAGCTGTGGCGCAAGGTGACCACGACCGAGGACGCCGAGTGGACCCGCCGGTACCACTCGATCGACCCCGCGGAGAAGTCGTTCGGCGGCCGCGTCGAGATCGAGCTGGCCGACGGCTCGACCGTCGTCGACGAGATCGCCCTCGCGGACGCCCACCCGCTCGGCGCGCGGCCCTTCGCACGCGAGCAGTACGTGCACAAGTTCCGCACCCTCGCCGAGGGCGTGCTCGCGGAGTCCGAGATCGAGCGGTTCCTCGACGTCGCCCAGCGTCTCCCCGAGCTGCGCGCCGACGAGCTCACCGGGCTGACCGTGACACCGCTCGACGACCCGCTGCCGACCCACCCCGTGCCTGCGGGCATCTTCTGAGAGAGAGTCGCGATGCTCTACTCGACGACGACGCCGGCCGCCAAGCGCGCGGCCTTGCGCGAGCGCCTGCGCTCCGGTGAGCTGCTGCAGCTCCCGGGTGCGTTCAACCCGCTGTCGGCACGGCTGATCCAGGACAAGGGCTTCGACGGCGTCTACGTCTCGGGTGCCGTCATCGCCGCCGACCTCGGGCTGCCCGACGTCGGGCTGACGACCCTGACCGAGGTCGCCGGGCGGGCCGGTCAGATCGCGCGCATGACCGACCTGCCGGCGATCGTCGACGCCGACACCGGCTTCGGCGAGGCGATGAACGTCGCCCGCACGGTCCAGACGCTCGAGGACGCGGGCGTGGCCGGGCTGCACATCGAGGACCAGGTCAACCCCAAGCGGTGCGGCCACCTCGACGGCAAGCAGGTGGCCGACGACGCGACCGCGCTCCAGCGCATCCGG
>Ga0233385_1000274_pt1 | contig 28688 bp, 17 predicted proteins | sample ElkDunMinimDraft_16_FD_191543 | JGI IMG/M metagenome (GOLD analysis project Ga0233385, IMG submission 191543) | Fecal eukaryotic communites from dung pellets of Tule Elk in California, USA - Elk Dung G36 | ecosystem: Host-associated > Mammals > Digestive system > Large intestine > Fecal | place...
CGACACGAGTTCGTAGCGGTGGACGGTCTTGAGCAGGTATCCCCGGATGCCGGCGGTCAGCAGCTGCCGCAGCAGGTGTGGCCCGTCGTACATGCTCAGGATGATGATCTGGGTGGTCGGTGAGATCACTCGTGCTCGGGAAACGGTGTGCGTGACCGCGTCGCCGGGGATCTCGACATCGAGCAGGAGCACGTCGGGACGCTTCTGCGAGACCAGCTCCAGGGCAGTGTCCGAGGTGCCGGCCTCGCCGACGACCACCAGGTCTTCCTGCGCCTCCAGGATCTCTCGCACCCCCTCGCGGAACAGGGCGTGGTCGTCGACTATCGCGATCGTGATGGGTTGGTCAGGCTGGCTCATCGACGGACCCCGGTAACGGCACGGCGAGATCGATTCGGGTGCCCCGCCCGACTTCGGCGCTGATCGTGACAACACCGCCGAGCAGAGCGGCGCGTTCCTGGATCGAGGCCAGTCCAAGGCTGTGACGCGCGGGAGGAGTGTTGACGTCGAAGCCGCAGCCGTCGTCGACCACCGACGCGCGCAGTTCGTGCGGCGCTATGTCGACCCTGATGTAGATGAACGAGGGCTGACCGTGCCTGAGCGCGTTGCGTATCGCCTCGTTCAGGATCAGCAGGCACTCCTCGCTGATGGCCGGCGTCGCCCAGACCTCGTCACCGTTCACCACCAGTTCCACGGTCATGTCCTCGACGCCGATGGCCTCGAGATGCGCGAGCAGCGCCTTCTCAAGGCTCTGGATCGGTTCGAGCGGGTGCAGATCGGAGGTCAGCTGCCGTAGCCGCCACATCGCCTCCTGGATCGCCGCCTGCACTCTCTCCATCTTGACGATGGCCTTGGCGGGGTCGGCGGTGCGATACATGACGCAGAGTTCGGCCTGCCGGTGGGCGACGCTGAGGCTCTGCCCGATGCGGTCGTGGAGCTCTCGCGCGATGCGTCCGCGCTCGGCCAGGTGCGCCTCGTGCACCTTGCTGAGCAGGAACCCCGCGTAGCTGGTCGCGGCTTCCCTGATGCGCATCGAGACGGACTGCTCAAGCGTGGTGACCACGTGCCTGAGAAGACGGTCGGTCTCGGAATCGTCCTGGATCCGCTTGCTCAAGATGGTGAAGGCCGCCCGGAAGAACACCGAGGCGGCCAGCAGGGACTCTTTGGGATGGACTCCGGAGGCGGCCCTGGTCAGGCCGATGTCCCACGACAGGAAGCGAAACGCCTCGTCGGACTGGGGCATGCCCGTACTCAGCGCGGTGGCGATATCGGTCAGAATCTGATTGGCGTTCGCTATGACCTGGGCTTTTGCGTGCTGATCTTGGACGAGCACGCTGCCCACAACTTCCAGATCCCGCTCGTACTTGGCCAGGATGTCCTCTCGACACTCCTCGATAAGAGCGGCTGAAGGACTCTGCGCACGGGTCACCCCGTCTTTCGCCATCTGCCCCCTACTTCCCTGCTGCCCCCTGCTCCCAGGCTTTCTCCAGATATTCACATCATTGTTCACAGATCGCAAGTAGGCAACCGACCGGCGGTGAACCAGGCAGTCAAGCTCTCAAACCCGAGCCCAACTCAATTACTCCGAATACCTTTACTGAATATCTTACAAATAGTCAGCGTTTTTATATTGGTGGCAACCTTCCGGCGGCGAATGTGAGGACCTCGTGACGTGACCTGAACACTCGGGTCACACCACGAGGCTCGGCCCCTGATCAGGTGGGCGGGACGGCGGCGAGGACCGTCGGCCGGCCGCTTCGCCGGAGGGCGACCCCGACCGCCGACAGGGCCGCGCCCACGGTGGAGGAGTCCACCCCGACGCCCCAGATCGGCCTCCCGTCCACCTTGCACTCGGCGTACACCGCGATCCCCGTGAGCGGACCGCCGGCCGGGTTCACCTCGGCCGCACGGTGCGCGGCGCGCACGTCGATGCCCCAGGGGGCGAGCTTGGCACCGATGGTCCTGGCGTCGTGCTCCCCGGCGCCGTCGAGGTGGAGCGTCGCGGCGATCCGCCCGCCGGCGACATACCGCTCACCGGCCTGGCCGTCGGAGGAGACGTACTCCTTCTCGAACAATTCCCAGACCTGCTCGGGCGAGAGCACGCTGCCGATCAGTTCGGCGTTCGCCTGGACCACTGTCGCGAAGTCCTTCTGCAGTTCCTTCGGCAGTCGCATTCCATGCCATTCATTCATAATGTAGGCGATACCGCCCTTGCCCGACTGGGTGGTGATCCGCACGATCGCCTCGTAGGTGCGCCCCACATCCCTGGGATCGACCGGAAGATACGGCATCTGCCACGGCTGCTCGTCGACGCTCCTACCGGCCTCGGCCGCCCCGCGCTCAAGATCGTCGAACCCCTTCTTGATCGCGTCCTGGTGGGATCCGGAGAAGGCGGTGTAGACCAGTTCACCCCCGTAGGGGTGCCTGGGGTGGACGGGGATCTCGTTGCACCACTCAACGGTGTCGCGGATCCTGTCGATGTCGGAGAAGTCGATGCCGGGGTCGACACCGTGGCTGAACATGTTCATCCCCAACGTCACGAGGCAGACGTTGCCCGCCCGTTCACCGTTGCCGAACAGGCATCCCTCGATGCGCTGGGCTCCGGCCAGAAGAGCGAGTTCGGCCGAGGCGACTCCGGTTCCCCGGTCATTGTGCGGGTGGACGGACAGGCAGACGTGCTCTCGCCGCGACAGGTTCCGGTCGAGCCACTCGATCTGGTCGGCGAAGACCGAGGGCAGGGAACGCTCCACGGTCGTGGGGAAGTTCAGGATTATCGGCCGGTCGACGCCGGGCTCCCACACGTCCATGACGGCTTCGCAGACCTCAAGGGAGAAGTCGGCCTCGGTCTCGTTGAACAGCTCGGGCGAGTACTGGAACCGAAAATTACCATTACGGAGCTCTTTATCGGCATATTTCTTCATCAGCTCCGTGCCCCGGACGGCCAGGCCCTTGCACTGCTCCCGGTCCATTCCGAAGACCACACGCCGGAACAGCGGGGCTGTCGCGTTGTAGAGATGGAGTGTGGCCCTGGGCGCTCCCGACAGGGATTGGACGGTGCGCTCGATCAGCTCCTCGCGTGCCGGCACCAGAGCCGAGATCCACACGTCGTCCGGAATCCGGTCCTCCTCGATGAGGAGGCGGACGAAGTCATGATCGTCCTGACTGGCGACCGGGAACCCGATCTCGATCTCCTTGTAGCCGATGTCCACCAGAAGTTCGAACATCCGCAGCTTCCTCGCGGGGGACATCGGGTTGGCGAGCGACTGGTTACCGTCTCGCAGATCGGTGGACAGCCAGCGTGGCGACGAGTCGATTCGCCCGTCCGGCCACGTCCGATCGGGAAGAAGGATGGGGGTAAAATTCGAATAACGCTCTACTGATCGGTTCGAACGCATTCCAATCTCCTTCGCCGGGATTTTCACTGCATCTGATGTCCCCTATTACCAAATAGCTATTGAATTCTCCGGTCAAGCCAGGTGGTCAGGAGAATTTCCTCCTGCGCCGAAAGATCACCCCGGGTATCAAAAGTTCGGCCTCCGGGTATCTGTCCGATCGCTCTGGAACGAGACAATGAACGGCCGGCCAGGATGACGTATGTGACACTGGTCCCGACATCTGTCATCGATCCGCGACAAACCCTCTTCTGAAAAGCGCTTCCCCTCGCACGCCTGGGTGAGGGAGGCGACACAGCCGACCACTTCTCGATCTTCAGTTCGATAGAAGGGGTGACAGTGATGGCGACGAACATCGGTTCCTTGACCGGGTTTCCCTCCCTGCGGCACATCCTGCTGTGCCTGATCGAAGCCCGCCCCTCCGTGTTGTTCAACTTCCTGCTGCGCTTCCTCGCCGGGGCGTCGTTGAGCTCCGCCGTCGCGGACGAGGGCGACCTGGGCAAGACCGCGTGGGCCGCGCTGACATGGACGTTGGCCATCTTCGCCGTCTATGTCTACAACGGCGTCACGGACGTGCACGAGGACCAGCTCAACGGCTCGCGCCGCCCCATAGCGAGGGGTGAGTTACCGCCGACCGTCGCCGCCGCGGTCGCGGCGGGGGCCGCGACCCTGGCTTTCGTGATCAGCCTGGCGCTGGGGCCGGTGAACGTGGGGATGGTCGTCGTCCTGCTGGCCCTCGGGTACCTCTACTCCGGTCCGCCCTTCCACCTCAAACGAAAGACCAGCGGAACGGTCACGATCGGGCTGACGGCCAGCGTCCTGACCTACTACGCCGGCGCCCACGCCTACACGGGAGGGATCGACGTCAGGACGCATCTGGTCGTCTTCGTTCTCGCCGCCTCGCTCTGGACCGGCCTCGTGGGCACGACGACCAAGGACCTGCCCGACATGGAGGGCGACGCGGCGGCCGGCCGCGTGACGTTCGCCGTCGTGCACGGCGAACGCGCGCTGCGGCTTGCCATCATCGGTGTCTCGCTCGCCCTGCCCGCCGTCGTCACCGGGATCGTGCTGCTGATGGAGGATCCCTCGCTGCGCCTGCCCGCGGCCGCCATGTGCCTGGGCGGGCTGATCATCGCCCTCCTCTGCCGCCACCCGATCCCTCCGGGGCCTCTCCGGCGGAGGCCGTACGCCGTCTTCATGATCACTTTGTACGTGCTACACGGCTGCGTGATCGCGCCGCAGGTGATGCGTGACTGGCCGCTCGTCTGAGCGGCCGATCACGTCGTCAGCGGCCACCGGCCTGGGCCGCCTGTGCGTGGGCGAGGCCGGGGGCGCGGCCTGGGTGAGCCGTCAGGTCGGACGGCAGATCCGAGCGCTGGGTGATGTTCAGCTTGCGGTACACGCGTGTCAGGTGCTGCTCGACGGTGCTCACCGTGATGAACAGCTTGGCGGCGATCTCGCGGTTGGAGTATCCCACCGCCGCCAGGCCGGCCACCCTGCGCTCGGCGTCGCTGAGGATGGCCACCACCTTGTTCACCGTGACGCCGTCCTCGCCTCCCGCGGCACCGGCGCCGGCGCCGGCGAGCGCGCGGCTCAGCGGGCGGGCGCCACACTCCTGGGCGAGAGCCCGCACACGGCTGCCGATGATGCCTGCCCTGCGGAACTCGCCCACCTCGTGATACGCCTCGGTGAGGTCGATCAGCGACCTGGCCAGCTCGTAGCGGTCTCCGCAGCCCTGCAGATACTCGGAGGACTGGCGCAGGAACATCGGCCGGTGCCGCATCTCGGTCGTGGCGGCCAGCACCCGCAGCGCGACGCCGTCGGCGTGCTGCGAGCCGGGGCATGACCGGCTCAGCTGCTCTTCGACCAGGTCGCGGGCCTCGTCGTACCTGCCCAGGCCGATGAGGGCCTCCGCCACGTCCGTGCGCCAGGCGATGAACCCCGGCGTGTCCATGTTCCAGGCGATCAGCAGTTCCCCGCAGAGTCTGAAGTCGCGCAGCGCCGCCACCGGGTTGTCGACCGCGAGCTGGTACCGGCCGCGCGCCCGCAGGAACTGCAGGCCGAACCTGGTCTGCAGCATCGCCTCGGGGAAAACCTGGTTGAGCTGCGTGAGCGCCTCCTCGTAGCGTCCCATCGCGGTGGCGGCCAGTACGAGGGTGGCCACCGGGCCGCCCACGGCCACGCCCCAGCTGCTCGGAGGGATGATCTCCAGGGCCAGGCGGGCGTACGACGCCGCCACCTCAAGCTCCCCCTGGCGCAGGGAGAGCTCCGCCCGGATGGCGGTGAGGCGCGCCCGGCGGGCGGGCGAACCCTCGGAACGCAGTTCCTCGATCAGCGCGTCACACCGCGGCGCCGCCCTTTCCGGCTGCCCGGCGTAGACGAGGGCGAGCAACGCGCTCTCCACGGTGTCCATGGACATCTCGTCCAGGTTGGAGTCGCGCAGGATCCGCTCGGCCGCACTCACGACCTGGTCGTGGGGGCCGCCGGTGAGCACGTCCGCCAGCGCGTTGATCGACTCCAGTCGCCGGCTCACCTGGAACGGCAGTACCGCCTCGCTGAGGTTCTTTCCCGCCCAGCTGTCCATGTGGGCCAGGAGCGGTGGCGCGGAACAACGCAGCCACATCCTGGTGCTCACGCCTTCCGCGACCGTGTAGGGGTCGGCGTCGCCGAATTGCGCCATGCGCTTCAGGACGTCGCAGGCGACGTCCATCCTGCCGTGCCAGAGCAGCGCCCTCGCCAGGATGATCGCGTCGTTGCCGCGCAGGATGCCGTTGTGCAGCGCCTCGGTCAGCTCCTCCATGTGGCTGATCGGCGCCTTCGGGTCGATACGCCACTCGGCGCGCATCAGCATGGTCGCGATCACCGTACGCTCGCGGTCGTCCATGCGGCCGCGCAAGGCGAGCTTGAGATAGTCGACGGCGGACTCGACGTCGCCGTCGGCCAGCCTGCGGGAGGCCGCCGACTGCAGCACGGGCACGGCCCAGGGGGCGTCGGCGGCGTCCGCCTTCGTCAGCTGCTCGGCGATCGCCAGGTCGGAGGCGCCGTCGCCGTACAGCAGTTCGGCCGCGCGCCGGTGCATGGACCGGCGTTTGTCGGATCCGAGGTCGGCGAGAACCGCCGCTCCGCCCGCCTCGTGCTGGAATCGGCCGTTCTCCAGTAATCCCGCCGCCTCCAGCCAGTGGATCAGCAGGGGGACCGGCGTCGTGTCGGGGAGGGCGAGCCGCCGGACGAGTGCGGGATCGTCGATGGCCGCCACCCACCCGGCCACCTCCAGGAGCGCCGGATCGGCTCGATGCAGGCAGGACAGCACGGCCTTGCCGTACCGTTCCGCCGGCGCTCCGGTGCCGTTCGCCGCGAAGTCCTCAAGCAAACCGTTCACAAGGAGCGGGTTACCGCCGCTGAGGTCGTGCCATTCCGGCGTCAGCCGCTCGGCCGTCTCGTGCCCCAGGCGCTCGCTCGCCATGCCCAGCACCGCGCCGCGAGAAAGGGGGTGTAATCGGATGGCGGTGCAGTGCGGCTGCCGCATCACCTCCGTGGGAAAGAACCTGTCCGCCTGGTGCGGGTAGTCGGCATGCCCGAACACCGTCATCGCCGGCGACGATCTCGCCCGGCGCATGAAGTAGGACAGACACATCTGCGAGGCGCGGTCGGAGTCGTGGATGTCGTCCACCACGATCACCAGGGGGAGCTGTTCGGCGAGTGAGAGCAACATCCCGCAGAAGGCCTCGATGACCCGGGGCTCCAATCGTTCGCCGCCCTCGCGCAGAAGGTCGATCGCGCGCTCGCGCAGCTGGTCGCCCAGGGGTGCGTTGTGGAAGAGCTGGCCCATCACACCGAGGGGCAGGTCGCTCTCCGCCCGCGAGGCCGTCGCCACGAGTGGGAGCGCCCCGTGGCTGTAGGCCTGTTCGGTGAAGGCGTGGAGCAGCTCGCTCTTCCCCGTGGCGACCACCCCGCTCACCATCGCGACCCTGCTCCGGCCTTCGATCGACTCGGCGAGAAGCCTCTGCAAGGAGGTCATCGCCGCTTCTCTCTCAAAAAACCCCATGCTGAACTCTCCCTGTGAGAGCGAGAACGATTTTCCGGTGCCCGCCATACCGGTTCACGACCAACACCATACGTCGCCCCTTATACCCCCACAACGGGGTGACCCTTAATAGCGACCGATCTACAACTTTCGATCCCCTGCCGCACACAAAAGTCCCCTGCCGCACACAAAAAGCGCCGCGCCCCGATATCAAGGGCGCGGCGTACGGAATACGGCGTCTGTGTTTTTCGGATTATTCAGCGATCCTCGTCCTGGTCGTCCATCGGTAGATCAGCCCCTGGCAGTCGCCTTCCAGGTGGTAGTGCTCCTCGGTGCGCTCGAAGTGCTCGTATCCACCCCGGTACTGGATCTTGACCTTCCCATCCGCATTGTCCAGCCGTCGGGACCGGGCAGTCTCCGGAAAGTCGAGGGGTCCTCCGAGGAGAAAGACGTTGACATCGTAGGGGCCGTGGTCGGAAGTTGTGCAATCTGCGAGAGCCTCTCGTATCGGGCTGGGGAATGGGGTCACAGGCACCTCCATGAATTGACTTTCACAACATATTGGAAAAATGTTTTTCGGAGGCCACCCCCTGTTTCCCCCCTACCGTCAGCTGTCGCGCGCGGTCCAGCGGAAGGTCCGCAGGCACAGGAGCAGACCGACCACGCACCAGATGCCCAGCGCCACCGCCACCATCGGAAGCTCCCAGGCTCCGGTCGGCTCCAGGACCACCGCCTGCTCCGGCAGGAAGACCGAGCGCATGCCCTGGGTCATCCACTTGAGCGGGAAGATCGACGCGAAGATCTGCAGGAACCACGGCACGTCGGAGAAGGGGATGTAGACACCCGAACAGAACTGCACGATGAGGAAGGGCAGCGTGATCACCGCGTTCGCCCCGCGCGTGGACTTGGGCAGGCTGCCGGCCGCGATCCCCAGGAACGTGCAGGATATGCCGCCGAGGATGAGAACCCAGGTGAAGGTGAACCACTGTTCGAGGGTGGTGGGCAGGTGGATGCCGAACATCAGCACCCCGACGGTGATCAGGAGGATGACTTCGGCGATCATGCACACCAGGACCTGAATGATCTTTCCGCCGAAGTAGGCCGTGCGCGGCATGGGCATGCCGTACAGCCTCTTGAGCGTCCCGTCGTGGCGCTCCAGCGCGATGTTGATACCGAGGTTCTGGAAGGACGTGCCCATGATGCCGGCGCCGATCATGCCGGCGGTGAGGATCTGGGCACCTGTCACGCCCGGCAGGCCGACCCTGCTGCCCGACATGGCGCCCAGCAACATCAGCATGATCGCCGGGAGCGAGAAGATGACGATGAACTGGCCCTTCGTGCGGAAGAAGCCCTTGAGCTCCAGCGCACCGCGTTTCAGGGCCAGCCGGCCGGCGCTGGGCAGTCGCACCGTCTCCGCCGGTCGGATGTCGGTCGGTTGCATCGGCAACGTGGTTGTCACGGCTGCTCTCCGATAAGGCCGAGGTAGGTGTCTTCGAGAGTCGGCCGTCTGACGGTCAACTCGGGGATTTCCCCGTCGAACTGCGCGATGAGATCCGCGACGACCCGCGTGGGCGTCATGGTCTTCACGCGGCGTTCCCCGTCCGGGGTGGACCAGCTGACCGTGGCCTCCGCCTCGGCACGACCGGCCAGCGTGGCCGGCTCGCCGATCGCGACGACCCTGCCCTGCGCTATCACCCCCACCCGGTCGGCCAGCGTTTCGGCCTCGTCGAGGTAGTGCGTGGTCAGCACGATGGTGGTGCCCTCGTCGGACAGCAACGAGATCAGACTCCAGAACTGACGGCGGGCCTCGGGGTCGAATCCCGTGGTCGGCTCGTCCAGAAAGAGGAGTTCGGGATTGCCCACAACACCCAGGGCCACATCGACCCTGCGCCGTTGGCCTCCGGAGAGGGCGCGAATGCGGGCATCGGCCTTGCCGGACAGGCCCACCAGCTCGATGACCGAGTCCGGGTCACGCGGTCGGGGAAAGTAGCTCGCGAAATGGTGCACCGTCTCGCGGACGGTGAACTCGGCGGCGTCGGTGGCCGACTGCAGCACGATTCCGAGCTTGGAACGCCAAGCGCGTCCGGCCCGGCCGGGGTCCTCCCCCAGCACGCTCACCTCGCCACCGTCCCTGCGGCGGTGACCTTCCATGATCTCGACAGTGGTCGTCTTGCCGGCACCGTTGGGTCCAAGGAGCGCGAAGACCTCACCCCGGGCGATATCCAGGCTGATGCCGTCTACGGCGGTTACGTCGCCGTATTTCTTGCGCAGCTCACGTACGCGTACTGCTGTGTCGCTCATGCTCCATAGGGTTTGAGATTGTCTGGATTTACGATATTCATCCTTTGGAACCCCATACCTACGTCCTTCGATACCCCTACCGCGGCCCGCACCTGGTCAGCGGCCCGATTCGCCGTCTCCGCGACCGGAACCCCGACTCGGACAACGAACCCCCATCAACCGTTCGGTGGATTACCAGCACTCGTTCAAGCAGGGATTCTCGAAACATGACAGTCATCGAGATCAACGACCTGCAGAAGAGTTATCGGGCGCATAAGGCGCTGGAAGGCGTCACCCTCACGGTCGAGCGAGGTGAGATCTTCGGCATCCTCGGCCCCAACGGGGCGGGGAAGACCACCGTGGTGGAGTGCGCGTCCGGGCTGCGCAAGCCCGACGGCGGCACCCTGCGTGTGCTCGGCATGGACCCGCAGAAGCAGCGGCGGGCGCTGCTCCAGCGCATCGGCGCCCAGCTGCAGGAAGCCGCGCTGCCCGACGCCATCAAGGTCGAGGAGGCGCTGCGGATGTACTCCTCCTTCTATGACAAGCCCGCCGACTGGCAGGCCCTGATGAAGGAATGGGGATTGACCGAGAAGAGGCGCGCCCGCTTCGCGGGCCTGTCCGGCGGATGGAAGCAACGCCTGTTCATCGCGCTGGCCCTGGTCGGCAACCCCGAGGTCGTCTTCCTCGACGAGCTGACCACCGGTCTGGACCCCTCCGCCCGCCGCATGACCTGGGGGCTCATCCGCGACATGCGCGACCGGGGCGTCACCGTCGTGCTGGTCACCCACTTCATGGACGAGGCCGCGGCCCTCTGCGACCGCATCGCCGTCATCGACCAGGGACGCGTCGTCCACCAGGGCAGCCCCGGTGATCTCCTCAGCCAGGGCTCCTCCGGCTCCCTCGACGACGCCTATTTCGCACTCATCGAGAGGACCGTGTGATGAAGGGTCTTGGCAACGTCATCGCGATCGAACTCAAACTGGCCATGCGCGACCCGATGTCCGCCTTCTTCGCGCTGGCCTTCCCCGCGGTCATCCTGTGGGTGAAGATGCGCAACGGCGGCACGCTGCCCAGCGGGCTGCCCGTCATCGACGCCGTCGTGCCGATGCTCAGCGTCTTCGTCATCGGCCTGGCCTCCCTGGTCATCCTGCCGGCCACCCTGGCCCAGTACCGGGAACGCCGCGTGCTCAAGCGGCTGCGCGCCACCCCGGCCTCCTCCAGCATGATCTTCGGTGCCCAGTGGGTCGCGCACATGCTGCTGGCCGTGCTCGGCGCCGTTCTGCTCGCCGTCATCGGTCTGGCCGTCTACGACATGGGCGGGCCGGTCGATCCGGCCGGCCTCGTCCTGGCCTGGATCCTCGGCGCTCTCAGCCTCGGAGCCATCGGGCTGCTCATCGGCGCGGTGGTGCCCAGCGGCCGCGCCGCCTCGGTGATCGGCCTGGCCATCTTCTTTCCCATGGTCTTCGTCTCCGGTGCCATGAGCGCCCGCGAGACCCTGCCCGAGACGATGCGCTCCGTCGGCGACCTGACCCCCATGGCTCCCGCCGTCCAGGCCGTGCGCGCCGCCTGGGAGGGCCAGCCCGCCTCCCCGCTCACCCTCGTCGTGATGGCCGCGATCTTCATCGTCGCCGGTGGGATCGCGGTGAAGGCGTTCCGCTGGTGACGAGTACCGAACCCGACGTATCGCGATGGGACCGCGCCTGGCCGGCCCTGCCGTACCTCTTCATCCTCCTGCCGACGGTCTTCGCCCTGGCGCGGGACTGGAGGCTGGAGGTGGTGGTCCTGGCGGGGCTCTGCGCGGCATGGCACTGGTTCATGGTCTCATCGCGATTCAGCAGGATCGAGCGGCAGGCAGTGGCGATCGTCTACTTCATCGTGATGCTCGCCCTGGTCGCGGCGCTGATCAGGATCGACTCGCTCTTCACGGTGGCCGGCCTGGGCGCGTTCATCCAGGCATTCACCCTGCTGCGCGGATGGATGGCCTATCTGGGGGTGGCCGCCACGGCCGCCGTGCTGGTCGGCGTCCGCCCCGATCCCCGGCCGCTCAACGAGCTGATCTTCTCTTTCCTGCTCGCCGTCCTGATCGCCTCGACCGTCGGCCTGTTCATCCAGACCATCTCCGAGCAGAACCAGCAGCGCAAGGCGATGATCTCACAGCTGAAGGCGACCGGCGTCAAGCTGGCCGCGCTGGCCGAGGACAACTCCGACCTGCAGGCACAGTTGCTGACCAGCGCCCGCGAGGCGGGGGTGCTCGGCGAGCGTCAGCGGATGGCCAGGGAGATCCACGACACCATCGCCCAAGGGCTGACCGCCATCCTCACCCAGCTCGAAGTCGCCGAGAATATCATCGAAGACGTGCCCGCCACCCGCTCCAGACTGGCCACCGTGCGCACGCTGGCCAGGGACAGCCTCAACGAGGCCCGCCGGTCGGTGCTGGCGATGCGTCCCGCTCCGCTGGAGGAGGCCCAGCTCTCGGCCGCCCTGGAGGAGGTGGCGGCCACGTGGTCGCGGACGACCGGCGTGCCGGTTCCGGTGTCGGTCACCGGCGAGGCCAGGCCGCTGCACGCAGAGGTGGAGACGACCCTGCTGCGAGTGGCTCAGGAGGCGCTGGCCAACGTCGGCAAGCACGCCTCCGCCCGCAGGGTCGCTGTCACACTGTCCTATATGGAGGATGTGGTGGTGCTCGACGTACGCGATGATGGAAACGGGTTCGACCCCACGACGGTGAGCTCGTCGATCCTGGGTGGATTCGGGCTCATCGGGATGCGTCAGCGAGTCACCCGGCTGGCCGGTGACTTCGAGATCGAAACCGCCCCCGGCCAGGGGACCGGCGTCTCCGCCACGGTGCCCGCCATCCCCGCCGACTCCAGAAACGCGTGAGGTATGCCGATTCGTATCATCGTCGTGGACGATCACCCGGTCGTCCGCGACGGGTTGCGTGAGATCTTCTCCACCGACGAGGCCTTCGAGGTCGTCGGTGAGGCGGCCGACGGGCCGGAGGCTCTCGCCCTGGCCCGGCAGACCAACCCCGATCTCGTGCTCATGGACCTGCGGATGCCGAAGATGAGCGGGGCCGAGCTGATCCGTCGGCTGCGCGAGCAGACGCCGGGTATCAACGTGCTGGTCCTGACCACGTTCGACAACGACGCCGACGTGCTACCCGTCATCGAGCAGGGCGCCACCGGCTACCTCCTCAAGGACACCCCGCGCGTCGAGCTGCTCCGCGCCGCGCAGGCGGCCGCCCGCGGCGAGACGGTGCTCTCCCCCACCGTGGCCGGACTGCTCACGCAGAAGGTGCGCGCGCCCGAGCAGCAGACGCTGAGCCGAAGAGAGCTCGAAGTGCTCGGAATGATCGCCCGCGGCTCCACCAACCGCGAGGCCGCCGCGAAGCTGTTCATCACCGAGGCGACGGTCAAGACCCACATGCTGCACATCTTCGCCAAGCTCGGGGTGAAGGACCGGGCCGCGGCGGTGGCGGCGGCCTACGAGACCGGGCTGCTCAAGCGGGCCTCCGAGACATGACTTAAGGGCGCCTAGGGGTGGGCCGTCCCGACTGATGATCCGTAGCGTGAACATGTCTGCCCTGTTCATGCGAGTGGACACCTCGGGACGAATGGAGATGGGCCCATGAACACGCTTGCGCTGGCCGACCCGCGGGCCGAACTGGCGACCGTCGGAGGCAAGGGTGAGTCCCTGGCCCGCCTGGCCCGTGCCCGGTTACCGGTTCCGTCGGGCTTCCACGTCACCACCGCCGCCTACCGCGCCTTCGTGACCCGGCACGACCTGCAAGAACGGATCCTGTCCTCCGACGCGGCGAAGATCGCCGCCCTGTTCGCCGCCCACGAGATGCCGCAGGACATCGCCCGCGACATCCTGGCCGCCTACCGCGAGATGGGCGACGAGCCCGCGGTGGCCGTACGGTCGTCGGCGACCGCGGAGGACCTGCCGGGAATGTCGTTCGCCGGGCAGCAGGACACCTATCTCAACATCCGCGGCGCCGAACAGGTCCTGGACGCGGTCAGGCGCTGCTGGGCCTCGCTGTGGACCGAGCGGGCCATCGCCTACCGCGAGCGCAACGGCGTCCCCCACGACGACGTGGCCCTCGCCGTCGTCGTCCAGGAACTCGTGCCCGCCGACGCGGCGGGCGTGATGTTCACCGACGACCGCGACCACCTGAGCATCAACGCCGCGTGGGGGCTGGGCGAGGCGATCGTCGGCGGGCTGGTCACCCCCGACACGATCACGCTCGACCGCACCGACCACACGATCGTCGAGGAGCGCGTCGCGACCAAGTCGGTGATGACCGTCCGCGTTCCCGAGGGCACCCGCGAGGTGCCGGTGCCACAGGACGAGCGCGACCTTCCCGTGCTGTCGCGGGAGCAGGCCGTACGGCTCGCCGAGCTGGGCATGACGATCGAGGAGCTGTACGGTCACGCCATGGACGTCGAGTGGGCCATCCACGACGGACGGCCGCACATCCTGCAGGCCAGGCCCATCACCGGGCAGCGCGAGGTGTGGAACGACTCGCTCAAGGGCGACTACCTGTGGACCAACGGCAACCTGGGCGAGGCGATCCCCAGCGTGATGACGCCGTGCACCTGGTCACTCGTGCAGGCGTTCATCCACGAGATCATGGTCGCCGGGCACCTCGGCGGCCACCCCCACTGCGGCAACATCGGTGGCCGGGTCTACATGAACATGAGCCTGACCGCCTCTCTCGGCAGGGCCCTGGGCATGACCAGGAAGATCAAGGACGCCCAGGAGCCGGTGTACGGGCGGCTGCCCGAGGGGGTCGAGACCCCGCTGCTGCCGATGACGCGGTGGCAGACCCTCAGGGCGGCCAGGCCGATCCTGGGAGGGCGCCGCGCCATCCAGCAGCTCGTGGGCCGGATCCCCGAGTACGTCGCGACCGCGTCCGAGACCACCGAGGCGGTCCGCGCCAGGATCGCCACCACCGAGGACCTGGCCGCGCTCTGGGAGAGCGAGGTGGAGCCGAGGTACCGCGAGTGCAACCGCATGCTCGCCGCCGCCGCCCGCCAGGACGCCGGCTCGCTGATCTACCTCGGCGCGCAGCTGACCAAGATCGTCGGGGAGGCCGACGCCGCCGTGCTGATGTCCGGGATCCAGGGCTCGGACGGCCGGCTGGAGAGCCTCGGCCCGCTGCTCGGCCTGGCGCGCCTCAAGCGCGGCGAGATCTCCCGCGAGGAGTACGTCCGCAGGTACGGGCACCGGGGCCCGGACGAGTTCGAGGTCTCCGTGCCCCGCCCTGTGGAGGATCCGACGTGGCTCGACAGGCAGATCGCCGGGCTCACGGTCGATCCCACCGAGCTGCTGACCCGTCAGGACGAGGCGAGCGAGGCCGCCTGGCGCAGGTTCCGCGAGCGGTATCCGCGGCAGGCGGAGAAGTTCCGCCGCAAGATCGACCGCTGGGAGGCGATCGTCCGCGCCCGCGAGGAGACCCGCTCCGAGATGATGCGCGGCTTCTGGATGGTGCGCGACTTCGTCGTGCGGGCCGGCGCGGTGACCGGGCACGGTGACGACCTGTTCTTCCTCAGGATCGACGAGATCCTGGACGTGCTGCGCGGCTCGCGCCGGCCGCTCGCGCAGGTGGCCAAGCGCCGGGCGACCTACGAGCTGTACAGGTCACTCCCGCCCTACCCCGGCATCATCCGCGGCCGGTTCGATCCTGAGCGCTGGGCCGCCGACCCGAACCGCCGTGGCGACGTGTTCGACGCCGGCGCGACGGTGGCCGCCCCTTCCCAGGCCATCAGCGGCTTTCCCGGAGCGGCGGGCGTTGTCGAGGGCATCGCCCGGGTGATCTCCTCCGTGGCCGACGGCGACCGGCTCGCGGAGGGCGAGATCCTGGTGACGACCGTGACCAACGTGGGCTGGACACTGCTGTTCCCGCGTGCCGCCGCGGTGGTCACCGATGTCGGCGCGCCGCTGTCGCACGCGGCCATCGTCGCGCGCGAGCTGGGCATCCCGGCCGTCGTCGGCACCAGGAACGCCACCATGCGGATCCAGGACGGCGACCTGATCCGGGTCGACGGCGGCGAGGGCAGGGTCGAGGTCCTCCGGGTGCCGGCACCGGTCTGATCCGGAAGAAGGCCGCGGTTCCCACGGAACCGCGGCCTTCTCTCTTTCCCGTCGTCGGGGCGGCCTGCCCGTCTGCCGGTTTCCCCGTCGTCCTCCGGCGTTCCTCGTCGTTCCCGGTCGTTTCCCGGCGTTCCTCGTCGTTCCCTGCCGCCCGGTCAGCGGGTCGCGGTGAGCATCCTCATCCCGAGCGGGAGCTCGACCAGCTTGCCGGGGCACAGGCCGGCGCTCTCCAGCAGCGCCCGGTACTCCCCCTCGGTCCGCTCCCGTCCGCCGGTCATCACCATCATGTGCAGGTCGTAGGCGAGCGGCAGGTAGGTGTCCGTGGAGACGACGCGTTCGATGATCAGTAGTTCGGCCCCCGTTTTCATCGCCCTGGCGCAGTTGCGCAGCAGCCGGACGCACTGTTCGTCGTCCCAGTCGTGCAGGACGCGAGAGAGCAGGTAGACGTCCCCGCCCTCCGGGACGGACTCGAACAGGTCGCCGCCCGCCGGCTCGCACCTGTCCAGCACGCCCATCCGGTCCAGGTGCGTGGTCGCGGTCGCGACGACCTCGGGCACGTCGAACAGGATCCCCCTCGCCTCCGGGTGATCCCGCAGGATGGCGCCGAGCAGGGCACCGGTACCGCCCGCCAGGTCCACCACGGTCCGGGCGCCGGAGAAGTCGTGCGCCATGGGAACCTCGCGGAAGAACGCCGCACCCGCCGCCATGCCGGCGTTGAAGGCGGAGGCCTTGCCGGGATCGTCCGTCAGGTGCGCGAAGACAGGCCGGCCGAAGACGTGCTCGAAGGCCGTCTCACCGGTCCGCAGGGTGTGCGGCAGCCCTCGCCACGCGGCACCAAAGTAGTCCTCGCCGTAGAGCGCGAAAAGCGGTCCCAGCTGGTCGCGGCCCAGCAGGGCGCCCATCGAGGTGAGGCCGTACCCGCCGTTCTCGTCGACGTCGGCCAGGCCGACCCCCGCCAGCAGCCGCAGCAGGCGGCCGAGCGCCTCAGGGTGCGCGCCGACCCTTTCCGCGATCTCGCCGGGGCGCAGGCGGTCCCCCGCGATCGTGTCGACGACGCCGAGCCGGACCGCGGCGAAGGTCGCCTCCGCCACCCATCCGCCGGTGAGAATCCTCAGAAGCTCTTGTTCCATCGTGGCGCTCCTTACGGTGTGGGGGGCCAGGCCATGGAGACGGCACGGAGCACGTGGGCGACCACTTCCGTCCGTCGTCGCACGAGGTAGAAGTGGTCGCCCTCCAGCACGCGGGTGGTGAACCGCTCGCGGGTCAGCTCGCTCCACCGCGCGGCCTGCTGCGGGGTCACCTCGGGATCGCCGTCGCCGAGCATCGCGGTGACGGGACAGCGCAGCGGATCGCCGGAACGGTGCCGGTAGGTCTCGTCGACCCGATAGTCGTTGCGGACCACCGGCAACGTCAACTCCCTGAACAGCGGATCCGCCAGGTGCACCTCCTCCACGCCGCCGAGGCGCACCAAGTCGGAGATCAGGTCGTCGTCGGTGTGCGCGTCGCCCGGCCGGTGGTCGTGCGGCGCGTGCCGGCCCGAGGCGAACAGGTGCACCACGCCCCGGCCGCGCGCCTCCAGCTCGCGCGCCACCTCGTAGGCGATCAGGGCTCCCATGCTGTGCCCGAACAGCGCGACCGGCCGGTCGAGGAGGGGGATCATCGCGTCGATGACGAGCTTGGAGATGTGGCGGGCGTCGTCGATCAGCGGATCGGCGCGCCGGTCGGCGCGTCCGGGATACTGCACGGCGCGCACCTCGACCGCCGGCGGCAGGGCGTGGTGCCACGACCGGTAGAAGCTCGCGGAACCCCCGGCGTGCGGGAAGCAGAACAACCGCAGTCCTGACCTCGGCCGGGGTTGGTAGCAGTGGAACCAGCTCATGAGATCTCCGCCGCGGACAGGGGTCGTGGTGCGGTCTGGACGAGCAGCTCGGGACGGCCGATCGCCGCGGTGGCGTCCAGCCAGAGGCGGCTGAGCGTGAGGTAGTACTGGCCCTGCCGCAGCGGATCGACGGCTTCCTCCGCGGCCTCGCGCAGGCCGGTCAGCGCGCTCCGGACGCCACCCGGCCACAGCGATCCGACGATTTCCTGAAATGTCGGTGCCTGTTCTGGTCCGAGGATCGTGGCGCTCGGCAGGCGGAGGTGATCGTCCGCGGTGACGAAGCGGTCGTCGGCGTCGCGGCCGACGTACATGCGAGGGCTCCACACGAGCGGCCCATGCGTGTTGACCAGGGTGAGGTTGCCGCCCTCCGTTCCCAGCGTGATGCGGTGCAGCAGGTGCAGGTGGGCGTCGGGATCGTTGGGGGCGATCTGGTTCTGCACCCGCAGGGTCAGCGGAACGCCGCCGATCGTGCCGGTGAGACAGCTGAACGGCGTCCCCCGCGCCACGGGGCCGAACTCCCAGGGTCTCAGCCCGCCGAGCGCGCGGCCGAGGATGTCGAACAGGGCGTAGGCGACGTGAACGCTGCAGGCGGCGTCGATGTAGAGGGGCTGCTGGAGTTCGCACAGCCGCCGGGCGGCCTCGACGAACCGGCGTACCGGCTCCAGGTGCACATAGAGCGTGTTCACGTGGTGGACCACCGACGCGGCCCGCGCGGTACGCAGGCACTGGGCCAGCTCGTCCGCGTGCAGGGGATGCTCCTGGAGCACGTGAACCCCGCGGGACAGGAGCGCCTTGGCCACCTCGCTCCCCTCCCCCCCGACGACGCCGGAGCGCACGACGACGCAGGCCAGGTCGGCGAGGTCGGGGACCTGATCGGGGTGGGTGAGCAGCGGCACACCGTACGTCCTGGCGTATCCGGCGGATCGGGCGCTTCCACGGGCCAGGATGCCCGTCAGCTCGAACGGCCCGTCCGCCAGGGCCGACAGGTAGATCTGGCCGAACCTCGTCCCGCAGACCACCACTCGCTTCACAGCGCGCCCTCCTCGTACGCCGGTGCGATCAGATCGATCATCGGGATGTCATCGGAGATCTCGACCTTCGCAATGGGCTCCAGATCGGCCAGCACCTTGACGGGATCGAGAACACCGTCGGCGTAGTGGAGACCGGCCTCGACGTCACCGCCCAGCACGGCGGCCGCCGCGTGCGCCACGACCGCGGCGGTGAGCTCGTAGGAGTCGTCCACCCGCAACACCATCGTGCGAGTGCTCTCAGGGCCGCTGAGCTGGAAGAGCAGGACGTAGTACGGTGTGCGCCCCGCCAGTTCGAGCTCGGCCACGCGCATCAGGTCGGTCGCCGAGACCGCCGCGGTCGTGGCGGCCAGAACGCGGTCACCCGTCAGGACGTTGTACCAGCGCGCCTCCTCCAGGCCCAGCTCCCCGGCCACGCGCACCGCCTCGGTCCCGAGGTAGGGGTAGGCGGTGACCGGCCCGTGGAAGTAGGGAAGGTCGACACCGTACGCCGGGGTCAGCGCCCGCGAGACCGTGCCACCGCCGCGCCACGCGGCGAGAGCCTCGCCGTGATCTCCCCGGCTCGCCAGCAGGACGTCCCCGGCGGCCGCGGGGGTGAGCCGGTCGAGACCGCCGGTGTACACGTCGAGCCGGTGCGGGCCGTCTCCGGAGCACCGCACGAGGTGACGCGGCAGCAACCCGGTGAGGCCGGGCAGCATGCCGGCGGAGAGCACCGCCGTCGCCCCGCCCGTGCCCGTCTCCGCGAGCCGGGCGAACGCCGGGCCGTCGCCCGCGGCGTCCACGTAGTCGGCTCCGGCGAGGAAGGCGGCACGCGCCACCCGGTCGAGCAGCAGGTAGGAGGGGCCCGCGCAGTTGACCACGACCCGGCAGCCCCGGCAGAACCTGGCCAGATCGGCCTCGTCGTAGGCGTCCACCCGCCAGGCCTCGCCGCGGCCGCCCAGTTTCTCGTCGACGAGGCGGCGGGCCGCCCCCAGGTCGCGCCCGCCGACGCGGACACCGTGAGGGGCGAGCAGCCGCGCCGCCGCGCCGCCGACCGCGCCGTACCCCCCGATGATTCCGATCATGCCTCGCCGCCGGTGATGAGCCGTGCCACGGCGGGAGCGCGCACCGGGTCGAGACAGTTGAAGTGGTCGCCGGCCACGTCGACGACGGTCAGCCGGCCCAGGCAGAGCTCCCGCCAGAAGCCGGTCATGTCGTCCTGGAGGGTCGGCACGAGATTGGTGACGCCGCTCTGGCGCAGGAACGTGATGTCACCCGCGTAGGGCTCGGGATCGTAGCGGGTGACGGCCGCGAAGCTCTGCTGGAACACCCGGTAGGCGAGTTCCAGGCGCTCGGGCGGCTGTCCCAGCTCGCGGGCGAGGGCGGCGAGCCGTTCCCTGTGGGGTGGGAGGGCCAGAGCGGTGAAGCGGCGGCCGATCTCCGCGAGCCCGGCGTCGGGACAGGACGCGAGTGCGGCCAGGCTTCCCTCACGCACCTGTCCCGGCGAGCTCTCCTGCACGGCGCGCAGTGCCCGCTCCAGGTCCCCGCCCGGGTAGCCGAGCCGGACCGGATCGACACCGCACGCCTGGGCGAAGCCGTACTCCAGCATGAGCTCGTCGGTGATCCGGTAGGGGAACCGCGAGCTGCTGATGACGGTGAGGTCCTCGACGACCGCGCCGCTTTCCGTGAGCCGGCGGGCGAGCTCGGTCGCGATCAGCCCGCCCATGCAGTAGCCGACGACGCGTACACGCGTCACCCCCTCCTTGAGCAGGAGCTCCGCGTAGGATCCGGCCAGTGTCTCGGTCGCCGTGTCGGGGTCCAGGCCCAGATAGCCCTCGGCGTCGTCGATCGCCAGGCCGAACAGCGGTGTGCCGGCGAGTTCCCTGGTCAGGGCCCGGTAGGGGGTGAGGGTCCCGGTGCCGTCGTGGACCAGTACGCGGGCCGTCCCCTCGCCCTCCGACAGGCGCACCAGCGAGCCGGCGTGCCTGCGGGCCGTTCCCTGGCCGCGTTCCTCCCGCGCCTGGCGAAGGTGGGCGGCCAGTGCGGCGACCGTCGGCTGGTTGACCAGCTGGCGGACGAGACTGTCCCAGTAGAGGTCACCGGCCTCGGGAAACTCCTCGCGGACCCGCCCTGCCAGCCGGGTGACCAGCAGGGAGTCACCGCCCAGGGCGAAGAAGTCCTGGTCGCGGCCGACGCGTGCCAGGCCGAGCAGCTCCGCCCAGAGTGCCGCGAGCCGCTGCTCCAGGTCGTCGCGCGGTTCCTCTCCCGCGGGTGCCGTCCGCACCGCGTCCCTCGGCAGCAGGGTGGCCAGCGTGGCCCTGTCGATCTTGCCGTTGTCGGTCAGCGGCAGCTCGTCGACCACCTGGATGTGGGACGGGATCATGTAGTCGGGCAGTCGTTCGGCCAGGAAGTCCCGCAGCTCGGTGAGGTCGACGTGCTCGCGGTCGGCGGGGAAGCGGGCGGCGAGGACGCACTGGCCCAGGGGTGCCAGCGGGTCGGCGGGCTCGGGCAGGCAGGCCAGGGTTTGCGCTCCGGCCGAGGCCAGGAGGCCGAGCCACTCCTCGCGGGTGATGAACGTGCGGTCGCGGCCACGCCGTACGTCGTCGTAGTCGCGCGAGCTCATCAGGAACTCCATCGAGCTCATGATCTGCACGTGCTCGCGGGTGGTCTCGATGAACACCAGCCAGCCACCCGGTACGAGCAGCTCGCGGAACCTGTCCAGGACCACGCCCGCGTCGTGGGCGTTGTGCAGGACGTTGGCGCAGAGGACGACCTCGAAGGAGTTGGGCTCGTAGCCCTGGTCGCGGTAGTCGGTGTTGATGTCGAACAGGCCGTAACGCACCCAGGGGTGATCGGCGAACCGCTCGGCCGCCCGGGTGAGAAAGAACCTGGACAGGTCGGTGAAGAGGTAGTCGACCCGGTGGCCGGCGAGTTCGGGGATGAGCTCGGCGCTGGTACCGCCCACGCCCGCGCCCACCTCAAGCACGCGCAGCGGCCCGCCGGTGTGGTGCTCCGCCACGCGGCCGATCACGGCCCGGACGACACGGTTGACGTAGCGGCTGAGGACGTTGTCCTTGTAGGCTCCCTCGGCCGTCTCCACTCCCGCCTCGGGGAACAGCAGCCCGCGCGCGTCGAGCTCGCCGCGCATCAGTTCCGGCAGGTGCGTGGTGCTGACGCGCAGGAACCCGATCAGCTCGGCGCCGTAGTCGAGCCCGTCCGCCAGCTCACCGACCCGGCGCCAGAGCGCGTCCAGGTCGACGCCCGGTCGCAGGTTCCGACAGCGGCCCGCGGGATCGAGGTCGAGCAGGCCACGCTCGCACAGCGCGGTGAGCCAGCGGCGAACCAGCCGGTGGTGGTCGGGCTTGACCCGCGCGGTCTTCAGGATCTCCGCCGGCTCGTGCGCGTCGTCTTCGTGGGCGAACAGCCCCGAGGCGCGCAGCGCGGCCGCCATCGACGCCAGCGCGATCTCGTCGAGCGCCTCGGCCACCGCGATCACCCGTTGCACGTCGACGTCGGCGACCGCCGCGTCCGCCGCGTCCCTCGCCGCCGTACCGACGTCCGGTACGGCGTCCTCCTCCCGCTTCCGCGCGGCCTGCGCGAAGGCGATCAGACGTCGTTCGAGCGCGCGGTCACCGTCGACGATCACGGTTCCGGCGGCGACGGCGGGGTGGGCGTGCAGGTGGGCCTCGACCTCGGCCAGTTCGATGCGGTGGCCCCGGATCTTGACCTGGGAGTCTTCCCTGCCGAGAAACTCGATGTTCCCGTCCGGCCGGTACCGGCCGAGGTCGCCGGTGCGGTAGAGGCGCTCGCCGCGATGGTGGACGAACCGCTCGGCGGTCCTGGCCTCGTCGCCGAGATAACCCAGTGCCAGGCCCGCGCCGCCGATGTACAGCTCTCCTGGCACCCAGTCGGGGCTCGGCCGCATGCTCGCGTCGTAGACGTGGAAGCTCTGGTTCGTCAGCGGCCTGCCGTAGGGGACGCTGGTCCAGCCGGGCAGGTCCGCGCCGATGGGATGGTAGATCGACCAGATCGCGGCCTCGGTCGCCCCGCCCAGGCTGATCAGCTCGACCCCGGGCAGCCGTCGGCGGATCCTGCCGGGGAGCGCCACCGGGATCCAGTCGCCGGAGAGCAGGGCCAACCGCAGGGTCGGCAGCTCCACCTGGGGTTCCGCCTCAAGGTAGTGCTCCAGCATCTGCAGCTGTGCGGGCACCGAGTTCCAGACCGTGACCCCGTGCTCGGCGACGAGCGCGGCCCATTGGGAGGGGTCTCCCCTGCGCAACGCGTCGGGCAGCACGAGGGCGGCGCCGGTGGCGAGGGGACCGAAGATGTCGTAGACCGACAGGTCGAAGCCGAGGTTGGCCAGGCCGAGCACGCGGTCCTCGGCACCGATGCCGAACCGGGCGCCGATGTCGTCGACGGTGTTGCGCGCCGCCCGGTGGCTGATCACCACGCCCTTGGGATCGCCGGTCGAACCGGAGGTGTAGATGACGTAGGCGGGCTCGTCCGGATGCCGCTCGATCACCGGGCCGAAAGGCGCGGGCGACAGGGTGTCCACCGCGATCCAGTCGCCCTCGGCCAGCCATGACTGGGTGAGCACCAGGCGCGCCGAGGCGTCGACGAGGATGCGATCACGCCTGCCCGGCGGCTGGCTCGTGTCGATCGGCAGGTACACGCCGCCGGCCAGCAGCGTGCCCAGCACCGCCACGACCTGCTCGACGCCCTTGTCCATGACCACGGCGACGATCTCGCCCGGCGAGTGCCCCGCCTCGCGCAGCGCCCGCGACACCCCTGACGCCCGTGCCAGCAGCTCACCGTAGGTGAGCGAGCCGGCGCCGGTGACGGCGATCCTTTCCGGGGTGCGTGCGGCCTGGGCCACGACCTCCTCGTGCAGCAGGCCGGACGGGAGCGGCGCGACGGTGTCGTTGACGTGGTCGCGACGGCGCGCCTGGACGTCGGGGAGTTCGACGGGAGAGGTGGAGTCCCAGGTGTCCTGCGCGGTGAGGCGGTTGAGGAGGCCGGTGAACGCGGCGAACATGTCGTCCACGAGCCCGTCGGGAAACACCCCCTCGCGAACGTCCCAGTTGACCAGCAGCGCCCCGCCGTACTCCTTGACCTGGCAGTCGATCCACACCTGGGGGGTCTGGCTGATGCCGTAAACGGGCATGCCGTGCTCGGCCTCGTCCTGGCCGACGCCGATGGCGCTGGTGAAGACCACCGGCATCAGTCCGGCGGCCCTGCCCCTCCTGCGGGCCAGCTCGCGGATGACCTCCATGCCGCCGCAGCGGCGGTGTTCCAGGTCGGTGAAAAGCTGCCGGCCGATGGCGGTGGCGCGGGCGGCGAACGCGTCGTCCGGCGCGGTGTCGACGGCGAGGAGTTCGAGCGAGGTGAAGTCGCCCACGACCTCGTCGATCCGCGGGTGCAGCGGCGGGCGATCGAGCAGCGTCAGGTTGAGCGTGAACCCGGGCCTGCGGCTCCATCGCCCGATGACCTCGGCGTAGGCGGCCAGCACGGCCTGGGAGGGGGTGACGCCCGCCGCGCTCGCACGGGTGCGGAGTCGCGCCCACTCCTGCGGCTCCAGCGTGGCCTCCCGGCGGGTGAACCTCGTGCTCGCGTCCTGGCCGAGCGTGGGCAGTTCGGGCGCGGGGGGCAGGTCGTCGATCCTCGCCCACCAGTAGGCGCGGTCCCGGTCGTACCGGCTGCTCTCACGTTGGGAGCGCAGTCCGAGCACGCAGTCGCGGAAGCTCAGCGGCACCGGCGGCAGGACGGCGCCGGGATCGCCGAGCAACCGGTGCAGTTCGGCGAGCAGCACCTGGATGCTGACGTAGTCGGCGATGAGGAGGTCGATCGAGGCGTGCAGCAGGTCCGCGCCGTCGGTGTGGGTGATCCGCAGTTCGAAGAGCGGCCACGCGCCCGGCGGGTAGACCTTGTGCGCCATCTCCTCGCGGATCTCGGCGAGGCTCTCCTCGGGGTCGGCGCCGCGGAGATCGGTCACCCGGATGTCGTAGGCGGGGACCTCCGCCAGGACGTTCTGGTGGCCGTCCGGGTGGATCACGGCGCGGAGCATGTCGTGGCGGTCGATCAGGGTCCGCCACGCGGCCTGGACGCGGTCCGGGTCGAGTTCGGCGAAGGCGACCTCGACGTAGCCGTGGCAGGCGACACCGCCGTAGCCGAACGCGTCGTTGCGGCCGACCAGGTATGCCTGCTGGATGTCGGTGAGCGGGAAGGGCTCCAGGCGCCGTTCCGGATCCGGTTGTACGGTCTGCGAGGCGACCTCGCGGCGCAACTGCTCGATGATCTCCGGTTTGGCGTTCAGCAGGGCCGCGCGCCGGTCCTCGGTCAAGGCCCCCTTGGGCGCCCGGAACCTGAGCTGCCCGTCCTCCTCCCACAATCTGATTCCCGCCGACTCCATGTCGGCGATCAGTCCTCGTACGGCAGGTGCCCGGGTCACAGCACGCCCTCTTCCGTCTCGTGGTCGTCGATCGACAGGGCGCAGTCCGCGATGGTGGGGGCGGCGAAGAAGTGCCGCAGGGGCACCTCCACGCCGAACCGCCGCCTGGCGACCTCCGCGAAGCGGGTGGCGAGCAGTGAGTCGCCACCCAGGGTGAAGAAGCTCTGGTTACGGCCCGGGGACGGGATCTCCAGGAGTTCCGCCCAGATCTCGGCGATCCGCCGTTCCAGCCCCGGCCGTGGTGGATCGTCGTCGGGTTGGGGGTCGAGGGTGGTGGTGAGGGCGGATCTGTCGATCTTGCCGTTGGGGGTGAGGGGCAACCGGTCCAGGGGGGTGATGGTGGGTGGGATCGCGTGGGCGGGGAGGCGGTCGGTGAGGAAGGCGCGGATCCGGTCGGGGTCGGCGTCGGCGGGGGTGACGAACGCGGCCAGGCGGCGCTGACGCCGCTCCCCCACCGCGACCACCACCGCACGCGTCACCGACGCGCACCCCTCCAACGCCGCCTCGACCTCACCCAACTCCAACCGATGACCACGAATCTTCACCTGATGATCGACACGCCCCAAAAACTCCAACGTCCCATCAGCCCAATACCGCCCCAAATCCCCCGTCCGATACCAACGCTCCCCCCCATAACGCACAAACCTCGCCGCCGTCGCCTCCTCATCACCCCGATAACCCAACGCCACCCCAGCCCCACCAATCCACAACTCCCCCGCCACCCAATCAGGACAATCCCGACCCCGACCATCCACCACCCGAAACCGCTGATTACGCAACGGAAACCCATACGGCACCGACGTCCAATGCGCCGGAACATGCGCCACCTCCCACACATTCGACCAAATCGCCGCCTCCGTCGCACCCCCCAACGCCACCAACCGACACCGCCCACCACTCCCGGCCGCCAACCGAGCCTGCACATCCAACCCCACCCAATCCCCCGAAACCAACGCCACCCGCAACCCCGCCGGAACCCGATCCACCACCGCCAACAACATCTCCAGCAACGTCGGCACACTGTTCCACACCGTCACCCCATGACGAACACACAACTGCGCCCACCGCTGCGCATCCCGACGCTCCTCCTCACCCACCAACACCACCGCACCACCCACCGACAACAACCCGAACACGTCATACACCGACAAATCAAAATCCAACGCCGACACCGCCAACACCCGATCACCACACCCCACCCCCAACCGCTCATTCACATCCACCACCGTGTTCAACGCCGCCCGATGCGACACCTCCACCCCCTTGGGCACCCCCGTCGAACCCGACGTGAAAATCACATACGCCGCCGCATCCGGCGACACCCCCACCGGACCCGAAAGCCCCCCACCCACCCCCGCCTCCACCAACGACCCCTCACCCAACACCCGAACCACCCCAGCCCTCGCCAAAATCGACTCCCGCCGCGCCACCGGCTGATCCACCCCCACCGGCACATACACACCACCCGCCGCCAACACCCCCAACACCGCGACCACCTGATCCACCCCCTTGGGCAACACCACCCCCACCGCATCCCCCGGCACCACACCCCAACCCCGCAACAACCCCGCAACCCCCAACGCCCGACCCGCCAACTCCCCATACGTCACCGTCACAGCGTCGGAAACCAGCGCGGGCAGGTGCGGCTCGTCGGCGGCGCGGGCGAAGAACGCCTCATGCAGGGTGCCGTCCGGCACAGGACCGTCGGTGTCGTTGGCCCGCCGGCGGACGAGCATCTGGTCGTGAGGCGGTTCGACGGGGGCCGGGGCCGACCAGTCGCCCTCGGACAACCACTCCAGCAGGCCCAGGTGCGTGTCGAACATCGCGTCCAGCACACCCGGCGCGAACAACTCCTCCACCGCGTCCCAGCGAACGAGCAGCTCACCGTCGACCTCCGCCACCTGGTAGTCCAGCCAGACCTGCGGGGTCTGCGACACCCCCCAGACCTGCTCGGCGAAGGAGGGCCCGAGCGCGGCGCCGTCGGTGACGCCGAGCATGCTGGTGAACACCACGGGCATGGTCATCTCGATCGAGTCGGCGCGCCGGGCCAGCTCGCGCATCACCCACACGGCCGAGACCTCGCCGTGCTCCAGTCCGCGCCAGACCTCCTCCTGCAACCGTCGCGCGCCCTCCAGCCAGCCGGATCCCGACCGGTAGCCGACGAGCATCAGCGAGGTGAAGTCGCCGAGGACACGGTGGATGTCGGGATGCACCTCACGCCGGTCGAACAGCGTCAGGTTGAGCGTCAGCTCAGGCTGCGCGCTCCAGGCGGAGAGGATCTCCCCGAAAGCGGCCGCCAGCACCGTGGAGGCGGTCACGTCGTGTCTCCTGGCCAGGTCGGAGACTCGTCGCCAGCGTTCGGCGTCCATCCTGGCCTCGCGACGGACGAACCGGGGACGGTCGATCATGGCCGGGTCGACGCGCAGCGGCAGCCGGGGCGCGCCGGGCAGCTCGGGCAGGCGTGCGCCCCAGTACTCCTTGGCCGCTTCGAGGACCGCGGGATCGGGGGTGAGTCCGAGCACGTAGTCGCGGAACGACATCTCCAGCGGCGGAAGCACGGTGGCGGGGTCGTGGTAGAGCAGGTCGAGTTCGGCGAAGAAGGCCATCGTGCTCAACGCGTCGATGATGATGTTGTCGAAGCCGACCCCCAGCCGGACGCGGCCCTCATGCCGCGCGGCCCGCGCGTCGAACAGCGGCCAAGTCGCCGGATCGAACACCTGGTGCGACATCTGCTCGCGCAGCTGCTCGGCGCTGTCGACCATGGTGATCGTGAAGTGCGGCACCTGGGGCAGAATCCGCTGGAACCCTTCCTCGTCGAAGATGGCCCGCAGCATCTCGTGCCGCTCGATCAGCAGGTTCCACGCGGTCTGCAGCCGGTCGAGGTCGATGTCGCCCTCGAACTCGGTGTAGAAGTGGCAGCCGACGCCACCGAGCGTGAAGTGCTCGGCGCGACCGAGCCAGTAGGCGCGCTGCACCTCTGTCGGCGGGAACGGATCGTGACGGTGTTCGAGGTCGGCGCTCAGCACCGAGGCGGGCGCGCTCGCCTCGTCCAGGGTGAGGGTCGCGGCGAAGTCGGCGAGCACCGGCGAATCGAACAACAGGGTCAGCCTGGCGTCGGTGACGCCCGCCGAGCGCAGCCGCGCGATCATACGGGTGGCGAGCAGTGAGTCACCGCCGAGGGCGAAGAAGTTGTCCGTGCGGTGCACCTTGGGCAGATCGAGCAGACCGGCCCAGATCTCGGCGAGCAGGATCTCGGCCGGACCGATGGGTGCCTCCCCCGTCTCGATCACCGATGTGTGCTCCGCGAGGGAGGCGAGCGCGGATCTGTTGACCTTTCCGTTCGCGGTGAGGGGGAAGCGGTCCAAAACCGTGATGGTCGCGGGGATCGCGTGCGCCGGAAGCCGCTCGGCCAGCCAGGCGCGCGCCTCTCCCAGATCAGCCGTGACCGGGGTGACGAACGCGGCCAGGCGGCGCTGACGCCGCTCCCCCACCGCGACCACCACCGCACGCGTCACCGACGCGCACCCCTCCAACGCCGCCTCGACCTCACCCAACTCCAACCGAT
>Ga0233385_1000275_pt1 | contig 28675 bp, 30 predicted proteins | sample ElkDunMinimDraft_16_FD_191543 | JGI IMG/M metagenome (GOLD analysis project Ga0233385, IMG submission 191543) | Fecal eukaryotic communites from dung pellets of Tule Elk in California, USA - Elk Dung G36 | ecosystem: Host-associated > Mammals > Digestive system > Large intestine > Fecal | place...
AGCAGACGCAGCTCATCAATTTGATTGAGCGCCTGCTGTCGCACCACCGACCCGCCGGTCAGGTCGTGCGTCGCCCCCTCGGGCCCGGCAGTGTGAAACGCCGTTCCGTTCGTGAGCCAAAAGCTCACCTCCCACCGCGCAGCGTGTCGGGACAGGAACAAACACTTACCGAAATTTTGGCGTTTCGAACCTCGTTGTTCATCACTGGATCAACTCATGGACAAACTCGGCTGGGACTTCGTCCAGCAGCAGAAGCACAACCGCGATGGCTCGTACTCAACGCAAGCAGCACGTGGTGCAACGCTGAGCCTGAGCGCCCGCCAGCTTCGCGAACTAGGCTACCGCAACCTCAGAGTCAACACCGTTGGTCAGCGCCATCTGCGCGCCTTGGTTCAGCACTGGCAGGTGACTGGTGTATCGCCGGCGACCATCAAAAACCGGATGGCCCACCTGCGCTGGTCCTGCGAAAAGGCGGGTCGCAGCGGGGTTGCCAAAATCAGCAACGACGAATTGGGCATACCACGCCGTTCATATATCGCTAAAGAGAGCCGGGCCCGCGAGCTTCCTCAAACAAATCTCAATGCCATCACCGATCCGTACGTTCGACTCAGCCTGCGCTTGCAAGCTGAATTTGGCCTGCGGCGAGAAGAATCGATCAAGTTCATCGCGGCAGTCGCCGACCAGGGCGGCCACATTGCTTTAAAGAGTTCTTGGACAAAAGGCGGCAAGCCCCGCGAAGTTCCGATCCGGACACGGTCCCAAGAAGACCTGCTGACCGAGGTTCATGCATTCACGAAAGGCGGCAGCCTGATCCCTTCTCATCTCTCATATAAACAACAGCTCAAGCGATACGAGCATCAGATTGCCGCCGCCGGCCTGAGCAAAATGCATGGTCTACGTCACCTGTATGCACAGCAGCGCTATCTCGAGTTAACAGGCAAGCAAGCCCCTGCTGTCACCGCCTCAATCAATGCGCAACTGATTGGAGGTCGCGAGCAAGGCTGGCTCGGCCAGGTCGCCGTTCCTACCGCACAGATCTCAATCAGCCCGCCTCTGAGTGACAGAGAAGCGCGCCTACTGATTTCGCACGAGCTGGGCCACGAGCGAATCGCGATCACCAGTACCTATTTGGGGTCGACCAAATCTAACGAAGCGGCGAGCAAATAATATGAATATCTTTGGTAACGAAACCACCGTCAGCCGAGTGGCAGGAACCGTAGTTTCTATCGTCATCGGCGGCCTTCTCGCATCAAGCGGCCCTGATTTCTTCCCTTGGCTTGGCCCCTTCGCAGCATGGCCGGGTATCGCACTGGCGGGCGCTGGAATCATCCGTTTCCTCCCTCCCGAGCCGGGCAAGGAAGGGCGTGAATAATGGACACCGGAAAGCTTGAATGGCTCTTCTCGCTCTTCGACGGCGCAGTCGATTTTTTGATCGTAGCGACCGCGCCTTTTTTGTCGATGATTGGACATCAGATCAACGAGTGGATAGTCGCGCTCGGCTTCCTGTCATTGATGATCATGGCGATTCGGCTACCTGCCGACGGCCCACTTCGCGCCGCTTTCAGCGGCCCCGCGATTCTGCTCGTCCTGGTCTATGGCCTTCAGCCAACACCTCTGAAACTGACGTCCGGGGCTACAGTCGACGCAACGAACGCGCAAAAGATCGCGTACAACCTGATCATGACGATCAACAAATCTCTGAACTCAGCCATCGCGGAAACGATGGGCGGAATGAGCGTGAATGGGAATTTCATCCCAGCTGATGCCTTGCTGAACTACAGCGTGCAGCGCACAGCTGACCAGTACGCCAACAGCGATTTGGGACGTTTGATTCGTGACTACAACCAGCAGTGCTCTCCCCCAAGAACCATGTTTGCAAATGCCGCCGACAGAGCAAAGGTCGAGGCCTATCACGCCGTGGGATTGCTCGGAGGCGCCGGGCTAGGCATACCCGACGAGCAGCGTGGGCTGTGGTCGCAGATGAAAATCGCCGGGCGAGGCGTAGGCGAAATAGTAACGTCGGTCGGCTCATGGTCCGGGCAGGTCATTACAGCAAATACGCTCAGTGAAATTTTGGACGCAGGCACAGTCCGAGAACGCCGGGCCGAGGGCTTGGCCGCGTTAGCGAAGGCTGATGCCGTCTTCGTGACTGATCGTCCCTACGTCCTCCCAACGCAGCAACATTGGTCCGCGATCCAGGCCGGCAAGCCGGATGCGACACCAAGCTATCTCACCATTGGCGACGCGCCACCACAAATTCGCGATGACCTCGTCAAAAATGCGGTTGCCTGGAAGCCGGACGAAGGTGGTGAAGAAGCGTCTCAGGGATTCAAGATAAAAAGCTGTGTGGAGGCATACCACGTCGCACAGTTTGCCGCCGAGCAGGCCTACCGTGCACTGGTCGAGAGCGGGGGCCAGGCGTCTGTCGGTCAGAGAACCGACATCGATGCTGGCGTCCTTGCGGCAGGTCGCAGCTGGAAAAAGGTTCAAGAAGCAGTATTTGCTGGGGGAGAAGATAAAAAGACCGGTGCATTGGGCACCGTTGTGGCCGGCACCATATCGAGTTGGCAAGCAGGTAAAAACTATTTGAAGTGGGTCGAGCTTCAAACTCTATTGCCGGCATACGTCGCGGGAATGGCGGGTGTCTTTTGGCTCGTCCTGATCATCGGTCCCATTGCCATCGCCATGGCACCCCTCAGAGGTTGGCAAACCATACCGCAGTGGCTCGCAATGCTCGCATTTCCAGTCCTCGCGATCATTTTTTGTCATCTGATAGCCGTCTCAGCATCCGTTGCCATGAGTTCGGTCGCGCTTGCTCAAGCCGCCCTATCGGCCGGCTGGCAGGGCGGCGGAACAGATCTCGACCTGGTGTATGGCAGCATCCAGATGCTGTTCGGCCTGCTGCTTGCGGCGGGCACCTGGTTAGCCACAACGATCACCGGCGTCAGCCTGGGCGGCCTTGGCGGAGCGGCGCGACAGCAAGTTGTAACTGGGGCCGACGTTGCTAAGGCGGTTGCAGCCACAGCAACGATCGCAGCCAGGGGCGCCGCGCTCGCCAGTAAAGCGGCGGCTAGCCCCAAAGGTGGCGGTGGCGGTGGCGGTGGCGGTGGCGGTGGCGGTGGGAGTGTTGGGGCGAAAATGCAGTTCTCCCAATCAGTATCTTCAAACGGCGTACAGCCAAGTAGCAGATCCGAGGCTAGATACAGTTCCCGGTTAGGTGCTCAGCTCATACCTTCTCGGAAGCCGAATATCGATTTAAGTCAGCCCGCAAGCAATAGCGACAGCTTCGCCCTTGGCCGCACTCCACGCAGCAAAAAAAAGCGTCGGTCAAAGGATGATGAATGATCAGGCTGCCATATTTCAGAATCCCGGACAGGACCTGGGGAGTGGCTTCTGGCACACCTGCCGACAGGGAAAATAGGCAACCCCACAAAACTTCGGAGTCGCCTGTCATGCTCAGTTTCCCGGCCTGGTTAACTGCCGATTTCACTAAGATTCGGAACACCCCAGTCAATCTCCGCCACATCCTGGACTGCGCGGCCAAGCACAGGGATCTGTGCTGGCTACTCCGCGGCGATCCCCATCTCCTCCATCCGCAGCTAAGCGCTGTCCTCTCGTTTGATTGGAGCAGCAACGATATACCGGTCGAGCTGCGCCCGATCAAAACCCCAGATATCGATTCAGTGAGCGCCTACCTGTTAGTCACCGAGATCAATAGGCGCAGCGGCATCGATGCGCGCTGTGAGGAACGACACGAGCAATGGTTCGAGGAGCTGCTTAGCCAATTGCCCAAAGTGAACGTGCCATACGGCGGGAGGGCCTGATGGCCGCGAAAATCCGTGTGTCCTGGCTCCTCGCAGTAGTGCTGCTGGTCCCTGTCGCCGCCCTCCTCGCGGGACAAATAGCGTTCCTCACTCCGCATCTGACCTACCTGTCGATGCTGCTGATTACTACTGCTGCTGCAATCGGTGCGTTTCGCCGGCACGGCCAACTCGAACAGGTGCAGCCGTTTTGGTGCATGTTCATGGGGCTCTCAGCAGCCCTGATTTCAGCGTTGCTATAGGAGAAACGATATGGATATGAATCTAGCCCGCGCGCCCCTACAGGCCGTCGCGCTCCTAACCAGCGACGGCGCCGCCAGCCAGGCGCTGTTCGCATACCTCGATGAGACCCCGGAGGAGGCCGCTACAGCGTTGGCAGGCTCGCCCTGGGGGTCTAGCGTGAACATGGGGCTAGGACTGCTGGGCCTAGAAATGGCACTGATGGTTTGCCCACCGCTGATCCCGGAGGGCGCGCCTGCACGCTACCCAATTCGCGCCATAGCATTGATGACTGACGATGTGCCGACTCGTGCAGCACTACTGCAGATCCTGGCCGAGGATGAGCATGAGGCGCGGGCAGAGTTGACGGACAGCTGTTGGGCCGACGCCGTTGCTGAGCCCCTGTACGAGCGGCAACGGCTGGAGCGCGAGCCGGGAGTTAATCAATAGACATTTATTGATTATTCATTATTAAACTATTGACGAATTCGCGGACGATAGCAATATAATGGCATCAGCGGCGCAGTAGGGTTATGTAGAGGGACCCTGCCGTTGGGCGAGCGGGAGGAGGAGCCTAAAAACACTCCTCCCACGGCCCTACACTTTTCAATTGCGCAGGTGGCTAGTGTCAATCAAAGAGGGCGATCTGCGGCGCTATATAGCCGCCGGCATAGTCCAGGAAGTGCGGACCATAAAAGTCGCTGACGGCTGGCTGCTGCAAATCCAGCTGCCAGACGAACTTGCCACCCTTCAAAGGCAACGTGGGGGGCCTCGTGTATTCAAAAGCCTAGACAAGCTGTCGCAAATGCTTGAGGGAGCAGGTCTGGCGAGGTTCGCGGTCCATATTCAGCCAGCCGAGGCTTCTGTCACGAATACCGAGCACTGAGGATGTGCCGCGTAGCCCATATGGAACTCATGTATGAATCCCAAATATCTGAACACCTGCTTTATTGCCGCCGGAGCAATAGCGCTGGCCGGCTGTGGAAACAGCTATGACGGCATGTACGCAGCCCAGGGCGGCTTTTTAGGACCCTTGATCACAATAGAAATCGACGGAAGCAAGGCGAGCATCACGCAGATAGATCAGCTTCGACAGCGGATCACACGCGAGGAGACCTGGCGCGCCGAGGACAAGGGCGGAGAAAAGCTGCTGCTCACAAGTCTTCACGACATCACCTACGCTTTCGTCCGCGCTGTTGACGATCGAGGCCTCGAGTGCCTGAACTGTGGCGACGACCTACCCGTCTCGTGGAAGCCATTCAACCCAACCAAATAAGGACGTGACGACATGGGTTTCATAATCATCTGCTGGATCGTGATGGGCGCGCTATGCGCACTCATTGCGCTCGCAAAGCGCCGGAGCAGCCTGGGATGGTTCCTGCTCGGGTGCCTCTTCGGCCCACTGGCCTTGCTATTCGCTGCGGCTATGTCCGCAGCACCGAGAACCCTATATGAGCCAGCGCATACGCTGAAAACATGCCCTCACTGCGCTGAGACAGTAAAAATCCAGGCCGTAGTCTGCAAGCACTGCGGCCAGCACTTAGGGAACGTGATCGAAAACAATCCAACGCAGGATCAGTGGAACCGGGAGCTGGAAAAACTCCCGCACCGCAAAGCAAGCCGCTGGGGTTCCTCTCCTCAACCGGAAAAAGAGGGCGACTGAGTCCTCTGCGACACAAACTGCGCAAGCGCATCCCACGACCAATGCTCGCAGGGGTGCCACAGGCAAAAACCGGCAAAAACCGGCAAAAGTAGTCACTCAAAGTCGAAAGCTGCCGGGGAGATCCAAGCAAAACCTAATCGGTGATCAAATTAAGTAGGCTGCCAGAGAGGCTCTAAGAGCAAATGGGATTCTTCTGTTGCATAGTTTTCAGCCCATTCGAACTTCCCGCTGGGGTAGACCCCATTAACCTGCTTAATGTTCGACAAACGAAAAAAACCAGCAGCTAAGTGTTCTGCCCTTGTCTGGGTCACCGCCGCAAGGCCTAATTTTTGCCAAAAGCGGTCTCTTCTAACAGCAACGTTCACACCAGCCGTCTGCATTTGGCTCGGATAGAGAATGGCATCAACGTTCAAGTTTTTCTGAAAAATTGTCTGAGAAACGAGCGAGGTCAGACGATAATCATCACCGGGTGTAGTCAAAACCTCGGAAAGAAATGTATCCGCAATAGCCATTGCTCTTGCTTGTTCTAAAGGGCATGCGTTCATCATTCCCAAGAGCGACTTGGCATTTTCTTTATTTACCATTCGCCCGCACCCTGTTCTTAGGAGCAGCACCATTTCTCCAATTGGGCAGGTCCTAATTGGCTTCCCTGGTAGAGCTTGAAAGCGGGCCAGCGCGACTAGGCTATCCTCTACCCGCGTCTCTCGCAGTGCAGTTTCCGCACTGCTCGCGAGGTAGACCACTGGATGCCCATCGACATCCACTCGACCTGGCTTGATGACTTGGGATTCTGGCCAAATTACATCTTTAACAGCAGAGATGTCGCCATCAGATGTCAAAGCCCGAACCCTCAAAAATTCGCCACCTTCCCAGTCAATGTTCAGTATTGGATGAATACCAATCAACTCTGTGAGGAATGCGGATTGTTCCTGAAATGCCATAAAGGGAAAAGCTTTTATCTGTTTGCATAATTGGCCAATTTGCATTGGAGGGAAAGCATCAACGATAGATCTAGCCATCCTTGCCTCACAAAAGGTATTCCATATTTATTACGACTAAGCATACCGAAAAAATCAGCTTGGGGATTGTAGACATCAAATCACCGCTCCGAGTCGTAAGCACCACATTAGAGATTCCGCTTTTTGGCCATTCGAGACCGACAGGCCCGGCCAAAAGCAGCCGCTGTGAAGGCGGTTCTGAAAGCTATCGGCACCCAGAACACCGTCTCGTTTTTGGAGGCGGAGATCGCGCGCTTGGGCGTCATTCTGGAACAGGTGGGTATGGCGTTAAAGGCGATGCGGTGGCAAACTGCTGCTATGCCGTTTCGCCGGGAGGGGGTATGGATATCTGGGAAATAGACAAGCTATTTTTGTTTATTGCTTTTGTTATTCCTGGATTCATAAGCTTGAAATTCTATCAGCTAATGTTTCCGGGCATACTGCGCAATGCAGCTGATCAGTTAGTTGATGCAATAGCCTATAGCTGCATCAATTATGCAATTCTTCTGTGGCTTATACTTTTAGTTGAGAGCAGCAAGCTGCAGGATGTGCATCCTAAACTATATTATCTTTTTTATGTTTTCGTTCTTTTTGCAGCTCCAGTAGTTTGGGTTCTTCTCTGGAGCTGGATGAGAAGCTGGGAAGTGTTCCGAAGAAATGCTCCACACCCAGTTGATAAGCCTTGGGACTTCGTTTTTCGACAGAACAAAGAATACTGGATGATTGTGTATCTGAAAAGCGGGCAGGTTGTTGGTGGTAAATTTTCCACAAGATCATTTGCTTCCAGTTCGCCCGCAGAAGAGCAAGTTTATCTTGAGGAACTCTGGATAGTTCAAGAAGGTGTTTTGCAAAGAGCGATAAAGGGAAGTGCGGGGGCTCTTATAAGTGCGTCTGAAATTTCCTACTTAGAGCTATTCAACTATGGCAGCTGAGGTGATTCTATGAGTGATGATAAAGATAAGTCTGTACCAGTGTATGACGGTTACCAGCCTGGACTGGAGCAGAGGGGCTACCAGCCGGTCCAAAGCGTGCCAGTCCATCGCCCTGAGCCAGGTGCTGGCTATCAGCCAACCAGCCACGGGGAAAGCCCAGCCAATGTTCCGACGCCGCCTAAAGAGCGTTAAGGCCTCTGAGGCTACACTGATTGGCTAGCTGTAGCAGGTTCAAGCGTGCCAGCAAGAATCCGGCATACAGGAGGAGCAGCGATGATGATGAGCAAGCAACAGAGCCGCGGTCAGGTGACTGTGAACGTCCAGGCAGCGCCGGCTGGAGGCTGGGACATCGGCCAGGTCACGGTATGCGGTCGAGATGTACCGCCAACTCGGAGGGGCGAGTTTGATACGGCAGAAGAGGCCGAGACGGCCGCCTTCAAGCGTGCTGAGGCTTTTGCCAAGGAAGCTGGGCTCGACCAGCCGTTCACTGCCCTCTAAATCGGTTCCTTTCGCGTGCGCCGGACCCCGATGATAGGGGGGAGGAGTCGTAGTATATGGCTGGCGGCCGGTCAAGGTGGCTGATGAGGAGCAGCGTTATCTGCTTCCAGCCTCCGACAAGATGCCGGCACGTGGCAGCTACCGTCTCTGAAGCGCATACCGACGACTTGGGAGGCGGTACAGTAGAGGTACAGTGCCCAGCTTACCGCACCTAGCAAAAACTAGCCAAAGCTCTATGAATTCAACTAGTTAAAGCTATTGTACCTTGACTCAGCCTAGCCTAGACTTTACTCGCCTCGGTGCATCAGGCTACGACTTGTAATCAGTAGGTCCCGAGTTCGACTCTTGGTGCCGGCACCATATAAAAAAAGCCTCGCAGAAATGCGAGGCTTTTTTTATGTCTGCAAGAAATGCTTTAGGCGATAACCGACGTCCCTTACAGGCTTTGCCCGCCCGTCCCACTCAAGTTCCCTCACGCTTAAACGCTATGCCGTTGCGCTCCAGAATTTTCTCCATCAGCACGGTATACAGCGGCCGGCCGCCGAGAATTTGCGCCACGATGGCGGCGCCAAGGCAAGTGATGATGATCGGCAGCATCAAGGTGTAGCTGGAGGTCATTTCTAGAACCAAAATGATGCCCGTTAATGGCGCCCGTACTGTCGCGGCAAATAAGCCGCCCATCCCCGCCACAATAAACGTGCCGACTTGTAAATCGCTTTCGGGAAAAAGCAACTGCGCCCCAAAACCGAAAATCGCGCCAAAGGAAGCCCCGAGTGCTAACAACGGTGAAAAAATCCCGCCCGGCGCGCCTGAGCTAAAGCTGATCGTTGAGGTTAAAAAGCGCAGCGCGAAGACCAGTAGCAACATGCCGATGCCTAGCTGGCCTGCGGAAACCTGGCGCACCACATCAAAACCGCCACCAATGATTTCAGGCAAATAAATCCCAAAAACCCCGCAGCAGCCGCCAACGAAAGCGCCGGTGATCACAAAGCGGGACATTTTGCCTTGGTAGAAATCCAGAAACTTTTGCTGCAAGAACAATAGAAAACTATTGAAGCCCACCCCGACCAGGCCAAACAACAAGCCCAGCACGAAATACAGCCACAAGGAGCTCTGCGCGGGCATGGCGAATTCCGGCATCAATAAAATCGGTGCGCCACTGGTAATCACCCGGCAGGCTATGGTGGCAAATACCGCACCGACAAACACCGCCTTGACTGAGAGCAGCCCGTACTTGAACTCAGAGCGCATCTCTTCAACAACAAACAAGATTCCAGCCAACGGCGCGTTAAAGGCTGTGGCAATCCCCGCGGCAGAGCCGGCAGCCAGCAGCACATGGCGCATGTCGTTGTTTTTAACCCGACCAATATCGGAAATCATCTGGCCGATATTGGCGCCTAATTGTACCGTCGGCCCTTCACGCCCAAGCACCATGCCTGAGCCAAGACTGCCTAAACCGCCGATAAATTTAACCGGGATGACTCGCCACCAGCGCACGGGCCGGAAATCCTGCAAAGAGGCTTCGATTTCCGGAATCCCCGAGCCACCGGTTTCTGGAGCATAGCGCTTGACCAGGTAGTACGCGGCGCCGGCCAATAAGGCCGAGAGGGCAAAGGCTGTGGCGACGACTGCGGCTTTATCCTCAAACCAGGTGTGCGGTAATTGGGCCCGCTGATTGAAGACCCAGGTTGTTGATAGCTCAAAACCGACGCCAACAAAGCCCACCAGCAGACCAACAATCACCGCCAGCAGCAAGGTTTTTAATGCCTCGTGACCGGACTCCCGCCAGTTTTTCAGGACGCGGATGGAGTGCTGCCTTTTTTGAGTCGAATCGGGGCCATTGCCGGGCATATCGCTATCAACCACCGAGTTATGACACGGTCAACATCCCCACGCGATTTCGCGCAGACGTTGAGCAAGTAAAGCACCGTTTTCATTACCTGGCGGCGCGGCAGCGCACGGCAGACGTCCGCAGAGGCTTAAGCACACCACGGAGCCGGCCAAAACAAAACCGACCTTCGCCGCGCATGGGCAACGCTTACGCCGTCGGTACACGCCGCGCATGCAAAAAACCTCACAAAGACAGTTCGGCGCATCTAGCTATTGGTGAAGCAGACAGCTCGATCAAGCGAGCTGAGCGAGCATTCCCGTTGCGCCTTTGGCTGAGTCGCCCCGACAGCCGAGACAACGACGTACTTTGCATGCAAAAATAATAGCGCGATTATCCTTAGTCGCTCTGCGCGGGATTAGGCCCCTGACCGGCGCAGTTGAACGCTGGTTAGCTGGTAATGAGCGAAACAAGAACAAGATGAAAAAACATCTGAATGATCAGCTCTACGAAATCGTCGCGGCGAGCATCAAGAAAGAAAGGCTCAAGAAAGGGACGCTCTTACTGGAAGGTCCGCTGGCCGAACTCTTTGGTGTCAGCCGCTCCCCCGTACGTCAGGCGCTGGCAAATCTGCACCAGAACGGCTTGATCTGTACCTTCGAAGGACGCGGATACCTGGTCGGCAAGGAGCCGGCAGAGGTACTGCGTCGCACATTAAAGCCTGACGACTTCAAGCTCAGTGACGACACTGCCCGAGCGCCGAAAAAGACCGAAGCCTGGAAGTCGGTTTATGACCGCATCGAGCGGGACCTGCTACACCAGTCTCTATATGGCAGCTATCGCATCAATGAACTGGAGCTGTCACGGCATTACTCAATCAGCCGTACGGTTTCCAGCCAGGTGCTGACGCGCCTATCGCTGATGGGGCTGGTGGAACGTGATGAACGCTCGCGCTGGCAGCTGGCGCAGTGGGACGAAAATCGTCTGGCCGAGCTCTACGAAGTGCGTCGCCGCCTGGAACCTTATGTCCTGGAGCGCGCTGCCGAGTTTCTTCAGCCGGCGCAGATTGACCGCTATATTGAACGCCTGCGCCACGCAATGACGACTTACCCAAACATGGACAGCCGGCAATTCGACGAATTGGAGAGCGATCTGCACATCGAGACTCTAGGGCTCTGTCCTAATCGGCAAATGCTGCAGATCCTGCGCCGCACTCACTCCCTGCTGCTGTCTGGCAAACATATCCTGCTCGACAAGAGCTACTTCCCGGACGAGGAACCCTTCTTCCAAGAGCATCTGAGCATCTTTGAAAATTTGCAGGACGGGCGTACTGACCTTGCCGCGCAGAGCATGGAAGCGCACCTGGTTATCGCAGAACGCAAGGTCAAACAGCGCTTAGGCGAGTTCCGCGATCAGAATCTCATCGAGTGCATGCCTTATCTGGAGCGGATCAAGGCCTAGGCGGCACACGAACGAACCGCTATGAGTCGTGGCGTCAAATGCGAAAATAGACGGAAATTTCGGCCGTTTTGCGCTCCACTGCAACGATCAGGTGACCGCGCCGACCTGCCAGGGCACGAACTCGTTGTCGCCGTAATTGTACAGCTCGCTCTTCGACGGCTCGCCCGAAGCGATCTCGACAATGATGTCGAAGATCTTCTGCCCTGCCTCGGCGATACTCAATTCACCATCGATGATGCCGCCGCAGTTGATGTCCATGTCTTCTTCCAGGCGTCGGTACATCTCCGTATTGGTGGCCAGCTTGATGCAGGGCGCAGGCTTGAAACCGGATACCGAGCCGCGTCCGGTGGTGAAGCAGATCATGTTGGCGCCAGAGGCCACCTGACCAGTCACCGACACCGGGTCATAACCTGGGCTATCCATGAACACGAAGCCGCGCTCGGTGATCGGCTCGCCCCATTCGTACACGCCGTTGAGCGAGCTGGTACCGCCCTTGGCAGCGGCGCCGAGCGATTTCTCCAGAATGGTTGTCAGGCCACCGGCCTTGTTGCCCGGCGAGGGGTTGTTGTTCAGTTCGGCACCGTTGATTTGGGTGTAGTGCTCCCACCAGCTCAGACGGTCGAGTAGCTTCTGGCCAACCTCGTGGCTGATCGCGCGGGCAATCAGCAAGTGTTCGGCACCGTAGATTTCTGGCGTTTCACTGAGGATTGCGGTGCCGCCGTGCTGAGCCAGCAGGTCGGCGGCATAGCCCAGCGCCGGGTTGGCGGTAATGCCCGAGTAGCCGTCCGAACCGCCGCACTGCATGCCCACCATGATGTGCTCCACGCTTTCCGAGGTGCGTTCCAGACGGCCGATGGCGTCCAGCATTTTCGTCACCTCTTCGATGGCGCGCTCAATGCTGGCACGCGTACCGCCGACATTTTGGATGTTGAAGACACGGAAGTTCGGTCCTTCGCTGATGTTGTAGCGCTTCATCAACGAGGAAATCTGGTTGGTCTCGCAGCCCAGACCGATTACCAGAGCACCGGCGATATTGGGGTTGCAGGCGTAGCCCCAGATACTGCGCTCGAGGAATTTAAACCCTTCCGAGTCAGTATTGATGGCGCAGCCGCTGCCGTGGGTCAGGGCGACCACACCGTCGATGTTATAGCGCTTGAGCAGCTCCGAGCCGTTGAAATGCGCGGCGACTGCGCGCGATACCGTGGCCGAGCAGTTCACCGTAGACAGGATGCCGATGTAGTTGCGCGTGCCGACGCGCCCATCCGGGCGGCGATACCCCCTGAAGCGGCGACGCTGTTCCGGTGGCAGCACTGGCGTGCGGGCAATTGGCGGCGGCATTTCGTTGCTGGCATGGCTTTGCGGCATGACCACGTTATGGATATGGACGTGCTCGCCGGCAGCGATGTCCCGGCTGGCGACGCCGATGACCTGACCGTATTTGAGCACTGGCTGCCCCGACGCAATAGCGCGGCACGCAATCTTGTGCCCAGCTGGAATATCATTCAGCGCGTCTAGCCCGAGGCTTTCGACGCGACTTCCACCGGCCAGTGCACGGCGAGCGACGGCCACTGAGTCAAGTTCGCTGAGGATGACCACGGTCGGGCTATTGGTGATGAGTTGCATGGCTCGTTCTCGTTGTTGTTGTGATCGACTGGCAACGATATTGGCAAAAATGAACATTGCACGCAATAAATTCAGATGCTAGTGTCAGCCCCATATAGCTGCTTGCTACCAAAAAAAAACAACAACGAGGCTTCTCAGATGGACTTGCCCCATCCTTCCGGGAGCGCCGGCCAACTGCCGGCATCCTGTCTGAACGTCCCAGCCGCTACCCTGCAGGGCGCTCGCCATGCATAAGCTCATCGACGGCTACTTCACCCTGCTCAAAGTGCTCGCGGTCATCTGCCTGGTGACCATGGTGGTACTGGTGTTCGGCAACGTGGTACTGCGCTACGGCTTCAACGAAAGCATTCTTATCTCCGAGGAGCTGTCACGTTGGGCATTCGTCTGGCTGACCTTCCTGGGCGCTGTGATCCTGCTGCGCGAGCGTGGCCACATGGGCGTGGACCTGGCGCTGCGTGCCATGCCGAAATGGGGTGAGCGCGGCTGCATGATTCTGTCGCAGGCGCTGATGCTCGCTTGCTCCGGCCTGTTCTTCTGGGGCAGCTGGCAGCAAGTGCAAATCAACCTGAACGTGCCTTCCCCGGTGGCCGGCTGGTCCATGGGGCTGTTCTATGGCGCTGGCGTGTTCTTCGGCGCATCGGCCTGCGTGATCCATGTCTGCGAGGCCTGGCGCCTGATCCGCGGCGGCGAGCTGCCGCGTCGCGACCCGCTGGAAGAAATCCACCAGTAGCAGCTGAGTCGGCTGAGCAGCCGGCCCTCATAACGATAAGAACCGGGGTAATGTGATGATCGTCATCGCAATTTTCGTGATTTCTCTGTTGGCCGCCATGGCTATTGGCGTACCAATCTCTTACGCACTGATCATTTGTGCGCTGGCCATGATGTATCACATGGACCTGTTCGACGCGCAGATCGTCGCCCAGGGCTTGGTCAATGGCGCCGACAGCTTCCCGCTGATGGCGGTGCCCTTCTTCATGCTGGCCGGCGAGCTGATGAACGCCGGCGGTCTGTCCAAGCGCATCGTCAACATGGCCATCGCCCTGGTTGGCCACATCAAGGGCGGCCTGGGCTACGTAACTATTCTCGCCGGCTGTGTGCTGGCAGCGCTTTCCGGTTCGGCCGCCGCCGATGCTGCCGCGCTGGCCGCATTGCTGGTGCCGATGATGGTCAAGGTCGGCCATAGCCGCGAGACCTCTGCCGGCTTGGTTGCGGCCTCAGGAGTGATCGCCCCGGTGTTACCGCCGTCGATCGGTCTGATTCTGTTCGGTGTCGCCGCCAACGTGTCGATCACCAAGCTGTTCCTGGCTGGCATCGTTCCGGGGCTTTTGATGGGCATGTCACTGTGTGCGGCCTGGTTTCTGGTGTCCCGTCGCGGCATCACGCTTACCACCACCGAGCGCGCTCCGCTGCGCGAGGTGGCCAAGGCGTTCAAAGAAGGTGTCTGGGCACTGCTGCTGCCGATCATCATCCTCGTGGGTCTGCGCGCCGGTATCTTCACGCCGACCGAAGCCGGTGTGGTAGCGGCGGTCTACGCCCTACTGGTATCTGTGCTGGTCTATCGCGAGCTGACCTGGAAGAGCCTTTATCAGGTTCTCGTGGCCTCGGTGATGACCACCTCAATGGTGATGTTCCTGGTGGCCTCGGCCATGGTCGCGGCCTGGATGATTACCGTGGCGGACCTGCCTAGCTCAATGGTCGGCCTGCTCGAACCGCTGATGGACAGCCCGCGCCTGCTGATGCTGCTGATCGTCGCCATCGTCATCGTCATCGGCATGGCGATGGACATGTCCCCGCTGATCCTGATCCTGGCCCCGGTGATGATGCCGGTGGTGGTCGCGGCCGGTATCGACCCGGTTTATTTCGGCGTGATGTTCGTGATGGTCTGCGCGATCAGCCTGCTCACGCCCCCCGTCGGCGTGGTGCTCAACGTGGTGGCTGGGGTTTCCAAAGTCGGCTTCGTCGGCATCGTTCGCGGGGTGATGCCCTTCCTGCTGGCGGAGCTTTTGATTATCGGACTGCTGCTGGCATTCCCACAGCTACTACTCGTCCCGGCCAGCTGGCTGTACTAGCGAAACACTACGCCGTCGGCTCGCGAGCGGACGGCGTCAGGGCCTACACCCGACTCCAAATGCCGATTTCGGCGAATCATAAAAACAAGAGGAATTCACATGAAATTGTTACCCAAGGCACTGACTTCTCTGCTGTGCGCGTCGAGCATGCTGCTGTCTGCCGCTTACGCCCAGGCTGACGAGATCAACCGCCACAACTTCAAGATCGCCTTCGTGCAGGCCAAGGACCATCCGCACGGCCTCGGCGCGCAGAAATTCGCCGAGCTGATCAAGGAAAAGAGCGACGGCAAAATGAAGGTAATGGTATTCGCCAGCGGCACCCTCGGTGGTGACGCCCAGGTGATCTCGTCCGTGCAGGGCGGCACCGTCGACATGACGCTGGTCACGCCCGGCCTGCTGTCTGGCATCGAGAAAGGCTTCGGTCTGTACGGCGTGCCGTTCCTGTTCCAGAACTCCGCCGAAGTCGATGCGGTGCTCGATGGCCCGGTCGGGCAGAACCTGCTGACCAAGCTCGAACCGCACGGCATCATCGGTTTGGGCTACTGGGACCACGGCTTCCGTCACGTCACCAACTCCAAGCACCCGGTGACCAAGCTCGAAGACCTCAAGGGCTTGAAACTGCGCCTGCAGCAAATCCCGACCGCTATCGAGTCGTTCAAGGCGCTGGGCGCCAACGTGGTGCCGCTGTCGTTCACCGAGCTGTACACCGCAATGGAAACCCGCACCGTCGACGGTCAGGAAAACCCGCTGGCCGCCATCGAGACGTCCAAGTTCTATGAAGTGCAGAAGTACCTGTCGCTGACCGGCCACTTCTACGACCCGCTGGTGGCAATCTTCAGCAAGCGCACCTGGAACAAGCTCAACGAGACCGAACGCGAGCTGGTACGCAGCGCCGCTACGGAAGCCCAGGCCTACGAGCGCAAAGTTTCCCGCGAGATGGACATCAGCTCCCGCGATGCCCTGGCCAAGCTGGGCATGCAAGTCAACGAAGTAGCCCCCGAGGAAATCGAGCGCATGCGTGAGCAGGTGCGCCCGGCAATGGACAAGCTGATCGCCGACTACGGCCCGGATCTGATGGCAGAAATGAACGCGGAAATCGCCAAAGTCCGCGCTGCCCAGTAACTCGACCTGCAGCGGCCGTCACCACGGCGACCCTGCATTCCCGCATCAAGGTAGATATTCATGACAGCTATCACAGTCGGCTTCATCGGCCTCGGGCTGATGGGCCATGCCATGGCCGCCAACATCCAGAAGCGAGGCTTCGCGCTGGGCGTTATGGCGCACCGTAACCGCCAACCGGTCGAGGACCTGGTGAGCAAGGGCGCTCGCGAATACGCCAATGCTGCCGAGCTGACCCGTAACGTCGACGTGGTGCTGCTGTGCCTGCCCGGCACGCCAGAAGTCAACCGCACCCTCAACGGTGACACCGGCATTCTCGCCGGCCTGCGTCCCGGCCAGATCGTTCTCGATTGCAGCACCGGCGACCCGAATCGCACGGTCGAAGTAGCGGCACAAGTCACCGCGCTCGGCGGCCACTACCTCGACACACCGGTTAACCGCACCCCCAAGGAAGCCCAGGCCGGACGCCTCAACGTGCTTGCCGGCGGCGACGCCGAGGTGCTGGACAAGGTGCGTCCGATTCTGGAGTGCTTCTCCGAGACCATTCATCACCTCGGTCCGCTTGGCTCGGGGCACAAGGCCAAGGTGATCCACAACTTCATTGCCCAAGGCAACGCCACCATTCTGGCCGAGGCGTTCTGCACGGCGGCGAAGAACGGCATCGACCTGGCATCGTTCGCGGAAATCTGCAGCATGAGCGGCGGCTACAGCCGCACCTTCGAGCGGATCATTCCCTATGTTCTGCACGGCGACGACTCAGGTCAGCAGTTCGCCCTGGCTAACTGCGTAAAGGACATGCGCTATTACACGGAGCTGACCAAGTCCACGCCGACCACCGGCATCGTTTCCGATGCGGTTTACCAGACCTTCATGTTGGCCAAGGCGCTGGGCCACGGCGACAAATACGTGCCGCGCCTGTTCGATGTGCTGGGTGAAATCAACGGCGTGCAGGTACGCGTCGACCAAGGAGAGAAACAAGCATGAAGCTTCTGCGCTATGGCCCCATGGGCCAGGAAAGACCGGCGTTGCTGGCGGCCGATGGCAGCCTGCGCGACCTCTCCGAGCACGTACTCGACATCAGCCGGCAGGTGCTGGACAAGCAAGAGCTCGACAAACTTCGCGCGCTCAACCCCGACAGCCTGCCGAAAGTCGAGGGCGACGTGCGCATCGGCACACCGGTCGCCAACGTCGGCAAGTTGGTGTGCGTCGGCCTGAACTACGCCGATCACGCCAAGGAATCCAATCTGCCGGTACCCAGCGAGCCGGTGCTGTTCATGAAAGCGACCAGCGCCATCTGCGGCCCGAATGATCAGGTGATCATTCCACGCGGCGCCGAGAAAACCGACTGGGAAGTGGAGCTGGGCATCGTCATTGGGCGCAAGGCGCAGTACGTAGAGCAGGCGCAAGCGCTGGATTACGTGGCGGGTTACTGCATCGTCAACGACGTCTCCGAGCGTGCCTTCCAGCATGAGCGCGGCGGCTCCTGGGACAAGGGCAAGGGTTGCGATACCTTCGCGCCCATCGGTCCATGGCTGGTCACCCCCGACGAGATCGCCGACCTGCGCGACCTGGATCTGCATCTGAGTGTGAACGGTGAAACCCGCCAGCAGGGCAACACCCGCACGATGATCTTCTCCATCGAGGAAATCGTTGGCTACATCAGCCAGTTCATGACGCTCAACCCGGGCGATGTGATCTGCACCGGTACGCCGCCAGGCGTGGGCGCCGGCATGCAGCCGCCCCAGTTCCTCAAGCCAGGGGATCGTATGCGCCTGAGCATCAGCGGCCTGGGCGAGCAATGCCAGGACGTGGTGGCCTGGCAGCGCTGAACGCAACGGGGCGCCCGCCGCCCCGTATCCGAACAAAACGAGGTTTGAACATGCAACGACGCCTGTACCCAGGGCGCGATTTTCGCCGTGCGCACAATATTGAAGAATTGCGCGAGATGGCCCGCCGCCGACTGCCCAACTTCTCCTTCGAATACATAGAAGGTGGAGCCGATGACGAGTTCACCCTCAAGCGCAATCGCTCCATTTTCGAGAGCGTGACGCTGCAACCGCGCACCTTGCGCGACGTGGGCGAGCGCAACCTATCGCGCAGCTTCTTCGGTCAGCGTGCAAAATTGCCCTTCATGATCGGGCCGACCGGTTTCAATGGACTGCTGACGCGCGATGGCGACCTGCATCTGGCTCGGGCCGCCGCCGAGGCCGGCATTCCCTTCGTGCTGAGCAATGCCTCGACCACCTCGATCGAAGACATCGCCGCGGTCGACGGCGTACGCGCCTGGATGCAGATCTACCTGTACCGCACCCGCGACCACGTGGCCAAGCTGGTGGAACGCGTCAAGCACTTGAACCTGGAAGCCATCGTGGTGACCACCGACAGCGCCATCTTCGGCAACCGCGAATGGGACAGGCGCAACTATGTCAGGCCGCTGCAGCTGGACCTACGCAATCGCCTCGACGTGCTGCGCCATCCCGGCTGGATCTGGGACGTACTGGTGCCCGATGGCGTGCCGCGTTTCAAGAACCTCGGCGACCTGCTGCCGCCCGGCAAGGATTCGGTCAAGGGCGCGGCGAATGCCGTGGCTGCCGAACTCGATCCGACCCTTAGCTGGGACGACATTGCCTGGCTGCGCGATATCTGGCGCGGCAAGCTGATCGTCAAGGGCATGATCCACCCGGACGATGCTCGCGTCGCGCTGCAATACGGCGTTGACGGTGTGGTGCTGTCCAACCACGGCGGGCGCCAGCTCGACGGTGCCGTGTCCGCGCTGGAAACCCTGCCGGAAGTGGCGCGCATCAGCCAGGGTCGGATGGAAGTCTTCCTCGATGGCGGTTTCCGTCGTGGTAGCGACATCGCCAAGGCCTTGCTGCTGGGCGCCAGCGGCGTACTGATCGGCCGCGCCGGACTTTATGGCCTGGCGGCCGGCAAGGGGCCGGGCGCCGCGCATGCCGTCGACATTCTGCGCACCGAGCTGGATCGCACCCTGGGCCTGCTCGGCTGCAACAGCTTGGAAGGCCTGACGCCTGATCTGATTCACGCGGCGCAGTGGCGGGCGCTAGCCGAAAACATCCGCCGTTAGTTTCCGCTGCCTCGCACTCCCACAACCGCAGGTGCGAGGCAGTTTTTATTTCCCCCTTGAGATATCTACTGGAATGCTGGCTACTCCAGCATCTGCTTTAGGCAGATCGCAACGTCGGAAAACAAAAAAGAGCGCCTAATGGCGCCCTTCTTCGTTGCCTGTTCAATCAGAACGGACAATCGCTGCCCGCTTCCTCGGCCGCACCGCGTAGCCCTGCAAGCACATCCTCTGGCAGCTCCAACCCTTGCTCGAAAGCCTTGGCGCGGCGGGCGATGCCGGCGTGGCCCGGCATGCGCACCGGGTTTTGGGTTACCCGTGGGCGGCTTTCCAGACAGGAACCGACGAAGTGGTCCATCTCGGCCTTGAGCTCCTCTACTCCGCCGAAGAACGCCGGGTCGAACGTCAGCACGGTTACGGCCGCGCCCCACTGCTTGACGCCGTCCTTGCGCCCGAGGCCGCCGAGCCCGGCGGTCAGCGCTTCCACCATGGTGCCGAGGGCAAAGCCCTTGTGGCCGAACTCCAAACTGCCCAGCGGCAGGATGGCACCTTGCGGAGTGCCGAAATACGCAGCGGTGTCGCGGGTCGGTACACCGTCCGGGCCGATCAGCGCAGCATGCTCCAGCTGGCCGCCGGCCTGGTGAGTCTTGTTGACCAAGCCATTGGTGATGGTCGACATGCTGACGTCGATGAGAATCGGCTTTTCCCCGGTGGGAATGCCAATGCCCAGCGGGTTGGGCGTGTAGACCGGGTCCAGGCCGCCGTGCGGCGCCACCGAGGCGACGGCGGGGTCCGAGGTGAGCACCAGCGGGATCAGGTCCTGCTCGGTGTAACGCTGCAGGTAGGCCGCCAGACAGGCGATGTGGTGCGAGCGGCGGATGCTGGCCACGCCGATACCGAAGATGCGCGCCGCCTGGGCGGTGAAGTCCAGGGCCTGCTCGACACAGTACGGGCCGAGCAGGTAGTCCGCGTCGTAGAGAACTGCCGCCGGGGTCTGGCGGACAATCTGCAAACTCTCGGCATTGCCCTTGGCCTGGCCATTGCGCAGGTCTTTCAGGTAACCCTGGGCCAGCTTTACGCCGTGGGTGTGATGGCCCAGCAGGTCCCCCTCGACCAGCACCCGGCTGACCACCGCGGCGACCTCCGGACTTGCCTTGGCATCGAGGAACAGCTGTTCGATGAAGCGCTCAAGCGCCTGTGGTGCGATAAGACTCATTCGGTGACTTCCTTCGGGGCCAGAGGGACGTTGCCGCGTGCGCGCCAGAGCTTGGCCAGCAGCGGGAACAGGGCGATTAGCAGGACAAGCAGGGCCAGGCAGCCGCTGATCGGTCGCTCGATGAAGGCGCCGAAGTTGCCGTCGGCCTTGATCATCGAGGTCATGAAGTTGGTTTCCAGAATATTGCCCAGCACCAGCCCCAGGATCGCCGGGGCCAGGGGCACGTCGGCAGTGGCGATCAGGTAGGCGACGATGCCGCAGAGCAGCATGATCCAGACGTCGGTCAGGCTGTTGTTGATGGCGAAGGCACCGACGATGCAGAAGCACAGGATGATCGGCATCAGTATGCGCAGGGGCGTCACCGCGAACACATGGGCGCTGCGAATGGCCAGATAGCCGATCGGCAGCAGCACCAGGTTGGCAACGAAGAAGGCGGTGAACAGGCCGTAGGCCATGGCGCTGTTATCCATGAAGATGGTCGGGCCGGGGTTCATGCCCTTCATGTACAGCACGCCGATGACGATGGCGGTAATCGAATCACCCGGAATGCCGAACACCAGCGCCGGTACCCAGGAGCCTGCCACCGCCGAGTTGTTCGCAGAACTGGCATCCACCAGGCCTTCCATATGACCGTGGCCGTAGGATTCCGGCGTCTTCGAGCGCTTCTTGCTGACGGCGTAGGCAATCCACGCGGCGATGTCGGCACCGGCACCCGGCAGGATGCCGATAAAACCGCCCACGCTGCTACCGCGTATCACGCCTTTCCAGTGGCGCTTGATGTGTGTCGGCACCTTGCCGAAGACGTTGCCGTACTGCTTGGGAATGGTCTTCCCGGCCTCGCCCTTCTCGCGATGGCTGTAAAGCTTCATCACCTCGTACATGGCGAAGAAGCCGATCATCACCGGGATGAAGTTGATACCGCCCATCAGGTCAGGTACGTCGAAGGTGAAACGCGGCGCGCCGGTAACCATGTCCAGCCCGACAGTGGACAGCAACAGGCCAACCGTCAGCGATAGGAAGCCCTTGATTACCGAGCCGGTGGAGATGAACACCGCACTGCTCAGGCCCAGGACCGCAAGCCAAAAGTACTCGAACGAGCTAAAGTTGAGCGCGAACTCGGCCAGTGATGGCGCGATCATCACCAGCACCATGGTGCCGAACAGACCGCCGATGACCGAGCAGGTTACGTTAACGCCCAGGCACTCGCGAGCGCGCCCCTGGCGGCCGAACGCCGAGCAGTCACTGACGTAGGCTGCCGAAGCCGGAGTGCCGGGGATATTCAGGTAGGTACCGGGAATGTCGCCGGCAAAGATCGCCATGGCCGAGGTGGTAATAATTGCGGCAATAGCGGCGGTCGGCTCCATGGCGAAGGTGACCGGCACTAGCAGTGCTACGGCCATGGTGGCCGAAAGGCCGGGAATGGCACCGACAAAAACGCCGAAGATAGCCGCGGCAATGATCACCAGCATGGTCTGGAAATTGACGACCAGCAGAATCCCGTCGAGTAGTGCGTTCATAAGCTGAGCCTCAGAAGCCGAATGGCCCGGTAGGAAGCGGGACGTTGAGCATGTGGCCGAACGAGAGGCTGATCACCGCAGCTGATGACACACTGATTGCTAGCGCTGGCAACCAGCGCACACCGCTCTGGAGCAGTAACACCAGCATGATCAGCAACATGGTCAGGGCTGCGCCGAGCACGTCGCTCAGATAGATGTAGGCCACCACCATCAGGCCGGGCAGCAGCAGCGCCGGGCTGGGCAGCACGAAACCGCTGGCCCCCGCCTCGCCGACATGGGTTTGGCGCATCTTGCGCAGGGCGACAACGCTCAGCAGCGCGCCGCCAATGACCATGCCTGTGGCGATGATGCTAGGAAAAAGGTTCGCGCCGTAGTGCATGCCGGGTACGGCGGGAAAGTCGCTGGCAATCACCCAGACGGTGATACCGAGAGCGATGAAGACGACGCCTAGTACGAGATCTTTCATGGGAGGGTTCTCTTACAGCACAACAGAGACAGTCGACGCCCCGCAGGGCGTCATGCTGCGAGTACGGCTTACCTCTTCATCCCGATCTTCTCGATGATGCCGCCCATGTAGGTGTTGTTTTCCTCAAGGAAGGTCGAGAAATCGGCAGCGTTGTGCCACTGCATGCCGAAGCCGAGCTTGAGCATGTAATCCTTGTACATGTCGGAGTTGTAGGCCTTCTCCAGCGCGGCCTCGAGGGTGGCGACGATTTCCGGTGACAGGTTCTTCGGCCCGGCGATACCGCGCCACTCACCCAGCGAATAATCGCTACCAAGGCTTTCCTTGAGGGTCGGAATGTTCGGGAACGCCGGGTTGCGCTCAGGCGAGAGAATCGCCAGGCCCTTGGCCTTGCCAGCGTCGATCATCGAACGCGCCTCGGGCACCGAGGTCGGCACCAGCTGGATGCTGCCTGCCGCCAGTTCGACCATTGCCGGCGCCGCGCCCTGGCTCGGGACAAAGGTGATGCGATCCGGCTCGATGCCCTGCTCCAGCAGCAGGCCGGCAAAGGCTATGTGCCAGATGCCGCCCAAGCCAGTGCCGGACGCCTTAATGGTGCCCTTGGGCTGGGTGCGGATGGCTTCCAGGAACTCGCCGACGTTGTTGTACGGCGCATCTGCCGCAACCTGCACACCCGGATAGTCATAGTTGGTCATCCCGATCGGGGTGTAGTCCTGGTAGGTCAGCTTGGTCAGACCCTGCCAGTGCATCATGTTCAGCTCGCCGGTGATGAAGCCCAGCGTGTAGCCATCCGGCTTGGCGTTGGCAATCACACTGTGGCCGACCACGCCGTTGCCGCCAGCACGGTTGACGACGTTGATGGTCACGCCCAGTTCCTTCTCCAGCGCAGCGGCGATTCCTCGCGCAGCAGAGTCGCTACCACCGCCGGCAGCCCAAGGCACGATCAGCTGAATGGGCTTCTCCGGATAGGCCGCCATGGCCATGGGGGAGACGAACAGGGCAGACAGTACGAGGGATTTCAGGGTGCGGCGCACTGCGCCAGCCGAGGACGGGATCATGGATGCCACCTATTGAAATTATTGTAGTGATCACGCCGGTGCGCGGAGCTCGGTCGCGATAGCCTATGCCGAGGCGGCAAGGCATGGCCGCACACTATTGGCAGGCAAACCGGGCTGTCTAATGAGGCTTAGTAATCAATCTATAACGAGCGGTTATCCGCTTCGCCGAGAACCTGCTGCAATGCTTCGCAGAACTGGGCTGCATTGGCCGACATCAGTTCGTCCTTGCGCCAGATCAGGCCGTAACCGAGCGAGGGGGTTTGTAACGGGGGATGTAGCAGGGCGAGCTGCCGCAGTTCCACCTGTTGTCGGGCGATTGCTTCGGGCAGCAGCGCCAGGGCCTGCCCCTCCTGTAACAGATGCAGCGTGGACTGCACCGAGGCGGTTTCCACCCGGTTGCGGGGGAACTGGATGCCAGCGTCGATGAAGGCCTGCTCGAACATGCAACGCAATGGCGTGTTGGGCGGGTAGACCACCCACGGCCACTGCTCCAGGTCGCGGGCGCTGGGCTGTGCCTCGGCAGCTAGCGGGTGATTGGAGGCAGCACATAGCAGGAAGGGTTCGCTGGCTACTTCCTGATAGCTGAAGTGCTCCTGCTGACGTGGTTCGGTAAAGCGCCCGATGACCAGGTCCAGCTGTTTGTGCAGAAGCATCTGCAGCAAGTGATCGCTTGTGTGTTCCAGCAACTCGACGGTCAACAGCGGGCGCTGATGCTTGAGCTGCAACAGCGCGCGAGGCACTGCTTGCGCGGTGGCCGCGAAGATCGCACCCACTCGCAGATGGCCGTAACCGCCCTGGCGCAGGGTTTCCAACTCCTGCGCGAAATGCTGGCTGTCGTTTAGCGTGCGCCGCGCGTAAGCGATTACCGCCACGCCCATTTCCGTCGCCACCAGCTCGCGGGGCTGACGGTCGAACAGCTGGAAGCCGAGCATTTGCTCGATCTCACGCAGCATCTTGCTCACCGCCGGTTGGCTGAGGCCCATCTGCTGGGCGGTGGCGTGCATGTTGCCGGTGTCGGCAAGGGTGGCGATCAACTGCAAATGGCGCAGGCGTAGCCAGTTATGCAGGGCGGGCAGCTTGTTGAGACTCACGGATGCGAGGTTCCTGGTGAAGCGGGGCGATAACCAGCGTGTATCGGGCGTTGACGATTCGTCATTGGCCCCTGGCACGAACGCTTGGCATGGTCGCACAGCATCGGCCAAGCATCCAATGCAGGTGCCATGTAGCCGCTACCCCATAACCAAGAAGAGTCCCGCCATGCCTCGCCCCTTGATTCTGACGCCCGAAAATACCCTCCCTGAAGACGGCCTTGCCGGCACTCTGATCGCGCGTATCTGGCTGCCCGGCGAGGTCGCTGGCCCCGTGCCGGTACTGCTGCATGACGATGGCGTGTTGGACCTGAGCTCGCTGTCGCCCACCTTGGCCGGCCTGTGCGAACTGGATAACCTGGCCGCCCGTGTACAGGACGCGCGCAGCAAGCGCCTGTGCAGCGTCGCCGAGCTACTGGCCAACAGCGGCAGCGAACGCGACATGACGCGCCCGAGCCTGCTGGCGCCAGCCGATCTACAGGTAATCAAGGCGGCGGGCGTGACCTTCGCTTCCAGTATGGTCGAGCGGGTGATCGAGGAGCGTGCCGGCGGCGATCCGCTGCGCGCCGAGGAAATCCGCAGCCAGGTGCGCAGCGTGATCGGCGACAACCTGCGCAGCATCGTGCCGGGGTCGGACAACGCACAGCGCTTGAAAGAACTGCTGCTGGAGAAGGGGCTGTGGTCGCAGTACCTGGAAGTGGGTATCGGCCCGGACGCCGAAGTATTCACCAAAGCACCGGTGCTGGCGGCCATGGGTAGCGGCATGGACATCGGCATCCACCCCGGTTCGGCCTGGAACAACCCCGAACCGGAAGTGGTGCTGGTGGTCAACAGCCGCGGTCAGGTGCTAGGCGCCACCCTGGGCAACGACGTCAACCTGCGCGATTTCGAAGGTCGCAGCGCGCTGCTGCTGAGCAAGGCCAAGGACAATAACGGCTCGTGCGCCATCGGCCCGTTTATCCGCCTGTTCGACGCCGGCTTCGGCATCGACGACGTACGCAACGCCGAAGTGGACTTGCATGTGGAGGGCGAGGACGGCTTCGTGCTCAACGGCCGCAGCAGCATGAACCAGATCAGCCGCGACCCGCTGGATATCGTCGGCCAGACGCTGAACGCCAACCACCAGTACCCGGACGGCTTCCTGCTGTACCTGGGCACGCTATTCGCCCCGACCGAAGATCGCGACCAGCCGGGCAACGGCTTCACCCACAAGCTTGGCGATCACGTGACCATCCGCAGCCGTCAGCTCGGCGCGCTGCACAACCGCGTGCAGCACAGCAGCACGTTGGCGCCCTGGACCTTCGGCCTGCTGGCCTTCATCGAAAACCTGGCTCAGCGCCGCCTGATCTAACCCTCGGCCAGTACCTCCTGCTCGCTGCGCAGATGCTCCAGCAACTGAGTCGCCAGCGGCGAGAGGCTGGTGCCCCGCCGGTGAATGATGGCGCAGGGTTCGTTGCGCGCCTGCAGCTCCAGCGGCAGGCGCCGCAGCAGGCCGAAGCCCTCGCTGGAACAGGCGATGGAATAGGGCATCACCGCCACCAGCCGCGGGTCTTCCTGCAGCAGGCTGAGCATGGTGAAGGTCGAGGAGGTTTCCAGCGGATAGCGCGGGAATTCCAGACCGGCCTCGCCGAATTCACGTTCGAGCACCGTACGCATCGGTGTGCCCGTTGGGTAGACCACCCAGCTGTAGGCGCTCAGCTCGGCCAAACTCAACGACCCGTTGCCCTGTTGCGGATGCTGCGGGGCGGCGACCAGCGCCAGTCGTTCGGGGTGCAGGCTCAGGCATTCGTAGGCATCGGGGTTCTGACTGCCGCTGGTGCGGGCGATGGCCAGGTCCAGCCGCCCTTCGTCGAGCAGCTTGAGCAGGCGCGGACTGATGTCTTCGACGATCTGCACCGAGATGTCCGGTTGCATCTCGCGCAGGCTCGTCAGTGCACGTAGTACCAGGGGTACCGAACCGGCAATGGTGCCGACCGAGAGGTGTCCGCCATGGCCTTGGAGGATGCCCTGCATCTCTTCGCGCAGATGCGCCAGGTCGTTATGAATCAGCCGTGCGTAGCGGATCACGCAGCGGCCCAGGTCGTTGGCCTGCAGCCCCTGGGAGGTGCGGATGAACAGCGGCGTGCCGAAGGTGAGCTCGATTTCGTGCAGCGCCTTGGTCGCACCGGGCTGACTGATGGCAATGCGCTCGGCCGCACGGTGCAGCGTGCCCAATTCATCGAGGGCAATCAGCAGCCGCAGTTGGCGAATGCGCAGGCGGGAAACGATGTAGGTCAGCGGTGGCAGCATGGGGTATGCCTAAAAGTTATCGCCTAATCAGAACCTTTCATTAGGCAGCACTGCAGGCGCTTTTTAAAGTGCTGGGCAAAGTGAAGCCGCAGTGGCGGCGCAAAATAACAAGAGGAATAGCGCAATGCGGCTGATTCAGTTTGAGAACGAACAGGGCCAACGTCAGGTTGGCGTCGTCGGCGACGCGCGTGTCAGCGTGGTCAAAGGTGTTTCCAGTACCCGTGAACTGGCGCTGCAGGCGATCCGCAACGGCCATTGTCTGACTGCCGAGATCGAGCGTCTGGGCACCGAGCCGGGCCCGGTCTACGCCGAACTGCTCGAGCAGCGCCGCGTGCTGGCGCCACTGGACCATGCCGACCCGGCCCACTGCCTGGTTTCCGGCACCGGCCTGACCCACCTGGGCAGCGCCTCGACCCGTGACAAGATGCACCAGCAGGTCGAAGCGCAGCAGGCCGAAGGCAAGCTCACCGACACCATGCAGATGTTCCAGTGGGGCATGGCCGGCGGCCGCCCGGCGGCGGGTAGCGAAGGCGCGCAGCCTGAGTGGTTCTACAAGGGTGACGGCAGTATCGTGGTGCGCCCAGGCGCCGACTTCCCGGTGCCAGAGTTTGCCGAAGACTTCGGTGAAGAGCCCGAGCTGACCGGCCTCTACGTGATCGGCGACGACGGCCAGCCGTATCGCATCGGTTTCGCCCTCGGCAACGAGTTCTCCGACCACGTGGTCGAGCGCAAGAACTACCTGTACCTGGCTCATTCGAAGCTGCGCTTCTGCTCCTTCGGCCCGGAAATGCTGATCGGCGAACTGCCGCGTCATCTGTCCGGCATCAGCCGCATCCGTCGCGGCGAGCAGGTGCTGTGGGAGAAGGAGTTTCTCTCCGGTGAGGACAACATGTGCCACACCCTGGAGAACCTCGAGTATCACCACTTCAAGTACCGCCAGTTCCTGCGTCCGGGCGATGTCCATGTGCATTTCTTCGGCACCGCGACCCTGTCGTTCGCCGACGGCGTCAAGGCGCAGCCGGGCGACACCTTCGAGGTCAGCCTGGAGGCCCTGGGCGAGCCGCTGCGCAACGGTATCCGCGTGCATGCGCCCGGCATTGCCGTTGGGGGCGTGCGCCAGCTTTAAAAGTTTGGGGCGGCGCTGATGTGCCGGCCCGACGCATCCTTTGTTTCGGCCTCGCCCTCACAAGGGGAAGGGCATTCACCTACTTGTCTCTGGGCAACGGCCAAAGCCGGTTGCCAACCCCTGATCCAAAAGATCGGGGGCTTATCCATTGTTCCGGTGGCGACGCCGTCACCCAACCTGACAGGAGAACACCCATGCTGAGTCTTACGGGCCAGAACTACATCGGCGGCGAGCGCCGTGCTGCTGGCAGCGTCCAGCATAAGAGCCTCGACGCCAGCAGCGGTGAAGCGCTGCCCTACACCTTCACCCAGGCGACACCGGAAGAGGTCGACGCCGCTGCTCAGGCTGCCGCGGCGGCCTACCCGCAGTTCCGCAATCTGTCGGCGGTGCGTCGTGCCGAGTTCCTCGAAGCCATTGCCGACGAGATCGACGCTCTAGGCGATGACTTCGTTGCCCTGGTAACCCGCGAGACCGCACTACCGGCCGGCCGCATCCAGGGCGAGCGTGGCCGCACCAGCGGCCAAATGCGCCTGTTCGCCAAGGTGCTGCGCCGTGGTGATTTCTATGGCGCGCGCATCGACCGCGCCCTGCCTGACCGCCAGCCG
>Ga0233385_1000276_pt1 | contig 28526 bp, 27 predicted proteins | sample ElkDunMinimDraft_16_FD_191543 | JGI IMG/M metagenome (GOLD analysis project Ga0233385, IMG submission 191543) | Fecal eukaryotic communites from dung pellets of Tule Elk in California, USA - Elk Dung G36 | ecosystem: Host-associated > Mammals > Digestive system > Large intestine > Fecal | place...
GTTCTCGGCGTACGACGTCGTCTTGAGCCCGGCGACCGCGGAGTGCTCGTTGCGCGTCCACGGCGAGCGCGCGCACCGGCCCTCGGGCGCCATGACGGCGGGCGAGGCGGCGACGACGACGGTCTGCGCGCCGGGCTCCCGGCCCGAGCCGAGCGGGCCGATCCCCGCGGTCACGGTGATGCGCAGCCGGCCCTCGATCGGGCCGCTCTCGGCGAGGACGGCCTGCACTCCTTCGCGCACCTTGGCCTCGTCGGGCGCCTCGAGGCCCAGCCCCGCCGCCGACCGCGCCAGCCGCTGCAGGTGCCGCGTCAGGGCGAACGCCTGCCCGCCGAGCACGGTGCACGTCTCGAACACACCGTCACCCACCGTGATGCCGTGGTCGACGGCGCTCAGCGCACCCTCACCCTGACCGACGAGGCGGCCGTCCGCCCAGATCACCAGACTCATGAGGGCCAGTCTGCCCGACGACCGCACGGCATGGAGCCGTTCGCCGGGGTCACTTCCGCCGGGCCACTTCCGCCGGGTCACTTCCGGTAGACGAGGTGCGTGACGTGCGGGGTGTGCCGGGCGCTCACGGGTCGCAGGCTCTGCTGGCCGACGCCGTCGAACACGCGGACGCCTTCGACGTCGAGCACGACGGGCGCGACGTGGAGGCGGAGCTCGTCGACGAGGCCCGCCGCGAGGTACTCGTTGAGGGTCGTGGCGCCTCCCGCGATGGACACGTTCCGCTCGCCGGCGGCCGCACGCGCCTTCGCGAGGGCGGACTCGATGCCGTCGGTGACGAAGTGGAACGTGGTGCCGCCCTGCATCTCGACCGGCTCACGCTCGTGATGGGTCAGCACGAACACGGGGGCGTGGTACGGCGGGTCGTCGCCCCACCAGCCCTTCCACTCCAGGTCAGGGTCGCCGCGGTCCGGGCTGAACATGTTGCGGCCCATGATGAAGGCGCCGGCGTCCAGGATCGCGGCGATCTCGTCCGCGTGGTGCTCCGAGTGCTCGAACATCCACGCGTGGAGCAGCTCGCCGTCGCCCACGCCGTCACCGAACGGCTGCTCGCGCGACTGGTTCACACCCGCGGAGTAGCCGTCGATCGAGACTCCGATGTCACTGGTCACGATTCCCATGACGGGTAGACGGCCGCGCGGGCCCGAACTCATCGAGGCGCGACCGCCTCGCTCGCCGTCAGTCGGGCCGGTAGCTCCCGAAGCTCCACAGGTTGCCCTCCGGGTCCGCGACACCCGCAGAGCGGCCGCCGTAGTCCTGGTCCTCGGGCGCCTGGAGCGAGCTGCCTCCGGCCGCGAGCGCGGCGGCGTAGACGGTGTCGACGTCGTCGGTGACGAGGTACGCCGATCCCTTGCCCGGTTCCTTGGGCCACTCGGGCCGGGGCCGGTACGTGCCGAGCATGACGCCACCGCCGCCCGGCCAGAGCAGCTCGGCGTGCTCGACGACGCCGGGGTCCCGGTCGTCGCGGTACACCTGCAGCTCGGTGAAGCCGACGTCCTTCAGCCACTGCAGCGCGGCGTCGGCGTCGCGGTACGTGAGCGACAACCACATCCCGGTCGACATCTCGTGACTCCGTTCGTCTGGTGGGAGCTCCTACGCTGCCTGGTCGAGGTCGGGCGGGTCTTGAACGAAGGGGAACTCCTCGCGCAGCCACGTGGTCGGCGTGCAGCCGGCGAGCGCCACGAACTCCCGTGTGAAGTGCGCCTGGTCGGCGTAGCCGCCCCGGGAGGCGACGTCCGCCAGGGTCCAGTCCCCCGGCCGGGCACGTGCCGCGACCACCATCAGCCGACGGGCGCGCGCGAACCGCGCGACGCGTCGGAAGCCGGTCGGGCTGAGCCCTGTCTCGGTCCGCACGAGCGTGTGCAGCCGCCGCCGGCTGTAGCCGACGTCGCGCGCCACCTCGGTCGCCGGCGCCCCGCCCGTGAGCTGCGCCAGCGCCCGGCCCAGCTCTGCCCGGGCAGCGACGTCGTCGCGACGGGCCAGAGCCCGGGTCAGCGCCTCGTGCACCACGGCGGCAGCGCGCCGCGCGCCCTCTCCCCCCGGGCACCCGTCCGCCGCGTCCGCCATCCGGGCGGGCAGGTCCGCGAGCGCCGGAGCGAGCTCGTCGAGCGTGAGCAGCCCGCCCGCCAGCTCGCCGGCGGGCACGCCGAACAGGGCGCGGCTTCCCAGGGGCGTCAGGGCGAGCTGGACGCCGCGCTGGTGGCCGTCGTGACGGATGATCGCGGGGCGCAGGTGCAGGCCCGAGACGACGGACCAGTCTCGCCGCCGCGATCCCTCGTCGTCGGCCCAGGCCACGTCGAGCGGGGCGTCCAGGGGCAGCACGAACGTGATGGCGGTCGACGGCATGCCACGGTGGGCGCCTGGGCTGCCGAGGCCGACGTCGTAGGGCACGGTGGCGGCGACGTAGGGCGCGAGCGGTGGCGGGACCCCGCTGTCCATCACCCCACTGTAGGACCGGCTGCCGACGCCAGGCCGACCAGCCGCGCCGCCTTCAGCTCGGTCTCGCGCCACTCGGCGCCAGGGTCGCTCCCCCAGGTGATCCCGGCACCCGTGCCGAACCGGAGCACGCCGTCCGACCACCAGAACGTCCGGATCCCGACGGCGAGCTCGGCGCGCCCCGCGTCCGAGTCGATCCACCCGACGGCCCCGCAGTACGGGCCGCGCGGCGTCGGCTCGAGCTGGTCGATGACCCGCAGCGCCGACGACTTGGGTGCCCCCGAGACCGAGCCGGGCGGGAACGCCGCGCCGAGGATCTGCCGCCACGGGTCGGGTGCGGCGACGACGTCGTCGGCCAGCTCGCCGCGCACCCGCGAGACGAGGTGCACCAGACCGGGGTGCTGCTCGACGGCGAGCAGGTCCGTCACGGCGACCGTCCCGGGCCGGCAGACCTGCTGCAGGTCGTTGCGCACGAGGTCGGTGATCATGACGTTCTCGGCGCGGTCCTTGTCGGTCAGCCCCGCGGGCGTGGCCGCCGTGCCCTTGATCGGGCCCGACGCGATCTCGGGACCGCGCGGGCCGGGCTCGAGAGAGAGGTACAGCTCGGGCGAGGCGCTGACCACCCACACGGGTTCGACGCCCGAGCCGTGCGGCACGTGGATCGCCGCCGCGTAGGGGGCGGGGTTGCCCGCGGCCAGGCGTGCCGCGAGCGCCGCGGCGTCGGGCTCGACGGCGACGCCCCCGCCGTCCCGCCCGACGGGGAGCGGCGCCTCGAGGACGCGGCACACGTTGACCTGGTAGACGTCGCCCTCGCGTATCCGCTCGCGCACGTGCTCGACGGCGGACTCGTAGGCGGCGCGGTCCATCGTGCTGCGCCACGCGTCGTGGCTCGGGCCGAGCCACCCGGTGTCCGGCACGGCGGCGGCCCGTTCGTGCGTCACCTCGGCGAACCGCCAGGCACGCGCCCGCCCGCCGCGGCCGAACGCCTCGAAGTCGGCCACGACGAACCAGGTGCCGCCGTCGGCGATGCGCGCGGCGTCGGTGGCGAGGTCGACGCACTCGACGACGCCCGTCGCGACGCGGCCACCGAACCGCGCCCAGCCGGCGCCGAAGTCATGGAGAGGCACGCCGAGAACGCTAGGCGATTGGACGGGTCCGCTCCGGGTCCACTAATGTTTGGGACGCGCCGAACGCCCGCGATCACCGCGGTAGTGCCGGTCGTGCGGATGTGGCTCAGTTGGTAGAGCATCACCTTGCCAAGGTGAGGGTCGCGGGTTCGAGTCCCGTCATCCGCTCGGAGGCCCACTCTCTGATCGACTCCCTCACCGAGGAGCGTAGGGAGAGCACGTCTCAAGGTGGGTTGGCCGAGAGGCGAGGCAGCGGCCTGCAAAGCCGTATACACGGGTTCGAATCCCGTACCCACCTCGCAGCACTACGGGCGATTGGCGCAGCGGTAGCGCGCTTCCCTGACACGGAAGAGGTCACTGGTTCGATCCCAGTATCGCCCACGAGCAAGGCCCTGGACCTCGGTCCAGGGCCTTTGTCGTCCCCCGGAACGGGTCGAGCGCGCGACGGTGCAGGTCACACGGCAGTGATTGGACCCTGCGTCAGGGGTCGACTACTGTTCCTCAGGCGCCGGAACACGGGACCGCAAGGTCTGCGACACCGGTCGTGCGGATGTAGCTCAGTTGGTAGAGCATCACCTTGCCAAGGTGAGGGTCGCGGGTTCGAGTCCCGTCATCCGCTCCGAGCTGCTGCACCACCCAGCGACGAGCCCACCCGGCGTCGTCGCCGGGCCGCAGCAGTCGGAGGGGCGATTGGCGCAGCGGTAGCGCGCTTCCCTGACACGGAAGAGGTCACTGGTTCGATCCCAGTATCGCCCACCACGGCTCGGCCGAGCAGGCAGCCTGCACGGCCACCATCACCTGACAACGCGGGCCCCGGAACACCGTTCCGGGGCCCTCGTCGTCGTCCGGCTCAGGCGCCGCCGGGCCGCGTGTTGTCGGTACCGCCACCGAGCTCCTGGAGGAGCTCGTGGCAGCGGTGCGCCCGCTGCGCGTCCTCCTTCATGACCTGCTCGAAGAAGGCTGCGATGTCCTCCTTGCCCGCGTTGCGGGCATCGCGGACATACTGCCCGTAGTCGTGCCCCGCCTTGAGCGAGTGGTACTGCACCGAGATCAGGTCGAACGTCACATCGTCAAAACCGGTCTCACCCGTTGCCATGCTCATGCCTCCCTGTGCTGGTCGCCCTCGGCTCGAGCAGTGATTCCACTGTCGGCCGCGTCGGCGGCACTCACAACCGGTTCACTCCCTCGCCCTGCGCGACGCGCGGTCGTTGGCCTTCTGGATCGCCTCGACGAGCTCGTCCTTCGACATCGTCGACCTGCCCGGCACGTCGAGCTGCTTGGCGATGTCGTACAGGTGCTCCTTGGACGCGTTCGCGTCGACACCCCCGGCGGTCGCGCGATCGGTGCCGAGCCCGCCCTCCGCCTGCGGGTCGGAGGGCCCGTACTCCTCCTTGGGCTGCCAGCGGTCGCCCACCTTCTCGTGCGTGTGCTTGAGCGCCGCGAACGCGACGCGATAGGCGCGTTCCTCGTCGCCGTACTGGTCCAGGGCGGCGTCGTGCGCCTCGGCGAACGTGCGCTGCGCCTTGTCGTCCGACCGCTGCAGCGTCGAGGGCAGCTCGCTCTGCTTCGGATCGCCTTTCTTGGTGGTCTTGGGCACCGTCGGCTCCTTCCTCTCCGGCTCGTCATCCACCCTGAACCACACCGGCCGAACTTGCCTGCGAACGTGCCGGTGCGGGCGCACCAGACGTGTCGCCAGGACCATGACGCCGCCACGCCCCGGTCGATCAAGAGGTCGCAGCGGCGGGAGGGCGGCGGTCGAGCAGGAGCGCCAGGGCGGCCAGCAGCGCGAGGCCCGTGGCCATGAGGAAGATCGCGGCCGAGCCGACCGGCAGCACCGCGCCCGTGACAGCGGTCCCGAGCGAGCCGCACACCCCCTTGAGGGCCGCGATCGACGTGAACACCTGCGCCTGAGCCCCGGGCGGGGAGTAGGCCGTCCGGGCGGCCAGGCTGGCGGCGAACAACAGCCCGGTCGCGGCGCCCACGACCCCGAAGACGACGACGGCCGACGGCATGCCGGCGATCGCCGCCCCGGCCGCGAGCGCCGCCACCACGGCGAACGTCCCGTACCGGACGAGGCGGTCGGCCTCTCCGCGCAGAGGGAACGCGATCAGCAGCAGGGAGACGACGAACCCGCCGAACGCGTTGGCCGCCGTCAGGAGCGCCAGGCTCGCCGGTCCGCGCTCGAGCGTCTCGACGGTGGCCAGCGCGATGAGCGGAACCGCACCCAGGGGAATCGCCGTGACCGCGGTGGCCACCGTCGCCCGAGACAGTCCGGGAACCCGCCACAGGTAGCTCAGGGAGCGGGCGACGCTGCTGCCCGCGACAGGACGCCGGTTCTCGCCGACCCGGACCGGGATGAGCCAGACGGCACCGGCTCCGACGCCGGCCATCGCCGCGGCGGCAGTCAGGGCGGCGCCGGGCGACAGGCTGGCCGCGAGCGCTCCGACCGCTGCCGGGCCCGCGGTCCCCGCCACCCCGTACGTCAGCGCGTCCATGCCCTGCGCGCGGCGCAGGGCCACCGGACGGTCGCTCACGATGCCCGCGAGCTGGCTGCTGAGCCCGCCGGTCAGCAGCGGCCCGCAGGCGCCGGCCACGAGCAGGCTGGCCGCAGCCGCGAACGGCGCCGGGCCGATGAGCGCGACGGCCGCGAGGACGGCCGCCCCGTAGAGCGCGGCGGCCGCGCTGATGACCGCGCGCTTGGCCCGGGTGCGGTCGAGCACCTGGGCAACCACCGGCCCGGCGAGGTGCGGGATGGTGAGGCAGGCCGCCAGGACGCCCGTCAGTCCTCCGAGCCCCTCGTCCCGGCCCAGCAGCACCACGCCGACGATCGCAGCAGCGTCGGCGGCGCGGACCAGACAGGCCGCGATGAAGTACCCCACCACCCCACGTCGTCGCATGTCTCCCCCCGATGCGCGACCCTAGAACCCGCCGGGGACACTGGCGGTCCTCGAGCCGGTACTGGGGCCGATCTTGGGGCTGAACTCCCTCGCCCGCAGGCGTAGCGTCGAGCCCATGTGCCGGAACATCACCACGCTCCGCGGCCTCGAGCCTCCCGCCTCCGACGAGGAGATCCGCGCCGCCGCCGAACAGTTCGTCCGCAAGGTCACCGGGGTCCAGAGCTCGGCCGCGGCGTCGACACGCGAGCCGTGCGAGCGCGCCACGGACGAGGTGGCCGAGATCGTGACCCGCCTGCTCGCCGAGCTGCCCGAGCGCAAGCAGCCGCCCAAGAACGTCCCGCCGCTGCGCCGCGACGACGTGCGCGCCCGCATCGCCGAGCGCCAGGCCGCACGCGACGAGCACGAGCGCCTGCACGAGCAGGGCGTCGCGCACACCCACTGACGGCGCGCGCCCGCCGCTAGACGACCGCCGCGGCGAGCTCCCACGGGCACGGCGCGGGCGCGGCGTCGGCCGGGGCGACCGGGTCCAGGACGACGACGAGCACCGGCCCGTCGTCGTCCTGCTCGTCGACGGCGATCGACCGGGCGAGCTCGAACGCCTCGTCGGCACCCGAGCCGACGAGCGTGGTGCACGGTCCGGTGATGCCGAGCTCGGTGCTGATCCGGCCCGCGGGAGCGTTCGCGAGCGTCCACGGGAACGCCCGCGGAGCGGCGAGCGCGAGCCCGGTCGCACGGGCCGCCGACCAGAACGCGAGCGCCTCGCGCGACCCGGCCTCCCGGGTCGCGACGACGAGCGCGGTGGGCGCAGGCAGGCAGTCCCATCCGCCCACCCACGTGGCGAGCACGTCGGCGGCCCATGCCGCGACGGCGTCACCGCTCGCCGTCACGACCGGACCACGCGCACGGAGCTCCCACCAGCCCCGACTGGCGGTCCGGGTCTCGGCCATCACCTCGGTCGTGCTCATGCCGCACTCCTCGCGGGGACCTCGAACGGCAGGGCCGAGCACAGCCCGCCGAAGGCGTACGCGCAGCTGAGCACCGCGCGCGGCCCGGCGCCGCGCGCCGTGGTGACGACGTCGAGCCTGAGCGCCGGGTCCGGCGCCTCACCGTTGACGTTGGGCGGCACCACGCCCGTCTCGAGCGCGCGCACCGAGAGCACCGCCTCGATCGCGGCCGCGGCTCCCATGGCGTGCCCGATCGCGCCCTTGACGCTCGACACGGGCACTCCCCCGGCGCCGAACACCGTCCCGAGCGCGAGCGCCTCGGCGGCGTCGGACTGGAGGGTGCCCGTGCCGTGCGCGCTGACCCAGCCGATGCCGGGCGCCTCGATGCCGGAGCGCCGCAGCGCCCCGGCCATGGCCGACGCCATGCCGCTTCCGTCGGGACGCGGCGACGTCGGGTGGTAGGCGTCCGACGCAAGGCCGAGAGTCCCGACGCGCGCACGGGTCGTGGCACCCCGGCGCTGCGCCTCGTCGGCCCGCTCCACGATGACGAACGCCGCGCCCTCGCCCAGCTGCATCCCGCGGCGACCTGCGACGAAAGGGCGGCACAGGTCGGGCGTCATCGCGCGCATCCGGGCAAAGCCGACGGCAGCGATCCGCGAGAACGGCTCGACGCCGCCCGCTATCGCGACGTCCACGGCACCGGAGCGCACGGCGTCGGCCGCCGCTCCGATCGCGTAGTTCCCGGCCGCGCACGCGGTGCCGAAGACGCGCACGGGGCCGCGCGACCCGACGAGCTCGGCGACATGCCGGCCGAACACCTGACCGGCCGCACCGTCGACGTCGAAGGCGCTCGCGTCGCCGTCGTCCACCGCGAGCTCGTAGGCGGCGGACTCCCCCATCGTGGTGCCGACGAACACCCCGACGCGTGCCGGGTCGAAGGACTGGAGGTCGATCCCGGCGTGCGCGACCGCCTGGCCGACGGCGCGCCCGGCGAGGTCGCGGCCGCGGTGCCGAGGGTCGCCGGCGGGCACGTGCGCGACCCGGCACGCGACGGGGACGGGCAGCTCGTCGAGGTCGGGCCAGGACCGCGCGGCGCTGCGCCCGGCCAGCACGGCCTCCCACGTGGCGTCCGTGTCGCCGAGCGGGGTCACCGCGGCGTACCCGGTGACGACCGCGGCGGCGTCCTGTCGTCGCTCAGCGGACCTGCCGGACGTCATCACGGCGGGCCCGCCGGGTCTGGGGTGCACGTCGGCCGCGGCGCCTCGGTCGCGGCGTGCTCGACGACGTACCCGGCGAGGCACGCGAGCGACGCGACCTCCTGCCAGTCGTCGTCGGGCACGACCACGCCGAACGCGCCCTCGGCGCGCGCGACGAGCTCGAGCACGTCGAGCGAGTCGACCTCGAGGTCACCGCGGAACAGCGCGTCCGCGGGCACGTCGTCGGCGATGTCGGGCCGCAGCACGGCCAGCTCCGCGCGCAGCCGCGCCAGGACGGTGTCGTATGCCACCGGGTCCATCAGGCCACCTCCAGCTCGGGTTCCAGGTCATCGGCGAGGTCATCGGCGGGGGCCGCGTGCAGCGGCATCCCCGGGTCGAAGGCGGCGTCGTCGCGCAACGGCGCGGTCGGGTCGCCGACGATGCGGTACGGGGAGCCCGGGTCGGCTGCGGCGGCCTGGGCCACGAGCTCTCCGACCGTGGTGTGCGGGCCCACGCCCGCGGCCACACGCAGGACCCACCGCGCGTTCGACGTGTGCAGGGTCGGCCCGACGGCCCCCACGACGGACGCGCACACCCCGCCGGTCACGAGCTGCTCGCCGAACGACAGGCCGGTCCGGTAGCGGCTCACCGTCCGGCACGTGAGGGACAGCACCGATCCCACCGGGGCGTCGGGCTCGGTGACCAGGTGGCCGGCGCGCAGGCCCGCGTATCCCGCCCAGCCGGTGGGCCGGCCGTGGCCGACGTAGACGGCGACCGCCGGTCCGCGGGCCAGCGCGCGGGCGAGGTCGGCACGGTGGACGTCGTAGGCGGTCCAGCGCAGGGCGTGCACCGCGTCGTCCGGGCTCGGACCGCGCGCGGCCTCGCCGAGCACCCGGACCACACGGCCCGCCAGGTCGTCGTACCGCGCGAGGCGCTGACCCAGCACGCCGACGCTGCACGAGCGGCTCGCCCGCCGGTGCACCCGGGCCGCAGCACGCGCGAACCGGGCCAGCGCGTCGTCGTCGACGTACGGGACGGTGGCCGCCGGCACCTGCCGTCCCGCCGCGTCCGCGACAGTCGGGCCGGTCAGCAGCGTGCGCGGAGACCGGGCACGCGGCGCGACGACGAGGACGGCGTCGGTGCCGGCGGGCGGCTCACCGGCCGCCGTGACGGTCTCCAAGTGATCCGGGTCGACGTGGCGCACGGTGCGGCGCTCGGCCTCCCACGCCGCCAGCAGCGGACGCAGCGGGCCGAGCGCCGCACGCGGGGCCACGAGCGTGACGCTCATGCGGCACGCACCGCGTCCACGTAGGGCTGCCAAGGCGCGACGGTCGCGGCGTCCTGGTCGAGGAGCACCTTGCGCACGAAGTACTGCGACATGATGTCGCCCTGCTGCTCGCGGTTGAACGCCTCGAAGTCTCCGCCCGCGGCCGCGAGGTCGTCCTGGCCGCCTTCGCCGATGGCCTTGCCACGGCCCAGCTTCTCGGTCCCGCCGTCGAAGTCCGCCGGGATCGTGATCTCGGGGCCGGGGTTCTCGTAGCCGTAGTTGTACGTGTCGCTCGAGAACTGCGCCCGGATGGCCTCGATCAGGTAGAGCGGGCCCGTCTCGCGGAACTGCCAGACGTGCGTGAGCTCGTGGATCAGCACGCGGCGGGTCAGCTCGCCCTCGCCGGCGTCGTGGTTGACCACGGTGCCGGTCACGAACGGCCGTGCGTTCGGGCTGCTGCTGAAGAAGTCCTGGACCCCGAACACGATGTCGTTGGTGATGCTCTCGGTCGTGATGAACACCTGGTCGACGTCGAACTGGTCGCCGAACACCGCCGTGGCGTCCTGCTTCTCACCGTCGCTCAAGGGCCGGAAGGTCGAGAGCGTGTTGAGCAGGATGATCACGGCCGTCGCGAGCGCGCCGCCTGCGGCCTCCAGGGCCGCGCCGAGGATGTCGCCGACCGCACGGCCCACCTGCCGGGCGGCGAGGACGAACTCCTCCCACGCCTCGGTACCGGCGGACCAGGCCTCGTCGGCGATCGTCTGGAACGCGTGCCCGAGCTCGTCGAGCGCCGCGAGCAGGTTGGGCAGGGCGTTGCCCGGCTGCGCCACGGTCGCGGCGATCAGGACGCCGATCGTGACACCCGCCTCGAGCAGCGCGACGACGGTCGTGCGCAGCACCTGGGCGGAGCGGTCGATGGCCCATGCGACGAAGGTGACGACGGCCGCTCCGGCGTCGAGGGCGCCCTTGATGACGTCGCCGATCGCAGGCAGGAGGTCCTCCGAGAGGTACGTCAGGACGTACTCGATGCTGTTGGCGACGCGGATCGTCGCCTCGCCCAGCAGCCGCAGGGCGGCGGCGCCTCGCGCCGCGGCCCAGTCGATGACGTCGGCGATGCGCGAGCCGACCGACTCGACCGCCCGGAGGATGGTGTCGAACACCGCGTCGGCCTGGTCGAGGGCCCAGTCCAGGATCTGCGACACCGAGTCCTTGACGAACCGCACGGCCAGCACGGCCTGGCGCCACAGGTCGGACGCGAGGTCCTCGGCGCGGTCGAGCAGCCACTGGAAGATGTCGCCCACCGGACCGAGCGCCTCCAGGACGCCGTTGATGATGCGACGGAGCATGAAGTAGCCCTGCGAGACGACGGACTCCAGGAACCCGACGACCGTGGCACCCACCTGGAGCGCCGCGTCGATGAACCGGGCCGCGGTGCGGTAGGTGAACTTGACCATCTCGGCCGCGAACTCCGCGATCGTCTTGCCGAGCTCGAACGCGACGCGCACGACGTCCTTGAGCGTCTCGAACGCGATCTTGGCGACGTCCGCGAGCAGCGTCGCGAGGGTCCGGCCCAGCTCGAACAGGGCCTTGACGACGGCACGCAGCGCGGAGATCCCGGCCTGGGCGATCTCGACCACGAGGTCGACGACCAGCTTGCCCGCGGCGAGGATGCCGTCGACGATCGCGCGCGCCACGTCCACCGCGGCGGAGACCAGGTAGGCACCGAGCTCGGCCAGGGCCCGCCCGATGGCGACCGCGGCCTGCGCGACCCGCCGGACCAGGTCCAGACCGGCCGCGATGGCCGCGTCGAACAGCTCCGCGAGCGCCCTGCCGGCCTTGATCAGCGCGTCGACCACCTGCTTGGCGAGCTCGAGCGTGCGGTTCGCCAGCTCGACCAGGAGCTCGCCGACCGCCTTGCCGAGGTCGAGCAGCGCCCGGACCGTGTTCTGGACGAGCGCGATCGACGCCGCGAGCGCCTGCTCGAGGATGTTCCCGATCGTCTTCCCGATGGCCATCAGGGCGTCGACCCCCCGCCGGACCACGTCGAGCGTCTTGTTCGCCAGGTACGAGAGCAGCTCTCCGAGCGTGCGGCCGAGGCTGTCCATGGCGCGCAGGACGTCGACGAGCGCGCTGCGCACGAGCGTGAACGCGGCGTCGAGCATCTGGAACATGGACTTGCCGATGTCCTGCAGGCCGCGGACGATCGCGCGCAGCACGTCGTACCCCGCCTCGAGCACCTTGGTGAAGAGCTCGCCGAGCGTCGCGAAGGCGTCGACGAGGGCGCGAGCGAGGCTCGCCACCTCGGTGACGGCCCAGTTCACGACGTCGGAGATCGCGTCGACGAACGCCGCACCGAGGTCGACGATGGCGTCCACGACGGCGTTGACGGCGTCGGACAGCGCGTCGCCGACGTCCTCGATGAACTCGACGACCGCGTCGTCGGTGTCGCCGGGCGGAGCCGGCACCGAGGCGGCGAGCATGGCCTGCCCGGCGTCCCGCAGCCAGAACGCCACGTCGCGCGCGGCCCGCCTGTCGACGGCGCCGTCGGGCTGGACGACCAGGTCGCGCATGAAGGTGCGACCTTCGGCGCGGGGAAGTAGAGAGATCGCCGTCACGACCCCGTCGGCGTGACCGGCCTTGCGGTAGCCGTCGACCAGCGCGCGGCGCTCGTCGTCTTCCAGGACGGCCGCGTCTTGGAACAGCTGACGATGGTCGTCCACGGAGGGAAGGGCGCTCGCGAAGGCGCGGGCGAGGGAGACCGCGCGGTGCGGGCTGCGCGAGAACGCGTCGCGGAAGGCGGGCGCCAGCTCGACCGGTTTGAACCCGCTCGCGGTGATGCCGGCCGCCATCGCGGCGACGTCGCGGATCGGTACCGTGCCGGTGAGTTCGGTGATGCGGTTCATGACTGACTCCCGTCCGAGCGCGACGGGCGGGCTGGCGCCGTCGCCGGCGCCGGCCGGGCTGACCGGCGTCCGCTTGCAGGGAGGACGTGCGTCCGGACCGCGATACGGGGGCCGTGGGTGAACGCAGGGCACCGCGCGGGCTAGGCTCGCCTGCCGTGAAGCCCAGCACCGAGGACGACCACGGGACGCCGCGCGCCGACGGCTCGCCCGCCGGCGAGACCGTCGTCAACGAGCCCGTCAGCGTCGTCATGCACCGCGCCAAGGCCGAGGCGCGCGCATCCCACGTCACGGTGGGCCAGGTCCGGCACCTGCCGCACGGCGGAGCCGAGATCGACTGCTCGTGCGGGATGGTGCTGACGAACGGCCCGGACTGGTCGCTCGACGAGCACATCCGGCTCCACCGTGGCGAGGCCCGCTACCTGGCCCTGAGCACGGTGGCGCCGGCCGGGATGCCGCGCCTCATCGCGGTGGCGTCGGACCGGCTACCGCACTAGCCCTCGTCGACACGACCCGCCCCGGCGGCGAAGCGTCTGCGGGGGCAGCGGTTCACCGCTCCGTCAGAGCTCGTCGGGGTCGTCCCAGGACGTACCGCTGGAGGCGCCCTCCATGGGTCCGAGCTCGGTCTCGGTGAGCGTCTGCGGCGCCTTGCTGGCGTCCCCGCCCGCGCGCGGATCGCCGTCGGGGTCGGAGTCGGCACTCCGGCGCGGTGGCGCGATGCGTGCCTGTGACGCGATCGACTCTTCGAGCCGGTCCCAGGGGGTGGTCGGGACGTGGCTGCCGTTCTCGGTGGTCATGCCCTCAGGTCTACCAGGGCGCGGGGGCGCTCGCTCCCGCTTGGCACACTTTTTGGTACCGCCTCACCGCGCCCCGAAACGCACCTTGTGTGACGATCTTGCCCATGCAAACCTGGCCAGGCCACGCCTACCCGCTCGGCGCGACGTTCGACGGCACCGGCACCAACTTCGCCCTCTACTCCAGCGTCGCCGAGCGCGTCGAGCTCTGTCTCATCGCCACCGACGGCACCGAGACGCGGGTCGACGTCCTCGAGACCGATGCGCACGTCTGGCACACCTTCCTCCCCGGCGTCGTCCCGGGCCAGCGCTACGGGTACCGGATCCACGGGCCGTACGACCCGGAGTCCGGCCACCGCTGCAACCCGGCCAAGCTCCTGCTCGACCCCTACGCCAAGGCCGTGGACGGGCAGATCGACGGCGACCCGTCCCTCTTCGGCTACCCGCTCGACGACCCGGAGTCCGCGGTCACCGGGGCGGCGGTCAACGAGGCCGACTCGGCCCGCCACACCATGACGTCCGTCGTCGTGAACCCGTTCTTCGACTGGGGCAACGACCGCCCGCCGGGCCACGACTACCACGACAGCGTCATCTACGAGGCGCACGTCAAGGGCATGACCATGCGGCACCCCGAGGTCCCGGAGGACCTGCGCGGCACCTACGCCGGCCTGGCGCAGCCCGCGGTGATCGAGCACCTCGTCGATCTCGGGGTCACCGCGATCGAGCTCATGCCGGTCCACCAGTTCGTCAACGACCCCCACCTGACCGCTCAGGGCCTGTCGAACTACTGGGGCTACAACACGATCGGCTTCTTCGCGCCGCACAACGGCTACGCGGCCTACGGCACGGGCGGCCAGCAGGTCCAAGAGTTCAAGTACATGGTCAAGGCGATGCACGACGCCGGCATCGAGGTCATCCTCGACGTGGTCTACAACCACACGGCCGAGGGCAACCAGCTGGGCCCCACCCTCTCGTTCCGCGGCATCGACAACCGCGCCTACTACCGGCTCGTCGACGGCGACGAGGCGCACTACTTCGACACGACCGGGACCGGCAACTCCCTGCTCATGCGCTCGCCGCAGGTGCTGCAGCTCATCATGGACTCGCTGCGCTACTGGGTCACGGAGATGCACGTCGACGGTTTCCGCTTCGACCTCGCCGCCACGCTCGCGCGCCAGTTCCACGAGGTCGACCGGCTGTCGGCGTTCTTCGACATCGTCCACCAGGACCCGGTGATCTCCCAGGTCAAGCTCATCGCCGAGCCCTGGGACGTCGGCGACGGCGGCTACCAGGTCGGTGGCTTCCCCCCGCTGTGGACCGAGTGGAACGGCCGCTACCGCGACACCGTGCGCGACTTCTGGAGGGGCGAGCCCTCGACGGTGCCCGAGTTCGCGTCCCGGCTGACCGGATCCTCGGACCTCTACGAGCACACGGGGCGCAAGCCGATCGCCTCGATCAACTTCGTCACGGCGCACGACGGCTTCACGCTCGCGGACCTCGTGTCGTACAACGAGAAGCACAACGAGGCCAACGGCGAGGGCAACGCCGACGGAGAAAGCCACAACCGCTCCTGGAACTGCGGCGCCGAGGGGCCGACCGACGACGCCACCATCAAGGCCCTGCGGGCGCGCCAGCAGCGCAACTTCCTCACGACGCTCCTGCTCTCCCAGGGCGTGCCCATGATCGCCCACGGTGACGAGCTCGGCCGGACCCAGCGCGGCAACAACAACGGCTACTGCCAGGACAACGAGCTGACCTGGATGGACTGGGGCGGCGATGACGGCCTCGACGAGGACCGGGCCGCACTCCTCGAGTTCACGCGTGCCCTGGTGCGCCTGCGGCGCGAGCACCCGCTGCTGCACCGCCGCGGCTTCTTCAGCTCCCCGGTCGAGGGCGGCTCCCACCCCTACTCCGGGGCGAGCAGCATGCCCGAGATCGAGTGGCTCGACCTGACCGGTGCGCGCATGGACGACGCCGACTGGGAGAACGGCTACGCGCGCTCGCTCATGGTGTTCTTCAACGGCGACGTCATCCCCGAGCAGGACGAGCGCGGGCGCCCGATCATCGACGACTCGTTCCTCGTGATGTTCAACGCGCACTCCGAGCCGCTCGACTTCACGCTGCCCCGGGCCGACTACGGCGAGCGCTGGACCGCCGTCGTCGACACCGACGGGACGACCGTGGCGGGCACGGAGTACGAGGCCGGGAGCACGCTCAAGGTCACCGACCGCAGCGTCGTCGTGCTGACGCGACCGTCACGTGCACGTCACAGCACGACGGCCGACGCGACGGCTCACACGACGGCTAGAGTACGGGCGTGACCGGAGCCGACCCAGTCCTCCCCGGATGGTCGGCGGGTACCCCGCCACCGCAGCCGGGGCTGATCCTCACCTGGCCCGGGCCGCGGCCCATCCTGTGGGCACCGCGGGCCCACACCGTCGACCTGGTGCTCCCGCGGCCCGACGGCACGGTCGAACGGCACCCGATGCGGCTCGTCGGTGCCCACCGGCCGGGGTACTGGGGCGCCGACGACGAGCTCGAGGACGGCACGGCGTACGGCTTCTCGGTCGACGGCGGCCCACCCGTGCCCGACCCCTGCAGCGCCGTGCTCCCGGACGGCCTCAACGGCTACACCCGCGCCTTCGACGCCGCGTTCGACTGGACCGACGGCGACTGGCACGGTGTCGACCTCACGCGGGGCGTGCTGCTCCACGTCGACGTCGCGACGTTCACGCCCGAGGGCACGCTCGACGCCGCGGCGGCCCATCTGTCCCGGGTCGCCGAGCTCGGCGCCTCGGGCGTCGAGCTGTCCCCCATCGCGGCGTTCGACCCCGACCTCGGCCCCGAGCGCGGCGTGCGCCTGCTCGCGGTGCACGAGCCCTACGGCGGCCCGCGGGCGCTGCAGCGCTTCGTCGACGCCGCGCACGGCGTCGGTCTGGCCGTCGTGCTCGACGCGCCGCACCGCTGGGCCGTGGCCGACTCGCTCGGGCTGGCGTCCTTCGGGCCGTACTCCGCGGGGACGCGCATCGGGCCCCGCCGGATCGGCGCCCGCCCGGCGGCGCCCGGCACGGACAGCCCTCGCATCAACCTGGACGGCAGCGGCAGCCGCGGGCCGCGCGACTTCCTCGTGGCGGACGCCGAGCGCTGGTTCCGCGACTTCCACGTCGACGGCATGCTGCTCGACGTCGAGGCGTTGCTCGACCGGTCGGCGATCCCGTTCCTCGGCGAGCTCGCTGACGAGGTGCTCGTGCTGACCGAGCAGCTGGGGCGGCGGCTCACCCTCCTCACGGACGGGCCCGGGCGCAGCGACCGCCTGACCACCGCGGTCGACCGCATCCTGGCGGCGCCCGGCGACCCGACGCGCGTCGACGACCTGCGACGGCTGGCCGAGCTGGTCTTCCCCGGCGCGCGCCGGGCGATGCACCAGCCCTCGACCCAGCGGCGGGTGCAGACCGCGACGCTGCGCGCGTCGTCGATCCTCGTGGGCGACCTGACCCGGCTGCCTGCCGCCGCGCTCACGGTCCCCTGGCAGGCGACCGGTGCGAGCACGGCCCCCGACGCCGACGGGCGCGCGTGCCTGCTGACGTTCGCGCTGCTCGCGGGCACACCGCTCGTGCTCGACACCGAGCACGTGCCGCTGACCGAGAGCGGGCCCGAGGCGGTACGCATGGTCGGGTGGGCGCGCCGCCTGGTGGACCTGCGCCGGGAGATCGGCGACGAGATCGGGCTCCCGGTCGAGATCCACGGCGACGACCACTCCCCCATCGTCCGCCGGGGCCGCACCGCGCTCGTGCTCTCGGCGTCGGACGGGACGGCTGTCATCGACCTCGACGCCGCGCTGCCGGGCGGGGCCGGTGCATGGGAGCTCGTGGCGGCGTGGAAGCCGGGCTCGACGTCCTTGGAGAAGGGCCGGCTCACCGTGCCGGGACGCTCGACTGCGGTGCTGCGGGCGCACGCGCGGCCGTAGGGATAGCCTGCCCGCATGGCCGGCAAGCGCAGCACGCACGACGACGTCCGCACGGACGGCACGCTGGCCAAGGAGTGGGACGAACCTCCCACCGACGCCCTGCGCTGGAGGCCCGGGTCCGACCTGGGTGCGGTGGACGCGAGGTCCACGCCGGGCTGGGAGGGCGACCGCGCGCAGGGCGAGCAGCTCGTCGCGCTGCATGCCGACGAGCTGTCCGACCTCCAGGAACGCCTGTTCGCCGAGGGCCGCACGGGCGGCTCCCGCTCGGTGCTGCTCCTGCTCCAGGGGATGGACACGTCGGGCAAGGGCGGCATCGTGCGGCACGTCGTCGGCCTCGTGGACCCACAGGGCGTGCAGCACCGGTCGTTCGGCGTGCCCACCGACGAGGAGCGCGCGCACGGCTACCTCTGGCGCATCCGCAACGGGCTGCCGCGGCCCGGCCACATCGGCGTCTTCGACCGGTCGCACTACGAGCAGGTGCTCGTGGTGCGGGTCGCCGGGCTCGAGCCGCGCGAGGAGTGGGAGGCCCACTACGACGAGATCAACGCCTTCGACGCCGAGGTCGCGGCGAGCGGCACGTCGATCGTCAAGGTCATGCTCGCCATCTCCCGCGACGAGCAGAAGGCCCGGCTGACCCAGCGCCTCGAGCGACCCGACAAGCACTGGAAGTACGACCCGAGCGACATCGACGCCCGCCTGCTGTGGGACGACTACCAGGCGGCGTACCAGGACATGCTCGACCGGACGCACACCGACGCCGCACCCTGGTACGTGGTGCCGGCCGACCGCAAGTGGTTCGCCCGGCTCGCGGTGAGCGAGCTGCTGCTCGGCACGCTCCGCGGTCTCGACCTCGGCTGGCCGACCGCCGCCTTCGACGTCGAGGCGGAGCTGGAGCGCCTGGCCGCGACCTAGGCCGGCTCAGCCCGCGGGCCGGGCGAGCGCACGGCCCTCCTCGGCCAGCGCACCCAGGCGCGACAGCGCCCGGTAGTACTTCTTGCGGTAGCCGCCGCGCAGCATCTCCTCGGTGAACACGCCCGTCTCCCCCGACCCGCCGAGCAGGACCGGCACGTCGCGGTCGTACAGGCGGTCGACGAGCACGACGAGCCGCAGCGCGACGTCCTGGCGCGAGACCGGGTGGACGTCGGTCAGGGCGACGAGCTCGACCCCGTCGAGGAGCGCCCCGTACCGGCTCGGGTGGACCGTGGCCAGGTGGCCGAGGAGGTCGTCGAACGCGTCGAGCGTGGCGCCCGCCCGCTGCGCTGCCGCCGCGGCCACGACGTCGGCCGCGAGCGGCTTCGACTCGGTCACGACGGCCCGGTGCCGGTAGTCCTCGCCGTCGACGCGCAGCACCTCGAAGCGGGCGGCCAGAGCCTGGATCTCGCGCAGGAAGTCCTCGGCCGCGAACCGGCCCTCGCCGAGCGCCTCGGGCAGGGTGTTCGACGTCGCGGCGAGCGCCACGCCGCGGTCCGCCAGCTCGCGCAGGAGCCGGGACATGAGCACGGTGTCGCCCGGGTCGTCGAGCTCGAACTCGTCGATGCAGACGAGCCGCTTGGTCGCGAGCGCCTCGACCGTCGGCAGGAAGCCCAGCGCACCGACGAGGTTCGTGTACTCGACGAAGGTGCCGTAGGCGGCGGCGTCGGGCCCGACGGCCTCGCGCACCGCGTGCGCGAGCGAGGTCAGCAGGTGCGTCTTGCCGACGCCGAAACCCCCGTCCATGTAGATCGCGGGCGCCGTGCGCTTGCGCTGCACCAGGGCGCGCAGGCCCGTGGCGGGAGGCGCGACGATCTCGCCCGCCACCTGCTCGAGCCGGGCGAGCGTGGCAGCCTGGCTCGGGTAGGCGTCGCTCGCGCGGTAGGTCGCGAAGCGCGTCTCGGCGAAGTGCCGCGGCGGAACGAGGTCGGCCAGGAGGCGCTCGGGCGGGACGGACGGGCGGATGCCGGTCAGGGAGCGCGCGGCGGCGGGCTCGGCAGGGCGAGCGGGGTGCTCGGAAGAGCTGCTCGGCGTGGTCGCGGGCCCGGAAGTCACGGAGCACAACCCTACGTCGTGCCCCTAGTGTGGTCCGCTGTGACGTCTGCCACGGCCCCCTCCCCCGACCTGCCGCCCCTCGACCTGGTCGTGCCCGCTCACGAGCGCCTGGAGCCCGACGCGCACGAGGCCCGGCTGCTCGGCCTGTACGCCGTTCCGGAACCGGGGACGCGCCACGTGCGGGCCAACATGGTCGCCTCGGTCGACGGCGCGGCGTGGGGTCCGGACCACCGGACGGGCACCATCAACGACGACGCCGACTTCCGGGTGTTCCGCGTGCTGCGGGCGCTCGCCGACGTCGTGCTCGTCGGGGCGGGCACCGCACGGACGGAGGGGTACACCGCGCTCGACCGGCCCGCGGGCCCGACGCCGGCGGGGGCGCGGCCCCTGGAGCTCGCGCTGGTCACCCGCACGGGCCACCTGTCGCCCGCGCTGAGCGGCGCCGAGCGCCCGCCGTTCGTCGTCACGGGCACGGGCGGCGAGCAGGCGGCGCGCGAGGCGGTGCCGGCCGACCGGGTCGTCGTCGTGCCCCGCGCCGACGACCCGCGCGAGGTGGACCTGGTCGCGGGCCTCGACGCGCTAGCCGAGCGCGGCATGACGCGCGTGCTGACCGAGGGCGGCCCGCAGCTGCTCTCCGCCCTGGTCACCGCCGGGCTCGTCGACGAGCTGTGCGTGACGACGACGCCGCAGCTCGTCGGGCCGGGCCCCGCCCGGATCGTGGCCGGGAGCGGGCCGGTGGGTGCGTCGTCGGGGCCGACGACGCCCGCCCGGCTCGGGCACCTGCTCGCGGCGCCGTCGGGCACGCTTCTCGCGCGGTGGGTGCTGTGCTGAAATAGCGTGCTGCCATGTCAACTGGCCTGTCACCTGAATCCACGCCCGAGTTCGCGGGCGTCACCCCCGACACCGTCCTGATCCTGACCGAGGACGCGCTCAACGACGCCGACGTCGCCCACATCCGCTCGCTGCACCAGGGTGAGCCGATCGTGTACCGCGTGCTCGTGCCCGCCGACACCGACCGGAACGTGGTCTCGTCGATCATCGACCACCTCGGGGCGGGCGAGCTGCGCGAGGCCTGGGACGACCTGATCGGCCGGGAGCCGACGCCCGTGCAGGCCACGGCCACCGCGGCCGAGCGGCTCGCGGAGTCGCTCGAGCTGCTGCGCGCCGCAGGCGAGACGGCGTCGGGCGACGTGACCGACGAGGACCCGCTGCCGGCGCTCCAGACCGTGGTCACCGAGAGCGAGCGGGCGCCGGGCAGCGGCATGGTGCGCGAGATCGTGGTCGTGACCTACCCGCACGCCGTCGAGGACACCTTCCACCAGGACTGGGCGTCGCGCGCCCGTGACGTGCTGCACGTGCCCGTGCTCCACATCTACTCCGGCACGAGCGAGATCGGCTGACCCGCTCGCCCCGGACACGTCAGACCCAGCCCCGCGACCTGCGGGGCTGGGTCTGATGGGTTTCTGAGCCGGTCCGGAGCCGGCCGTCAGTCCAGCAGGCCGGCGGCGGCGAACGCTCGCCGGTAGATCTCGCGGACGACCCGCTGCTTGCGCGCGTTGTACTCCATCACGTGCTCGCCGTGGTCGTTCGACTCGGACGCGGCGGCGAGCTTGGCGTCGCGGTAGAGGTCACGGTCCTGGGGATGCTCGCGCAGCCAGTCACGGAAGATCCGGTGCCGTGCGGTCTCCGCACTGCCCGGGCCGAAGACGTGCAGGTTGCAGCGTGGTGCGGCATGCCGCAGGCAGCGGTGCTCCTGCCACCACGGCTCGCGCACCGTCAGGACGAATCCCGCCGCCTCGAGCGCCGGCAGCCAGGCTGCCTCGTCGCCCGGGTCGGCGACCGTGAGGTCGATGTCGATGACCGGCTTGGCGGGCAGGCCGGGCACCGACGTCGAGCCGACGTGGTCGACGTCGAGCGCGCGCGGACCGAGCGAGTCACGCACCCGGGCGGCGACGTCGTCGTACACGGCCGGCCACCGGGGGTCGGCCGGGACGATCTCGATGACCTCGACCGGCGGCGCGCCGCCCACCCACGGGTTGGAACCCGGGGGCGGCGGCGCAGTGTCGAACGTGACGATCTCGGCCGCGGTGGCCATCAGAACCCGGTGCTCGTCGGCTTCGGGTACCACTGGCGGAACTTGCGGACCTGGTTGAGCTTGGCGGTCGCGACGTAGAAGCGTCGCTTGAGGCCGCCGTCGCCGCGCCAGTACGCGAGCGGGTGCGCGGTGCGGCGCGAGAGGCGACGCACGCGCGCGGCGAGGTCCCGGTCGAGCACGTACCGCAGCAGCAGGCGTGTCGGCAGGATCGAGTAGAGCACCTCGCGCGTCGCGGTCACGGGCTCGAGCCCGATGCCGTCGACGTGGTCGGCGACCACGAACCGGGCGACGTTGGCACCCGCGGCCGTGACGTAGTAGTTGTTGCGGCCGATGCGCGGGTTGACCTCGAAGAACGCGAAGCGTCCGTTGCGCGGGTCCACCTTGACGTCGAAGTTGGCGAAGCCGCGGTACCCGGTCGCCGCCAGGAACGCGCGCGCCTGCGTGAACACCTCGCCCTGGTCTCCGGTGATCATCGCGGCCGGGTTGCCGAGCCCGTTGGGCGTGTGCTCCTCGAGCAGCACGTGCGCGCCCGCCATGAGCGTGATCTCGCCGCGCCCGTCGACGTAGGCCGTGACCGAACGCATCTGCGTGTCGTCGCCCGGCACGAGCTCCTGCGCCACGAACCGGCCGCGGAAGCCGGCGTCGCGCAGCCGCCGCCACAGGTCGTCGAGCTCGGCCGGCGTGGCGATCTCGAAGACCTTCTTCTTGCCCGGGAACTCGACGTCCTGGTAGTCCGCGCTGCTCGCGGCCTTCGCGATGAGCGGCCAGCCGACGTCGACGGGCGCCGGCCGCCAGGTGGGGTCGTCCGCGCGCGCGAAGTCCTGCACCACGGTTCTGGGCACGTCGATGCCCACCTGGCCGGCGACCTCGGCGAAGGTCGCCTTGTCGCTGATCTGGTCGAGCAGCGCCTCGTCGAGGAACGGCACCACGTAGCCCGCGGCCTCGAGCTCGCCGCGGTGCCGGACGACCGTGCGCACCAGCCAGTCGGAGTTCGCCAGCAGGATGAGCCGGCGGCCCGGGTCCGCCGCGAGGGTCTCGCGCGCGACCCGCAGCGCGGCATCGACGAGCTGTCGGGCGTCGTGGCTGTCGCTCACCGTGACGTTGCGGATGATGCGCGAGTCCGCGATCGGGCCCGGCACCAGGCCGGAGATCACCACGGAGCCGACGCCGTACTGCTCGTGGAACGCGCGCGCGAGGGCGTACACGCCGATGTCGCCGCCCAGGATGACGGGCGCGAGCTCGGGGCGGTGCTCGGGCGCGGACGTGCCCGGGCGCTGCGACGCGCGGTCGGTCCGGGGCTCGGGGAGCGTGCTCATGCGGCCGCCTCCGTCGTCGCCGACCGCTCGCCTGCCGCGTGCACGCGGCGCAGCTCGTCGAGCGGGTAGTACGTGCGGTACTTGCGCCAGTGGTTGACCAGCGCGGTCAGCACGTAGAGCCGACGCCGCGGACCCGCGTCCGCGCGGTAGCGCAGCGGGTGCACCGTGCGCCGCGACTTCATGAGTCGCACCACGCGGGCGCGCAGGTCGGGGTCGAGCACGTACCGGCGCAGCAGCCGGTGCGGCACGACGGCGTACAGCACCTCGTTCGTGGCCGTGACCGGCTCGCGCCGCACGCCGTGGATGACGTCGTCGACCAGGAACTCGGTCGGGTTCGCGCCGCCCGCGGTCACGTAGTAGTTGTTGCGCCCGATGCGCGGGTTCTGCTCGAAGAACACGTACCGGCCGTCGCGCGGGTCGAGCTTGACGTCGAAGTTGGCGAAGCCGCGCCAGCCGGTGTGCTCGAGCAGCCGCTGCGCGGCGTCGAGGATCTCGGGGATCGGCTCGACGATCATGGCCGACGGGTTGCCGCGCGTGGCCGGGGTGCGCTCCTCGAGGAGCACGTGCGCCGAGCAGCGCAGGGTGACCCGGCCCGTGGAGTCCGCGTACGCCGTGACCGAGCGCATCTGCGTGTCGTCGCCCGGGATCATCTCCTGGACCAGGAACCGGCCGCGGAAGCCGGCGTCCGCGAGCGCGCCGTAGAGCCACTGGAGCTCGGCCGCGTCGGCGATCTCGAAGATCTTCTTCTTCCCGGCGAACCGCACGCCGTGGTAGTCGGCGCTGCTCGCGGGCTTGGCGATCACGGGGAAGCGGAAGCCGACCGGCTCGGGCGTCCAGCCAGGCTCGCCGGCCCGGGAGAAGTCCTGCACGACCGTGCCGGGCACGGGGATCCCGAGCTGGGCGCAGGCCGCGAGGAACTCGGCCTTGTCCGAGATGCGGTCGATGAGCGCGACGTCGGCGAACGGCAGCACGTAGCCCGCCGCCTCGAGCTCGGCGCGGCGCTCGACCAGCGCCCGGACCACCCAGTCCATGTTGGTGAGCAGCAGGAGCCGCTCACCGGGGTGCGCGGCGGCGTGCTCGGCCGCGAGGCGCGCGAGCGTCGCGACGATGTCGTCGGTCTCGCTGCCCGAGAGGACCAGGTCGATGATGCGGGAGTTCGCGATGGGCCCGGGTTCGGCGAACGCGACGACGGTCGTCCGCACCCCGTAGCGCTCGTGGAACGAGCGCGCGAGGGCGTAGACGCCGATGTCGGATCCGACGATGACGGGCCGGAAGCCAGGGTCTGACACGGGTGAGCTCATGCCTCCGTCTCGGTACGGTCGCCGGACCAGAGGGTGTGGAACGTTCCCTCACGGTCCGTGCGCTGGTAGGTGTGGGCGCCGAAGAAGTCCCGCTGCGCCTGGATCAGGGCAGCGGGCAGACGCTCGGCCCGGACGCCGTCGTAGTACGCGAGCGACGACGAGAACGCCGGCGTGGGGATGCCGGCCGTCGCCGCCAGCGCCACGACCCGCCGCCACGCGGGCACGCCCGCGGACACGGCGTCGGTGAAGTACGGGTCGGCGAGGAGCAGCGGCAGGTCCGCGTCGCGCTCGTACGCCTCGGTGATGCGGTTGAGGAAGCGCGCGCGGATGATGCACCCGCCGCGCCAGATGCGGGCCATCGCACCGCGGTCGATGCCCCAGCCGTTCTCGGCGCTGGCCGCGGCGATCTGGTCGAAGCCCTGGGAGTAGGCCACCACCTTCGACGCGTAGAGCGCGAGGCGGACGTCCTCGATGAAGGCGTCCCGGTCGGCCGCGGCGATCTCGAGGGGCGCGGCGTGCGCGGGCAGGGTGCCGCGGGCGGCCTCGCGCTGCGGGACGGAGCCCGACAGCGCACGCGCGAAGGTCGCCTCGGCGATCCCGGTGATCGGCACGCCCAGGTCGAGCGCGTTCTGGACGGTCCAGCGCCCGGTGCCCTTCTGCTCGGCCCGGTCCAGCACGACGTCGACGAACGCGCCGCCCGTCGCGGCGTCGACCTGGTTGAGCACCTCGGCCGTGATCTCGATGAGGAACGACTCCAGGTCGCCCGTGTTCCACTGCGCGAAGATCTCGCCGATCTCCTTGGCGCCCGCGCCCAGGCCCTGGCGCAGCAGGTCGTAGGCCTCGGCGATGAGCTGCATGTCGGCGTACTCGATGCCGTTGTGCACCATCTTGACGAAGTGCCCGGCGCCGTCCGGCCCGACGTACGTGCAGCACGGCACGCCGTCGACCTGCGCGGCGATGGACTCGAGGATCGGGCCGAGCGACTCGTACGACTCGCGCGTGCCGCCCGGCATGATCGACGGCCCGAGCAGGGCGCCCTCCTCACCGCCCGAGACGCCCGTCCCGACGAAGTGCAGACCGCGCTCCCGCAGGGCCGCCTCGCGCCGGATCGTGTCCGGGAAGTGCGCGTTGCCCGCGTCGACGACGATGTCGCCGTCCTCGAGCAGCGGCACGAGCTCGTCGATGACCGCGTCGGTCGCGGCGCCGGCCTTGACCATGATGACGACCTTGCGCGGCCGTTCGAGGGACGCGACGAAGTCCGCCATCGACTCCGACGGGACGAAGTCGCCCTCGTGCCCCGCCTCCTCGACGAGCGACCGGGTCTTGGCGTCCGTGCGGTTGTGCACCGCGACGGTGTAGCCGTGACGGGCGAAGTTGCGGGCGAGGTTGCGGCCCATGACCGCGAGCCCGGTGACGCCGATCTGGGCGCGAGCTGACTTCACGTCGGACATCGCTTCCTGCTCTCTCGAGACGAGGGCCGCAGGGCCGCCACCTGGGGGCGAGCACGTGCGGCCCGAAGGCCTCGACCAGCCTAGTGGGTCGTGCGGACGGACTATCACTATCCGGACAAGCTGCGGCGCACCGAGGGCCGTGACCCCGCGATGTCACCCGCGGGTCGTACGGTGACTGGCGTGACCGGCGACCAGCGGGACGTGCCTGCCTCGTTCGCGGCCGCGCTCGCCTCGCTCCGAGCGCGCCGGCTGCGGCCCGAGGTCCGCCTCGCGGAGATCCCCGGGCCGAGCCGCATCGCGCCGTTCAGCGCCGCGCTCGAGGGTGAGGTGCTCGAGAGCCGCGGCGGGGCGGATCCCGACGCCGACGGCGCCGAGCTCGCCACGGGGCGGTTCGTCGTCCTGCACGACCCGGCGGGGCAGGAGACGTGGCGGGGCACGTTCCGGGTCGTGACGCTCGTGCGCGCCACGCTCGAGCCCGATCTCGCCGCGGACCCGCTCCTGGCGGACGTCGCCTGGACCTGGGTCACCGAGGTGCTCGACGCGTTGCCGCACGACGGCGTGCCCGGCGCGGTGGCAGCGGGAGGCACCGTCACGCGGGTGCTGTCGCAGAGCTTCGGAGCTCTCGAGGGGACGCCCGAGGGCGTCGACCTCGAGATCCGCGCGTCGTGGACCCCGACGTCCACGGACCTGGGCGCGCACCTCGGCGCCTGGGCCGACCTCATGGTCACGGCCGCGGGACTGCCGCCGCTGCCCGAGGGCGTGACCGCACTGCCCACGCGACGAAATACCGTAGAGCCATGAGCTCAGCCGCCCCCTGGTCCCCAGCCGACGTCGTCCCGTTGCGGGAACCGGCCGACGGCGTCGGACCGGTCGTGTCGACCGCCGCCGAGCTGGAGCGCGTGATCGAACGCTTCGCCGCCGTCGACGGACCGGTCGCTGCCGACGCCGAACGTGCCTCGGGCTATCGGTACGGGCAGGCGACCTACCTCGTCCAGGTGCGCCGGCCCGGGGCCGGGACGGTGCTCATCGACCCGGTGGGGCTGCCCGACCTGTCCACGCTCGGTGCCGTGGTGGGCGACTCCGAGTGGGTGCTGCACGCGGCCTCGCAGGACCTGCCCGGGCTCGCGGAGCACGGCCTGCGGCCCGCGTCCATCTTCGACACCGAGCTCGCGGCCCGGCTGCTCGGCATGGAGCGCGTGGGGCTCGCGGCCGTGGTCGCCGAGGTGCTCGGCCTCGGCCTCGCCAAGGAGCACTCGGCGGTCGACTGGTCGACGCGCCCGCTGCCCACGGACTGGCTGCGCTACGCGGCTCTCGACGTCGAGGTGCTGATCGACCTGCGCGACCGGCTGGCCGAGCGGCTCGAGGAGGCCGGCAAGGCCGAGTGGGCGGCACAGGAGTTCGAGGCCGTGCGCACGGCGCCCCCGCCGCCCCCGCGGCCCGAGCCGTGGCGACGCACGTCGGGCACGCACACGCTGCGCGACCGCCGGCGGCTCGCCGTCGTCCGGAGCCTGTGGTCGGCGCGCGACGCGAGCGCCCGCGCGCGGGACGTGTCGCCCGGCCGCGTGCTGCCCGACCGCGCGATCATCGCCGCGGCCCAGGCCCTGCCCCGGCACACCGGCCAGCTCCTGGCCCTGCCGGAGTTCGCGGGCAAGGGCACCCGGCGGCGGGCCGCGGTGTGGCAGCGGGCCGTCGACGAGGCGCTGGCCCTGCCCGCGGAGGAGCTGCCCTCGCTGCGCGGACCACGGTCCGACGCACCGCCGGCGCCCCGGACGTGGGCCGATCGAGACCCCGTCGCAGCGCGGCGCCTGTCGGCCGCGCGCGAGGTGGTCACGGCGCTGAGCACCGAGCTGTCGATCCCGGCCGAGAACCTCCTGCAGCCGGACGCGCTGCGCCGCCTGTGCTGGACGCCGCCGGACCCTGCCGACGCCACGAACATCGCGGAATTCCTGCGCGGACGCAGCGCCCGGCCCTGGCAGGTCGACCTGTTCGCCGACCGCTTCGCCAAGGTCTTCGCCGACCTCTGACCTGCCGCGGAGCGGCCTGATACGGCGTCTCAGCACGGGCTAGGCAATTCCCGGTACCCGGGGTAGCGTGTACTGCTGGACCGGAATGACCCGGACCGGACCAGCGTGAGCGGCGCCGCTCGTCGGACGCCGAAGTCCCAAGTCAGGAGCTGCCATGACCGTGGCCAACGAGGCCTCCCCCGGCACCACCCGCAGCGCGCGCCGGCGCGCGCTGCGCGACGTCGTCTTCGTCGAGGGCGTGCGCACCCCCTTCGGCAAGGCCCGCCCAGACGGCCTGTACGCCGAGACGCGCGCCGACGACCTGGTCGTCAAGGCCGTGCGGGAGCTGCTGCGCCGCCACCCGGAGCTGCCCAGCGACCGCATCGACGAGGTCGCGATCGCGGCCACGACCCAGCAGGGCGACCAGGGCCTGACGCTCGGACGCACGGTCGGCGTGCTCGCCGGCCTGCCCCGCACCGTGCCGGGCTACGCGATCGACCGCATGTGCGCGGGCGCGATGACGGCCGTGACCACCACGGCGTCGGGTATCGCCATGGGCGCGCAGGACGTCGTGATCGCGGGCGGTGTCGAGCACATGGGCCACCACCCGATGGGCTTCGACGCCGACCCGAACCCCCGCTTCATGTCCGAGCGGCTGGTCGACGCCGAGGCGCTCAACATGGGCGTCACGGCCGAGAACCTGCACGACAAGTTCCCGCACCTGACCAAGGAGCGGGCCGACGCCTACGCGGTGAACAGCCAGGCCAAGTACGCCAAGGCGCTCGCGAACGGCGACGTCGGCCC
>Ga0233385_1000277_pt1 | contig 28480 bp, 24 predicted proteins | sample ElkDunMinimDraft_16_FD_191543 | JGI IMG/M metagenome (GOLD analysis project Ga0233385, IMG submission 191543) | Fecal eukaryotic communites from dung pellets of Tule Elk in California, USA - Elk Dung G36 | ecosystem: Host-associated > Mammals > Digestive system > Large intestine > Fecal | place...
AGAGGCTGGCCGTCTCGATGGTCGTGAAACGGCGGTTGCAGGCGGGGCACTGCCGACGACGGCGGATGGCCGCACCGTCGTCGGACGTCCGGGAGTCGATCACGCGCGAGTCGGCGTGCCGGCAGAACGGGCAGTGCATGCCTGGTCTCCTGCGGTCGGGGCCGGGAGGGTACCCGGCAGCCCGACGAACGTATGCGGCAGTGCCCGCACGACGCAACATGCCGCCCGGCACGGGGCCTACTCGACCGGCAGGAGCACGACCTGGCCCGCCTCGAGCTCCGCGGTGCGCAGTCCGTTGAGCTCACGGAGGTCGGCGACGACCTCGCGCACGTCCTGACCTGCCTCGGCCAGGACGGCCGCGTACTCCCACAACGTCTCGCCCGGCGCGACGGTGTGCACCCGCACCTCGAGCGGATCGCCCGGAGCGCTGGCGACGGCCTGCGTGCCGAGCAGCCCGGCGCCTGCGGTCGCCAGCAGGGCGAGCGCGACGAGCACCGCTCGGCCGCGCCGGGTCAGCCGCAGCCCGCCGAGTCCCAGCGGGCCATGGGGGTGGGACGCCGTGCCGCTGCGGGCAACGGCGCGGATCGGGCTGGACGTCGGGTGGGTCGTGCCCCTCGTCATGCTCGTCGTTGTCATCGTCGAGCCTCCTGGGTGCGTAGTCGAACAGGTGTCCGTCGAACAGGTGTACGTAGAACGTCTGTACCATTGATACCACCGTCCGCCGACAGAGTCGAGACACGCTCGAACAGATGTTTGATGCGCCACCGGATGTCCTTTAGAGTGTCCGTAGACGAATGGCAGGGTTTGTCGGATTTCAGGCCCGCGCGGGCCGCGATGACGGGAGAGGGCCATGACGAACGGACCGGACCGCGAGACGGGCGACGCGGCGCTGGCCACGGTCAGCGAGCTGTCAGGGGTCGGGTCGGACCGTCTCACGCCGCGACAGCGGCGCGTGCTCGAGACCATCCGCGACTCGGTCGAGCGGCGCGGTTACCCGCCCACCATGCGCGAGATCGGCGAAGCCGTGGGCCTCGCCAGCCCGTCGTCGGTCAAGCACCAGCTCACCACGCTCGAGCGCAAGGGATACCTGCGGCGCGACCCCAACCGCCCGCGCGCGATCGAGGTCGTCGACCCGGACTCGCACGACGCGACGGCCTCCGCGTCGTCACCGGCCGCCCTGGCCGACGACACCATGGAGAACGACGGCGAGCGCATGCCCGCGCCGTCGTACGTCCCGCTGGTCGGTCGGATCGCGGCGGGTGGCCCGATCCTGGCCGAGCAGCTCGTCGAGGACGTGTTCCCCCTCCCCCGTCAGCTCGTCGGGGACGGTGAGCTGTTCCTGCTCAAGGTCGCGGGCGACTCGATGATCGAGGCCGCCATCTGCGACGGTGACTGGGTCGTGGTCCGGCGCCAGCCGGTCGCGGAGAACGGCGAGGTCGTCGCGGCGATGATCGACGGCGAGGCGACCGTCAAGACGTTCAAGCAGGCCGACGGCCACGTCACGCTCCTGCCGCAGAACCCTGCCTACAGCCCTATCCCGGGCGACGACGCCCAGGTGCTCGGCCGGGTCGTCGCGGTGCTGCGCAGCCTCTGACCCGGCGCTGCCGGGGCGACCTCAGAGCCCGAACCTGCGCTGCACGGCACGCATCTCGTCGGCGGAAGCCTGGAGCCCTGCGATCTCGTGGTCCGACATCGGCACCTTGATGTTCGCGACCACGCCTCGGCGGTCGACCAGCGACGGCACCGAGAGGCACACGTCGCTCACGCCGTAGAAGTCGTCCAGCCGCGACGACACCGTCAGCACCCGGTGCTCGTCCTTGAGCACGGCCTCGATGATGCGCGTGGCCGCCAGGCCGACGGCGTAGTTCGTGGCACCCTTGCCCGCGATGATCCGGTAGGCGGACTCGACGACGTCGTGCGCGATCCGGTCCCGCACCTCCGCGTCGAGCGGCGGGCGGCCCGGCAAGGCCTCCCACTGGAGGAGCGGCACTCCCGAGATGGTGGCCGAGCTCCACACGACGATCTCGGAGTCGCCGTGCTCCCCCACGATGTAGGCGTGGACGTTGCCCACCGCGACGCCGCAGTGCAGCGCGAGGGCCGCGCGCAGGCGTGACGTGTCGAGAACCGTCCCGCTGCCGAAGACGCGCTCGGGGGGCAGTCCGGAGATCTTCTGCGCGGCGTACGTCACGACGTCTACCGGGTTGGTGACCATCATGAAGATGGCGTCCGGCGCGACCTCCAGCAGACCCGGCAGGATCTTGCGCGTGAGACCCACCGTCGCCTCTGCCAGGTCGAGGCGCGTCTGGCCGGGCTTCTGCTTGGCCCCGGCCGTGATGGCGACGATGTCGGCATCACGGCACACCTCGACGTCGTCGGACCCGATGATCTCGGCCTGCGGGACGAACATCATGCCGTGCTGCAGGTCGAGCACCTCGGCCTCGACCTTGGACTTGTTGACGTCGAGCAGCGCCACGGTGCGAGCGGCGCCGCGAGCGAGCGCGGCGTACGCGAGCGTCGACCCCACGGCTCCGGCTCCGACGATGGCGAGCTTGGTCCGGGCCCGGTGCGGCAGCGCGTTCATGCACTCAGGCTAGGTGTCGAGCCGCCGCAGTGCAGCACGTGCCACGCGGCCGTCCGTCGTCGGCCAGAAGTCGGGCATCGACCGGGCGAGGAACGTCCCGTACCTGGCCGTGGCCAGGCGCGGGTCGAGCACGGCCACGACGCCGCGGTCCTCGGACGTCCGGATCAGGCGCCCGGCGCCCTGGGCCAGCAGCAGGGCCGCATGCGTGGCCGCGACCTGCATGAACCCGTTGCCCCCCGCGCGCTCGATCGCCCGGGCCCGCGCCGCCTTGATCGGGTCGTCCGGGCGCGGGAACGGGATCCGGTCGACCAGGACGAGCTGGCACGACGGCCCGGGTACGTCGACCCCCTGCCACAGCGAGAGCGTCCCGAACAGGCAGGTCGCCGGGTCGTCCGCGAACTGCCGCACGAGGCTCGGGAGCTGGTCGTCGCCCTGGCACAGGATCGGGACGTCGAGGCGCGCGCGCATCGCCTCGGCCGCGGCCACCGCGGCGCGACGCGAGGAGAACAGCCCGAGCGTCCGGCCGCCCGCCGCCTCGACGAGCTCGGCGATCTCGTCGAGCTGAGCCTCGGTCGTCGAGTCCCGACCGGGCGCGGGCAGGTGCCGCGCGACGTAGAGGATGCCTTGCCGCGGGTAGTCGAACGGGCTGCCGACGTCGAGCCCGCGCCAGTCCGCAGGCTCGTCCTCGCCCGCCGACGCGGCGAGGCCGAGCGAGCGCGCCACGGGGTCGAAGGACCCGCCCAGGGTCAGCGTGGCCGAGGTGAACACACCGGTCGCCTCACCGAGGAGGTGGGTGCGGATCAGGCCGGCGACCGCGAGCGGTGCGGCGTGCAGCCGCGAGACGCCGTCGCCCGCCCAGGGCGCGTCCTCGGGTGGCCGGGAGCACCAGAGCACGTCGGCGCTCGTGTCCTCGGACGCCATGCGCTCGGCGATCTCGAAGATCTGCAGGACCGCCCCCTGCGCCATCTTCAGCCCGGGGTCGGCGCCGCCCTGGCCGCCGGTCTCGGCGCGCGGCTTGAGCCGCGTGAGGAGCTCACGCGCCGCGTCCCGGACGGTGGCGACGGCGATCCGCAGGTCGTCCGGCAAGCCCTGCGGGAACCGCTCGGCCGGGACCGTGGCGAGCAGCGTGCCGAGGCGCTGGGCGGCGTCGTCGAGCGCCGACGTCTCGGTGCCGCCGTGCCGGCGCGCGAGCCGCGCGGCGTGCTCGACCGAGGTCAGCGAGAGATCCACGGTCGCCGCGGCCGTGACCCGGTCGGCGAGCTCGTGGGCCTCGTCCACGACCACGACGTCGTGCTCCGGGAGCACTCCCGGGCTGCCCGACACCGCGATGCCCAGCATCGCGTGGTTCGTCACGACGACGTCCGCCTCGCGCGCGGCCGCACGCGCCCGGTCCGGGAAGCACTGGTCGAGCATGGGGCACTTGGTGCCCAGGCACTCGAGCGCCGTGACCGAGACCTGCCGCCAGGCGCGGTCGGGGATGCCCGGCACCAGGTCGTCGCGGTCGCCGGTCTCGGTCTCCTGCGCCCACGCGTGGGCGCGGCGGACGTGGTCGGCCAGCGTCGGCCCGTCGTCGGACGTCCGGCCGCGGCGGTCTCCGACCGGAGCCGGGTGCTGCTCGGCCCCGGCGCCCTCGCCCACGAGGCCGGGCAGGTCGAACAGGGTCGCGTCGTCGACGGGATAGCCGCCCCCGGTCTTGTGCAGGCAGAGATAGTTGTGCCAGCCCTTGAGCAGCGCGACGCGCGGTTCGCGCGGGAGGCGCGGGGTCACGGCCTGGGCGACGAGGGGCAGGTCCCGCGTGACGACCTGCCGCTGCAGCGCGAGCGTCGCCGTCGAGACGACGACACGCTCGCCGTCGGTCACCGCATGACGGACGGCGGGCACGAGGTAGGCGAGCGACTTGCCCGTACCCGTCCCGGCCTGGACCAGCAGGTGCCGGCCGTCGGCCACCGCTTCGGACACCGCGACGGCCATCTGGTGCTGGCCGTCGCGCCGGCCACCGCCGAGCGCCCCGACGGCGAGGTCGAGAAGCTCGTCGACGTCGGGGGTCTCGGCAGGAGCAGTATCGACGTCGGTCACCCGACGATCCTAGGTGCGCCCTGTGACGCGTCGGGGCACGTGCCCCCAGCCGGACGTCGGCCTCAGTCCGCCGCGCGTGCCAGCTCCGCGGCGAGGCTCTCGTCCACGCGGCCCTTGAGACGCGTGCCGCCCTCGAGGTGCTCCTCCTGCTCGATCTCGCCCGACTCGTGCCACCGGTGCACGAGGTCGCCGCGCGAGTACGGGACCACGACGTCGACCTCGACCTCGGGGCGGGGCAGCTCCGACGCGATCAGGTCCTTGAGCTCGGCGATGCCCTCGCCCGTGTGCGCCGACACGACGGCGGTGCGGCGTTCGCGGCGCTGGATCCTCCCGATGACGGTGGGGTCCGCGACGTCGGCCTTGTTGAGCACGACGACCTCGGGCACGTCCTCCATGCCGGGGATGTCCGCGAGGACCTCGCGCACCGCGGCGATCTGGCCCTCGGGGTCGGGGTGCGAGGCGTCGACCACGTGCAGCAGCAGCGCGGCGTCGCCCACCTCCTCGAGCGTCGAGCGGAACGCCTCGACGAGCTGGTGCGGCAGGTGCCGCACGAACCCGACGGTGTCGGCGAGCGTGTAGATCCGGCCGTCGTCCGTGCGCGCGCGCCGGACGGTCGGGTCGAGCGTCGCGAACAGCGCGTTCTCCACGAGCACGCCGGCATCGGTCAGCGCGTTGAGCAGCGACGACTTGCCTGCGTTGGTGTAGCCCGCGATGGCGACGTTCGGGATGGCGTTGCGCTTGCGCTCGAGACGCTTGGTCTCGCGTGCAGGCGCCATGGCGGCGATCTCGCGGCGCAGCTTGGCCATGCGGTTGCGGATGCGACGGCGGTCCAGCTCGATCTTGGTCTCGCCCGGACCGCGCGACCCCATGCCCGCGCCCTGGCCGCCCACCTGGCCACCGGCCTGGCGGGACATCGACTCGCCCCAGCCGCGCAGGCGCGGCAGCAGGTACTCGAGCTGGGCGAGCTCGACCTGGGACTTGCCCTCCCGCGACTTCGCGTGCTGGGCGAAGATGTCGAGGATCAGCGCGGTCCGGTCGACGACCTTGACCTTCACGATGTCCTCGAGCGCTCGGCGCTGGGACGGCGCGAGCTCGGTGTCCGCGACCACCGTGTCGGCGCCCTCGGCGCGCACGACCTCGGCCAGCTCGGCGGCCTTGCCGGAGCCCAGGTACGTGCCGGGGTCGGGCTTCTGACGACGCTGGAGCACCCCGTCGAGCACCTCCGAGCCGGCGGTCTCGGCGAGAGCGGCCAGCTCGCGCATCGAGATCTCCGCCTCCCGGGCGGCCGCCTCACCCCCCGAGTACAGGCCCACGAGCACGACCCGCTCGAGCCGGAGCTGGCGGTACTCGACCTCGGTGACGTCCTCGAGCTCGGTCGACAGACCGGCGACGCGGCGCAGGGCCGTGCGCTCCTCGAGGTCGAGCTGGTCGCCGTCGTGGTCCGCGTGGACGGTGGATCCCTCGGCACGCGCCGTCCCGGCCCGAGCAAGAACCCGCGCGACCACGTCGTTCGCGATCGCCTGCGCGTCGCGGTCGGTGTCTGCTCGCTGGTCTGCCCCCTGTGCGACCTCGTCGCTGGACGGGGACTCGGGACTGGTGGGGATGTGGGTCAACGTGTGCCTCTCGTTCGGGGAGCGCCCGTCGCGGGCACCGTGCGTAGAACAAGGATTCCACGGCATATCGTCCCGCTCGACGCTATTTCGCACGCGCCGCCTAGGATCTGGCGCGTGAGCGACACATCCGACCACTACTTCACGGCCCAGCCGGCGTCCCCGGCCGAGCTGCGTCCGCTCGCGGTGCGGCTCGCCGGGCAGGACGTCGAGGTCGAGGTCGCCTCCGGCATCTTCTCCCCGGGCGGCATCGACAAGGGCACGCGCGTGCTGCTCGACGAGGTGCCGGCACCGCCGCCGTCGGGCGACCTGCTCGACCTGGGCTGCGGCTGGGGACCGCTCGCGCTGACGATGGCGCTCCGGTCGCCCGCCGCGACGGTGTGGGCGGTCGACGTCAACGAGCGCGCGCTCGACCTGGTCCGGCGCAACGCCGAGCGGCTGGGCCTGCCCGGAGTTCGCGCGGCCACCCCGGACGACGTGCCGGACGACGTCCGGTTCGCCGTGATCTGGTCGAACCCGCCCATCCGGGTCGGCAAGCAGGTGCTGCACGACCTCCTGCGACGCTGGCTGCCGCGGCTCGCGGACGACGCGGCCGCGTGGCTGGTCGTGCAGAAGAACCTCGGCTCGGACTCGCTCGCCCGCTGGGTCGAGGCGGAGCTGGGCCTGCCGACCGAGCGTGCCGCGTCGTCGAAGGGCTTCCGGGTCCTGCGCGTCACGCACTGAACGAGGGATAGCCGGTCGACTCTGCGTCCACTCCCCACGTCTCGGCCGCCCAGAGCGCCGCCAGCCGGAACGCGTCGGACAGCGCGGGCATCACGGGCCGCAGATGCAGCGCGGCCCATCGCCAGCGGGACGCCACGAGCTGCCGGTAGGACGGTGACCGGCCGGGTGGCCCGACACTCGGCCGGCCCTCCAGTGCACCGTCCAGGAGCCAGCCGGTCACGAGCACCACGTACACCGCGCAGGCATGAGCGACGGCCCGGCTCCAGGCGGGCTCGGCGACGAGCTGCGGAGCGTGCGCCGCCAGACCCTGCGTGAACTCGGCGAACAGCTCGTCCGTGAGGCCGGGCGGCGGGTCGTACACGCACCAGCAGGTCGGGAACGGCAGGACGGCGTAGACCGCGACGAGCGCGGCGTGCACGACGTCGGTGCCCTCCAGGTCGAGGAACTGCCAGCCGTCCGGTGCGAGCACGGCGTTGTCGGGGCACGTGTCCGACGGCGTGACGACGGCATGGTCGTCGCCCGGGTCGAGCAGGTCGCGCACGGCGGCGAGCTCGGCCTCGACCGCACCGCGGTCCACGCCGCCCTGACCGGCCGCGACCTCGCACAACCGGTCGACGCCGGTGCGCAGGTCGGCCGTCGCGTCCCAGGGCTCGACCCCGCTCGCCGCGAACCGCCGGCACAGCTCGGGGACTGCCGCGCGCGACCGTCCGGAGAGGTCGCCCAGCGCGTGCGCCCACGTCCGCGCACCGGCCCAGGCAGCGGTACGGTCGTCGCCGAGCAGCAGGTCCGCGAGCGTGGGATGGTCCCCCAGGTCGGACATGACGAGCAGGCCGTGCTCGTGGTCCGCGGCCAGCAGGTCCGGCGTGCGGTCGAGCGCGGCGAGGCCGAGGGTCTCGCGGAGGAACCCGTCGCGGCCGTCGAGGAAGCGCTTCACGATGACGGTCCCGTCCGCCACGCCGTCGCCGACGCTGCAGCGCAGGACGTGCGACCGGTCCGACCCGCCGAGGTCCACCGGCTGGCCGAGCGCGCGTCCGAGCGCTCCCGAGGCCAGGGCGACGGTCCGCTCGACCGTCCGGCCCGTGGCCGGACCGGTCAGGTCTTCCCCGGTCATCCCTCAGCGGGAAAGGAGCGGGGCGATCGACGCGACCGTCTCGGCGGGAGCTCCCGGCATCGACCAGAAGACGTGGTCGACGGCCAGCTCGTCCAGCCGGTCCAGGTCGTCCGCGACCTGCTCGGCCGAGCCGGTGAGCGGGCCGCGGTCGTCGAGCGCATGCGGCGTCACCGCCCCGTTGACCTGGACCACCACCGGACCACCGGCGTTGCCTGCCGCCCGCGACGCCTGCCGGTACGCGTCGACCATGCCGGTCAGCGCGTCCCAGTCGAAGACCACGAAGGTCACTCCGGTTCCGAGCCGCCCCGCGCGCTCGATCGCCGCGGGCGAGCCCGCGCCGAGGAGCAGAGCCGGCCCGCCCGGACGTACGGGCTTCGGGCCGATCTCGCACTCGGGCACCCGGTGGCGGCGGCCCTCGAAGCGCACGGGGTCCGGGCCCCACACGGCCTGCATCACCCGCAGGTGCTCCTCGAAGCCCGCGCCGCGGCGCCTCATCGGCACCCCTACCGCCTCGAACTCCAAATCCATCCAGCCCTGGCCGATGCCCGCGAGCAGACGGCCTCCGGAGAGCCGGTCGAGCGTCGCGAGCCGGCGGGCCAGAACCACGGGGCTGTGGAACAGCCCGTCGAGCACGCTGGTGCCGAGCTGGACCCGGTCGGTGCGGGATGCGACGTATGCGAGCGCCTCGATGGGGTCGTACACGGTGGCCCATTCCTCGGGCGGGTCCATCACGGGCCCGCCCTCACCGCCGAGCGGGATCGGCCGGGTAGGCCGCAGCAGTCGTTCGAACGTCCACACCGAGGCGAGCCCCGCGCGCTCCGCCTCGACGGCCACCCCGAGCATCGCCTCCGGCGTCGCGTGCTTCCCGCTCGTCGGCAGGCTCACCCCCAGCTGCACTCCAGTCATGTTGCCGCCTCCGTGATCGCGTCGAGCCGTGCCGGTCACGGCTCCCAGACCATGGATCGCGCGTGCCGCCAGAACTCATCGGCCGTACAGGCTGCGAGTCGACGACCCGCACTCAGGGCAGGACGACCTCGCCGCTGAACACGAGCTCGGCCGGCCCGGCCAGCTCGACGCGACCCCCGGCGAGCAGGCTGACCCGCAGCTCGCCGCCCGGGACCTCCACGAACCACGTGTCCGGCACGACCGCACCGGCGGTGCCCTGCGCGGCCCAGGTGCGGACCGCGAGCGCCGCGGCGCACGCACCGGTCCCGCACGACGGCGTCTCCCCCACGCCTCGCTCGTGGACCCGCATCCGCAGGCGGCCCGCGGGCTCGCCGTGCGGCCCGGTCTCCTCGGCGAGCGGGACGACGAGCTCGACGTTGGTGCCGGCCACGGGGCGCGGCTCGACGTCGGGCGCGTGCGACAGGTCGGCCGCCTCGAGCTCCTCGACCTGGGCGAGCGCGACGACGGTGTGCGGGTTCCCGAGGTCTACCGACAGCGCGGGCCGGGGCGCGGGCCAGTCGGGCAGCCGCACGAGCGCGTCCGTGCCCGCGGTCGCGGCGTCGTCGCCGCCGGGCAGGTCCCACGCACCCATGTCGACCGCGTACCAGCCGTTCGCCTCCTTGCGCACGCGCTTGACCCCGGCTCGGGTCCCGACCGCGAGCTCCTGGCCTTCCGTCAGCTCGGTCAGGCCGAGCTGCTCGGCGAACGCGGCGAAGACCCGCACGCCGTTGCCGCACATCTCGGCCAGCGAGCCGTCCGCGTTGCGGTAGTCCATGAACCAGATCGCGGCGGGCTCCTCGGCGAGCACCTGGTCGGCGACCGTCTCCCCCGTCCGTGCGAGGGCCGCCGTCGGCGCGAGGCGGATGACGCCGTCGGCGCCGATGCCGCTGCGCCGGTCTGCCAGCCGCCGGACCTGCTCGGGCGTCAGGTCGAGGTCGCCGCGCGTGTCGGCCAGCAGGACGAAGTCGTTGCGCGTGCCGTGGCCCTTGGTGAAGCGCAGGCGCCCGGGCGCTGCGGAGGCGGGCGCGGTCTCGTGGTCCTCGAGCTGGGTCATGTGCCCAGACTACGGCGCACGGATTCCCTGCTGGGCTCGGGCAGCGTGCCCGCGTCCGCGGCCGTGACCACGGCGATCGCGTCCTCGAGCAGGCGGGGCGACCGGGCGTCGAGCCACTGCACGCGCGGGTCGCGGCCGAACCAGCCCATCTGCTTGCGCGCGAGGCGCCGGGTGTTCGCGACGACCGCCTCGCGCGCCTCCTCCTGCGTCGACTCGCCCCGCAACGATGCGAGCAGCTCCGCGTAGCCGACGGCGCGAGCCGCTGTCGTGCCCAGGCCCGCACCCGTGCCGCCCTGCTCGGGCGAGGCCAGCCCGCGCACCTCGTCGACCAGACCGGACTCCCACATGCGGGCCACGCGGCCGGCGACGCGGGCGTCGAGCGTGGCGCGGTCGCAGTCGAGCCCGAGCTGGACCGCGGGGCGGACGTACTCCTGTCGCGGCAGGTTGGCGGTGTACGGGCGGCCCGTGATCGCGATGACCTCCAGGGCGCGCACGATGCGCCGGGTGTTCAGCGGTCCGATCGAGGCCGCGGCCTCGGGGTCGACGCGCTCGAGCTCCGCGTGCAGCGCGCGCCGGCCCTCCTGCTCGGCGCGCGCCTCGAGCGCCGCGCGGACGGCCGGGTCGGTGCCGGGAAAGTCCAGGTGGTCGAGCAGCGCCCGGACGTAGAGCCCCGAGCCCCCGACGACGACGGCCCGCGCGCCCCGCGCCGCGATGGCGTCGAGATCGGCACGTGCCGCTGCCTGGTAGCGGGCGACGGACGCGTCCTCGCGCGGGTCGAGGACGTCGAGCTGATGGTGCACGATGCCGCGGCGCTCCGCGGGCGGCACCTTCGCCGTCCCGACGTCCATGCCGCGGTAGAGCTGGAAAGCGTCCGCGTTGACGATCTCGGCGGGCGCGTCGACGCTCGACAGCGCTTGGGCAAGGTCGAGCGCCAGGTCCGACTTTCCGGTGGCAGTGGGCCCGACGACGGCGACGACGATCACGGCGACCAACCTACGACGCCGCGGGGGCCGCGTCGTACCGGAGCGTGCCCGACCAGCGCGGACGTGCGCCCACAGCCCGCCGCGTCGGCGCTACGCTCCGACCCGTGGCCACCGCCGTCCGCACGATCGCCTCGCGCGCATGCTGCTCCTGCTGAGCACGCTCGGCATTGGCCTCGTCTCGGCGGTGCTGCCCGTGGTCAACCTCGAGATCTACCTCGGCGTCGTCGCGACCCAGCTCGACGGCCCGTCGGGCGCGCTGACGGTGTCGCTGGCGGCCGCGGCCGGCCTCGGTCAGGGCCTCGGCAAGTTCGTCTGGTACCTGGTCGCTGCCCGTTCCCTGGAGTCGGCCTGGGTCCAGCGCAAGCTCGCCAAGGGCTCGTGGCGGCTGCGGTACGACACGTGGCGCGCGCGGATCGCCGGGCGGCCCTGGCTGACGGTCGGCGTCCTGCTGACGTCGTCGGTGCTCGGGATGCCACCGCTCCTCGTGATAGCCGTCGTCGCCGGCTCGCTCCGGGTGCCGGTCGCGCTGTTCCTGCCCACCGTGATCGTGGGGCGGGCCGTGCGGTTCTGGTGCGTGCTGACGGGCGTGGGCTTCATGGTCGGCTAGCCCGGCGTCACTCGCGGAACGTCGTGACCTCGTACTCCGCCGGAAGGTGCGCACCGGTCGCGGGGACGTGCCTGACCTCGGGCACCCAGCCGCGTGCCGCCGCCACCTGCCGGAGCACGCGGTCCACGCCCGCCGCCATCGCGCGCGGCGCGTCGTCCTGGCCGCCGGGCACTCCCCCGCCCGCGACGACCACGCCCGCCGCTCCCGCGACGTCGCGGGCGGTGTCGTCGACGTCGAACCCGTCGAGCGGCACCTCCCGCACGACGACGTCGTCCCGCCGCGCCGCGGCGTCGAGCGCGGCGAGCGCATCGGCGAGGCAGAGCAGCGCGACCGACGCGGGAACGTGCGCGGCGTCTGCCGGACCCGCGGGCCAGGCGCACAGAGCGGGCACCCAGGAGTCCGGGATCCCTGCTCCGGCCAGCGAGGGACGCAGGCGCCGGGCGCCGACGTCGGGCCCGGGGCCGTGGGCGAGCACCAGCAGCCTGCCACTGCTCGCGTCGGAGACCAGCTGCGCCAGCGCGGCGTCGACCGCGGCGCGCACACCGGTCAGCACCCTTGCGCTCCCGGCCGCACCGGGCACGAGCAGCGGCGTGGCTGGCACGACGACGGCACGGACGGACACCCCGACAACCTAGCGTGCGTGTAGCGTGGGTGAGGTGAAGTTCTTCGGGTCACGCCGGACCAGCAGGTCGTCCGAGGAGCTGGGCGACGACGAGCTCCGCGCTCACGTCGAGAGCATCCTCCTTCGTACCGCCAGCACGGGTGAGCCAGAGGCGCATGCCCTCGCCCCGCTGTCGCGTGAACGCATCGTCGCGTGGCTCGAGGACTGCGGCTTCTCCTACTTCGTGGACTCCGACGGCGACGTCGGCGGCCTGTGGCACGGGTGGCTGTTCTACTTCCTCGCGCTGGGCGAGCGCGGTGAGGTGCTCCAGGTGCGTGGCCAGTGGCACCGCGACCTGACGATCGAACGGCTCGAGCAGGTCCTCGAGATCTGCAACGAGTGGAACGCCGACCGCATCTGGCCCAAGACGTACACGCGTGTGCGCGACGACGGTTCCGTGGTGGTGTGCGGCGACGTCACGGTCGACGTCGAGCACGGCGTCACGGACGACCAGCTCGACCAGCTGCTGCAGTGCGGGCTGACCACCGGCACCATGTTCTTCGAGCACCTCGACGAGCTGTTCCCCGACCCGCTGCGGACGGCGCCGTGAGCGTTCCCTGGCACCGCCGCGCGCTCGACCGGGCGCGCAGGACGGTGCAGACGGTGCGGGCGAGCGCACAGGGCGCCCGGGACGCCGGTGCTGCGCAGCGCGCGACGCGCGCGGGCTCCGGGCCGGCGGCCCGGCGGCCCGGAGCTGCCGCGCCGAGCCCGGCTCCGCTCAGCGCCGCACGCATCGGCGACGACCTCGCGCGCCGCGGTTACCACTTCCGGACCGACGGGGACGGCGACGTCACGGGCACCTGGGACGGCAACCGGTTCTGGTTCCTGCTGCTGGGGTCCGACGACGAGATCCTGCAGGTGCGCGGGCGCTGGGCGGGAAGCATCCCGCCCCGGGCCCGCCTCTCGGTGCTCCAGGCGGTCAACGACTGGAACCGCGAGCGCGTCTGGCCCAAGGTCTACACGCGCGAGGAGGACGCCGGGCTGGCGCTGTACACCGAGGTCTCGGTCGACTTCGAGCACGGTGCGACCGACGAGCAGCTCGCCGCGACCGTGTCGTGCGGGCTGGTCACCGCGACCCAGTTCTTCGCGACGGTCGGCTCGCTCGCCCCGGGGCCGACGCCCGAGAACGGCTGACGCGCCGGGTCGCTAGCCCACGGAGCGCAGGGCGGGCATGCCGAGCACGACCGGGCCGGACGGCGCGGGCGAACCGTGCCCGTGCTCGTCGTCGCCGCCGCCACCCAGGCGGGCCTTCTCGCGCGCCGCCCAGGCGTCACCCGAGCGCGTGCGGCGGACCGCGAACGCACCGCCCGTGAGCGCCGAGTCGGCGATGAGGTGGTGCGGTGCTGCCCTCGTGATCTCGACCGTGACCAGGTCACCGGGCCGGGGCAGCGCCGGGTCCAGGTCGGCGACGTCGGCCAGGCGCGGGTCGGACAGGCTCGTGGGCTGCCCCTCGAGGCTCGGCGCGGTCGAGACCCCGGCGGGCACGGCGAGGTGCACGAGCCGGTTGTCGGGCGCGCGGCCCGAGAGGCGGTGCGTGGCACCGTCCTTCTTGCCCGTGCCCTCGGACACGAGCACCTCGAGCGTGCGCCCGACCTGGGCCGCGGCCTCCTCGGCACCGATCCGCTCCTGGAGCGCCAGGAGCCGTTCGAACCGCTCCTGCACGACCTCCTTGGGCAGCTGGCCCTCCATGGTGGCCGCGGGCGTCCCGGGTCGGGGCGAGTACTGGAAGATGAATGCCGAGCTGAACCGCGAGGCCTCGACCACGCGCATGGTCTCGGCGAAGTCCTCCTCGGTCTCGCCCGGGAACCCGACGATGATGTCGGTCGTGATCGCGGCGTCGGGCATCGCGGCGCGCACCCGGTCGAGGATGCCGAGGAAGCGCTCCGACCGGTACGAGCGGCGCATGGCGCGCAGGATGCGGTCCGAGCCGGACTGCAGCGGCATGTGCAGCTGCGGCATGACGTTCGGCGTCTCGGCCATGGCCACGATGACGTCGTCGGTGAAGGCGGCGGGGTGGGGCGAGGTGAACCGGACCCGCTCGAGGCCCTCGATCGTGCCGCAGGCGCGCAGGAGCTTGGCGAACGCCCCGCGGTCGCCGAACTCGACGCCGTAGCTGTTGACGTTCTGCCCCAGCAGCGTCACCTCGACCGCTCCCGCGGCGACCAGTGCCTCGACCTCGGCGAGGATCTCGCCCGGCCGGCGGTCGCGCTCCTTGCCGCGCAGGTGGGGCACGATGCAGAAGGTGCACGTGTTGTTGCAGCCCACCGAGATCGACACCCAGCCCGCGTAGACCGACTCCCGGCGGGTCGGGAGGGTCGAGGGGAACACCTGCAGCGACTCGGCGATCTCCACCTGAGCCTCGGCGTTGTGCCGTGCCCGCTCGAGGAGCACCGGCAGCGCGTCGAGGTTGTGGGTGCCGAAGACGACGTCGACCCACGGAGCCTTGGCGACGATCTCGCCGCGGTCCTTCTGGGCGAGGCAGCCGCCGACGGCGATCTGCATGCCCGGGCGCGCTGCCTTGACGCTCGCGAGCTGACCGAGGTTGCCGTAGAGACGCGTCGCCGCGTTCTCGCGCACGGCGCAGGTGTTGATGACGACGACGTCGGCCTGGTGCGCGGCCTCGTCCTCGCGGCTGGCCCGGGTGTAGCCGGCCTGCTCGAGCATCCCGGCCATGTGCTCGGAGTCGTGCACGTTCATCTGGCAGCCGAGAGTGCGCACCAGGTACGTGCGGTGCGGGGCGGTGGAGATGGTGGTGGACATCGTCTCTAGGGTACGGTGCCGGACTCGTGGGCCCCGACGGGGTGTGCCTTCCGGAACCTGTTACGGAACCGTTGCGAACCGTTGGGCCTAGGTGCTGGTAGCAGAAACATCGACTGGTTAGGTTCAAGGGATGGATCACGGCGAAGCGACGACGGTGGGCACGACAGCAGCGCAGGCGCCGGCGCCGGGCTCGCACCTGGGCGAGCCGCTCGTGGAGCTCGTGGCGGTCAACAAGCACTTCGGGGACCTGCACGTGCTGCGGGACATCAACCTCACCGTCCGCAAGGGCGAGGTGCTCGTCGTCGTCGGACCGTCCGGCTCCGGGAAGTCGACCTTGTGCCGCGCGATCAACCGCCTGGAGACGATCGACGACGGCACGATCTCCATCGACGGGCAGCCCTTGCCCGACGAGGGCAAGGAGCTGGCGCGGCTGCGCTCCGACGTGGGCATGGTGTTCCAGTCGTTCAACCTGTTCGCGCACAAGAGCGTGCTCGACAACGTGACGCTGGGGCCCATCAAGGTGCGCCGGACGCCGAAGAAGGCGGCCGAGGAGGAGGCGCTCGCCCTCCTCGACCGGGTCGGCGTCAAGAACCAGGCGAACAAGCTTCCCGCGCAGCTCTCGGGCGGCCAGCAGCAGCGCGTCGCGATCGCGCGGGCACTGGCCATGCATCCCAAGGTCATGCTCTTCGACGAGCCCACCTCGGCCCTGGACCCCGAGATGGTCAACGAGGTCCTCGACGTCATGGTCGCCCTGGCCCGTGAGGGGATGACGATGATCGTCGTCACGCACGAGATGGGCTTCGCACGCAAGGCCGCGGACCGCGTGGTCTTCATGTCGGACGGCCAGATCGTGGAAGAGGCCGACCCCGAGACCTTCTTCACCTCGCCCCGCAGCGAGCGTGCGAAGGACTTCCTCTCGAAGATCCTGCCGCACTGACCAGCACGCACGGCATCAAGCCACACATCTGCACAACCGCAGCACGGTTGTCCGACGAAGGGAACAGCATGCGCACGCGCAACTCCGGGGTGATCGCTCTCGCCGCGGTCACCGCCCTGACCCTCGCCGCCTGTAGCGGCGGCGACGACGAGACCGGCGACGACGGTGGCGACGACACCGTCACGATCGGCATCAAGTACGACCAGCCGGGCCTCGGCTTCATGGAGGGTGACACGCCCTCCGGTTTCGACGTCGACGTCGCCACCTACGTGGCCGAGAAGCTCGGCTACTCGGCCGACGAGATCGAGTGGAAGGAGGCGCCCTCCGCACAGCGCGAGACGCTCCTGTCCACGGGCCAGGTCGACATGATCTTCGCGACCTACTCGATCACCGACGAGCGCCGCGAGACCGTGTCGTTCGCGGGCCCGTACTTCGTCGCCGGCCAGGACCTCCTGGTCGCCGAGGACAACACCGAGATCACCGGCCCGGAGTCGCTCGAGGGCAAGAACCTGTGCTCCGTCACCGGTTCGACGTCGGCCCAGCGCATCAAGGACGAGTACACGTCCGGCGTCGAGCTGCTCGAGCAGCCGGGCTACGCCGAGTGCGTCACGGCTCTCATCGCGGGCCAGGTGGACGCCGTGACGACGGACGACATCATCCTCGCGGGCCTGGGCGCGCAGCCCTCGAACGCCGGCAAGGTCAAGGTCGTCGGCAACCCGTTCTCCGAGGAGAAGTACGGCATCGGCCTGCCGAAGGACTCCGACAAGTGCGAGGAGATCAACGAGGCGCTCCAGGAGATGATCGACGACGGGTCCTGGGAGGAGTTCGTGACCACGAACACCGAGGGCACGGGCTACACGCCCAACGAGTCGCTCAACCCGCCCACGTTCGACCCCTGCGCCTGACGTGGTGACCCGGGGCCCGCGCCGCGCGACCTCGCGGCGCGGGCCCCGGTGCCACGCCATCCGCACCCACCCCCGAGAGGAGAGTTGCGCCCGTGGGTGACTTCGTCGAGCTGCTGCGCGCATACGACGTGCTCGGCGCGTTCTGGGTGAACATCCAGCTCGCCTTCTGGGCGGCGCTGCTGGCCCTGGTGATCGGGTCCGCGCTCGCGCTGTTCCGGATCTCGCCGATCCCGACCCTGCGCTGGGTCGGGACGGCCTACGTGACCGTGTTCCGGAACATGCCGCTCACGATCATCATGGTCTTCATGGTCCTGGGCGCCTGGGGCCAGCTGAACTTCACGCTGTCGAGCAGCTTCGACATGAACTTCTTCCGGCTCGCGGTGATCGGCCTGGCGGTCTACCACGCGGCGTTCGTGTGCGAGGCGATCCGTTCCGGCGTCAACACGGTGCCGATCGGCCAGGCCGAGGCGGCGCGGGCGATCGGCCTTCCGTTCCTGCCGGCGGCGCGCCTGATCATCCTGCCGCAGGCGTTCCGTGGCTCGGTCGCGCCTCTCGGCAACGTGCTCATCGCGCTCATCAAGAACACGACGGTCGCTGCCGCGGCGAGCGTGGCGACCGAGACGTCGTCGGTCATGCGCACCATGATCGAGTTCCAGCCGAACTACATCTTCCCGATCTTCTTCACCTTCGCGATCGGCTACGTGATCCTCGTGACGCCCGTCGGACTGCTCACCACCTCTCTCTCCCGGCGACTGGCGGTGCGTCGATGACTCTGCAGCGGACCGTCCTGTTCGACGCCCCCGGACCGCGGGCACGGCGTCGCATCCTGATCGGCAGCGTGATCGGCGCGCTCTTCGCGGCCGCCGTCCTCGCCTTCCTGCTGGTGCGCCTCGGCGAGAAGGGTCAGCTCGACTCCGGCCTCTGGCTGCGGGCGCTCGATGCGAACGCGTGGACCAACTACTACGTGCCCGGTCTGCTCGCGACCCTCCGCTCGGCCGCCGTCGCGATCGTCGGTGCGATGGTGTTCGGCCTGCTGTTCGGCATCGGCCGGCTCTCGCACCTCGCGCCGGTCCGCATCGTCTGCGGGCTCGTCGTGGAGTTCTTCCGCGCGGTGCCCGTGCTGCTCATGATGATCTTCTTCTGGCTGCTGCTGGCCTCGAACGACGTGCCCGACTCGTCGTTCTGGGGCGTCGTGATCGGGCTGGTGCTCTACAACGGCTCGGTCGTGGCCGAGCTGGTCCGGTCCGGAGTGCACGGCCTGCCGAGCGGTCAGCGGGAGGCAGCCCTCGCCATCGGCCTGACCCGGGGCCAGTCGCTGCGCTCCGTGGAGATTCCTCAGGCCATCGTGGCGATGCTGCCGGCGCTCGTCTCCCAGCTCGTCGTGGTGCTCAAGGACTCGGCGCTCGGCCAGATCATCGCCTACGGCGAGCTGCTCTCCTTCGCTCGCCGGCTGGGCTCGGGCCAGGGCAACATCCTCCAGGCCCTGGCGATCGCCGCGCTCATCTTCATCGTCCTCAACTGGGCGCTCACGCGCCTGGCCGAGTACCTGGCCGGCCACCTGCGCCGCACCGCGGGCAGGACGGGCACCCAGGGCGCAGGGCTCGAGACCGGCATCGGGCTCGGAGCCACGGGCATCGTGCCTGCGGGCGCCGGGGCGGGAGCCGGGGAACCGAACCCGCCCGGGCGCTGGGGCTAGCAGCCTCCTTGCGGATCGCGACGGGCCGCCGACCGAGTGTCGGCGGCCCGTCGCGTTCTGCCGTGCGTGCGCGAACCCCGCCGTCAGTCGACGCCGATGCCTTCCAGGCTGTCGCTGTCGATGTCGCTGTTGATGTCGCTGTTGTCGATGTCCTCGGCGCCCTCGTCGGCCAGTGCCGCGCGCACCGCCGCGAACGCGACTCCGGGCGCGTGCCCCTTGCGCGCGATCGACGCCACAGCGCGTCGGATCCGCACCTCGGTGTCGAGGCCGCGGGTACGCGCCACGTGCTTGCGCGCGAGCGCATCGGCCGCGGCCCTCTCGTCGTCGCCGTCGACCTGCTCGAGCGCGTCCGACGCGGTCTCGTCGTCGATCCCCCGGCGACGCAGCTCCATGGCGATCGCGCGCCGTGCGAGGCCGCGCTCGGCGTGCCGGGTACGGACGATGAGCTCGGCATAGCCGGCGTCGTCGACGAGGCCGACGTCGTCGAGGCGGTCGAGCAGCGGCGTGACCACGTGCTCGGGGTATCCCTTGCGGGCGAGCGACCGTTCCAGCTCGCTGCGGCTCTTGGGCGCGGCCGTCAGACTGCGAAGCACGGTCTCACGCGCCGCGTCGGTCGCCTCCTCGGTCGACAGCTCGCCTGCCTCGATCCGCTCGGCGACGCTGCGACGGGGCGAACGAGCCGGGCGGCCGCGACGCTTCCCCTCGCCGCGACCGCCCGGATCCGTCTGCATCAGGCACGCCCCATCAGAACGGCGCCTTCTTGCCCTTCGCAGCGGCAACAGGTGCAGTGGCGGCCGGTGCGACGGCGCCGGCCACTCCCACCGTCTCGGACGCAGCGGCGCCGTCGGCCGGCGCGTCGACCTTCGCCCCGACGCCGAGCTTCTCCTTGATCCGCTTCTCGAGCTCGTTCGCCAGGTCGGGGTTGTCGCGCAGGAACGACCGCGCGTTCTCCTTGCCCTGACCGAGCTGGTCGCCGTCATAGGTGAACCAGGAGCCCGACTTGCGCACGAAGCCGTGCTCGACGCCCATGTCGATAAGACCGCCCTCACGGGAGATGCCGACGCCGTACAGGATGTCGAACTCCGCCTGCTTGAACGGCGGGGCCATCTTGTTCTTGACGACCTTGACGCGCGTGCGGTTACCGACGGCGTCCGTCCCCTCCTTGAGGGTCTCGATGCGACGGATGTCCATGCGCACCGAGGCGTAGAACTTGAGCGCCTTGCCGCCCGTCGTCGTCTCGGGAGACCCGAAGAACACACCGATCTTCTCGCGGAGCTGGTTGATGAAGATCGCGGTGGTGCCGGAGGCGCTCAACGCACCCGTGATCTTGCGCAGCGCCTGGGACATCAGACGCGCCTGGAGACCCACGTGGCTGTCGCCCATCTCGCCCTCGATCTCGGCCTTGGGCACGAGCGCCGCGACCGAGTCGATGACGATGATGTCGAGCGCGCCCGAGCGGATCAGCATGTCCGCGATCTCGAGCGCCTGCTCGCCCGTGTCGGGCTGGGAGACCAGCAGGGCGTCGGTGTCGACCCCGAGCTTCTTGGCGTACTCCGGGTCGAGCGCGTGCTCGGCGTCGATGAAGGCGGCGATGCCGCCACCCTTCTGTGCGCTGGCGACCGCGTGCAGGGCCACCGTCGTCTTGCCGGACGACTCCGGACCGTAGATCTCGACGACGCGGCCGCGGGGCAGGCCGCCGATGCCGAGCGCGACGTCGAGCGCGATCGACCCCGTCGGGATGATGTCGACCGGCGCGCGTCCCTCGTCGCCGAGGCGCATGATCGAGCCTTTTCCGAAGCTGCGGTCGATCTGTGCGAGCGCAGCCTCGAGGGCCTTCTCGCGGTCTGCCGGTGCAGGCATGTCGGTCACCTTTGCGTTCTGGGCGCGGCGGTTACGCGCCGACGTTCGTGGCTGTGTGTTCATCTTGTTGCCGACCGTACGCGCAGCCACCGACAACGCCGACGACTCCCCGCCGCACTGTGGACGAGTCCGTGCGGGAGCCTCCTGTGGACCACTCTAGACGAACATCTGTTCGATCGTGTCGACATCCGGCACGGCGTGTCGGCTCGGCTCCCCCGGGACGCTCAGCCCTGCCACGACTCCCCGGGCCGCAGGACCACGACCCGCGTGCCGGGCGCCTCGCGATGCGCCGCGGCCGCGAACGCCGCGCCCGCCTGGTCCATCCAGCCGCGGGGAAGGTGCCGCCCACCAGGGACGTGCAGCGTGCCCCAGTGCACCGGGACGGCCAGGCGCACCCCGGTCTCCGCGCACAGGCGCGCAGCCTGCACCGGGCCGAGGTGACCGCCGGACATCCGCGGACCCCACCCGTGGACGGGCACGAGCGCGACGTCGATCCTGCCGTCCGCGAGCTCGCGCACCCGCGAGAGTCCCGGGAAGCGCTCGGTGTCGCCCACCGCCCAGACGGTCACGCCGCCCGACCGCACCAGGTGCCCGTTCGCCGCGTTGGGCCGGTGCGGCATACGACGGTCGCCGTGCACCGCCGGGGTCAGCCGCACCTCGGCGCCGCGCACCGAGTACCAGCCGTCGTGCCCGTCGTGCCCTGCGCCCAGCCCCACCCCGCGCAGGCCCTTGGCCCGTAGCCACCGCGCGTTCGCGGGGGCGGTGAGCACCGGCACGTCCCCGAGGAGCCGGAGCGAGCCCAGCTCCGCGTGGTCGTGGTGCAGGTGGGACAGCAGCACGGCGTCGGTGTCGCGCCACGCCTCCGCCAGCGGGCGCGCACCACGCCGGCGCAGGAGCCCGGCGTGGCGCTGCAGGAGGGGGTCGGTCAGGAGCCGGACGCGCCCGCCGGGGGCCGGCAGGTCGACGACGGCCGTCGAGTGGCCCAGCCACGTCACGGTCACGTTCCCGGTCCCGTCCGTGCTCATGCTCATGCTCATGCTCATGCTCATGCTCATGCTCATGCTCACGGCACGGTCTCGCCCTGCCGGACGCCGAGGTCGACGAGCCACGACACGAGCCGGTGGTGCACCGCCTCGGCGCCGACCAGCATCCGCGCGCCGTCGACGTCCTGCCGCTCGTCGTCCGGCACGGTGAACGACACGGGGTACACCAGGAGCGCCTCGTTCTGCGCGCCGCCGAGGCCGCCGTGCGACCCGACCAGACCTTCGAAGGCGTGCACCGCACCGGTCGCGTCGACGCTCGACACCAGGACCAGGTCCCCCGCGTCGTCGAGCCGCGCGACCCGCAGCAGGTCCGCGGGCGCGCGCGAGCCGTACACCGCGAGCGGGTCGTCGCCCACGACCACCCCGGTGACGAGCCCGCGCGAGCCGTTCCTCCCGTGCGCGACGACGTCGCCGGCCTCGTGGACCACGACGACGCCGACCGCCGGGTTGCCCACCAGGCCGGGCAGCAGCGCGGGCCACCGGGCGGCGACCTCCGAGCCGTCGAGCCGGCCCGGCGACCGGCAGAACCACACCATCCCGAGGTTGCCCGAACCGATCACGGCGACCTCGGGCACGGCGGCCGTCGCTGCGGAGCCGCCCTCGGCGCGGTCCGGCCCGACCAGCATGCGGCCCGCGCCGTCGGTGCCGTCCGTGCCGCGCAGCGCGTTGAGGGCGGCGTTCGCCGGACCCCAGGCCTCGGCGTCCGCGTCGCTCGCCTGGGGCCGGCGGACCGGCTCCCGTCCGGGACCGGGCTCCGGGAGCGACAGGAGCCGTCGCACCTCCTCCTCGAGCGTGTGCCCGGTGACCTGGTGGAAGGTCGCGCCGAGGGACTGCCCGTGGTCGGAGACGACGACGATCTCGTACCGGCGCGGTGCGACGGCGGCGACCTGCTCCCACAGCCCGAGCACGTGGTCGAGCCCTTCGAGCGCACGCAGGGACTCGGGGCGCAAGGGCCCGGCGTGGTGCGCGATCTCGTCGTAGTCGACCATGTCGACGCACACGACCGGCGCGCCACGCACGAGCTGCTCGGCCACGAGCACCGTGTTGAGGTCGCGCAGCAGGACGTTCGTGACCGCGCGCAGGACCGGGTACCAGCCCCCGCGGGGAACGCGCGGCTGGACGCCCCGGACCGACTGCTGCCAGCCCTGGTACAGCTCCTTGAGAGCCTCGGCCGCCGTCCCGACGACCGCTCGGACGAGGACGAACGGGCTCGAGAAGAAGCGCACGAAGAGCTGCCCCGGGCCGAGGCCGGACGTCGCCTTGCTCATCACGAGCAGGCTCGTCGCCGCGTCGCCCGAGAACATGGTCGACACGGCGACACCGCCGTCCGCGAGGAGCCCGCGGCCGTCGCTCGTGCGGCGCTCGACGTCCGCGGCGTCGGCCGGCCGGTTGGTCACGACCAGACGCCCTTCCGTGCGCGACCACCAGCGGAACGCCGGCACGTGCTCGGTGCTGCCGTGGAGCAGGCCCACGGTGCTGGCCGGCGTCGTGCACGGGACGCGCGCCCACCAGGGCTCCGCCCGGTGCGTCCCCGAGCCGAGCCACCGGGCGAGCGTCGGGGCGAGGCCCGCCTGCAGCGCGAAGTCGAGCGTGGGGCGGGCGACGCCGTCGAGCATCACCACCAGCATCCCGGCACGGCCGTCGGCCGCGGCACCGCCGTCGGCGCTCTCGACGCGGCCGCCGGACCGCACACCGGCCTGGCGGTGCGCGCGCCGGAGCAGGTCGCCCAGCACGTACTCGTTGTCGTTCGCCCCCACCAGCCAGTGCCCGCAGGCCATGACGACCGCGGCCACGACCAGGACCAGCAGGACGTCGGTCCACGACCGGCGCGAGACGCCGGGAACGAACGTGAGCGCGGCCCACACCACGAGCACCTGGGCGGCGAGCCCGGCGGCGAGCGCGCCGAACGCGCCGAACGTGCGGGCGAGCACGCGCAGCAGCGGGCGGAGCAGCGCGTCACCGACGCCCACGGCGACGGCCGCGAGAGCGACGGCCCACGGTGCGGTCACCGCGACGCCGGGCACGAGCCAGATCGCCACCCCCAGACCGGCCGCCGTCGACACGAGCGACCAGGCCGCAGCCCGCAGGTCCGCCATCGAGACGGACGGGCGCGGGATCCGGCGGGCCATGGCGTCATGATGCCGCGCCGCGCCCGGTGCCGCGCCCGGTACCCCAACCGGTCCGGCGCGTCGCCCGCGCCGCGCCCGGCGTCAGCGCCGCGGCGGTGCCTGCCGGTGGACGTCCTTGCCCCAGCGCTGGGTCTCCGGCACGTCGAGGGCGTCGCACAGCGCGTGCCACACGTCCCGCGGCTCGACCCCGGCGTCGAGCGCCTCCGCGGCCGTACGGTCGGCCAGCCGGGTCAGCACCTGCTCACGCACCAGCGCGCGGCCGTAGGCCGACCCGAACACCTCGTCGACCAGACCCCAGAACTCGCGATAGCGCACTGCCCCAGCCTGCCACGCGCTGCCGGCCCCGGGTTCCGGCCGGCTGCGCGATGTCGGTGCCGGCTCGCACAATGGCCAGGTGAACTCGAACGCCGACGCCGTCCTCGCTCGCTTCGGGCCGGCGACCCGTGCCTGGTTCACGGGCGCGTTCGCCGAGCCGACGCCCGCGCAGACCGGCGCCTGGGACGCCATCAGCGGCGACCGGCACGCGCTCGTGGTCGCGCCCACCGGCTCGGGCAAGACGCTCGCGGCGTTCCTCTGGGCCATCGACCGGCTGACGACGCAGCCGCCGCCTGCCGAGCGCGCACGCCGGTGCCGCGTCGTCTACGTCTCACCCCTCAAGGCCCTCGCCGCCGACGTGCAGCGCAACCTGCGCTCGCCGCTCGCGGGGATCCGCCAGGCCGCGGCCCGTGCCGGGCTGACCGTCGAGGACGTGACGGTCGGCACCCGCACGGGCGACACCCCCGCGGCCGAGCGCCGGTCGTTCGCCACACGCCCGCCGGACGTCCTGATCACGACGCCCGAGTCGCTCTTCCTCGTGCTCACGTCCCAGGCCCGCGCCGGGCTCGCGGGCGTCGAGACCGTGATCGTCGACGAGATCCACGCGGTCGCGGGCACCAAGCGCGGCGCGCACCTGGCGCTGAGCCTCGAGCGCCTGGACGCCCAGCTCGACCGTCCGGCCCAGCGGGTCGGCCTGTCCGCCACCGTCCGTCCCGTCGACGCGGTGGCCACCTTCCTCGGCGGGCACCGGCTGCCCGGCGACGGCGGGCGCGAGGTCGTCGTCGTGCAGCCTCCGGCGACCAAGCAGTGGGACATCGACGTCGTCGTCCCCGTCCCGGACCTCGCGGACCTCGACGCGACGATCCCGGGACGGGACGGTCCCGACGACGGTGCCCGCGGCGCGGGCATGCCGCCGTCGCCGTCCGGCGGCGACGAGGAGATCGACCTGACGGGCGCGGCGACCTCGCCCGTGCGGCGCGCCTCGGTGTGGCCGCACGTCGAGGAGCGCGTGGTCGACCTCGTGGCCGACCACCGATCGACCTTGGTCTTCACCAACTCGCGCCGTGGGGCCGAGCGCCTCACGGCCCGCATGAACGAGCTGTGGGCCGAGCGGCTCGGGCTCGACGTCCCCGATCAGGGCACGCAGTGGGCCGCCCAGGCGCAGGCCCAGTCCGGTGCCGCCGTGGCCCTGCCCCCGATGCCCGACGGCGGCTCCGCGCCCGTCATCGCGCGCGCGCACCACGGGTCGATGAGCAGGGTCGAGCGCACGCGCACCGAGTCCGAGCTCAAGGAGGGCCGGCTGCCGGCCGTCGTCGCGACGTCGTCGCTCGAGCTCGGGATCGACATGGGCGCGATCGACCTGGTGGTGCAGGTCGGCGCCCCACCGTCGGTCGCGAGCGGCCTGCAGCGCATCGGGCGGGCGGGCCACCAGGTCGGTGCGGTGTCGCACGGCGTGGTGTTCCCGACGTTCCGCGGCGACCTCGTGCCCGCGACCGTGGTCACCCAGCGCATGCGGGAGGGCGAGATCGAGCACCTCCACGTCCTGACCAACCCGCTCGACGTCCTGGCGCAGCAGATCGTGGCCTGCCTCGCCGTCGACGAGTGGCAGGCCGACGAGCTGCTCGCGACCTTCCGCCGGGCGGCACCGTTCGCCTCGCTGGGCGACGCCACCTGGCACGCGGTGCTCGACATGCTCGCGGGCCGGTACCCGAGCGAGGACTTTGCCGAGCTCCGTGCGCGCATCGTGTGGGACCGCACGAGCGGCCGCCTCACGGGCCGGCCCGGCGCGCTGCGCCTCGCCGCGACCAGTGGCGGCACGATCCCCGACCGTGGGCTCTACGGCGTCTACCTCGCGACGGAGCCGCCCAGCGGCGGGTCCCCCGACGCGGACGGCGACGGCGGTTCGCCGTCGCGCGAACGCGCGCCCCGCGGCGGCAAGCGAGTGGGTGAGCTCGACGAGGAGATGGTCTACGAGTCGCGCGTGGGCGACACCTTCACGCTCGGCTCCTCGACGTGGCGCATCGAGGAGATCACGCCCGACCGCGTGCTCGTGACGCCCGCGCCGGGCCTGCCCGGCCGCCTGCCCTTCTGGAAGGGCGACTCCCCCGGCCGTCCGGCCGAGCTGGGGCGCGCCGTCGGCGCGTTCGTCCGTCAGACGGACGCGCTGCTCGCCCAGGACCAGTCCCTGGGGCGCGAGCGCCTGCGCGAGGCAGGGCTCGACACCTGGGCCGCGGACAACCTCGCCGCCTACCTCACCGAGCAGCGGGAGGTCGTCGGCCGGCTCCCCGACGACCGCACGATCGTGATCGAGCGGTTCCGCGACGAGCTCGGCGACTGGCGGGTCGTGGTGCACTCACCGTTCGGGGCGAAGGTGCACGCGCCGTGGGCCCTCGTCGTGGGCGCGCGGCTGCGCGAACGGTACGGCGTCGACGTCGCGGCGATGCACGCCGACGACGGCATCGTGCTGCGCCTGCCCGACGGCGGGGACACGGGCTGGGACCTGGGCGGCGCCGGTTGGGGCGGGTCGGGCGACCCGTCGGGGCCGCCCGACGGCGGTGCGACCGGCTCGCCCGCGGTCACGGCCGACGACCTGCTCATCGAGCCCGACGAGGTGCTCGGCGCGGTCCGCGACGAGCTGGGCGGGTCGGTCATGTTCGCCGCGCGGTTCCGGGAGGCGGCGGCGCGAGCGCTGCTCCTGCCCCGGCGCCGGCCGGACCGCCGCCAGCCGCTGTGGCAGCAACGCCAGCGCGCGTCCCAGCTCCTGGCCGTCGCGTCGCAGTTCCCCGACTTCCCGATCGTGCTCGAGGCGGCGCGCGAGTGCCTCCAGGACGACTTCGACGTCGCCGCGCTGACCGAGCTCATGGGCGACCTCGCGGCGGGGCGGGTCCGGCTCGTCGAGGTCACGACGCCGTCGCCGTCGCCGTTCGCCCAGTCGCTGCTGTTCGGCTACACCGCACAGTTCCTGTACGACGGCGACGCGCCGCTCGCCGAGCGCCGCGCGGCGGCGCTGTCCCTCGACCCGAACCTGCTGGCGGAGCTGCTGGGCGACCAGGGCGCGACCCAGCTCGCGGACCTGCTGGACCCCGACGCGATCGAGCGCACCGAGGCCGAGCTGCAGTCGCTCGCCCCCGAGCGCCAGGCACGGCACGCCGAGGACCTGTGGGACGTGCTGCGGCGCACGGGCCCGCACCCCGTGTCGGCGCTCGAGGCGCGCACCCGCCCCGAGTCGAGCGACCAGGTGGCCACCTGGCTGGCCGGTCTCGAGGCAGCCCGCCGGGTCATCCGGGTCCGCCTCGGCGGCGTGCCCGGGCCGGACGGCGAGCAGTGGGCGGTCGCCGAGGACGCGGGCCGCCTGCGGGACGCGCTCGGCGTTGCCCTGCCCGTCGGCGTCCCCGAGACGTTCACCGAACCCGTCCCCGACCCGCTGGGCGACCTCCTGCGCCGGCACGCCCGCACGCACGGCCCGTTCGGCGTCGCGGACGTCGCGCACCGCTTCGGGCTGGGCGTCGCGGTCGTGCACCACGCGCTCGCCCGCCTGGAGTCGGCGGGCGTGCTGGTGCGCGGACGCCTGCGGCCCGAGGTCCTCGGTGGTACCGGTGACGAGTGGTGCGACCCCCAGGTGCTGCGCACGCTGAGGCGCAGGTCGCTCGCCGCGCTCCGCGCCGAGGTCGAGCCGGTCGAGGCCGAGTCGCTCGGCGTGTTCCTGCCGCGCTGGCAGGGGGTCGGCGGTGCCCTGCGCGGTGCCGACGGCGTCCTGCGCGTGGTCGAGCAGCTCGCGGGCGCGGCCGTGCCGGCGTCCGCGCTCGAGACGCTCGTGCTGCCCGCGCGCGTGAGCGACTACTCGCCCGCGCTGCTCGACGAGCTCACGACGACGGGCGAGGTGCTGTGGCGCGGCCACGCCCGGATCCCCGGCTCGGGTGGCGGCGACGGCATGGTGAGCCTGCACCTGGCCGACGGCGCCCCGCTCACGCTGGGCGACCCGGCTCCGGTCGAGGAGGGCGGCCCGCTCGACACCGACCTGCACCGCGCCGTGCTCGACCTGCTGACGGGCTCCGGAGGCTTCTTCCTGCCCCGCATCGCCGAGCTCACGGACGCCTCGCAGACCGCGGTGCTCGAGGTCCTCTGGGACCTCGTGTGGGACGGCTGGGTCACCAACGACGGGCTGGGCGTGCTGCGCGAGCGGCTCGGCGGCGCCGGCGGCGTCCACCGCGCTCCGCGCACCCCGGGCCGTGCCCGCCCGGTCCGTCGCTCGCGCTTCGGCACCGTCCGGCCCGTGCCCGACGTCGTTCCCCGTGCGGGCGGCGGCCGGTGGTCGGCGCTGCCCGTGCCCGAGCAGGATCCGACCCTGCGCACGCACGCGCTGACCCAGGTGCTGCTCGACCGGCACGGCGTCCTCACGCGAGCCGTCGCTCCGGCCGAGGGCGTCACGTCGCACTTCCGCGGCGTCTACCGGGTGCTCTCGGAGCTCGAGGAGCGGGGCGCGG
>Ga0233385_1000279_pt1 | contig 28310 bp, 26 predicted proteins | sample ElkDunMinimDraft_16_FD_191543 | JGI IMG/M metagenome (GOLD analysis project Ga0233385, IMG submission 191543) | Fecal eukaryotic communites from dung pellets of Tule Elk in California, USA - Elk Dung G36 | ecosystem: Host-associated > Mammals > Digestive system > Large intestine > Fecal | place...
GTCCTTGAGCAGGAAACCTCGCGCGCCGGCCCTCAGCGCGGCGTAGACGTATTCGTCGAGGTCGAACGTGGTGATGACGACGACGGCGAGGGGGTCGTCGACGGCCGGCCCGGCGAGGAGACGGGTGGCCTGGATGCCGTCGAGACCGGGCATGCGAATGTCGAACAGGCACACGTCGGGGCGCAGGCGTTGTGCGAGCTCGACGGCTCGCCGCCCGTCGGCGGCCTCGCCGATGACGTCGATGTCCGGCTGACTGTCGAGGATCATCGAGAGTCCGGTACGGACGATCTCCTGGTCGTCGGCGACGAGCACCCGGATGCTCATGCCGCGGACCCGGTGCGGGGCAGTACGGCGGTGACGGTCCAGCCCCGGTTGGGGTTCGGGCCGGCCTCGCAGGTGCCGCCGAGCAGGTCGGCGCGTTCGATCATGCCGATGAGCCCGTACCCCGGCGGTCCGGGTGGGCGGATGGAAGCGGTGTCGCCGTCGTCGCTCACGCGCAGGTACACCGACGTGTCGTCGGCGGTGACACGGACCGCGACGTGGGTGGCGTGACGGGCGTGCCGCCGGGCGTTGGTGACCGCCTCCTGGGCGATGCGGTAGATCGCCGCCTCGACGGACGGCGGAAGGTCACCGAGGTCGTCCGGGATCTCCACCTCCACGGACATGCCGGGGGAGTCCTCGCTCGCGAGTTGCCGGAGATCGGCGACACGCCGGCCGGGCGCCAGGTCCGCCGGCTCGTCCCTGCGCAGGACACGGACCATGGCGCGCATCTCGGCGAGGGCACGCGACGCCTCGGCCTCGATCACCTGGAGTGCCTCGGTCGCGGCGTTCGGCCGCGCAGCCGAGGTGGCGATGCCCGCCTGGGCGCGGATCGCCATCGCCGAGACGTGATGAGCGACGGTGTCGTGCAGGTCGCGGGCGAGCTGCTCGCGTTCGAGCAGCTTGATCTGGTCGAGCTCGCGTGCCCTCGCCCTCGCCCGATACCGGAGCGTCCCGCCCAGCGCGACGGCGGAGAACACGACGGCGAACCCGGCGATCGCGTCGGCGAGGGCGAGGCGGCCGAAGAGGATCGGGAGCTGGACCGCGGCGAGGACGATCGTCAACCCGATCGTGACCTCGCGTCCGGACCCCCAGCGGGCCAACGCGTACACCATGATCAGGACGTACACCATCGTGTTCGTCTCAGCGGAGACGCCGCCGGTGAACAGGGGGATCAGGTTGGTGGTGCCGACGGCGATCGCGATCATCAGCAGCGGTCTGGTCCGGCGCCATAACAGTGTGGGGATCAGCCCGATGGTGACCGCCACCGACAGAACCCGCGCCGGAAGATCCGGTCGCAGTGCTCCTTCGAGCAGTGCGATCAGCACGAGCAGTCCGACCAACGCCCAGTCCCGCCACACCCGCACCGGCGGGTCGGAGGGACGGGGCTCATCCCACACGGATCGCACAAGGGGGAGCACCCCATCATGGTACGAAAGACCCTACGGATCTGGATCGGCCCAAAGTACGAGAGACGCGTGTACCGGGGATTTGGAGTGCCGGCGGTTCGGCGGCCTGATGCTTTCGCGGTTCAGCGGTTCAGCGGTTCAGCGGTTCGGAGGGGTGACGGTCCGGCCGTCACCCCTCCGGAGGTGTTTCCCCCGACTCCCTCGAAGGATCAGTCACCGCATGACCTCGTGGGAGGTCTGCGCCCGCCTCTGGGGTGGGACGGTGCCGAGCGCACCGCTTTCCATGGGGAGCTTCTCGACCACCGGCACCCGCCGGCGGCCGGCGCGCGGGATCACGGCGATGAAGAGCGCGCCCAGCAGGGCGGGCAGGACGAATCCGTAGAAGTTCCACTCGAATCCGAGGCCGGAACCCAGCAGCCAGCCGCCCAGGAGTGGCCCGGCGATCGCACCGGCCCTGCCCACGCCGAGCGTCCAGCCGAGGGCCGAGCCCCTGCCCGCGGCCGGGTAGAAGATCGCGACATAGCCGTTGACCAGGATCTGGGTTCCCACGCTGCCGAGTCCCGCGACGGCGACGCACAGCATCAGCAGGCCGGTGCCGAGGTCGAAGCTCATCAGGTAGATGGACACGGTGGCGGCGAGGAAGGCGCAGACCGCGATCGCCCTGGCCCCGATCCTGTCGGCGAGGACGGACATCACGATGGTGCCGACGATCGCCCCGATGTTCAGGACGAGCAGGAATCGCAGTGAGGGGCCGAGGGGATAACCGGCCTGGCGCATGATCTGCGGCAACCAGGTGTTGAGACCGTAGACCAGCAACAGGCCGCAGAAGCTGGCCGCACCGAAAAGCAGGGTGGCGGCGAGGTAGCCCCGCCGGAACGGCAGGGTGAAACCCTTCCTGTCTCGCGGCTCGCCGGGCCCGTCGTGACCGCTGCCGAGGTCAAGCCCGTAACGGGCGGCCACGGCCTCGGCCTCCGCCCGGCGTCCCCGCGCCAGCAGGTAGCTCGCCGACTCGGGAAGCAGCCAGATCGCGAGCGGCAGGATCAGCACGATGGGTGCGGCTCCGACCAGGAACATCACGCGCCAGCCGTGGTCGGCGAGAAGCGCCATCGCCACCAGCGCGGTCAGGCAGCCGCCCACCGGGTAGCCACAGAACATGAGCGCGTTGTAGAGATTACGCCGGTTCCTCGGGGCGTATTCAACGGTGAGGGCGATCGTCGTCGGGACGACGCCTCCGAGACCGAGACCCGCGACAAATCGGAACAGGCCGAGTATTTCGGGGGACGACGCTGTGGAACACAGTGCCATCGCCACGGAGAACCACGCGATGCTGACGAGGATTATCTTGCGCCGCCCGACGACGTCGGTGATCATTCCTGCGACGACCGCGCCGATCAGCATTCCGATCAGGGCGTAGCTGCCGATGGCTCCGGCCTGCGCGGGAGTGAGTGCCCATTCCTGGTTGCCGAGCAGGCTGGGAACGACCGACCCGTAGACGATCAGGTCGTAGCCGTCGAAGACGATGGTGAAGAAGCAGATGGCGACAACGGCGAGCCCGCTCCTGGGGCGCGCGGGTGACGAACGCTCGGTCGTGTGCATTGTTCACTCCGGGACGTGAGGCTCGGATATAGGCGTTGTGGTGAAATTACAACGCGTGCACGACGACGGTCCAATAAAACTTGACACCGAAAACGATAAGGGTGTTTTAATTGCCGCCTTTCAATATCTTTGCGTGTGCGAAAGGTGCGGTCGGCCGTAATTGATATGTGGGCATATCGGGGGCACCGGCCGAACGCGGCCTGACCGTCCGGTAGCCGTCCGCCCGGCGTCCGCGTCTCCTCCCGGCGGTCTCCGCCCAATGTCCGGGTTTCCGGCCGGTGGTTCTCCGGCCGGCGTCCGCATCCTCGTGCCCCGGTCCCCATCGCGGCGGCGCGGTCGAGTGACGTCGCCTTCGTGTCGCGGGGGGAGAGGGTACGGCTCGGCCTCCTGCTCGCCGGGGGAGCGGTGTTCGTTCCGTGGGCCCTCTGCCGGGGACTGCCGCTCCCCTGAGGAAAGGTCCGCCGTGGCGCGCCCGCGTGCCACTCCGCGGCGACCCGAAGCCTTTTCACGGTGAAAAGAAACGAGACCGTATGTGCCTGGAAGGTTCCATTGTGCTGAAACCGAGGAAGGGAAGTGGTATAAGTATTGATAAATCACTGATCAATAGTAATTCTGATATACGGGATATTTGTGGTGGTATGAGAGCTTTCGTATTGGCCATAGCGGCCGTTGGCGCCCTGATCGCCGTCATCGGCTGGACGGGGGCCATCGACATTCGAGACACCTTCTCCGCCTCGGCCGTGAGTCCTTCCGGGGGTGGCGATCGGGCGGCCTGGAGCTTCACGAAGGTGGGCAAGGGCGAGAGCGACGCCTCCACGCTGGTGGACAGCAGGGTGGGCGCCGCTCCCACGGCGGCGGACAAGCGGGTGGTGAAGACCTCCGTGACGAAGGTCGACGGCAAGTCCTACCTCAGGGTGCAGGTGACGAGCAGGTACGGCTCCACCAGGCGGTTCTCCGTGAAACAACGGGTCTGCCTGAAGAAGAAGTGCCGGACGGTGACGACCGCCCTGTCGGTGAACGCCGGGCGGACGGCCTGGCAGGAGACGTATCTCGGCACCGGCACCTACAAGAAAAGTGGCACCTTCTCCGTTTCCACGACGACGCCGAAGTCGGCGAAGTCCACCCCCGCGCCCCGGGTGACCGTCACCGTGAGGCCCACGACCCCGGCTGTGACCACCACGATCACGGTGACCGAGACCGTGACCACCACGGTCACCGCCACCGTGACGGCGACCGCGACGGTGACCGCCACCGCCACCGTGACCGCCACCCCGACACCCACCGACACCCCCACCCCGACCCCGACACCCACACCCGTGGTGGAGCAGACCGGTCCGTTCTGCGACGCGCCCTCCAACTCCTACGGGTTCACGTACTGCCCCACGGAAAACAGGGTGTACGCGCCCGCGAGTGAAGCCTGCCTGGTTTTCCGGTGCATCGAGAACTTCCCCAACGGGGAGGGCTACCTGGTCATGTGCCAGGACGGCATGGTGAGCCTGTCGGGCGGGCTGAACGGAGTCTGCTCCTTCCACGGCGGGTGGCAGCGCGACATCTACCGCAACACCGCCTGAGCCCGCGACCACCTCCGGGCGGCGCTCGACCCGCGGGCGGCAGGCGGTGGATCAGGCGTTCAGCCGAGGCGCTCTTACCCGGAGTGGACGAGGAAGAGCCACCGCCGCCTTGGGCCGCGGCGCCTGGAACGCCGCGCCGCCGTGCCGACCTGGAGGATTCGCGTGAGTTGATCCCCGGCCGGATCCCCGCGCCGGTGGCCCCTCGGGTGTCGCCCGTCGTGTTCAGTGGTCCTTTTTTCGTGTGGCGGGAGTCCGTTGATCCGCCTCGTCGGCCAGTTGATCCTCCACGACGGCGCACCAGCGGTGCCATCGCGCCAGATCGAGATGCTCGTCCACATCGCCCACCCCCGCCTCGGCCATGAGCTGGTGGCTGCTCGCCGCCGCCTCGTGGGCGTTGACCAGCGCGTGATGACCATGATTGGCGAGTGATTCACTAACAGCCAGATTCACGGCTATCTCTTCCATTGTCATTGGTCGGCCGGAAAGTTCGTCGCCGAGCCCCTTCCCGGTGAGGTCGCGGTTCTCCGAATCGTCGCTCATAGCTGCTGAGTGCCCCGCTGGCCCTAGATCTATCTGAGACCTCCAATCCGATGCGGACGATTTCCGGATGGGGGAACCGTGCGTTGGGTCCGGGGGGTCCCAAGCCCAGGACGCGATTCGCTTACGGGCGGGTTGCAGTTGGTCAGAGAGAGGCCTCTCACCAAGATCTTTAAAATAGCCTCGGCTCAACCGGCATAAGGATCGTGGGGGATGACGACGCGGCTTGATCTCTCGGTCCGCAGGCACGAAGGCGCCTCGGTGATCGTGCTCGTCGGTGAGCTGGACAAGCTGTCCAGTCCTCGGCTCCGTGATGTCATGGTCACGCAGTTGGACGACGGGGCGGAGCACCTGATCCTCGATGTCGCCGGCCTGAGATTCTGCGACTCCACCGGTCTGTGGACAATGTTGGAGTTCCAGCGACGGGTGAGTGCGGCGGGGGGTCGTCTGCGGCTGGCCGGTGTTCACGGGGTTCTGGAACGGATCCTGGTGGTCACGGGTCTCGTGGGCGCGTTCTCCCTCGACCCCGACGTTCCCGCGTCCCTGCGGGCCGTGACTCCGGAGGCCCCGGACGAGGAGGTCCCGCGGGCCGCGACCTCGGCGGTCCCGGACGCGGAGGCTTCACCGTCTACGGCCCCATCCGGCCCGGACGCGGAGCCCTCCTCCGACCCGCGCTGAGGTGAGACCCTTCAGGCGTGATCCGGCCGATCGTCCTGAAGACCGTCCCGTCGCCCATGGAATCGCTCCCACACGATCTGTTTCTCCTCCGCGGCCCACCCCGGCCTCGCGGGGGCGCTCCCTCCCCCGCCGGATCCGGTGTCCGCGCACTTCACGGGCAGGTCAACGGGCACTACCCTGCACGAATGACGGAAGTGGAGTTGCGCGGATGGCGCCCCGACGACATGCCGGTCGTGCTCGACGCGTTCAGCTCTCCGGACATGGCGGATCAGGCGGCCCGGCCCATCGACACCGCGCGGGCGGCGCTGGAGTGGATGGGGCTCTGGGGGTTCCGTGACGACGCCCGGGCGTTCGCCGTGGTCTTCAACGGCGAGGTCGTGGGAAACGTCGCGGTGAGCAACATCGACGCGCACGGCACCGGCTGGGTCTCCTACTGGACGCTCCCGCGCGCTAGAGGGCGGGGGGTCGCCGTGGCGGCCACCAGGAAGATGACCGAGTGGGCGTTCGGGGAGCGGGGCCTGTTCCGCCTGGAGTTGGCCCACCGGGTCGGTAACGCGGCCTCCTGCGCGGTGGCGACCAGGGCCGGATTCCTGTCCGAGGGCGTCGAGCGGGCCAAGATCAGTTATGAGGGCGTCCGCTACGACGTGGAGCGGCACGCCCGCCTGGCCACCGATTGAACCGATCGGACGGGGCCGACCGGCGGCCGTCCCGGGGGCGTCGGCGGCCGCTGTCCCGCCATCGGGCTCCTTCAGGACTCCGCGGTCAGCGGCCCTTCGATCGTTGACGGGCCGGTGGGTCTCAGAGGCTTCTGAGACCGGCGAGGAGATCACGGAGCAGGTTCTCGTGAGGGATCGCCGACGGGGGAGCCGGGTGCCGTACGGCGATCAGGCCGCCGTCGCGCAGGTCGCCGAGGAGCACCCGGAGCACCCCGATGGCGAGGGCGGTCCGCGCGGCCAGCTCGACGACGGGGGTCGGCGCGCGGCAGGCGTTCAGGATCGCCAGGTGCTCGGGTTGCAGCCCCTGATGGAAGAGGTCGGCCGCCGCCACGCCGCTCGCCGTCAGGTCGCCGCGTCCGGCCGAGTGCCGCGGCCGCCGGTGGGGACCGATCGCCACCACCACGGACATCAGGTCGAAGTGGGCTCCCTCGGTCCTGGTCCGGCCGCGGGTCATCGTGTAAGGGCGGATGATCGGACCGTGCTCCCGGTCGAGCGGGCGCTCCTCTGTCACGCTCCACCCTCCGGCCCGGTCTGCCCGGTGCGCCGCCATCCGTCGGAGAGTGCTCCGGACACGCCGCTCGGGATGGCACCCTCGTCCTGGCGGGTCTTCCGGGTTCCCGTGATCGCGTCCTCGGGGGCGGTTCGTTCCGCGGGTACTGTCTGGCGCACCCGTTTGGGCAGTCCGTCGCCCGAAGGTAACCGTTCGACCTCGACCGAGTAGACGAACCGGGGGTCGGCCGGTTCGACCACCAGCTCGCCGGGGATCAGCACGATCGCCGTGGTGCCGCCGAAGGGGGAGGGCCGCAGGAAGACGCGGATGTCGTGCCGGACGGCGAGCTGCGCGACGACGAACAGGCCGAGCCGGTCGCTGTCCGCCAGGTCGAACTCGGGCGGGTCGGCCAGCAGCGCGTTGAGCCGGGCCGTCTCCTCGGGGGAGATGCCGAGCCCTCTGTCCTCGACCTCGATGGCGTACCCCTTCGCGACCGTGTCGCCGTGGACGCGTACGGGGGTGTGCGGGGGAGAGAACACGGTGGCGTTCTCGACCAGTTCGGCGATCAGGTGGATCACGTCGGTGGCGACCGCGCCGACCACCGACGGGCCGTGCGGGACGCCGATCGTCACGCGCGGGTAGTCCTCGACCTCTTCGACCGCGGCGCGGACCACGTCGTAGATCGTGACCGGGTCCCGCCATCCCCGTCCTGGAGCGGCACCGGACAGGATGAGCAGGCCCTCGGAGTGGCGGCGCATCCGGGTGGTGAGGTGGTCCAGGCGGAAAAGGTTCTCAAGGGCCGCCGGGTCGTCGGTCCGCCGCTGCATGCCCTCCAGCATGGCCAGTTGCCGGTACAGCAGGGACTGGCTTCGTCTGGCGAGGTTCACGAAGACCTTGTTGACGCCCTTGCGCATCTGGGCCTGGCCGACGGCGGCCTCGACCGCGGTCCGCTGCACGGAGGAGAACGCCCTGGCGACCTCGGCGACCTCGGTGGTGTTGCCCGTCTTGATCTCGGGAGTCTCGGTGCAGACGTCCTCGCCCTGCCGGAGCCGCTGGACCACGTCCGGCAGTCGCCTGCCCGCGAGGTCGAGCGCCGCCTGCTGGAGGCCGACGAGCTCGTTGGCGAGTCTCCGGCCGAACCGTACCGAGACGAAGACCGACAGTCCGACCGCGACCAGGCCGAGTCCTCCGGCGAGGCCGATCCGGACCATGATGTCCCTGGCGAGGGGCGCCGCCCGTTCGCTGATGCGCATGCTGACGTCCCCGGCACGTTTGTCGAAGTCGTCGGAGAGTCGTCCGGCGATCCCGGCCCAGGCGGGTTCGGGTACGGCCGACGCGATGACGGCGTCCTCGATCCTCTCGAACGAGGAGTAGGCGGAGGAGTCGCGCAGCGGGGTGTAGAGCGACTGGAGCTCCGGGGTGAGCTGGTCGAAGCCCATGGAGTAGAGGAGCCTGCGGCCGGTGACCAGCTGACCGAACCTCGCGCGTTCGCCGGGGCTCATGGCCCCCTCGACGGCGGCTCCGGAGATCAGCGCGGCCTGCTGGCTGAGCATCTCGCGGCTCCGTCCGACCGTGACGACGGCCCGCGTCTGGTCGGTCAGTTCCACGTCGGCGGATATCCGGATCTTCTCGTAGGTGTCGAAGGCGCCCGCGATGATCCCGCTGTAGGCGTCGAGGACCCGCAACCGGGGCTCGGTACGGCTGTCGACCCCGCCGCGGATCTCGGAGAGCCGGTTCAGCGAGGCGAGGAGCCGGCTCAGGCGGCCCCAGGTGGCGGGGGTGATGTCGGGACGGGCTTCGGCGGTGAGCCGTTCCAGCTCGGCTCGGGCGCCGTTCGTCCGCAGGCGCTGGGCGTCCAGTTCCGAGCGCGGGACGTCGATGTCTCCCAGGACGGAGAGCGACAGCATCCGCTCGTGCTGGAGCGCGGTGGTCATCTTCCTGATGGGTACGACCACGTGTTCGTAACCGCTACGGATCTTGAGCAGCTCCTGCCCGTCTTGCACCGTGAGGTTGGCCGCATATACCCAAATCACCGCAAGGGATATAATAGGTACCAGGAGTAAGGCGAAAATCTTTACTCTGATTGGGTATTTTCGGTTGGCCATAATACCTCGCACACCTTGAGATGCGTGGTTAACAATGGCCAAACATAGCAATGTGGGTCACTTGGGACTAGGCGTGCACGTGAGTCACGTTGAGATGATTTATCGTGCTACGTCGGTCTGGAACCACGAGCATCTCATGGTCGGTCCGGAAGCACGAGCCCCTCATGAGCACCTCTGGGATGGTCGAACAGGAGGGGGTAACGATGAGGAAGATCGCGGACCTGATCGAGGCCGAGGCCGAGCGCGCCGACCAGGCGGCATTGGTCCGTGGCGGCGAGCTGGCGCGGGCGGGAGCGGTGCAGCTGGTCCGGTTCGGACCGTCGCGGGTGACCGCCGAGGTGGACGACGGAGCCGCGTGCGTCGAGTTCCGGATCGTCGACGAGACCCTCTGCTGGCACTGCGGCTGTCCCGAGGGCCGAGAGGGCGCCTTCTGCGCCCACTGCGTCGCGACGGCTCAGTCGGTCAGGATCAGGACGGACAGGAAGGACTCTCCTCCCGTGCCGTCGGCGACGGCCTCGGAGAGAACGGTGAGAATCGCGTCGTAGGCCGGGCGGTCCTCCACCCGGAGTGTCGACGGCTCCGACCAGATCAGCACGTGCTCGCCCGGCGGCAGCCACGACAGGTCGGTCAGCACGTCGTAGAGCGCGGCGAGGTTGTGCCCGAAGGGGCCAGGCAGGTCGAGGGCCTCGGCGATCGCGTCTATCGCCTCGGCCGAAGTGGTGATCTTCACGCCGTCCAGCGGGTGCGGCGTGGCACCGCCGAGCATGGATCGGACCTCCGTGGCAGGCCCATGGCGGAACGTCCCCCTGGACACCGTGGTCATCGCCGCCCCCGGCGGGTGGCGGCGGGCACGCCCGCGCGGGTGCTGGTCTCGCGGGCGGTGCCTTTGATCACCATCGGCCATGCCCCCTGAGCCGCGTGGTCGGCACTGTCTCTGGGAGATCTCACCTCGCCGAACTACCCGCGCGCGAACCGGGGAAAACGGGGTGACGGGCGTGTCTTCGCTGCTCACCGCCTGCCGAGTGCCTCCCGGGCGAGCCGTCCGCCGCCTGCTGAGCATCTCCCGGGTGAGCCGTCCGCCGCCTGCTGAGTGCCTCCCGGGAGGTGGTCGCGGGACGTCTCGATTCACCGTTGGGGCGATCATCGGGGACCGACTTGCATGGCTCTATTGCACGCGGAGCCCTGAAGTCGTCACAATCGCGCCCATGCACGGCAACTCAGTGCCGGACTCCTACGTGTATGTCACCGAAGAAGGCGTGGCCCGTCACTACGAGGACGGCAGCGTTGACGCCCTCGCGTGGGAGGACGTCGTCGAGGTGCGAATAGTGGGCGATACGGACTCGGACCACTCGGACATCCTGTACATCCTCCTTGATCGACAGGGGCAGGGGTGCGTGGTGCCTCATTCGGCGACCGACGCGACCTTCCTCGCCCGCCTCCGATATCTCCCGGATTTCGACCTCGATCGACTCGGCGCGGCGGTGGAGTCCGCGTCCGACGATTATGTTGTCGTATGGCGCAGTCCGGAACCACCTTCCGCTCTCCCGGACTTTGAATACGACTGATTTCCCCTATTAGTTGCGAAAATAGCGGTCAAACGTACACGTTTGGATCGTTCCGTCAAGATGCCATCTCCGGCGTACTTCGGCCAATAGTGGACAGTGTCCGGTATTCCCCTGCTCAATAGTGATCACTAGGATTTCTTAAGGTATCCACGCTCCTGATGCATTAGGGGATGCTGTCAGCCATTGAATGAGATGCGCGGCTCCCTATAGGGGTCGCCTCAGGGCATCTGGGGTGGGACGGGGTGATATGAGAGTGGAAACCGAGGAGCTTGTCATCGGGCTTCTCAAAAGTCCCGCGCGCACCGATCCAAGCATCTGGACGCGATCTTATGTTCGTGTCCTCCTTGCCGGAGATATCGCGTGTGCCGTCATCGCCTGTGAGGCCGTTCTGGGCGTCCGGCTCTGGTTCGGCGCCTTCATTCCGGTGGAGGAGGCCCTGCTCGGGCTGGGTCTCGCTCTGGTCTGGCCGCTCGCGCTGGTGTCCGGGGGGGCTTATCGCCGGCGTACGCACGGGGAGGGGACGGACGAATTCCGGGCGGTTTTCAACGGTGCCGCCGGTCTGACGGCGGCGGTTGCGATCGGGGCGTATGTCACACAAACTCCGATCGCCCGAAGTTTTGTCATGGCGATGTTTCCGCTCGCTTTCACCCTCACGCTTTTCTTCCGTTATCGGATGCGCAAGCGGCTTCACCGCAGGCGTTCGCGCGGCGACTACATGCGCCACGTGGTCGCCGTCGGCCATCGGGAGTCGATACTCGACCTGGTGATGCAGTTGCGCAGGCAGCCGCACCACGGCATGACCGTTGTCGCCGCCTGTCTGCCCACGGGCCCCGATCTGGTGGGGATCGACGGGGTTCCGGTCCTCGGTAATTTCTCCGACGTTCCCACGGTGGTGGCCGAGGTCAACGCCGACGCCGTCGCGGTTCTGGCCTGTCCGGAACTCGACGGCGCGGCGCTGCGCAGGCTCGCCTGGGGGTTGGAGGACGCCCGCACCGACCTGTTCGTGGCCCCCGCGCTCATGGACGTGGCCGGCCCGCGCATCAGCATCAGCCCGGTCGCGGGCATGCCGCTCCTGCACGTCGAGCACCCCGACTTCCGTGGCGCCAGGCGACTGGCGAAGAGCCTGTTCGACCGGGCGGGGGCGGGCCTCGCCCTCCTGATGCTGGGGGCGCCCATGCTGGTGATCGCCGCGCTGATCCGCGCGACGAGCCCAGGACCTGCCCTCTTTCGGCAGGTCAGGGTGGGTAAGGAGGGCGTGGAGTTCCGGGTCGTGAAATTTCGCACGATGGTCGTCGATGCGGAGCAACTCAAGATCGACCTGGAGCGCGAGAACGAGTTCGACGGCGTCCTGTTCAAGATTAGGAACGATCCAAGGATCACCCGTGTGGGCGCCTTCCTGCGCCGATACTCCCTCGACGAGCTGCCCCAGCTGCTCAACGTCCTGCGCGGCGAGATGTCCCTCGTCGGCCCTCGCCCTCCCCTGCCCGACGAGGTGAGGCAGTACGGCGCCGACGTACGCCGCCGCCTCGTCGTGAGACCCGGCATGACCGGCCTGTGGCAGGTCAGCGGGCGCTCCGACCTGACCTGGGAGGAGTCGGTCCGCCTCGACCTCCGCTACGTCGAGAACTGGTCGCTCTTCCTGGACCTGCAGATCCTCTGGAAGACCTGGAGCGCCGTGATCGGCGGAGAAGGGGCCTACTAGTGAAAGCACTCGTGCTCGCCGGAGGGTCGGGCACCCGGCTGCGGCCGATCACCCACACCTCCGCCAAGCAACTCGTCCCCGTCGCCAACAAGCCCGTGCTCTTCTACGGGCTGGAGGCGATCGCCGCCGCGGGCATCCGCGAGATCGGGATCGTCGTCGGCGACACGCACGCCGAGATCGAGGCGGCCGTCGGCGACGGCCGCGCGTTCGGCCTGGAGGTCACCTACGTCCGGCAGCGGGCGCCGCTGGGCCTGGCCCACGCGGTGCTCGTCGCCCGCGACTACCTCGGCGACGACGACTTCGTCATGTATCTCGGCGACAACTTCATCGTCGGCGGCATCAACGACGTCGTCGAGCGCTTCGCCCGCGAGCGGCCCGCGGCCCACATCATGCTCACCAAGGTCGGAGACCCCCGGCAGTTCGGGGTCGCCGAACTCGACGCCACCGGCCGGGTGATCGGCCTGGAGGAGAAGCCGCCCGTACCCAAGAGCGACCTCGCGCTGGTCGGCGTCTACCTGTTCACCGCCGCGATCCACGAGGCGGTGGCCGAGCTCAAACCGTCGTGGCGGGGAGAGCTGGAGATCACCGACGCCGTCCACTGGCTGATCGCCGACGGGCGGAGGGTCGAGTCCTCCGTCATCTCCGGCTACTGGAAGGACACCGGGAACGTCACCGACATGCTGGAGGTGAACCGGCTGGTGCTGGAGTCCCTGCGGCCACGCCTCGACGGCCTGGTCGACGAGGCGAGCCAGCTGATCGGCCGGGTGGTCGTCGAGGAGGGCGCCACCATCGAGCGGTCCCGCGTCGTCGGGCCCGTGATCATCGGTCCAGGAGCCCGGATCCGCGACAGCTACATCGGTCCCTTCACCTCGATCGCGGCGGATTGCGCGATCAGCGCGAGTGAGATCGAGTACTCGATCGTCCTGCCCAGGTCCTCGATCGTCGGGGTCTCGCGCATCGAGGCGTCTCTCATCGGCCATGACGTCGAGGTCACCCCCGCTCCCACCACCCCCAGAGCCCACCGTCTCGTACTGGGCGATCACAGCAAGGTCCAGATCAGTTCATGACGACAACCGACAGCGGGACGCCCCCCATCTCATCGAAGGTCCTGGTCACCGGGGGAGCCGGATTCATCGGCTCCCGCTACGCCCGCCTGCTCGCCACGAGCGGGGCCGCCGTGACGGTCCTCGACAAGCTCACCTACGCGGGAAACCGGGCCAACCTGGAAGGAACCCCCCACGACTTCGTCCACGGCGACGTCTGCGACACCGAACTCCTGGCAAGGCTCGTCCCCGGCCACGACCTCGTCGTCAACTTCGCCGCCGAGTCCCACGTCGACCGGTCGATCGACGGCGCCGCCGACTTCGTGAGGACGAACGTCCTCGGCACGCAGGCGCTGATGCAGGCCTGCCTGGAGGCGGGCACCCCGAGGGTCGTGCAGGTCTCGACCGACGAGGTGTACGGGTCGATCGACGTGGGCTCCTGGGACGAGAGCGCGCGAATCGGCCCGCGCTCGCCCTACTCCGCGGCGAAGGCGAGCGGAGACCTGGTCGCCCAGGCGTACGCGATCACCCACGGCCTGCCGGTCTCCATCACGCGCTGCGGCAACAACTACGGCCCCCGCCAGTATCCGGAGAAGCTGATCCCGCGCTTCATCACCCGCCTCCTGCGGGGGCGCAGGGTCCCGCTCTACGGTGACGGCGGCAACGTCCGCGACTGGGTTCACGTCGACGACCACTGCGCGGGCATCCGCGTCGTCGCCGAGCGCGGCGAGCCCGGCGAGGTCTACCACATCGCCGGTACGGCGGAGCTGAGCAACGTCGAGCTCACCGCCCGGCTCCTTGAGGCATGCGGCGCGGGATGGGACATGGTCGAGCGCGTCCCCGACCGCAAGGGGCACGACCGCCGCTACTCCCTGGACGACTCCAGGCTCCGCGCGCTCGGCTACCGGCCGTCCGTGCCGTTCGAGCGCGGCCTGGCGGAGACGGTCCGCTGGTACGAGGAGAACCCCGGCTGGTGGGAGGCCGCCGCGCAGGAGGCGGGTGCCGGCCCGGCGCCGGGCGGCGCGGGTGTGCCCGGCGCGGCGGGTCCGGTGGGCGCGGGTGTGTCCGGTGTGGCGGGTCCGGTGGGCGCGGGTGTGTCCGGTGCGGCGGGTCCGGTGGGACCGGCCGGACCAGCCGGTTCGGTCGGACCGGCCGGTGCGGTGGGGAGGGCCGGTGCGGTGGACGGACGGCGAGGGGGGACGGCCGGATGACCCGCTGGATGATCATCGGTGCCTCCGGCATGCTCGGGACGGAGCTGGAGGCCCGCCTGCGCGTGGAGGGACACCCCTTCCTCGCGTTCGGCAGGCCTGAGCTGGACCTTTGCGACACGCCCGCCGTACACCACCTGATCGCGGCCTGCAGACCCCACGTCGTGGTCAACTGCGCCGCGTGGAACGCCGTCGACGAGGCGGAGACGCGAGAGGACGAGGCGCTCGCGGTCAACGGCACCGGGGTGCGCGCGATCGCCGAGGCGTGCGGGCGCGTCGGCGCGCGGATGATCCAGCCCTCCAGCGACTACGTCTTCGACGGCACCGCGCTGGACCCCTACCCCGAGGACGCGCGGCCCTGCCCGGTCAACGCGTACGGCAGGACCAAGCTCGCGGGTGAGCGTGCCGTGCTTGAGGTGCTGCCGCGCGGCGGCTACGTGGTGCGCACGGCCTGGCTGTACGCCGCGACCGGCCACAACTTCGTCCGCACGATGATCCGCCTTGAGGCTGAGGGAGTGGCCCCCGAGGTCGTCGGCGACCAGTTCGGCCAGCCCACCTGGGCCGGTGACCTCGCGGCCAGGATCGTCGACCTAGCGGAAAGCGAGGCGCCGCCCGGCGTCTACCACGCCACCAACTCGGGGCACACGAGCTGGTACGACCTGGCGAGGGAGGTCTTCACGCTGCTCGGCGCCGATCCCGCCCGGGTGAGGGAGATCCCCTCCAAGGACCTCACGCGTCCCGCGCCCAGGCCCGCGTACAGCGTGCTGGGACACGACGGCTGGCGCGGGGCGGGGCTGCCGCCGATGCGGCACTGGAAAGAGGCGCTGAGGGAGTCCCGTGTGCTCGCGTCGGGCTAGCGAGGACGGGGCGAGGTCGCCGGGCACGAGAACGACCCAGTCAAAGAACCGTCGGACCGCGTCACGCGGCGAGGGAGCACACTCATGACAACCTGCAGGCTGTGCGGCTCGACGAGCCTCACCAGCGTCGTCGACCTCGGGGCGACACCGCCCTGTGAGCGGTTCCTCACCGAGGCACAGCTGGAGGAGCCCGAGGTCACCTACCCGCTGCACCTGCGGGTCTGCACCGACTGCCGGCTGGCGCAGATCCCGCCGATGATCACTCCGGAGGAGACCTTCACCGAGTACGCCTACTTCTCCTCGTACTCCACCTCGTGGGTGGAGCACGCGCGGGAGTTCGTGCGCGGGGCGGCCGAGCGGCTCGGGCTGGGGGCCGGGTCGTTCGTGGTCGAGGTGGCGAGCAACGACGGATACCTGCTGCGGCACGTCGTCGAGCGGGGCATCCGCTGCCTGGGCGTCGAGCCGTCGGAGAACGTCGGCCAAGCCGCCAGGGACGCCGGGGTGCCGACCGTGACGGCGTTCCTCGGGCCGGAGACCGGCGCCTCGGTGCGCGCGGAGCACGGGCCCGCCGACCTGGTGGTCGCCAACAACGTCTACGCCCACATTCCAGACATCGTCGACTTCACCCGGGGGCTGCGCGCCCTCGTGGCCGACGACGGCTGGGTCTCCATCGAGGTCCAGCACCTGCTCACCCTGATGGAGCGTAACCAGTACGACACGATCTACCACGAGCACTTCCAGTACTACACGGTCGCCTCCGCCCAGCGCGCCCTGGCCACCGGCGGCCTCGCCCTCGTGGACGTCGAGTCGCTGCCCACGCACGGGGGCTCGATCCGCCTGTGGGCGAGACCGCTGGAGGCCCTGGGCGAGCAGGGGAAGCCGGCCGTCCCGGGGGAGCCGGGCGTCCGGAGGGAGCCGGGCGGACAAGACGGGTGGAGTGGGCCGGGCGAACAGAACGGGTCGGGCGAGGGCGGTGAGTCGCCGGGCGGGCCGGGCGAACGGGTGGCCGCGCTGCTCGCGGCGGAGAAGGCCGCCGGTCTGCACGAGCTGTCCGGGTACGCCGGGTTCGGCGAGCGGGTGGCGCGGGTGCGGCGGGACCTGCTCGGCTTCCTCCTCGACGCCGCCCGCGAGGGCAGGACCGTCGTGGGCTACGGAGCGCCGGGCAAGGGCAACACCCTGCTCAACCACTGCGGCATCCGGCCCGACCTGCTCCCCTTCACCGTCGACCGCAACCCGTACAAGCACGGCAGGTTCACCCCCGGCACGCGCGTACCGATCCTGCCGCCGGAGAGGCTCGCCGAGGAGCGGCCCGACTACGTGCTGGTCCTGCCGTGGAACCTCCGCGAGGAGCTCGTCGACCAGCTGTCCTTCGTGCACGCCTGGGGCGGCCGGCTGGTCTTCCCCATCCCCAATCTGGAGATCGTCGAGGTGAACCCGTGAAGGTCGTCCTCTTCTGCGGCGGATACGGCACCAGGATGCGCGCCGGCACCCCCGGTGACGTGCCCAAGCCCATGCAGCTCGTGGGACCCCGGCCGCTCATCTGGCATGTGATGCGCTACTACGCGCACTTCGGGCACACGGAGTTCATCCTCTGCCTGGGGTACGGCGCGCACCACATCAAGGACTTCTTCCTGAACTACCAGGAGACGACGTCCAACGACTTCGTCCTGCGCGCGGGCAAGGTCGAGCTGCTGTCCACCGACATCTCCGACTGGTCGGTCTCGTTCGTGCAGACCGGGATCGCGTCGCCGATCGGCGAGCGGCTGCGCCGGGTCCGCGACCACCTGGACGGCGAGGAGACGTTCCTCGCCAACTACGCCGACGTGCTCACCGACGCGCCGCTGCCGGAGATCGTCGACCGCTTCGACCGGTCGGGCGCGGGCGCGTCGATGATGGTGGTGCCACCCGCCGACACCTTCCACTGCATCGAGCTGGGGGAGCGTGGCACGGTCGGCGGGATCACGCCGGTCAGCGAGATGCCGCTCTGGGTGAACGGCGGATACTTCGTGCTCCGCCAGGAGATCTTCGACCACATCCCGGAGGGCGGCGACCTGGTCGCGGACGGCTGCGCCGAGCTGGCCAAGCGCGGCAGGCTGCTCGCCTACCCGCACCGCGGTTACTGGCGGCCCACGGACACGGTCAAGGAGCGGGTGGCCCTCGACGAGGCATACTCGCGCGGCGACCGCCCCTGGGCACTGTGGGAGCGCGCGTCCGTACACGGAGCCGTGACCGTCCCGGACCGCGATCCCGCGCACGGAGCCGTGACGGTCCCGGACCGCGATCCCGCGCCGACGCTCGGGCAGGCACCGGGGTACGAGTCGGCGGTGCTGCTCGAAGGCGGGCCCGCGGCGGTGACGGTCACGTGATCCGGTTCAGAGCGGCCAGGACGGGCCGGATCGCGCTGCTCGCCGCGCACTGCGACGACCTGGCGATCGGGGCGGGCGGCAGCCTGCTCACCCTCTGCTCCGCGCGCCCCGGCGTCCAGGTGGACGCCCTGGTGCTCTCCGGCGGCGGTACCGGGCGGGAGGACGAGGAGCGCGCCGCGCTCGACGCGTTCTGCCCCGGCGCCGACCTGCGGCTCACCGTGCTCAAACTGCCCGACGGGCGCCTGCCCGCGCGCTGGGAGGAGGCGAAGGAGGCGGTGGAGGGGCTGCGGGCGCGCACCGACCCCGACCTGCTGTTCGCGCCGAACCCCGCCGACGCCCACCAGGACCACCGGGGCCTGGCCGAACTGGTGCCCACGGCCTTCCGCGACCACCAGGTGCTCGGCTACGAGATCACCAAATGGGACGGTGACCTGGGACGGCCCACGGCCTACCAGCCGCTCACCCCGGAGGTCGCCGAGGCGAAGGCGGGCCTGCTCCACCGCCACTACCCCTCGCAGCGCCACCGCTCCTGGTATGACCGCGAGGCGTTCCTGGGACTGGCCCGCATCCGCGGGATCGAGTGTCACGCCCGCTACGCCGAGGCGTTCCACGTCAACAAGCTGACCTTCGACCTGGCTGGAGGCTGAACCGGATGCGCGTGCTGCTGACCGGGCACCAGGGCTACCTGGGGAGTGTGATGGCCCCGGTGCTCGCCGCCGCGGGCCACGAGGTGACCGGGCTCGACTCCGGGCTTTTCGCCGGATGCCTGCTGGGTCCCGCGCCCGACGACCCGCCAGGACACGCGGTCGACCTGCGGGACGTCACCCCCGAGGTCCTGTCGGGGGTGGACGCGGTGGTGCATCTCGCCGCGCTCTCCAACGACCCGCTGGGCGCGCTGGCGCCCGAGCTGACCTACGACATCAACCACCGCGCGGCGGTGCGCCTGGCGAGGCTGGCCCGCGACGCGGGCGTGCGCCGGTTCCTGTACGCGTCCACCTGCTCGGTCTACGGAGCCTCGGGCTCGGACCTGGTCGACGAGGACGCGCCGCTGCGCCCGGTCACCCCGTACGCCGACTCCAAGGTCCGGGTGGAGAACGACCTGCTCAGGCTGGCCGACGACGACTTCAGCCCGGTGTTCCTGCGCAACGCCACCGCGTTCGGGTTCTCGCCCCGGCCGCGCGCGGACATCGTGCTGAACAACCTCGTCGGGCACGCGATGTTGTCCGGGGAGGTCAGGGTGCTGTCCGACGGCACCCCGTGGCGCCCGCTGGTGCACGCCTCCGACATCGCGAACGCCTTCGCGATGGCGCTGGACGCGCCGCGCGACGCCGTCCACGCGAAGGCGTTCAACGTCGGCACGGAGGAGAACAACGTGACGGTGGCGGAGATCGCCGCCGAGGTCGCGGAGGCGGTGCCCGGCTCCAAGATCGTGATCACCGGGGAGACCGGGGCCGACCCGCGCTCCTACCGGGTCGACTTCTCCCGCATCCGCGACGCGCTCCCCGGCTACCGGGCGCTGTGGACGGTGAAGGCGGGCGCGGTCGAGCTGGTCGAGGCGTACGGGCGGTTCGGCCTGACCGAGGACGGCTTCCGGCACCGCTTCACGAGGCTTGCGTGGCTCTCGGCCCGTCGCGAGGCCGGAACCGTCGACGGCGCGCTGCGACCACGGCGGGGCGGTGAACGGTGACGGGTGACGGCGGCGAACGAACACCGGGAGCGAAGCACGGCGGCGAGACGCCGGGTGTGACGAGCGGCGGCGAGACGCCGGAGGGAGGGAACGGCGAGGGGCGGGAGATGCACGACCTCGTGGAGCGGCTCTACCCGCTCTGCAGGAGCATCACCGGCGACGGCGTGCGCCGCACCCTGGAGATCATCGGGGAGTCCCTCCGCCTGGAGGTCAGCGAGGTGCCGACGGGAACCCAGGTCCTCGACTGGACGGTGCCCAGGGAGTGGAACATCCGCGACGCCTACGTCAAGGACGCCTCGGGGGCGAGGGTCGTCGACTTCGCCGCCTCCACCCTGCACGTGGTCGGCTACAGCGTTCCCGTGGCGGCCGTCATGACCCTGCAGGAGCTGCGGCCCCACCTGCACACGCTCCCCGACCAGCCCTCCCTCGTCCCGTACCGCACGAGCTACTACGCCGAGACGTGGGGCTTCTGCCTCGCCCACGACACCCTGGAGAACCTGGGGGACGGGCCGTACGAGGTCATGATCGACTCCACGCTCGCCGACGGGCACCTGACCTACGGCGAGCACGTGGTGCCCGGCAGGGTCACCGAGGAGGTGCTCGTCTCCTGCCACGTGTGCCACCCCTCACTGGCCAACGACAACCTGGCGGGGATCGCGGTGGCGGTCAGGCTCGCGCGGCGGCTCGCCGGCGCCGACCCGTGGTACACCTACCGCTTCCTGTTCGCGCCGGGCACCATCGGCGCGATCAGCTGGCTGGCGCGCAACAGGGAGCGCGCCGGCCGGATCAGGCACGGCCTGGTGCTGGCCTGCGCGGGAGACCGGGGCTCGCTGACGTACAAGCGCAGCAGGCGGGGCGACGCCGAGATCGACAGGGCCGTGCGGCACGTCCTGCGAAGCTCGGGGCGCGCCCACACGGTCGTGGACTTCTCTCCGTACGGCTACGACGAGCGGCAGTTCTGCTCGCCCGGCTTCGACCTGCCCGTCGGCTCGCTCACCAGGACCCCGTACGCGGGCTACCCGGAATATCACACCTCCGCCGACAACCCGGACTTCGTCTCTTCCGAGGCGATGGCAGACACCCTGGAGACCTGCTGGGAGGTCACCCGGGTGCTTGAGGACAACCGCGCCTACCTCAACCTCAGCCCGTACGGGGAACCGCAGCTGGGCAGACGCGGCCTGTACGGGGCGCTGGGCGGGCGCAGTGACACCCAGGAGATCCAGATGGCGATGTTGTGGGTGCTGAACCTCTCCGACGGAAGGCACAGCCTCCTGGACATCGCCGAACGATCCGAGCTGCCCTTCGCCGCGGTGCTGGCCGCGGCGCGGGCGCTGCACGGCGCGGAACTGCTCAAGGAGTGCGTGAGATGACACGGCGACGGGCCACCACGGTTCCCGGAACGCTCGGCCTGCGGGTCGGCGAGACGGTGGAGGTGCTCGGCGAGGCCGAGATCATGGCCACCCTGGACGAGCGGGGAGAGCTGGACGAGCTGCCCTTCATGCCGGAGATGCTGGCCTTCTGCGGGCGGCGGCTCACCGTGCACAAGGTGGCGCACAAGCTCTGCGACACGATCAGCAGCAGCGGCATGCGGCGGATGGAGCGCGCCGTCCACCTGACCGGCGCCCGCTGCGACGGGCAGGCGCACGGCGGCTGCCAGACGGCCTGCCAGTTCTACTGGAAGGAGTCCTGGCTCAAGCGGGTGGATCCGGACTCACCCGTCACTTCCGTCACCCCTGTCGCCGCGCACGACCTCGCCGAGGGCAGGCCCCTGCTGCCGATCCTGCGGGCCGCCACCAGGAAGGAGCCGGGCCCGGACGGCGAGGAGCGCTTCTCCTGCCAGGCGACCGAACTGCTGCGCGCCGCGCCCACCTGCCTGCCGTTCAAGGACGTCGGGCAGTACGTCACCGATGTGCGCAGCGGGAACGTGGGCGTGCCCTGGATGCTGCGCTCGTTCCTCGTGGGGCTGTTCAACCGCTTCCAGCGGGTGGCGAAGCGCGTCCTGCCCAGGCGGATGTGGATCAGGGGCGGGATGCGCTGGGGTTTCGTCAGGGGCGAGGCGGGACCCACCACGCCGACGCTGAGCCTGGACCTGCGACCGGGAGAGCTCGTCCGGGTGAAGTCCAAGCAGGAGATCCTCAAGACGCTCAACGACGACCTGCTCAACCGCGGCATGGGGTTCGAGGAGGAGATGTCGCGCTACTGCGGCCACGTCGCGCGGGTGAGCGCCCGCGTCGAGAGGTGTCTGGACGAGAAGACCGGCCGCATGCTGCGGATGAAGAACCCCTGCATCATCCTCGACGGCGTCATCTGCGCGGGCGCGTACAACGTCAGCTGCCCGCGCGAGTTCGTCCCCTTCTGGCGGGAGATCTGGCTCGAACGCGTCGAGGAGCCCGGCTGAGCCGGCCGGCACACGAAACAGACGGATCAGACGGATCAGACGGATCAGACGGGCGGAAGACACGGATGGAGCAGCGGACCGAGCCGAACCGTGAACAGGACGGGGACGCCGGTGAGCAGGTCGGCACGATCGGCAGGAAAGCCGGCCGTGGGCTGCGCTGGAGTCTCCTGGGCAACCTGGGCACGAAGGCGACCACCTTCGTCATGGGACTGGTGCTCGCCCGGCTCCTCGTGCCCGAGGACTTCGGCCTCTACGCCATCGCGCTCGCCGCGACCACCTTCGTCATGCACGTCAACGACGTCGGCATCATCGCCGCCACCGTGCAGTGGCGGGGCAGGGTCGAGGAGATGGCGCCGACGGCGACGGTGATGGCCGTGGCGTTCAGCGCGGGGATGTACGGGATCTTCTGGGTGGTGGCCCCGTACTTCGCGGAGCTGGCGGGCAGCGCGGAGGCCACCCCGGTGGTCCGGCTGCTCACCGTGATCATCCTCATCGACGGCGTCACCGCCGTACGGGCGGGCTCGCTGATGCGCGGGTTCGGGCACGACAGGCTGACCAAGGCCAACATCGCGGGCTCGCTGGTCAACGCCGGGGTGGCCATCGCGCTCGCCGCGAACGGTGCCGGCGCCTACAGCTTCGCCTGCGGGCAGGTGGCGGCCAACACGGTCACCGGCGCGCTGGTGCTCGCCTGGGCCGGGCTGCCGTTCCGCCTCGGCTTCGACCGGGAGGTGGCGGTCAGGCTCCTGCGCTTCGGGGCGCCGCTGGCCCTGGGGCTCGGTATCGAGGCGGTGCTGATGAACGCCGACTACGTCATCGTCGGCGCCGTGCTCGGACCCGTCGCCCTCGGCTTCTATCTGCTCGCGTTCAACGTCTCCAGCTGGGTGCCCAGCGTGATCGGGACCGCCCTGCGCTACGTCACCGTGCCCAGTTTCTCGCGGCTGGCCGAGCAGCGGCCGGAGTCGCTGTCGCTGGGAGTGCAGCGGTCGGTGCCGTTGCTGGTCGCGTTCGTGCTGCCGGTCGCCGTGGTGACGGCCACGCTGGCCCCGGCGATCGTGGCGTTCCTCTACGGCGAGAAGTGGGCTCCGGCCGCCGAGGTCCTGGCGCTGCTGGCGGTCCTGATGGTCGTGCGGATGCTCGTCTCCCTCGCCTTCGACATCCTCACCTCGGCGGGTGCCACCAAGGCGACCGTGTGGATGAACCTCGCCTGGGCCGTGGCGCTGGTGCCCGCGCTGTGGGCGGGCACGCACTGGTACGGCATCCGCGGTGCGGCGATCGGGCACGCGCTCGCCGGCGTCCTGGTCGCCCTGCCGGTGTCGGCACTGGTTCTGAGCCGCGCGGGGGTGCGCCTCGCCCCCATCCTGCCCGCCCTCCCGCGTCCTCTGCTGGGCGCCGTGGTCGCGGCGGCCGTCACGACGACGCTCACCGGCCTGACGGGCGGGGTGATGGGCGGCGGCGAGGCGACCGCGGTTTCCGCGTTCGTCCAGCTCTGCGTGGCCGGAGGCGGGGGACTGCTCGCGTACGTCCTGATCGCCGTACCCGTGGCGCGGCTCAAACAGCTCGGCGCGCGGGTGGTCCCCGCCCGCGCCCGCTGACGGAACACCTCGAACTCACACGACCGGCGAGATCCGCGAGAGGAGAGATCGGATGGATGACTCCGACACGTTGGTGTCCATCATGCTTCCCGTGCGCAACGGGGCCGGACGGATCGAGGGGGCGATCCGTTCGGTGCTCGGCCAGGACCACGAGCGCCTCCAACTGGTGATCTCCGACAACGCGTCCACGGACGGCACCGAGGAGATCTGCCGCGACCTGGCCGCGACCGACGACCGGATCTTCTACCGCAGGCACCCGGAGAACGTGGGCCTGTTCGACAACTTCGTCCGTACGACCGAGCTGGTCGCGGGTACGTTCTTCCGCTGGGTGGGCGACGACGACCGGTTGGAGCCCACGTGTGTGTCCCGCTCCCTCCAGGCGTTCGCGGAGGACGACCGGCTCGTCCTGGTCACCACGCAGGTCGCCTACACCGCCCCCGACGGGACCGTGACCACCACTCCCCTGGACCGCTCCGGACTCACCTCGGACGACCCGGTCGAGCGGTTCGCCGAGATGCTGGGGCTGCTCAACGAGAGTCACCTGCTCATCGACCCGCTGTACGGCACGCTGCGGCGCGACCCCCTCGCGAGGATCCCCCGGCGGAACATGCTTCGCGAGGACGAGGTGTTCGCGGCGAAGCTCGCGCTGGCCGGGCCGTGGGGACACGTCCCCGAGGTCCTCGCCCACCGCGACTGGAGGCACGACGGCCTCTCCGCGATCGCCCGGCGCCTCGACGTGCCGTCCTGGCGGGTCCGCTGCTCCACCCTCCTGCAGTGCGCGGAGCTGTTCCGCTGGCTGCGGCAGGCCGATCTCACCGCCGACCAGCGCCGCCGCGCCCGTGCCGCCGTACTCGGCATGTACGCGCGGCGCCAGCGGCTCACCGCGGCCCGCCGGGGCCGCAGGCTCGCGCTGCTCACCTCGGGGCTCGTCCCCGGCGGGAGGTGAGCGATGTCCTCTCGTGCGGCCGTTGCCGAGCCGCGGACCCCCGAGCCGCGGACCCCCGGGCCGCGAGGCCCCGGATCTCGGATTCCGAGGTCCGGGGCCTTCACGCCTCGTCCCTCCCGGTGCTCCCAGACCGGCTGACTCCAGACCGGCTGACTTCAGAAAGGAGAACCCCGTGACCACCGTCTTCTCCAACAGCGTGGTGGACGACGACACACGCAGGGAGCTGCTCTACCAAGGGCAGGTCTTCGTCTACTCGGCGACGCCCGCCTCCACCCTGCTCACTCTCTTCGCCAGGGAGCTGATCGCCGAGGCGTTCGGCGAGCGTGACCCGGAGACCGCGCAGTTCGACATGCCGGTGGAGGAGTTCGCCGGCCTGCTCGCCCGGCTCAAGCCCCGCTTCATCCATCATCCCCGCTGCAAGGAGCTGCTGCCCTCGGTGCTGGAGGAGCTGGGCTGCGACCTGGACCGCACCTACTTCGACGTGCCCCGGCTGCGCACCTCCACCTCCCACGACTACCTCACCTCCGGCATCTCCTACGCCTTCCACCCTCATCGCGACTGCTGGTACTCGGCCCCGTTCAACCAGATCAACTGGTGGATCCCCGTCTTCGAGGTGGTCCCGGAGAACGTGATGGCCTTCCACCCCCAGTACTTCGCCAGCCCGGTGCGCAACGGCAGCGCGCGCTACGACTACGCGGAGTGGAACAGGACCAGCCGTCTCACCGCCGCACAGCACGTGCGCGGCGACACCAGGGACCAGCCGCGTCCCGAGGAGGCCGTCGTGCTCGACCCGCAGGTGCGGGTGGTGCCGGAGCCGGGCGGCGTCATGGTGTTCTCCGGCGCCCAGCTGCACTCCACGGTGCCCAACACCTCGGGCAGGACCCGCTTCAGCATCGACTTCCGTACGGTGAACATCGACGACGTGCGCACCCGCAGGGGCGCGCGCAACGTGGACGCGAAGTGCACCGGCACCACCCTGCGCGACTTCGTACGCTGCTTCGACCTCGACCCGATGCCGGAGGAACTGGCGCTGGAGTACGAGGCGGAGGCCCTGAGCAGGGTCGGGTGAGCGGGGACGACGTAGTGGAGTTCTGGAAGACCATCCTCGACCTCGCCAAAAGGAGGCGGGTCGGGTTTCCGCTGGCCGGCCTGGCGATCCTCGCCGCCGTGGTCGTCTTCTTCGTGGTGCCCCCGCGCTACGTGTCGAGCGCCTCCATGGTGCTGACCACGCCCCCCGCGGGAGGAACGACGGACCCGGCCAAGCCGCTGGGGCGGAGCAACCCGCTGCTGCAGTTCAGCGACGGCCTCAAGACCACGGCGGGCATCCTCATCCTGTCCATGAACACCGAGGCGGTCGCGACGGAACTGGGGATCGTCAAGGACGGTCCCGTCGAGGTCACGATCAACGACGGGCGCACCAACCCCAGCATGCTGGGCATCCTCATGAACGGTCCGTTCGTGTACGTGGAGGTGGAGAGCGACTCGGCCGAGGTCACCCGTACGGTCATGGCCAGAACCCAGTTCCGTCTCAGGACCGAGCTGGTCCGCAGGCAGGAGGTGCTCGGCGCCCCCCGCTCCACCTTCATCGGGTTCGTGGAGGTGGTGCCCGCCGCCTACCCCGTGATGAACCGGAGCGGCACGTGGCAGGCCGCGGGCGGGGCGGCGTTCGTCGTCGTCTTTCTCGGGCTGGGCGTCACGTACGCGGTGGAGCGTCGAAGGACGTTCCGGCGAAGGGCCGAGGCCGGAAGGCCCGGCGAGCCCCGCCCGGTCCCGGACGCGGTCCCGCCCCCTGCCTCGCCCTCGTCCCCTTCCTCGTCCCCTTCCTCGTCCTCGTCCCCGCCCTCGCCCTCGCCCTCGCCTTCGCCTCCGTCCTCAGCCCTGTCGCCGGCTGTGACCGAGCCGCAGGTCACCGTGTATCCGGCGGAGGTGATGTCCCCGGCACCCTCGACGACACCCGGACGACGACCCGCGGACGACGATCCGTAGGCGGCGACACCCGGAACGAAGACGAGCGGCGGCGAGACGCGGAACGGCGACGAGCAGGCGACCGGGACAGGCAGACGGAGGGAAACACGTGGACTTCTGGGGGACCGTACTCATCGTGTCACGGCGTTGGTACGTCGCCCTGCCGGCGTTCCTGCTGTCCGTCGGCGCCGCGCTGGGCGTCTATTCGTCGATCCCGACGGTCTACGTCTCGAACGCGGTGCTCGTGCTGACCATCCCGCCCAGCGGTGGAAGCCTGCCGAGCGATCCCGAGCGCCCCAACGGGCTCACCAACCCCCTGCTGAACTTCGACTGGGGCCTGAGCATGTCCGCCTCGATCCTCGTCCAGGTGATCAGCGCGCCGGAGACGGTGGAGTCGCTCGGCGTCCACCCCGAGGGCGACACCACCTTCACGGCCACCAACGGCAGCACCAACCCGGAGGCACTGGACGGCGGGCCGTTCGTGTACATCGAGGGCACGAGCACATCGCCGGCCGGGGCGCGGGACATCGTGACGCGGGTGAGGGACCGGGCGAGGGTCGAGCTCGCCGGTCGCCAGAGTCAGCTCAACGCGCCGCCGCCGACCTACATCACGATGGACGAGATGGTGCCGCCGACGGAGCCGCAACCCCAGCGAGGGGGGAAGACGCGCGGGGCCGCCGCCGCACTGCTGCTCGGGGTGCTCGCCGGTCTCGCCTCGGTGTTCTCCCTGGAGAGTTTCCTCGACGCCAGGAGGCGAAGGCGCGGGGTGCCCGTGGCGGCGTCCGGGCTGCCCGCCGGACCCTCCCTCCTGAGGCGGTGAGGGCTCGGCATGGCCTCCACACTCCGCACGGCCCCGGTCCCGCCCCCGGTGTCCGTCGCCTCCCTCGACCGTCCCGGCCTCCGCCGTGCCGACGGTGCCACCCTCGCCGCCGCGTTCGCGGTGATCCTGATGCTGTCTCCGGCGCGGCTGGTCTTCCGCGGCCTGCCCTTCTCGCTCACGCCCGCCGACGCGATCGGTCTCTTCGCCGCGCTGTGGTGGTTCTGCGCGCACCTCACCACCACGCTCGGTGCGGCGAAGGGCTCCAATCCCGTACGGACCGCGCTGTTCGTGTACAGCGCGGCGATGCTGGCCACCTACGGATACTCCAGCGCCGCCTACCTGCCGCCCGACGAGCTCGACATGGCCGACCACAGCATCGTCCTCGTGGTGGCGACGGTGGGCATCGGCCTTCAGGCGTGTGACGGCATCCGGGGGCGGGATCGGCTGGACTTCGTCCTGAGGTGTCTCGTGATCGCGGGTGCGGCCGTCGGGGTCATCGCGGCGCTCCAGTTCGTGCTCGAATTCGACCTGACGAAATACCTGACCTTTCCCGGTTTCCGGTTCACCTCGGATCTGCCGGCGATCCTTGAGAGAAACACCCTGCGCCGGGTCGCGGCGACCGCCGGACATCCCATCGAGCTCGGCGTGGTCTGCGCGATGATCATTCCTCTCGCGCTGCACTACGCGTTCGGCGCCCGCGAGCGGGGTGAGCCCTCCCTGCTGTGGTGGGTCTGCTGCGGGCTGATCGGTACGGGGCTGATGTTCTCCGTGTCACGCTCCGCGGTCCTCGGGATCGCCGTCGTCGGCGCGGTGCTGGTCACGGGGTGGCCCGCGCGCAGGCGGCTGTGGGCGGCGATCGGCGGCGTGGGGTTCCTGGTCGCGATGAAGGTGACGGTGCCCGGCCTGATGAGCGTCTTTCTCGGGCTGTTCACCAGCCTGTCCAGCGATTCGAGCATCCAGTACAGGACGCACGACTACGCGGTGGCGGCCACCGAGATCGGGAACCACTTCTGGGTCGGC
>Ga0233385_1000280_pt1 | contig 28243 bp, 26 predicted proteins | sample ElkDunMinimDraft_16_FD_191543 | JGI IMG/M metagenome (GOLD analysis project Ga0233385, IMG submission 191543) | Fecal eukaryotic communites from dung pellets of Tule Elk in California, USA - Elk Dung G36 | ecosystem: Host-associated > Mammals > Digestive system > Large intestine > Fecal | place...
CGCCCGAGCGCATCCTGCAGGTCGCGATCGCGACGGGCGTCGTGCTGTCCGGCGGGCTCCTCGCGGCTGCCCTGGCCGGGGGCGGGCTCGCGTGGCTCGTCCCGCTCATCGTCCTCACGCTCGGGACTGCCGGCTTCGTCATGCCGTCCGTGCCCGCCGTCGCGCTCGAGCGCAACGCGCACCGCGCCGGGAGTGCGGCAGCGCTGCTCGGGGCGCTGCAGTTCGGCGTCGGTGCGGTCGTCGCGCCCGTCACGGGCCTGCTCGGCGGGTCGCCGCCGGTCACCATGGCCGCGGTCATGTTCGGCGTGGTCGTCGTGGCGGGCGTGCTCCTGCTCGGCGTCCGGCGCACGTTCGGCGCGCCGGTGCCGGACGACGCCGCGGCCGCGCTGGGCGTCGGCGACGCCTCCGGCCAGGCACCCGACGACGCCGCGTCGCGCCGGCCGGGGAACCCGCCCGCGCTCGCCGGGGCGGAGACCCCGCCTGCGCTCGCCGGGGCGGAGAGGGTGGCGGCGCCGTCGGGCGTCGAGCTGGGTGCCGCGACGGTGCTCGCCGAGGCCGCGGTGCTCGCCGAGCCCACCGTGCTGGCCGACGAGCGCGCCTGACCCACCACGGGATCGGCGCCCGCCGAGCACGGGACCAGCGACCGGATCGAGCCTGAGCCGGTCGCTGGTCCCGTGCTCGGCGTCGGTGGCAGGCAGGATGGTCGGGTGAGGCCCGACGACCCCGGCTATCCGCTCGCCGCGCGCACGGCGCCGACGCTCGCGGCGCTCGACGCGCACCTCGTGGAGTGCCGCGCGTGCCCGCGGCTCGTCGCGTGGCGCGAGCACGTGGCCGACGTGAAGCGCGCGTCGTTCCGTGACGACGACTACTGGGCCCGGCCGGTCCCCGGCTTCGGGGACGAGCGCGCGGGGATCGTGGTCGTGGGGCTCGCACCCGCCGCGCACGGCGCGAACCGCACCGGCCGCATGTTCACCGGCGACCGCAGCGGCGACTTCCTCTTCGCGGCGATGTACCGGACCGGGCTCGCGAACCAGCCCACGTCGGTCGCGGCCGACGACGGCCTGCGGCTCACCGGCATCCGGGTCACAGCACCGGTGCGGTGCGCACCCCCGGACAACAAGCCGACGCCCGAGGAACGTCGTCGCTGCGGTCCCTACCTCGCGCGCGAGGTCGAGCTGCTCGGCGCGACCGTCCGCGTCGCGGTCGTGCTCGGCGGGTTCGGGTGGCAGGCGCTGCTCACGACCCTCGCGGAGCAGGGCTGGGACGTGCCCCGGCCCCGCCCGCGCTTCGCCCACGGCGCGGAGGTGACGCTGCGCCGCCACGTGGGCGACGCCGCCCCGGGCAGCGGGCCTGTGCCCGACGGCGGCCGCGCGCCCGCCGCGCAGACCCTCACCCTCCTGGGGTGCTTCCACGTGAGCCAGCAGAACACGTTCACCGGTCGGCTCACGCCCGGGATGCTCGACGACGTGCTGCTGCGGGCGCGCGACCTCGCCGGCCTAGGTGCACCACACCCGGGCGGGCGGGCGGGGCCGGGCTGAGCGGCTCCGGGCGGCACCGGGCGGCACCGGGCTGAGCGGCACCGGGCGGCTCCGCGCGGCGGGTCGAGCGCTACCGGGTCCCGGTGGCGGGCGACTGACGCCTCGGCTCGTCGGCCCAGCGGCGGCGCTCCGCGACGCGGGGCGCGACGCGCCCCAGGAGCCGGAGCTGTTCGCGCCGGGCGATGATCTCCATCCGCCGCAGCTCACGCTCGAGCGGGGACGACGGTGCTGACATGCTCTTCTCCTTCGACGGCGCGGGGCGGTCCTGCGGACCCTGCGGGCGTCCACCCGGTGTGCTGCTCGACGACCGCGATGCGTCGGTCGTCGTCCTGCCCCCGTAGGAGAAGAGAAGGCCGGGCACGCGTTTCGTGACACGGGTCTCGGCAACCGGGCACGACGCGACGGTGCACGCCGTGGAGGTCAGGCCGTCGGGAGCGCGGACTCGTCGTACTGGTCGACGAACTCGCCCGTCGGCGGGATCGGGGTGATGACGTCGATGAGCACGCCGTTCGGGTCGGCCGTGATGAAGTGCCGCTGACCGAACGCCTCGTCACGCAGGGAGCGCAGGACCGGCAGCCCGGCGACCCGGACGCGCTCGTGCACGGCGTCGACGTCCTCGACCTCGAGGTTGAGCAGCAGTCCACCGGCTCGACCGCGACCGACCTCGGGGACCGTCGCGTGGTCGCCGTCGAGCACGGCGAGGTTCACCGACGCGTCGTGCACGGACTGCAGGTGCACGTACCAGTCGCTCGTGAAGAGCGGGCGGAAGTCGAGGTGCTCGACGTAGAACGCCGCGGTCCCGGCGACGTCGCCCGTCATGAGCACGGGGTACCAGCTCGTGATGCGCACGGTCCTCCTCCTTCCGGGCGCCGCCCGGAGGGAAGGGCCCGACTCGTGGGCGCAGCAGAAACAAACAGGCTGCATGTCTTTCTCAGGATGACGTACAGTCTGCCGGTATGCAAGAGAGCCGCCGCACCAACGCCGAACGGACCCGCGCAACACGCTCCGCCCTGGTCGCCGCGGCACGCGAGCTCTTCGTCACGCGCGGGTACGCCGCGACGTCGACGCCCCAGATCGCCACGGCCGCGCAGGTCACGCGCGGCGCGCTCTACCACCACTACGCGGACAAGCAGGACCTCTTCCGCGCCGTCGCCGACGCCGAGGCCGCAGCGGTCGCGCGCGAGATCGAGGACCGGACGGGGCCGGCGGACGGCCTCCTCCCGACCACGCACCTCGACGCGCGCGACCTGCTCGTCGAGGGGGCGCGCGCCTACCTCGACGCCATGAGCGCACCGGGCCGGACCCGGCTCCTCCTGGTCGACGCCCCGGCCGTCCTCGGCGGCACGGAGGCGGACGCCCTCGACGCCCGCCACGCACGCCGCACGCTGCGCGACGGCCTCGCCGCAGCGCTCGCGCCGGGCGACGCGACGACCCGGCCCGGCACCGCTGCCGCGCCGGACCCGAGCCCCGACGCCACCGCCGACCTCGCGGCCGACGACCGCCTCGACGCCCTCACGCTCCTGCTCTCCGCCGCGTTCGACCGCGCGGCGCTCGCGATCGAGTCGGGCGCCGCGGAGCGCCCGGTGCGCGAGGCGGTCACCGAGCTCGTCGACCGGGTGTGCGCGCCGCGACCCACTCGATGACTCCGGCCCGCGTGCGCTCGTGGTGCTCGACGGCGAGCCCCGCGTCGCGCACCCAGCGCACCGGACGTCGCAGGAAGTGCTCGCCCGCGAGCGGCACGCTCACCACCTCGGCGAGGGCCTGGAGCGCCCACAGCGGCAGGACGGTGGACCCCACGTGGTCCGCGAGGACGAGCAGGCCGCCGGGCCGCAGCACGCGGACCATCTCACGGAGCGCGGCCCGGTGGTCCGGGACGGCGCACAGCGAGAACGTGCACACGACCGTGTCGAACGCGTCGTCCGGGAGGTCGAGGTCCTGGGCGTCACCGAGCCGCAGGTCGACGTCCGCGCCCAGCGCCGCGGCCCGCCGTCGCGCGAGGGCGAGCATGCCCGGGCTCCACTCGACGCCCGTGAGCCGGCCGTCGCGCACGTCCGCCGGGTAGTGCGGGAGGTTGAGCCCTGTGCCGATCGCGACCTCGAGCGTCTCCCCCGCCGCGAGACCGCACGCCCGCGCGCGGACGTCGGGGAAGAACCGCCGCTCCGCGACGGACATGCCCCGGTCGTAGACGCCGGCCTCGCGGTCCCAGCGCCGGCGCAGCCGGGCCGCGCGTGAGCCCGCGCCGTCACCACCGCCCTGCTCGGCCATCCGTTCACGCTCGCACGGTCAGCGTGCTCCCGCCTCCGGGCGCACGGCGCACCTCGATCCGTTCCGCGATCGACTGCTTGAGCGCCTCCACGTGCGACACGACCCCCACCACACGTCCCCCGGCGCGCAGCCGGCCGAGCGCGGCGAGCACCGCGTCGAGCGTCTCGGGGTCGAGGCTGCCGAAGCCCTCGTCGACGAACAGCGTCCCGAGCTCGACCCCGCCGGCCTCCGCGGTCACGACGTCCGCGAGCCCGAGCGCGAGGCACAGCGACACGTAGAACGTCTCACCGCCCGAGAGGGTGCGCGGGTCCCGATCGCGCTCGGTCACGTGGTCGACGACCTTCATCGCGAGCCCTGTCCGGCGAGCGCGGACGTCCTCCCGGGTCGTGCTGCGCACGAGCTCGTAGCGCCCGGACGACATCTCGGCGAGCCGCTCGTTGGCCGCCGCGACGACGTCCTCGAACCGCTGCACCAGCACGAACGTCGCGAGCGAGAGCGCGTGGGCGTTGTCGCCCGCACCGGACGCGAGCGCGGCCATGCGCGCCACCGGCGCGGCGTCGTCCCGGGCGCGCGCCCAGCCGTCGAGCGCGGTGCCGATCGCGTCGGCGGCCGTCGCGGCCGCCTGTGCCTGCCGCGAGACGAGCTCGTGGCGCCGCGCCGCGGTTCCCGCCGCCGTCTCCGCCGCGGCGACGACGGCCCACGCCGCGTCCACGTCGGCGTGCGCGTCCTCCGCGAGGGCGGCGACGTCGGCGTCCGCGAGGCCGGCGTCCGTCGCCGCCCGGAGGGCGTCGTGGTCGGCGACCGCGCGCTCGAGCTCGCGGCGCGCGTCGTCGTCGAGCGCGGCGTCCAGGGCCTCGGCCGCGGTCCGGAACCCGCTGCCGGTGACGAGCGCGCCCAGCTCCACGGTCCGCTCGGCCACGGCACGCCTCGCCTCGTCGACCGCCCTGCCTGCCTCGACGAGCGCGTCGATCGTGCGGACCCGCTCCTCGAGCGCGGTCGCGAGGACGGCGACCGGGTTGCGCGCCCCGGCCTCGTGCGCGAGCGGGTCGGGCGGCTCCGAGAACCCGACGAGCGGCCCCGCGGTCGTGAGCTCGTCCCGGATCTCCGCCCGGTCCGCGGCGAGAGCTCCGGCGAGCTCGTCGAACCGCGCCGTCATGCCGGCGACCGCCTCGGCCAGCTCGCCCGCCCGGTCGCGGAGCGCCAGGGTCCCGGCGTCGAGCTCCTCGAGGTCCCGTTCGGCCACGTCGCGCTCGTCGGCCGCGGCCCGCGCGGCGGCGACGAGGGCCTCGGCCTGCGCGACCCTGCGCTCCGCCTCCTCGACCGCCAGCTCCTCGGCGTCGCGCCGTCGGGTCGTGTGCCGCTCGGTGAGCACCTCGACGCGCGCGGACGCCTCCGCCAGGCGGGACTCGGCCTCGGCGCGCGCCCGCTCGGCCGCCTCGACGTCCTGCGCCGTGGGGTGGTCCTGCGCCGTCGCGGCAGGCGCGGGGTGGTCCGGGGACCCGCACACGGGGCACGGCGACGCGTCGTCGAGCCCGGCCGCGAGCTCGCCCGCGAGGCCGGCGATGCGTGCGGCCCGCACGCGCGCCTCGTGCTCGACGGCGGTCCGCGCCACCTCCGCCCACCGCGCCCGGTCGTCGCGAGCCCCGGCGAGCTCCGCGGCCAGCGTCTCGGCGTGGCGCGCGGCCTCCGCCACGGCACGCGCCCGCAGCACGCGCTCCTGGAGGACGCCCAGCGATCCCGCGCTCTCGGCGAGGACCGCGATCCGGGAGCGCAGCGCCTCGCGCACCACGGGCCGTGCGTCCAGCTCTCCGAGGACCCGCTCCCGTTCCTCGGTGGCGTGCGCGATCTCCTTGCGACCGTCGGCGAGCTCCTGCTCGCGGCCGGGCAGCGACGCGCCGACCGGCAGGAGGCGGGCCATCCGGACGGCCGCGGCCACGACGTCGGCGCGCACCGCCTCGAGCGTCGTGGGGTCCGCCTCGGCGAGGCCCTCCGGCGCACCGGTCCGCGCGATCGCGACGCGCTCGAGCGCGTCCGCGAGGGTGTGCTCGGCCCGCGCGAGCCCCCGGGCGGCAGGCGCGACGACCGCGGCCCGGGAGGCGGCGTCGAGCCGGCGCCGGTGCTCGGCGACGCGCGGCGCCTCCGCGGCGACCCGGTCGGCCTGCGCGCGCAGCCCGGCACGGCGCGCGAGAGCGTCCGCGAGCGCGCGCTCGGCGTCGAGGGTCCCGCGCGCCGCGACGAGCGCGGCGTTCGTGTCCAGCTCGTGCGCCGCGAGCGCGTCCGCCTCCGCCGCGAGCCGTCCGGCGTGCACCAAGGCGGTCGCGTGCACCCCGCGGCCCGCGAGCGCGACGTCGGTCTCGTCCGCCCGGCGCAGGCAGGCGTCGTCGCGTGCGGCCTCGCGCAGCGCGGCCGCAGCGTCGGCAGCGAGGCCGGCCGCGCCGACGAACCGCTCGACCGCACCCACGACGGCCTGCCGCGCGCCGTCGACGCGCGCCCGTGCGTCGCGAGCCAGCTCCGCGAGCCGCACCGCCGCGCGGTGGTACAGCTCCGTGCCGAACACCTTCTGCAGCAGCACGGCACGGTCCTCGGGCTTCGCGCGCAGGAAGCTCGCGAACTCGCCCTGCGGCAGCACGACGGTCTGCACGAGCTGGCGACGGTCGAGCCCGACGATCCGGCGGATCTCGTCGCCCGCCTCGTCGAGCCGCGCCGACACCAGCTCGCCCGGCGGGCCGTCCTCGTCGGCCTGCTCGGGCACCTGGGCGAGCCGCCACAGCCGGACCGAGGCCTGCTGCGTCGTCGTGCCCTCGCCGCGCTTCTTGGGACGCCGGTACTCGGGCGTGCGCCGCACGCGGTAGACGCCCGAGGGGACCTCCAGGACGAGGTCGACGAAGGACTCGACGTCGGGACCGGCGAAGGCGGACCGGAGCCGGTCGTCGCTCGCGGCGTCCGAGGCGACCTTGCCGTAGAGCGCGAAGACGATCGCGTCGATGATCGTCGACTTGCCCGCCCCGGTGGGGCCGTCGAGCAGGAAGATGCCCGAGGCCCCGAGCGACGCGAGGTCCACGCGGTGACGACCGGGGAACGGTCCGATCGCCTGGAACGTCAGCGAGTGCAGGTGCATCAGGCGCTGCGCTCCTCGGCGAGCGCGAGCTCGAACGCGCCGCGCAGGGCCGCGACCTCCGGGTCCGTCGGCGCCTGCCCGGACACGTGCTCGACGAAGTCGCGGGCGACGTCGAGCGGGTCCCGTCCCGGCCCGACGACGGTCAGGACCTCGCGCTCGACCGGTCGCGGCGGCCGGTGGGTCACCTGGAGCGCGTGCGGGAACCGCGCCCTGACCCGCGCGTAGAGCTCGGCCGGCCGGGCCACGTCGGTCACGACGACGCGCAGCCAGTCGTCGACGTGCGGCTCGCCCTGCGCGCCGAGCAGGTCCTCGAGCGTTCCCGTGAGCTCGGCGAGACGCCGCGGGACGGGCGCGGGGACGAGCTGGACCGCGCCGTCGGGGTCGTCGGGCAGGCGTGCGAGGTCGACGAGCGCCGTGGACTTGCGCTGGTGCATCTCGGAGAACGAGAACGCGAGCGGCGACCCCGAGTAGCGCGCGACCGTGGGCCCCGACCGGCCCGCGGTCTCCCGAGGGACGTCCGGCACGGCGACGCGCTGCGGCCCGTGCAGGTGCCCGAGCGCGACGTAGTCGACGCCCCGACCGCCGAACGTCGTTGCGGGCACGGCGTCCACCCCGCCCACGCGGATGTCGCGCTCCGACTCCGACCCCTGCCCGCCGACGACGAACGCGTGCCCGACCACGACCGCGCGCACGGTCTGCTGCGCCCGACGGCGCGCGAGGTCCGTGCCGACTCGCCGCATCGCCGCGCCCATGACCGCCTCGTGCGACCGCGGGAGCGGGGTGGCCGCAGGCCGGCCGTCCCCCGGCTCCCCGTCCTCGGCGAGCGTGTACCGCACCGCGTCCGGGTCGAGGTAGGGCAGCGCGTAGACCAGGAGGGGTGGCTCGTCGTCCCCCGCGCCTGCGGCCGTCCCCGGGCGGGGCCCCACGACCACGGGCGTCCCGACGTCGGGCACGCGCGTGCGCAGGTGCACCCCCGGGCGCATGAGCCGGTCACCGAACCCGAGCCGCGTCGCGGAGTCGTGGTTGCCCGGCGTGAGCACGACGTGCGCGTGCTCCGCGAGGCGGGTGACCGCGTCGGACAGGAGCGTGACGGCGTCCACGGGCGGGATCGCGCGGTCGTACACGTCACCTGCGACGAGGACCGCGTCCACCCCCTCGGAGCGCGTCAGCTCCACGAGGTGGTCGACGTGCGCCGCCTGGTGAGCCAGGAGGTCGACCCCGTGGAGGGTACGCCCGAGGTGCCAGTCGGACGTGTGCAGGATGCGCATGGCCGCAACGTACCCGCCACGTCCCACAGGAGAGGGGACGTCGGGCCGCCGGGCGGGCCCGGCGGGGCTCCCGTCCGGGAGCCGCCGGGCGCGACGCTCAGCGTGCCCCGACGACCTCGATCGGACCCGTCGACGCACCGGTGCGCTCGACCGGGATCCGTCCGCCCATGCCGATCATCTCGAGGAGCTCGACGATGCTGGGCGACGGGTCGCGCAGGACCACGTCCCGACCGTCCTCCTCGCCCAGCATGTACAGCTGGATGATGAACGCGATGCCCGACGAGTCGATGAAGGTCACGCCGGCGACGTCGACGACGACCCGCCCGTGCGTGTTCAGCACGTACGACATCGCCTCGCTCGCGCGGTCGCGGAGCGCGGCGTCGATCTCGCCCCACATCGTCACCACGACGTCACCGTCCGCCGGGGCGTAGACGATCGCGCTCGCCCTGTCGATCGGACTGCCTGTGTCCACGGTTCTGGCTCACCGTCTCTCGAGTCGTCCTGAGTCCTGCTGCCGGCCGTCGGGTCAACACCCGAAGGCCGCTCCCTGTTCCTCGCGCGCCCCCGCGAGGCTCCGGAAGGTCGTCGTCGTCACCGCCCGGAAGGGTGCGGCGCACCGGGCGACCGTGACCGGAGCAACCCGAGTCTGCACCTCGGCGGGCCGTGACACCACCCGCGCGGCGGCCCCGGATCGACCTTCCCCAATCCCCACACAACCGGCACCCGCCCGGCGGCCGGTGCCCGCCGTCAGAGGGGCTCGGTGACGTCCGCGACCTGCGCGTCGAGCGCCTCCACGAGCGCCCGCCCGTCGACCGTCGCGGCCACCCCGTGGGCGCCCGCGCCGATCGAGACGGGGTGCGTCCCGCCGTCGGGCAGGGCGCCCGACGCCCGCTCCTCGTCCCCGCCGCCGACGTCCACCTCGTCGTGGGCCGGGACCGCGACGACCCGCACGTCGGCGACCACCGGCCACGCGTGCGTGGAGCCGAACGGCGTGATCGTGCCGCGCTCGTAGCCCGTGACGTCGCGCGCGACCTCCTTGTCCGGCAGGGAGAGCCGGGACACGCCGAGGAGCGCGCGGAGCTTGGGCCACGAGATCTGCCGGTCGCCCGGGACCAGCACGAAGAGGTAGTCGTCCTCCGCGCGCCGCACGACGAGCGTCTTGAGGACGCGCGACGGCTCGACGCCACGCGCGGCCGCGGCCTCCTCGAGCGAGCCCACCCGACCGTGCTCCGTGAGGGTGAAGTCGATACCCGACGCCTCCAGCGCCGCCCGGGCGCGCTCGCTGCTCATGGTTCCGACCCTAGCGGCGGGCTCCCACGCCCGTCGCGCCCGCGTCCCGACCGCGGGCCACGAGCCACCGCTCACCGGCCACCGGCCACCGGCCACCGCAGGCTCAGACGTCGTCGAACTCCGTGACCACGGTGCGCCAGTACTCGGCGCCGTCGCGCGTGCGGTGGACCAGGCCGGCGTCGACCATCGCGCGGCGCAGCGAGACCGGGTCGGCGGCACGCACGGCGAGCCGCTTCGTGAGGGTGAGCTCGGTGACGGGTTCCTCGAGCGGGAGCACCTGGGCGGCGAGGTACCGCACGACGAGCTGCCGGTCGCGCAGCCGCCGCGGGCTGCGCAGGAGCCGGCCGTCGGTGAGGAAGCGCTCCGGTCCCGCCGGCTGCGGCGACGGCGTCGTCGCGAGCAGCGCGGCGAACCGCTCGGGAGCCGCGCGGAGGAAGCCCGCGTCGTCACGCACGACGACGCCCGCGGCGAGGAGCGGGGCCAGCCGGCGGCGCTCGTCCGTGGAGAGCGTCGCCTCCGCCGGCCCCTCCGCCACGACGCGCGCGAGCACCTGCAGGCGCCCGGCGTCGGCGAGGGACGCGACGACCTGCTTCCACGCGTTGTCGGGCGTCGTCGCGCCCGCCCTGTCACCGTCCACGGACCGACCCTAGGCACGCGCCGCGTCCGTGGCCAGCGAGTTCCCGGCGCCGCGGCAGCCCTGCGGGCGTGGGGCGCGCGGACGCCACCGTGGGTCAGGTGAGATGGACCGCGTCGCCCGTCCAGCGGCGCCGCAGCCACCGGTCGTGCGACGCGACGACGACCGCGCCGGGCCAGTCGTCGACCGCGTCGAGGATCTCGCCCGCGAGCGTGAGCGACACGTGGTTCGTCGGCTCGTCGAGGAGCAGCACGTCCGGCGCCTGCGTCACGAGCATCGCGAGCACGACGCGCCGCCGTTGCCCCACGGACAGCTCGGCGAGCGGACGCCCGAGGTCGCGCGGTGCGAGCAGGCCGTGCGCGTCGACCCGGGAGTCGTGCGCGTCCGCCGGGTCGACCCCCTGCACGAGGGCCAGGAGCTCTCGGGGCGTGCGGCCGTCGTCGTGCAGGTGGACGTCCTGCTCGAGCATCCCGACCCGGACGCCGCGCGCCCGGCCGACCGTACCGGCGTCGGGCACGAGGTCGCCCGCGAGGACGTGCAGCAGCGTGGACTTCCCGGCGCCGTTGGCTCCCGTGACGAGCAACCGCGTGCCGCGCACGACCTCGATGGACGGGACGCCCGACGCCGCCATGTCCAGCCGCTCGGACCGCTCCCCCACCGCCGCGCCCTGCCCGACCGGCCGGTGCACCACCACGCCCCGCGCCCACGCGACCAGGTCACCCTGCGCGTCCGCGCGCCGGCCGGTCGGCGCGAGCGCGTGCGGCGGCGCGAACCGCAGGGGCTGCGGGGGCTTGCGCACCTGCTCGCGCTCGAGCGTGTCGAGCCGCAGCTGCGCGTTGCGCACGCGGCGCGCGACCTGGCTCTGGACCCGCTCGCCCTTGAAGTCGTAGAGGATCTTCGCCTGGTTGCCCCGCTCGCGGTCCTTGGCGACGTCCCGCGCGGTGACCGCCACGGACCGGCGCAGCGCCGCGAGCTCGGCCTGCTCGGCGGCGAACCGTTGCTCCCAGCGCTCGCGCTCCACGCGCTTCGCGTCGAGGTAGTCGCTGTACGTCCCCCCGTACAGCGTGGCCGCCCCGCCGGGAGCGCCCGCCGTCCCACCGGGCCCCGCGCCGCCGCGCAGCGGCTCCGCGACGGGGTCGAGGTCGAGGATCTCGGTGCACACCTCGTCCAGGAACACGCGGTCGTGGCTCGCGAGCACGACGGCGCCCGGGAGCGCTCGGAGCGCCGCCGCGAGGAACTCCGCGGCGGCGTCGTCGAGGTGGTTGGTCGGCTCGTCGAGGAGCAGGGCCCCGGGCTGGCGGACCAGGAGCGCCGCGAGACCGAGCCGTGTGCGCTGCCCGCCCGAGAGCGAGCCCACGGGCCGGTCGGCGACGCCGTCCACGTCCAGCCCGAGTCCCGCGAGCGTGCGCGCGGCGCGGGCATCGGCGTCCCAGACGTCGGCAAGCTCGGCGCGCTGCAGGGCGCGCCCGTAGGCGTCGTCGGCTCCCGGCGCCGCCCCAGCAGGGTCGGCGAGCGAGAGCGCAGCCGCCTCGAGCGACCGCTCGATCGCCCGCACGTCGGCGAGCGCGTCGTCGACGACCGCGCGGACGGTCGTCGACGGCGCGTACGGGAGCTCCTGGTGCAGGTGGCCGAGATCGGCCGGCCGGGCCACGGTCCCGTCGTCGGGCACGACGAGGCCCGCGAGGACCCGCAGGAGCGTGGACTTGCCGACGCCGTTCTCGCCGACGAGACCGGTCCGGTGACCGGGGTCGACGGCGAGATCGACGCCGCGCAGGACCGGACGGCCGCCGAAGGACACGCGGACGTCGGTGGCGCGGAGGACAGGGGTACGGGCCATGAGTGATCACCTACCTGGTGCCCGGGTGGCGCGCTGCGCGCACGGGCGTGCGGAGCGCGGGGCCACGGCGACGGGCTCGACGGGACGGAGCGGTCGGGGCAGGTGAGGATCACATCGCGGTCGAGGCTACGCGGCCCCGACCGTGCAGGGCACGGGAAATTACGGGAAGGGTCGGGCGCGGCCCGTCACGGGCCGGGTCGTCCCGCGCGTCGCGTCAGGACCCGGGCGCGGCCGGGGTCTCCGTCGGGACCGACGTCGGTCCCGGCGTGGGCTCCTGCTCCGGCCCGGTCGGAGGATCCGTCGGGTCCGGGGTCGGGTCCGGCGTCGGGTCCGGCGTCGGGTCCGGCGTCGGGTCCGGCGTCGGGTCCGGCGTCGGGTCTGGCGTCGGGTCTGGCGTCGGGTCCGGGGTCGGCGTCGGCTTCGGCGGCGGGTCCGTCGGCGTCGGCGTCGGGTTCGGCGTCGGCGCAGGCGTGGGCGTCGGGGACGGCGGGGGCGTCGAAGGGGCCGGCGGGGCCGGGGTCGCAGGCTTCGTGGGAGTCGACGGCGTCGTGGGAGCCGACGGCGTAGTGGGCTGACCCGGGGTGTACCGGTCCGGCATCTTGCCGGCGCCGAAGAACTCGAAGTGCCAGGGCTCCGGCTTCGAGCCGTTCGGCCGGGCCCAGCCCGGGTTGTCCCAGCCGTAGTCCGGACCGTGCGTGCGCAGCCACACGTACTCGCGCGACGTGCCGGACGGGACGTTGCCGCCGATGTCGATCGCGAGACCCCAGCCGTGCTGCGACGTCCCCGGGACGGCGGCGAGGTAGGGCTTGATCGCCTTGAGGCGCACCTGGTCGTCGTAGGGGCGGTACGCGTCGGTGATCTTCAGCGCGTACCCGAACTCCTTCTCGAACTGCGCCGCGAGCGCCTCGAGCTGCTCGGCGGCGTCGCAGCGCAGGGTCTTGCCCGGGGCGAAGTCGAGGGCGCACAGCGCCTCGGGCGGGATCCGCCCGTTCTCGTACTGTGCGGTCGAGTCGGCGTACCGGGCGACGACCTCGGCGAGGCGCTCGGCGAGGGTGCGGCCCTCGAGCGACGTGCCGTCGGGTGCCACACCGGCCGCGGGCACGACGCCGACGGGGACGAGCTCTGTCCCGAGGAGGTCCGCGAGGTGGGTCGCCGCGCCGACGACGTGCCCGAGCGTGACCTCCCCGTGCGCGTGGCCGTCGTCCTCGAGGTGTGCGTCCTCGTCGGCGTCCGCGGGTGCCTCGGCGGTGCCGTCGAGCTCGCCCGGAGCGACCCCGTCGGGCGCCGGCACGGCGTCCTCGGGCAGCGTGCGGCCCCCGGGGGCGGTCTCGTCCGGGTCCGACGGCGTCGCCTCGTCCGTGGGAAGCGTCGGGTCCGCGCCCGTGGACGACGGGCTGGACGACGGGCTCGACGACGGGCTGGGGGAGCCCGACGGGCTCGGGCTGCTGCCCGGGCTCGGCGTGGCCGACGTCCGCGCCGCTCCCAGGAGGCCGGTGTCGTCGGTGGTGGCGCTGCCCGCCGCGTCCACGGGTGCGGTGTCGTCGCCCCCGGCCGGGTCGTCCGTGCTCGTCGTCTTGGGCGCCTCGGACGCGCCGGGGTCGACGGGCTCCGGGAGCTCGGGGACCTCCGTGCCGTCGAGCGACTCGTCGAGCTCCACGTCGCCGTCGGGGACGACCTGCACGGGGATGCGCCGGGCGGCGTCCTGCTGGGCGAGATACGTGGCGAGGAGCATGCCGAGCTCGGCGCGTGCCTGCTCGACGGGGGCGGGCACCCGGTCCGACTCCAGCGCGTTCGCGGTCGCGAGCACCTCGATCGCGCCGTCGAGCTGCTGGTCCTCGTCGAGGCCTGCCCCGAGCCTGCTCGAGACCGCCGACACCTGCGTCGCGACGGAGACGTCCTCGGCGAAGAACGAGGCCCCTGGCCGCGGCTGGGTGCTCCCCGCGAGAGCCGCCGCGAGGGTGACGGCGAGCGCCGAGGAGATGAGGGCCTGGGAGACGAGGCGCACCCGTCGGCCGGCGCGGGCGGGCGGCATGACAGCGCCGTCGGCCGTGCCGTCGTGGTCCGCCGTCGTGGTCAAGGCCGCTCCCGTGCTCCGTCCTACGGGCCCCGTGTCGCGTCGTCGTCCCTGACGCCACGAATCGTCACGGCTCCGGTGTGCCGCACGCCACAGTGCCCTCCTTCGCCTACCGTACACCGGCGTCCGGCGGCTCTCACCCCCGTCTCATGTTCTCGGAGCAGACTGGTGGCATGAGTTCATCGCCGCGTCACCGCAGGTCAACGTTCCGCACGCTCGTGGTCGGCGCGACCGTCGTCGCGGCCGCCGCGCTCGGCGGGTGCGCCGAGGACGGGTCCGTGAGCGTCCCGGAGTTCACCCTCACCGGCGACCAGGTCCAGCAGTTCCTCGACGACGCCCGCTCCCAGGCCGAGACCATCGGGGAGGACGTGCGCTCGCTCACCGACGACCTGGGCTCGCTCTCCGGCGACACGCGCACCCGCGCGCAGGACGCGGTCGCCGCCGCGCAGGAGGCCGCCGACGACGCACGGGCCGCCGCGGACGAGGCCGCCGCCGCGACGGACGAGACCCGTGCCGACGCCGAGCAGCACCTCGCCGACGCGGAGACCGCGCTCGAGGAGGCCTCGACGGAGCTCGACGCGGTCGCCGAGTCGCTCACCGGCGGCGACGCCGCCGTCCGCGACGCGATCGAGGAGCTGAGCACCCGGCTCGACGAGCTGCGCACGGACCTGCGGGAGTCGACCGGTTCCTGACCCGGCGCCCGACGACGCCGGCCCCGGGGACCTAGGTCCCCGGGGCCGGCGACCTTTGCCCGACGTCCACGCTTCCTCCACAGCGTTTGCTTGTCTCAGGAGCCCGGACCACCAAGGTGCCGGGTCGACGAGAGGGGACAGAGATGAAGGGCACGATCGAGCGGAACGCCGAGGCGCCGCTCCCCACGGTCGAAGGCGCCAGGACCGAGTCGCTCGACCTCGCGGAGCGCGCCACGCGTCCCACGCAGGTCGTCCTCGGGGTCCTGCGCATCGTGACCGGGTTCTACTTCCTGTGGGCATTCCTGGACAAGACCTTCGGTCTCGGGTTCGCGACCCCCGCGGAGCGCGCCTGGATCAACGGAGGCAGCCCGACCACCGGGTTCCTGTCGAACCTCGAGGGCACGTTCTCGGACTTCTTCGCCGGCCTCGCCGGCAACGGGTTCATCGACGTGCTGTTCATGGTCGGCCTCCTCGGCATCGGCCTCGCGCTGATCCTCGGGATCGGCATGCGGATCGCCGCGGTGAGCGCCACGATCCTTCTGGTGCTCATGTACCTGGCGGAGCTCCCGCTGGTGACGAACCCGATCATCGACGACCACATCACGATGGCCCTGACGATCATCGCCCTCACCCTCCTCGGTGCGGGGAGCGTGCTCGGTCTCGGCAAGGCCTGGAAGAAGCTGCCGTTCGTCGAGAACAACCGCTGGTTGATCTGACGGCACGAACCGCCCGCCGTGTGCGGCGGGCCACGGGGTGACCGGAACCGCGCGACGATTCTGAGGCCGTCGCAGCAGGGAGTCATCCCCCAGGGGGAAGAGGGACGTGCGGGTGGTGGGGAGACCACCCCCACGTCCCGCCCCGCGCCCGGCGGGTCGCGACGACGATCGCACCCGCCGGGCGCATTCTGCGTTCCCGGAGCCGGTGGCTCAGCCGAACCGCGCCAGCAGCTGTGCCGCCTCGGCGTCACCCTGCGCGGCGGCGTCCTGCCAGAGCTCCATCGCCTCGGTGATCTTGCCGGCCCGCAGCCGCAGGACGCCGAGGCTCGTGCACGCCGCGGCGTCGCCCGCGCGTGCGGCCCGCTCGAGCACGTCCTCGGCCTCGAGCGCGCGGCCGGCGCGGACGTAGAGGTCCGCGAGCGCCGAGGCGACCCGCACCTCACCGCGGCCCGCCCAGCGCTCGAGGAGCGCGATCGCGTCCGTCGAGCCGACCTGCCCCCCTCGCACGCGCGCGACGTCGTCGGCCCAGCCGGCCTCCAGCGCTGCGGCACGGGCCGCCTCGGCCGCCTCCGCGGCCGCACGAGCTTCCTCCTCCGCCGCGCGGGCCGCCTCCTCCTCCGCCGCGCGGGCCGCCTCGGCCTCCGCCGCCTCCGCGGCCGCACGAGCCGTCTCGGCGGCCGCCCGAGCCGACTCCGCGGCCTGCGCCGCCTCGATCTCGCCGCGGACCAGGGCGAGCCGGTCGGCGGCCCCGTCGACCTCCAGGGACTGCTCGAACCAACGCCGGGCGGCCTGCAGGTCGCCGCGCTCGTACGCCACCCGACCGGCCAGGAACGCGCCGAGCGCGTCCCCCGCGAGCCCGGCGAGCTCGAAGTACCGGACGGCGAGCGCCGGGTCCCCCGCGCCGAGATGGGCGACGCCGAGGCCGTACACGGCACCGGGGACCTCGAGCTCCGCGGCGGCCTCGTAGAACGGGATCGCCGCGGTGGGGCAGCCCAGGGTGCACAGGTCGTCGCCGATGGCGACGAGCTCGGCGGGGTCGTCGGGGTTCAGGTGTCCGACGGCGGTGCGCAGGTCGGCGAGCGCCCCGGCTCTCGCGTCGTCGGCCGGGTCCTCCGCGGGGTCGTCGACGGCCCCCGCGACGCCCCGGCCGGTGCCCCTGCTCTGGTCGGTGATGGACATGCGGATGTGCGTCCTTCCGGCCCCCCGCGTGGACGGCTCGGGAGCGTTCCCACGGCCGGCGTCCGGCCCCGTACGGGCGACACGACGACGACGGGCGTCCCGAGATGTGGACGCACGATAGCGCACTCCGTCGCCGCGGGACGACGGTCGGTCCGGACGTCCGCGGGCCGGTGCGGACCCGCCGTCGTCGTCTGGGAGACTGGTGCCGATGAGCGGAACCCCCGACCTGCCCGCTACCGCCGGCCAGCGCGTGCTCGACGCCGTCGTGGCGGTCACGAGCGACCTCGACCTCCCGCAGGTGCTGCGGCGCATCGTCGAGGCCGCCATGGACCTCACGGGCGCGCGCTACGGCGCCCTCGGCGTGCTCGACCCCTCCGGCCGCGAGCGCCTCACGCAGTTCATCCCGTTGGGCCTCTCCGACGACGAGGTGGCCGCGATCGACCACTGGCCGCACGGCGAGGGTCTCCTGGGCGAGATCATCGACCACCCGGAGCCCATCCGCGTCCACGAGATCGCCGACGACGTCCGCTCGGCCGGGTTCCCCGAGGGGCACCCGCTGATGCACACGTTCCTCGGCGTCCCGGTCCGGGTGCGCGAGACGGTGTTCGGCAACCTCTACCTCACGGACAAGCAGGCGGCGGACGGCGGGAGCGTGGAGTTCACCGCCGAGGACGAGTCGGCCGTGATCGCGCTCGCCGCGGCGGCCGGCGTCGCGATCGAGAACGCACGGCTCTACGGCCGGGCCAAGCAGGTGGGCGTGCTCGAGGACCGCGACCGGATCGCGCGCGACCTGCACGACGTCGTCATCCAGCGCCTGTTCGCGTCGGCCATGACGCTCATGAGCGTGCAGCCCCTCGTCAACGACCCGAACGCCCGCACGCGCATCGAGGAGACCGTCTCCGACCTCGACGAGACGATCCGCCAGATCCGCTCGACGATCTTCGCGCTGCACACCGCCACGGACCCGGACGCACCGTCGATCGAGGACCGGTTCCGCGCGCAGGCAGAGGCCGCGACGACGGTCCTCGGCTTCGCGCCCGAGGTCGACGTCGAGGTCGCGGCCGAGGGGTCGGGCGCGGGGGTGAGCGACGAGGGCCCGAGCCTGCCGGCCGAGGTCGCGGACCAGCTCGTCGTCGTGCTGGGGGAGGCCCTGACCAACGTGGCCCGGCACGCGCAGGCGAGCGCCGTCGTCGTGCGCCTGGCCGTCACGGCGCACGAGGCGCGCCTCACCGTGACCGACGACGGCCTGGGGATCCAGCCCGGCGGTCGCCGCTCGGGTCTGCGGAACATGCAGGCCCGGGCCGCCGCGCTGGGTGGCTCGAGCACCGCGTCCGCGCTCCCCGAGGGCGGCACGCGCCTCGAGTGGTGGGTGCCGCTCTCCTGAGAGTCGCACCGCCCACGCGACGGCGGCGCTCAGCGCGCGATGCGTCGGCCGGTGACGATGCGCGGGACGACCTTGATGACGCGGTCGCGGACGCCGGGGACGAACGTCACGAGCGGGAGGTCGAGCAGGCGCTGACGTTCCACGGGCTCGGTGACCTCGAAGGTGCGGCCGACGAGCACCACGGACCAGCCGGAGCGGGCGTCCTCGTCGAACGAGTCGACCTCGAACGCGACGACGGCGCGGCTCGCCGCGACCGCGAGCTTCGAGCCCTCGGCGGTGCGGAAGACGACGTCCGGCCCGTCGAGGACGAAGTTCACGGGCTGGATCGCGGGCAGCGCGTGGTCGGTGTAGACGATGCGGCCCACCGGCACGCTCGCGAGCAGCGCGTAGCTCTCCTCGGGCGTGAGCTCCGAGAGCCCGGTCGACGCACGGGGGCGTTCGGCCGTCGCGGCTCCCGCGTGCGTCGCCGGTGCGCCCGTCCCGGTCCGCTCGACTGTGTCCATGCCGCCATCGTTGCGCCGTGGTGTCAGATCGGCGAGTGCCGAAGGTCCCGACGCCGCGCGGTCACCCGGTCCGTGCCGACCGGTCCCCGGTCCGTCGGCACGTGTCGCGTCCCCGGCCGTCGGGCCGCTCGCGCGCGACGACGCCGCACCGCTCGCGCGCGACACGCCGCCGTCGGGCGGCGTGCGCTCAGGGTCGGTGCTGCTGCCCACCGGGATGCCGTTCGCCTGCCGGGCCACCGGGGCGGGGAGCGCCACCGGGGCCCTGGCGGCTCGCCTCCTCCTGGCGCATCTCCGTCGCGAGGACGGCGACCTGCGTGCGGCGCTGCAGGCCGAGCGTCGCGAGCACGTGCGACACGTAGTTCTTGACGGTCTTCTCCGCGAGGTAGAGGCGCTTGCCGATCTCGCGGTTCGTCAGCCCCTCGCCGATGAGCGCGACGATCTGCCGCTCCTGCTGGGACAGGCCCTCGAGCCGGTCGGGCGTCTCGTCCGCCGCGTGGCGCAGGCGCTCGAGCACGCGCGCGGTGCTGGCCGGGTCGAGCAGCGACCCGCCCGCGGCGACCGTGCGGACCGCACCCACGAGGTCGGACCCGTGGATCTGCTTGAGCACGTACCCCGACGCCCCGGCGAGCACGGCCTGGAAGAGCGCCTCGTCGTCGGCGAACGACGTGAGCATGAGACAGCCCACCTCGGGCAGCTCGGAGCGCACCTCGCGGCAGACCTCGACGCCGGAGCCGTCGGGCAGGCGCACGTCGAGGATCGCGACGTCGGGTCGCGTCGCCTTGATGCGCGCGAGCGCCGAGGCGGCGGTGCCGGCCTCGCCGACGACGGTGATGTCGCCGGCGGCCTCGAGCAGCGCTGCGACGCCGCGTCGGACCACTTCGTGGTCGTCGAGCAGGAACACACGGATCGGGTGGGGAGAGCCCATGCGCTCAAGGTATCCCGCCGGAGAGGGATTCTCGCGCGCCGCGGGACGTCGCGCCCGGCCGCGGGACCTTCGTCCCGTGACCTGGAGACGTGGGTCCCCGGCCAGAGGGCCGCTCGCGCGGCGCGCCGGTGCCGGCCGCAGGTGTATCCAGGAGGTAGCAGGGACGACGGGAGCGGCCCGTCGCAGGACGAGGGACCGAGGTGGGAACGGTGGGCGACACGCAGCAGGTGGTGCTGGTAGGTGTGGACGGCAGCACGACGAGCGGGAAGGCGCTCGACTGGGCGGTCCACGAGGCCGCGAGGAGGGGTGCGCTGCTGCGCGTGCTCCACGTCGCGTACGTGCCCGTGGTCGCGACGCCGTTCGTCGGCGGCGCGTACTACCCGAGCGTCGAGGAGCTCGGCGAGATCGCGGGGCCGATCCTCTCGGCCGCCGCGGAGCGCGCCGCGCAGCTGGACCCGTCGGTGCCGGTGAAGACCGTGCTGCGGTCGGGACCGCCCGCGGAGGCGCTGCTCGACGAGGCGAAGGAGGCGGACCTGGTCGTGGTCGGGTCGCGCGGGCTCGGCTCGGTCGGCTCGATGTTCTTCGGCTCCGTCGGGACGCGGCTCGCGGCCCGCTCGGTCGCACCGGTGGTCGTCGTGCCGCCCGTCGTCGAGTACGGCGAGCGGACCACGGACGTCGTGGTCGGCGTCGACGGTTCCGTGCACGGCGACGCCGCGCTGCGGTTCGCGCTCGACGAGGCCGCACGTGCCGGTTCCCGGGTCGTCGCGCTGTGCGCGTGGCGCATGCCGGTCGGACCGCTGTGGGAGGAGAACCCGGCGTTCTACGCGGCCGTCGAGCGCGACGCGCGGGCAGAGGCGTCGCGCACGGTCGAGGCCGCGCTCGCCCGGGTCCGGGCTCCCGAGCACGAGGGCGTCCTGGTCGAGACGTTCGTCGTCGACCGCGAGCCGTCCGTCGCGCTGCGCGAGGCTGCGGCGGGAGCCGCGCTGACCGTCGTGGGGTCGCGCGGCCGCGGCGACCTGCGCGGGATGTTCCTCGGTTCCGTGAGCCAGCAGGTCCTGCACCACGCGACGCACCCGGTCGCCGTCGTGCACGCCGAGAAGGACTGAGCCCCGGCCGAGGCCGATCGGTCACGCCCAGGGGTCGGTGATCTCCCGCAGACGCGCGAGCTGACGGCGCAGCGAGGCCATGCCACGCGCCCCGAGGTGGGCGGTCCACTCCGCCTCGACGCGGGCGACCTCCGCCGCCGCGACCCGGGAGGCCGCCTCGCCCCGGGGCGTGACCCGCACGAGCCTCGCCCTGCCGTCCGCGGGGTCGCGGACCCGCTCGACGTACCCGGCGGTCTCGAGCTGGTCGACGAGGAAGCCCGCGGTCTGCTTGGTGATCTCGGCCGCCTCGGCGAGCTCGGTGAGGCGCGTGCCCTCGGGCCCGATCCGCTGGAAGACCCGCAGCTGCGCGGGCGTGGCGTCGTCGAAGCCGGCCTCCTGGACCGCGGCGTAGACGCGCAGCTCGAGAGCGCGGTAGGGGATGAACAGGAGCAGCCCGGTGTTGGGCTCGTCCTCCTCGCGCACGTACGCCTCCGTCCACGGCTTGACGATCGTCAGCCAGTATGACTACTGTAGTCAGATCATCGTATCAGTTCTGGAGGCGCTCCGATGAGTGCACCCGACTACTGGATGACGGAGGACGACGTGTGGGCGGCGCTCGCGCTCGCCCGGGCCTCCTTCGTGGACCTCGTCGCGGAGCTCGACCCCGCCGACTGGGAGCTCCCCAGCCTGTGCGCGGGGTGGCGCGTTCACGAGGTCGCAGCGCACCTCACGCTCGCGCCCACCGCCGGCCGTGCCGCGCTCGTCCGCGGGCTCGCCCGGGCGCACGGCCGCTTCGACCGGATGATGGACCTCCTCACGCGACAGGCCGCCACACGCCCGCGGGAGCAGATCCTCGCCGACCTCCGCGCGGCCGTCGGGTCCCACCGGCTCGCGCCGGGCACGACGTCGCGCGTCGCGCTCGTCGACGCGCTCGTCCACACCCAGGACGTCGCCGTCGCGCTCGGGCTCGACGTGCCCGCCCCGCCCGTCGCCGCCCGCGAGGCGGCTGAACGCGTGTGGGCCGTGTCCTTCCCGTTCCGCGCCCGCTCGCGGCTCGGCGGGTTCCGGCTCGTCGCCTCGGACGTGCCCTGGCAGCGTGGCGGCGGCCCGCAGGTGACCGGTTCCATGACCGTGCTGCTCCTCTTGCTCACCGGGCGACCCGCGGCCCTCGCCCGCCTGGACGGGCTCGGCGTCGGCCGGCTCGCCCGCTCGTTCGCGCCGCACCACCGTGAGGAGCCCCCATGAGCACGCTCGCCCAGGTCCTCGCCGTCGCCGCCGGCGTCCTGCACGTCGGCGTCGGGGTCGTCGAGGCCTTCTTCTTCCACCGGCCCTGGGCCCAGCAGTTCCTGCTGCGCACGCGCTCCTCGCCGCGCGAGGTCACGCTGTGGGCGTTCAACGTCGCCTTCTACAACATGTTCCTCGGCGCGGGAGCCGTGCTCGGCGTCGTGCTGGCCGCGCGCGGCCTGGTCGACGAGGGCCGGACCCTCGTGCTGTACACCGCGGCCTTCATGGCGCTGGGGGGCGTCGTCCTGTGGGTCTCCGACCACCGGCTGTGGACCGGGACCCTGGGCCAGACCGGTCTCGGGGTGGCGACCCTCGCGGCGACGCTCGCGTCCTGACCGGCCACCGGGCGACGCCGCGCGCCGCGTTGCTACGGTCAGGACGTGAGCAGCGCCGCGCAGCCCCTGTCCCACGACCCGTCCTGGCCCCGGGCGGGCGACTGGCCGGCGCCCGGTGACGCCAGAGCCGACCTCGCCCTCCTCGGGGTCCCGGCCTGGCGCACGTCGCTCTCGCCCACCGGTGCGCACGCGACGCCCACCGCCGTCCGCGACGCCCTGCAGCGGTACAGCCCGGCCCTCGTCCCGGACCGTCCGTTGCACGACGCCGGCCCGTCCGCACGCGTCCAACCCGCCGCTGCTCCCGGCGGCGCCGGGGCCAGGTCGGGCGGGGCGCCGTCGGACCGCGGTGGCCCGGTCGACCTCACCACGCTCACGCTCGTCGACCACGGCGACCTCCCGGACCCGGACGGCGAGCAGGGCGAGGCCCGGACGCGCGAGGCGGTCCGCGCGGCGCTCGAGCGTGCGCGGCTGCTCGTCGCGCTCGGCGGCGACAACTCCGTGACCGTCGCGACGGCGCTCGGCGCGTGGGGCGACGACCTCGCCACCGCGGGCCTCGTCACGCTCGACGCCCACCACGACCTGCGGGACGGCGTCTCCAACGGGTCGCCCGTGCGGCGGCTGATCGAGGCCGGGCTCGACCCCGCGCGGGTCGTGCAGGTCGGCATCGCCGACTTCGCCAACTCGGCCGAGTACGCGCGGCGGGCCGTAGAGCTGGGCATCACGGTCGTGCACGTCGACGAGCTGCGCCGCCGCGGGCCCGAGGACGTGATGGGTGCGGCGCTCGCGATCGCGGGGTCGGCGGGCGGCCCGGTGCACCTCGACGTCGACGTCGACGTGTGCGACCGGTCCGTCGCCCCCGGCTGCCCCGCGAGCGTGCCCGGCGGCATCGCGGCGTGGGAGCTGCGCGCCCTCGTCCGTGCCGCGGCCCGCGACGAGCGGCTCCGCTCCGCCGACGTGGTCGAGGTCGACGCGACCGCCGACGCGCCCGACGGCCGCACCGTCCGCCTCGCCGCGCTGTGCGTCCTGGAGCTCGCCGCGGGTCTCGCGCTGCGCCCGGCGCGCCCGGCGCCCGTCAGGACGTAGGCCTCCGCGCCCGCACGAGCAAGACCCTGGTCCGTCGACGTGGAGCCCTGGTCACGCGAGGTGGCGGCGGGCACCGTCCTTCCAGGTCGCCGCGACGAGCGGGACGCCCGGGCGGTACGCGAGGTGGACGCGGCTCGGGGCGTCGAGCAGCACGACGTCGGCCCGTGCGCCGGGGGCGATGCGCCCGACGTCCGACCGACGCAGCGCGAGCGCACCGCCCGCGGTCGCGGACCAGACGGCCTCGGCGACGGTCATCCGCATCTCGCGCACGGCGAGCCCGATGCACAGCGGCATCGACGACGTGTAGCTCGAGCCGGGGTTGCAGTCGCTCGCGAGCGCGACGACGGCGCCCGCATCGAGCAGGCGGCGCGCGTCGGGGTAGGGCTGGCGCGTGGAGAACTCGACGCCGGGCAGCAGGGTCGCGACCGTTCCCGGGGCGGCCGCCGTCGTCCCGTCCAGCGGCATCCCGCCCGTACCCGTCCCGTCCGGTCGCGCCCCGCCCGTCCGCGCCGAGCCCGGCCCCGCCCCGCCGTCCGTCCACGAGCCCGCGAGCGCCGCGACGTCGTCGTCGGACAGGTACGTGCAGTGGTCGACGGCGGCGGCGTCGAGCTCGACCGCGAGCCGCACGCCCTCCCCTGGGCCGAGCTGGTTCGCGTGCGCGCGCACGCCGAGCCCTGCGGCGGCCCCTGCCTCCAGGACGCGGCGCGACTGCTCGGGCGTGAACGCGCCCGTCTCGCAGAAGACGTCGACCCAGCGCGCGTGCGGTGCGCACGCGGCGAGCATGTCCCCACGCACGAGGTCGACGTACTCGTCGGCGCGCCCGGCGTACTCCGGGGGCACGACGTGCGCACCGAGGAACGTCACCTCCGGGGTCGCCTCGCACGCGACCCGGACTGACCGCTCCTCGTCCGCGACGGTGAGCCCGTACCCGCTCTTCACCTCGACGGTCGTCGTGCCCTGCCGCACCGCCTCGTCGAGGTGCCGCGCGAGCCCGGCCCGCAGGACGTCGTCGGGCGCCGCGCGCGTCGCGGCGACGGTGGACCGGATGCCGCCCGCCTCGTACGGGCGCCCGGCCATGCGCGCCTCGAACTCGGCGGCGCGGTCGCCCGCGAAGACGAGGTGGGTGTGCGAGTCGACGAACCCCGGGATCATGGCGCGCCCGCCCGCGTCCACGGTCACGTCCGGCGCGCGCCCGGCCAGCGCCTGCCCGACGGCGTCGCGCGCCTCCCGGGCCGGTCCCGCCCAGGCGACCCGGCCGCCGTCGAGCAGCACGACGGCGTCGCTCACCAGGCCGGTCGGATCGCCGTCGCGCGTCCCCGGGCCGCCGGGGGCGTTGGTCGTCAGCTCGCCGATCCCGGTGACGAGCGTCGACCCGCCCGGCGAACCCGGGGTTGCGGGCCACCCGAGGGCTGCCGAACCCGGGGTTTCAGGCCAGCCGGAGGCCGACGTGCCCCGTAGACCCGGGTTCGGCACCGGACGGTGATCCGACGGCGGGCGGTCGGGCCGACGGTCGCCCATCACGACTCCCGGGTCGGGACGCGGAGTCCGCCGCGCTCGGCCGCGGCGACCGCGTCGTCGTACCCGGCGTCGACGTGGCGCAGCACGCCGAGCCCCGGGTCGTTGGACAGCACGCGCGCGAGCTTGGCCGCGGCGAGCGGCGTGCCGTCCGCGACGGACACCTGGCCCGCGTGGATCGACCGGCCCATGCCGACCCCGCCGCCGTGGTGGATCGACACCCACGTCGCGCCCGACGACGCGGCCGTGAGCGCGTTGAGCAGCGGCCAGTCGGCGATCGCGTCGGAGCCGTCGGCCATGGCCTCCGTCTCGCGGTACGGGGACGCGACGGACCCGGAGTCGAGGTGGTCGCGACCGATGACGACCGGCGCGCGCACCTCCCCCGACGCGACGAGGTCGTTGAACCGCAGCCCCGCACGGTCGCGCTCGCCGTGCCCGAGCCAGCAGATCCGGGCGGGCAGGCCCTGGAACGCGACCCGCTCCTGGGCGGCGCGGATCCAGCGGTGGAGGTGGTCGTCGTCGAACAGGTCGAGGACGGCGGCGTCGGTCGCGGCGATGTCGCGCGGGTCACCGGACAGGGCCGCCCACCGGAACGGGCCCTTGCCCTGCGAGAACAGCGGCCGGATGTACGCCGGGACGAACCCCGGGAAGTCGAACGCGCGGTCGTAGCCGCCGCGGCGCGCCTCGTCGCGGATCGAGTTGCCGTAGTCGAACACCTCCGCGCCCGCGTCGAGGAAGCCGACCATGCCCTCGACGTGGCGCGCCATCGACTCGCGCGCGCGGTCGGTGAACTCGTCGGGCTTCGCGGCCGCGTAGTCGGCCCACTCCTCGACAGGCACCCCGACCGGCAGGTACGACAGCGGGTCGTGCGCGGACGTCTGGTCCGTCACGACATCGATCTCGACGCCCCGCCGCAGCAGCTCCGGCACGACCGTCGCGCTGTTGCCCTCGACCCCCACCGACAGCGCCCGGCGCTCGCGGCGTGCGTCCTCGACGAGCCGGACGGCCTCGTCGAGCGACCCCGCGACGACGTCGAGGTACCGCTCGCGGACCCGCCGCTCGAGGCGCGACCGGTCGACGTCGACCACGAGGCACGCACCCCCGTTGAGCGTCACCGCGAGCGGCTGCGCGCCGCCCATGCCGCCGCACCCGCCCGTCAGGGTGAGCGTCCCGGCGAGGGTTCCGCCACCGAGCCCCTGCCCGCCCTGGCGGGCGGCGAGCTTCGCGGCGACGGCGGCGAGCGTCTCGTACGTGCCCTGGAGGATCCCCTGCGCGCCGATGTAGATCCACGACCCGGCCGTCATCTGCCCGTACATCGTCAGGCCCATGGCCTCGAGCCGCCGGAACTCGGGCCACGTCGCCCAGTCCCCCACGAGGTTCGAGTTCGCGAGCAGCACGCGCGGCGCCCACTCGTGCGTCCGCAGGACCCCGACGGGCTTGCCGGACTGCACGAGGAGCGTCTCGTCGTCGTCGAGCGTCGTGAGCGTGCGGACGATCGCGTGGTAGCTCGGCCAGTCCCGCGCCGCGCGGCCGGTACCGCCGTAGACGACGAGGTCGTCGGGGCGCTCCGCGACCTCGGGATCGAGGTTGTTCATGAGCATCCGCAGCGGCGCCTCGGTCTGCCACGACCGCGCGGTGAGGGTCGTGCCGCGCGGCGCGCGGACGGGGACGGGGACGCCCAGCTCGTGGACCATGTCTCGCTCCTTCTCGGGTGGGGTCTCAGGCCAGGTGCCCGACGGCGGTGCTCGCCGCCCGGACGACGTCGCCGCCCGCGACGAGCCGGGTCACGGCCTCGATCTCGGGCGAGACGTAGCGGTCCGGGCCCGGACCGTCGACGACCGTGCGCACGAGGTCGCGCACGGCCCCCGTCCCCCGCGCCGGCCGCAAGGACCCGCGCGGGCCGCAGCGCAGGTCGAGCGCACGCGTCGCGGTGAGCAGCTCGATCGCGAGGACGCTCGCGAGGCCGTCGACCGCGCGGCGGAGCGTGCGCGCGCCGGCCCAGCCCATGGACACGTGGTCCTCCTGCATCGCCGACGACGGGATCGAGTCGACGCTCGACGGCACCGCGAGCCGCTTGAGCTCCGAGACGATCCCCGCGGCCGTGTACTGCGCGATCATCAGGCCGGAGTCGACGCCCGGGTCGTCGGCGAGGAACGGCGGCAGGCCCTCGTTGCGGGCCGTGTCCAGGAACCGGTCCGTGCGGCGCTCGCTCATGCTCGCGACGTCGGCCGCGGCGATCGCGAGGAAGTCGAGCACGTACGCGACCGGGGCGCCGTGGAAGTTCCCGTTCGACTCGACGCGACCGTCGAGGGTCACCACGGGGTTGTCGATCGCCGCCGCGAGCTCGCGACCTGCGACGAGCGCCGCGTGGTCGAGCGTGTCGCGCGCCGCACCGTGCACCTGCGGCGCGCACCGCAGCGAGTAGGCGTCCTGCACTCGCGTGCACTCCGGTCGGCCCTCGGCGTCGATCGTGCGGTGGCTCGCGACGACGGGCGAGCCGTCGAGCAGCGCCCTCAGGTTCGCGGCCGACGCCGCCTGGCCGGGGTGCGGGCGCAGCGCGACGAGGTCCGCCGCGAACGGCGCGTCCGAGCCGAGCAGCGCCTCGACGCTCGCGGCGGCCGCGACGTCGGCCGTCGTGAGCAGGGACCGCAGGTCGTGCAGCGCCAGGCACAGCATGCCGAGCATGCCGTCCGTGCCGTTGATGAGCGCGAGGCCCTCCTTCTCGCGGAGCGTGAGCGGCTCGATCCCGGCCTCCGCGAGCGCGTCCGCCGCGGGCCGCAGGGTGCCCGAGGCGTCGCGCACCTCACCCTCGCCGAGTGCCGCGAGCGCCACGTGCGCGAGCGGCGCGAGGTCGCCCGAGCAGCCGAGCGACCCGAACTCGCGCACGACCGGGGTGACCCCCGCGTCCAGCATCGCCGCGTACGTCTGCGCGACGACGGGGCGCGCCCCGGTCCGACCGGTCGCCAGGGTCGCGAGCCGCAGGAGCTGCAGCGCCCGCACGACCTCACGCTCGACCTCCGCCCCGGACCCCGCGGCGTGCGAGCGCACGAGGCTGAGCTGGAGCTGCGCGCGTCGCTCGACGGGGATGTGCCGCCGGGCGAGCGCACCGAAGCCCGTCGAGACGCCGTAGTGCGGGCGGTCGTCGTCCGCGAGCCCCTCGACGACCGCGCGACTCGTGGCCATCGCGTCGAGCGCCGCGTCGGCGAGCCGCACGCGCGCGCCGTGCCGCGCGACGTCGACGACGTCGTCGATCGTCAGCGGGCCGTCACCCACGACGACCACGCGCGCGGCGCGGGCCGCCGTCGGGCCGGGGTCTGCCGTCGGGTCAGGGCGCGCAGGGTCGGGTGCACCCGCGCCGGGGCGGTCGGGAACGGCCGGGGAGTGCGTCGTCGCTGCCATGCCCCCAGGACACACCGCGCCCCAACGCGCCGGGAGCCCGAGGCGATCGGTTCCGTCTGGGATCCCAGACTGCGGCGAGCACGGGAGCTCATCGAGAGGTACTCCGGGATACCGGAGCG